>Ga0302322_100000359_pt1 | contig 34738 bp, 30 predicted proteins | sample Fen_T0_2_FD_203757 | JGI IMG/M metagenome (GOLD analysis project Ga0302322, IMG submission 203757) | Peat permafrost microbial communities from Stordalen Mire near Abisko, Sweden - Fen_T0_2 | ecosystem: Environmental > Terrestrial > Soil > Wetlands > Permafrost | place: Sweden: Abisko...
TGTACGCGCTGGGCCAGAACAACCACGGCAGCGGGATCAACGATCAGGTCGGCTCGGCGCAGCCGGTGACCAACCTCGAGGCCGAGCCGTACACCCAGCTCACCGAGCTGTTCTACGAGCAGGCGCTGTTCGATCAGAAGCTGCGGATCCGGATCGGCAAGCAGGACGGCAACCGCGAGTTCGGGACGCCGCGGTTCGGGGGCAACTTCATCAACAACAACTTCGGCATGTTTCCCACCGCGCCGATCCCGTCGTATCCGACCACCGGGCTCGGCGCGTTCGCCGCGGTGCAGCCGGCCGCGTGGCTCACCGGCAAGGCCGCGATCTTCGAGGGCAGCCCGGAGGTCGGCGGGTTCGGCCTGGGCAACGCGTTTCGCGACGGCGCCGGCTCCCTGGTCGTCGGCAGCGCCGCGGTCACCCACCACGAGGGCCAGGCCGCGCGCCACGGCGGCACCACCAGCGCCGGGGCCTGGCGCCAGACCGGCGAGTTCGCCGAGCTCGGCGTCGCGGCCCCCCGCGCGTTCGACAGCAACGCCGGGTTCTTCCTCCAGCACGACGAGCGGATCTACCTCCACCCCGAGGATGCCAACGACCCGCGCGGCCTGACGGTGATCCTGCGGTTTGGCTGGGCGCGCCCCGACCGCAGCGCGATCGATCGCTACGCCGGCGGCTCGGCGGCGTGGCACGGCGTCGGCGCGCGCAGCAACGACACAATCGGGATCGGCGGCGGAACCTACACGGTAGCCGAGCCGCCGGGGATCGCGGTGGCGCGCAGCCGCGAGACCTTCCTCGAGGCGTTCTACAAGGCGCGGTTCACGTCGTTCGCCAGCGTGCAGCCCGACCTTCAGTGGTTCGCGCGCCCCGGTGGCCATGGCGCCAGCGCCGTGGTCGCCGGGGTGCGCCTCAAGATCAAGCTCTGAACCAGGTCGCTCGACCGGTCATCTCCGCCGCGCCAGGGTACGACCCGCCAGCGTATTGCCGGGCGCGCGGTCCCAGGCAACGACCCACAAGTACGCCGACAACGCGATTGAACGCACCGTTCCCCGATCGCGAGTGTCTGGTCGAATGACACTCCCCCACACGCGTGGGCACAGGGAGCCTGCCGAAAATGCAATCGGGCCCGTGCGGCGCACGAGCCCGATCACCGCGAGTGGCTTTGTTCGTTAGTTCGAGCCGGCGCCCGAGCCCGAGCCCGCGGCCGAACCCGAGCCAGCGGCCGAACCCGAACCGGCCATGTCCGAACCCGAGCCGGCCGCGGCGGGCGCCGGGGTCGGGGCGGGCGGCGGGGTCATCGGGGCAGCCGCGGCGGAACCAGCGGGCGCCGCCATCGTGTCGCTACCCGAGCCCGCGGCGGGCTCCGTGCTCTTCTTCTTGCAGCCAGCGAACGAGACGAGCGAGAGAGCGGCGACAAATGCGATCGAGGTCTTTTTCATCTGTATCTCCGGTGAAAGCTTCTGACCTCTTTGTAAGTCATTGCGCGCGAACCGGTAGCAAAACAACGTCGTGAATTGTCGCGAGTTGTAGCGATCTTCGTCGGTGATTCAATCCGCCGCACCCAGCGCGGATTCACCACGCCGGAGCGTGTGGCAGTCCTCCACGAATGTGACGCCGATGTTTCGCGCGATCGTCGGCTGTCCATCTGGCCGGACCACTTCGCCGCGCATGTCGCGAACGCGCCGCGGTCCCACTACAATCGTGCCATGGCGCTGATGAACCTCGACGCGGGCGAGCATCCGGACGAGCCCGAAGAGCTGTGGGCGATGTTCGACGTTCTCAACATCGCATGCGGCGGCCACGCCGGTGACGCGGCCTCGATGGATCGCGTCGTCCGCTGGTGCGTCGCCTCGCGGTGTGCCATCGGAGCGCACCCGTCGTACCCCGATCGCCTCGGGTTCGGTCGCCGCACGCTCGCGATCGAGCCCACGGCGCTCGCGTCCACGCTGCTCGACCAGTGCACCGCGCTCGCGGCGATCGCCGCCCACCACGGCCACGCCGTCGAGTACGTCAAGCCGCACGGGGCGCTGTACCACGACGCCGCCGGAAGCGACGCGATCGCGCGCGCGGTGGTGACCGCGGCGCAGGCCGCGTTCGGCGATCGCGTCGTGGTGATCGGTCCGCCCGACGGCGCGCTCCGCGAGGCCGCCGCCGCGCGCAGCCTGCGCTACGCCAGCGAGGGCTTCGCCGATCGCCGGATGCGCCCCGATGGCAGCCTCGTGCCGCGCACCGAGCCCGGCGCGCTGCTCGACGATCCGACCGAGGCCGCGGCGCAGGCGCACGCGCTGGCCGCCCACGTCGATACGATCTGCCTGCACGCCGATACCCCGGGCGCGCTCGCGATCGCCGGCGCCGTCCACCGAGCGCTGCGTGGCTAGCTGGACGCCGCTCGGCGACCGCGCCGTGCGGTTCGCGCGCCCCGACCGCTCGGCGCGCGCGATCGTCCACGCCGTCCGCGCCTGGCCCGGCGTGATCGACGTCGTGGTCGCGCGCGGCGACGTCGCCGCGTACTTCGATCGCCCGCCCGAGGTGACGTGGGCGCAGATCGAAGCGCTCGCCACCGCGCCCGACGATCCGGCGCCGGTCCGCGACGTCTGGCTGCGCGCGGTCTACGACGGCCCCGATCTCGAGGACGTCGCCGCGCGCACCGGCCGCTCGGTCGCCGACGTCTGCGCGCTCCACGCCGCCGCGACCTACCGCGTCGAGATGATGGGCTTCGCGCCGGGCTTTGCCTACCTCACCGGCCTGCCCGCCGCGCTCGAGCTGCCCCGCCGCACCACGCCGCGGCCCCGCGTCCCCGCCGGGTCGATCGCGATCGCCACGGCCTACACCGCGGTCTATCCGTTCGCGTCGCCCGGCGGCTGGCACCTGCTCGGCACCGTGGTCGACGGTCCGATGTTCGGACCCGACGGCGCGCGGCTCCAGCTCGGCGACCGCGTTCGCTTCGCACCATGACCCTCACCGTCCTCCGCGCCCTCGGCCTCATCACGATCCAGGATCTCGGTCGCCCCGGCCGGATGCACGAGGCCGTGCCGCCCGGCGGCGCGCTCGCGATCGATCGCCTGATCGCCGCCAACCGCGCGGTGCACAACCCCGACGACGCCCCGGCGCTCGAGATCCTCGGTCAGCTCGTCGTGCGCGCCGAGCGCGACGTCGAGGTCGCTAGCGATGGCCGCCCCCCGCGCGCGCTCGCCGCCGGCGACGAGCTCACGCTCGCCAGCGAGCCGCGCCGCGTCGCCTACCTCGCGGTTCGCGGCGGTATCGCCGCGCCGCGGTTGTTCGGCGGCCGCGGCGCCCTGGTGTCCGCGGGCCTCGGCGGCGTGATCCGCGTCGGCCAGCGCCTCCAGACCGCGCAGCTCGCGCGCGTCCGGCCGGTGCCGGTCCCCGCGCGTCCCGCCGGCCCGATCCGCCTGGTCGCCGGCCCCGACCCCGACCACTTCGGCCCCGGCGCGCTCGACCTCCTGATCGCCAGTGAATATCGCATCTCGCCGACCAGCGATCGGATCGGCACCCGGCTCGACGGCCCCCCCGTGCCGCGCACCCAGCTCCCCGAGGTGTCTCGGCCCATGGTGATCGGCGCGATCGAGGTCCCTCACGACGGTACGCCGATCGTGCTCGGCCCCGAGCACCCGACCACCGGCGGCTACCCGATCATCGCCGTGGTCACGCGCGCCGACCTCGGCGCGTTGTTCGCGATCCGGCTCGGCGGCGCGGTCCGGTTCACCCGGTGACCGTCACAGCCACGCGCGCCAGATCGGGAACTCGCCGCCGAGCGGCGGCGCCGCCACCAGGCCGTTCTCGACCGCGCCGTCATCGCTCTCCGGCTCGCACAGGTACACCGCGATCGCCGCGAGCGGCTGGTTGGTGCGCACGAGCCGGGAGCCCGGCGGCACCTTGCGCGACTCGCGCCGCCACTCGACCTTGAGGTCACCGACCGCCGCCGACTCGAGGATCTTGCGGCCGCCCTCGGCGGCGATCTCCATCACGGTCGCGACCCCGGCGTCGACCGCAGCGGGCGCCGGCTCGACGGCGAGCCCGTGGAGCTCGAGGTGCGCGGCCACCGCAGCGTCGACCACGTAGGCCGGCGGCCGCTCGACGATGCTCGCGCCGACGAACTTGCCGAAGTAGCGCACCGTGGCGGTCGACTCGGCGCCATCGGGGGTGCGCGGCGTGCGCGTCGGGATCTCGATCGTCTCGTCGAACGCCTCGAGCTTGTAGCGGATCGCCATGCGCTCGCGCGGCGACCGGCTCAAGGTCACCAGCTGGGCGATCTCGTCGCGGTGGTTCGCGGTGTAGCGCAGCGCCTCGAGCAGCGTGGCGTAGGTCGTCTTCACCCGGTCGGCGAACGGCAGGTACGAATAACACTCGAGCAGCAGATCGAGCCGGCCCGACAGGCCGCGGTAGTTGCTGCCGAACCGGGGGTGATGGGTGTACGTCATCCAGCCCTCGGTCACCGGCGCCGCGGGGTCGGCGTCGCGCCGGGCGTCGAGCGCGCGTTCGTCCTCGACGAAGTTGCCGTACCAGCCGGCGAGCAGCTGGTGGCGCTTGGCGAGCGCCGCGGTCACCGACGGCATCATCTTTTGCCGCATGTACACGATCGGCTCCTCGCGGCCGGTCGCGATGGTGTGCGGCACGTCGTACGTCATCGCATAGCGGTGGACCGAGCCGTTGGTCGCGTGGCAGTCGATCGTGAGATCGGGCTGCCAGACCTGGACGACCTTGGACTGCAGCAGCCGCATCTCCGGCGCCGCCTGGCGCATGTAGTCGCGGTTCAGGTTGATCCCCGACTTGGTGACCCGGGTGCCGACCAGCGCGGGGCCGATCTGGCCCTCGAGCTTGGGCAGATCGAGCCGGCGGTTGGCCGGATCCACCGCGTCGTTGCCATCGGGGTTGAACAGCGGCACCACGACCAGCGTCAGCTCGGACAGGAGCTCGTCGTCGTCTCGCGCGAGCAGATCTCGCATCAGCATCAGGCTCGACTCTTTGCCCTCGACCTCGCCGGCGTGGATGCCGTTGATGATCAGCACGATCGGCAGGCGGCGGCGGCGCGACGCCTCGGGCGACCGGACGCCGTGCGCCGACAGCACGCACAGCGGCAGGTCACGGCCCTCGGGGCTGGTGCCGAACGACGTGATGTGCAGCCGCTTGTCCTTGCGCGCCGCCAGCCCCGCCAGAAACTCCATCACGTGGGCGTGGAGCGAGGTCTCTTGGTAGGACGTGGCTTCGGCGCGGGTCTGCGGCGTCATCTGCGCGGCATGGTGTCACGCTTGCCGCGCGATTGCTCGCCGGATCGGTGTTACCGCGGCCCCCCCCTGCGACCGGGTGTCCCGGACCCACCAGCGAGCACTCCCTAGCCCAGGTCAGCCGCTGCTGCGGGCCGGCAGCGGGCTCGACACCCGCAGCTCGGTCTCGCGGCTCTTGGTCTCGATCTGGACCTCGACCGCCTCGACATCGATCGGCACGTACTTCGAGATCACGGCGGCGATCTCGTGCCGCATCTCCTGCAGGCGGCCGCCCTCGAGGCCGACCCGGTCGTGCGCGAGCACCAGGTGCAACCGACCCTTGGCGACGTCGCGGCTCGATTGCTTGTTGCGAAACAGGTTCCACATGGCGTCTCCTCAGGCCGCGTTGGCCGGCGTCAGACCGAGCACGCGGCCGAGCCGGGCGAAGAACCCGCCGCCGGTCTCGCGGACGGTCTCGACGTCGAGCCCGGCGACCCGCCTGGCGATCCGGGTCAGCTCGCGCGCCGCGGGCGACTTGCCCTCGAGCACGGCCGGCGTGCCCTTGTTGGTCGAGGCGACGACGTGCTCGTCGAGCGGCACCGCGCCGAGCAGCTCGAGCGCGAGGATCTCGATCACGTCGGCTTGCGACAGCATGTCGCCCTTCTTGACCAGGTGGGCCGAGATCCGGTTGACGATCAGCTTGGTGGGGATGTCCTGCTGCGCGAGCAGGCCGACGACGCGGTCGGCGTCGCGGATCGACGAGACCTCGGGGGTCGCGACCACGATCGCCTCGTCGGCGCCGGCGATCGCGTTCTTGAAGCCCTGCTCGATACCGGCCGGGCAATCGATCAGCACGTAGTCGTGGGTCGCCTTGAGCTCGGCGATCAGCCGCTTCATGTCGGCCGGGGTGAGGGCGTCCTTGTCGTCGGTCTGCGACGCCGGGAGGAGCCACAGGTTCTCGAGCCGGCGATCCTTGATCAACGCCTTGGGCAGCGCGCACTTGCCCTGCACGACATCGACCACGTGATAGACGATGCGGTTCTCGAGGCCCATCACGACGTCGAGGTTGCGCAGGCCGATGTCGGCGTCGATCAGCACGACGCTCTTGCCGAGCTGCGCGAGCGCCGCGCCGAGATTGCAAGTCGTGGTCGTCTTACCGACTCCACCCTTGCCAGATGTGATGACGATTGCTCGACCCATGGTGTTCTCCTACATGCTCGCGGCGAGGCCGCTTGGAAGTCGTCCTGAAAACCGCTCGACCACGATGGTCTCGCCGGTGGCGTATGCGATCTCGGCGCCCGCGCTCGGGCGATCGGCGTCCGCGGCGCGCGCGACCATGCGCCCGATCCGCAGCTGCTGCGGCTGCAGCGACAGCGCGATGATGCAGCCGGCCGCGCGGCCGATCGCGGCGTGGGCGACCCCGCGCAGGCGGCCGAGCACGATGATGCTGCCCTCGGCGCGGACCTCGGCGCACGGGTTGACGTCGCCCAGGACGATGACGTGGCCGGGATGGTCGACGATCACGCCGGAGCGGACGGGGCCGATCACGAGGCGCGGACCCGGCGGCGCGACCGCGAGCGGCGCGGCGGCCGGCAGCGCGGCGCCGGCGGGCGCGACCGCGGCCGGCGGACGCTCGGCGATCGGGCCGGTGCCCTCGGCCATGCCGGCCCGCGGCGCGTCGATCGGCCGCAGCACCGCGGGCACGTCGCGGCTGCGACGCTTGGCAGCGACCGGGCCGATCTCGGCGATCTGGACCTCGAACCGCGCGGCGATCTGCTCGATCGCCCCCAGCGCGCCGGCCGGCAGCGCACCGGCCACGGCGACGCGCGCCTGGCTGCCGGCGAAGAACCCCGGGGCCTCGGCGAGCAGCTCGGTCAGCTGGGCCTCGAGCTCGCCGATCGAAGGCGCGCCGTGGACGAGGATTTCGAGGCCGCGCGTCGTGCCGCGCAGCGTGATCAGATCGCTGCGCGGCGCGGGGCGATCCGGATCGGCGGCCGGCGGGGCCGGCAGCTCCGGCGGGCTCACCACTGCGCTAGCGACGGTCGCCTCATCGAGGCGCGCGAATGCGACGGAGGGAGCTTGGCTCATGTTGGACCTGCAGAGGCGGGGCCCCCTGGAGGCATCAAATACAGCCCTCGATCCGGACTTCGGGCAAGTTTTTGATGATCGCATCCGCCATCGCGGCCTCGCTTGCGCCGCCGCGGCCCGCTGCCCCCCGGGGACCGTTCCACCGCCATCGCTTGCACGGAGGGAAGCGCCGCGTTGTCCCCGCGCGCCGCGCGAGCTCAGCGCGCGCGGGCGACGACGAGACGCGCGAAGCTGTCGAGGACCGCGCCGGCCACGTTGGTGCCGTCGAGCTGCGCGATGTGCCGCACGCCGGTCGGCGACGTGATGTTGAGCTCGGTCAGCATGCCGCCGATCACGTCGAGCCCCACGAAGATCTGGCCGTGGTCGCGCAGGAACGGCGCGACCGCCGCGATGATCTCGCGATCGCGCGCGTCGATCGTCGTCTTGACCGGCCGACCGCCGACGTGGAGATTGCCGCGCGCCTCGGCGGACGCCGGCACGCGCAGCACCGCGCCGACCGGCTCGCCGTCGGCGAGCACGATCCGCTTGTCGCCGTGCACCGCCTCGGGCAAGTAGCGCTGGGCGAGCGTCCAGCGCGTGCCCGCGCCGATCGAGGTCTCGATGATCGACGACGCGTTGGGATCGCCATCGCGCACCACGAAGATGCCCAGGCCGCCGTAGCCATCGACCGGCTTGACGACGATCGCCCCGCCCTGCGCGGCCTGGAACGCGCGCAGCCGCTGCGCCGAGCGCGTGACGATCGTCGGCGGCGTGAGGTGCGGGAACCGCAGCACCGCGAGGTGCTCGTTGAGCTCGCGGAGGCCGCGCGGATCATTGACCAGCAGGGTCTTGCCGCGCGCGTGGTCGAGGATCCAGGTCGCGTGGAGGTACTCCACGTCGACCGGCGGATCCTTGCGCATCAGCACCACGTCGAAGTCGGCCAGGCGATGGGTCGACGACGCCTCGACCTGGAACGCCTCGGCGGCGCGGGTCGCCGGCATCACGATCGTCGGGGACGCCTCGCACACCGCGTCGTCGCCGACGAGGCCGAGGTGCTCGATCTGACAGGTCCAGACGTCCCAGCCGCGCGCCGCTGCCTCGAGCATCAGCGCGTAGGAGGTGTCACCGGCGAGCGCCAGCCGCTCGAGTGGATCGACGATGCACAGGAGTCGCACGCCGGTACTCTAGCCGAGCCGGCCACCGCCGCCCCGTGCTGCGCGCCAGGTTCGCGCGATCCCGATCGCCGCCGCTACGCCACCGGCGGCGGTTCACCGCCACCGGCCGCGGTGCTGGGCGCTTCACCACCGACGCCGATCTTGGTCGGCAGCAGGTGCTCGAGGCCGTGCTTGCGCAGCCGGTAGTACAGCGTCGAGCGATTGATGCCCAGCGTGCGGGCCGCGCTCGCGATGTTGCCGCGCGACTTCTCGACCGCGGCGACGATCTCCTTGCGCTCGCTCTCGAGCAAGCGCTCGGCGAGGCTCTTGCCATCGTCGGCCAGGACCGGCGGCGCGGCCGCGGGGCTGGGCCCGGTGCCGGGACCGGCGGGGTAGGTGACCGCGCGGCGCCCGAAGTCGAGGTGGGGCGCGCCGAGCGGCGCGCCGCGCGCGAGGATCATGGCGCGCTCGATGATGTTCTCGAGCTCGCGCACGTTGCCCGGCCAGTTGTACTCGCGCAGCTTGGCGAGCGCCTCCGCCGAGGCCGGCGCGGACGACGTGCCCATCTGGCGCGCGAACTTGGCGATGAAGTGGCTGACCAGCGGCGCGAGATCGGCGAGCCGATCGCGCAGCGGCGGCAGGTGGATCGGAAACACGTTGAGCCGGTAGTACAGATCCTCGCGGAACTCGCCATCCTCGATCATCGCCTCGAGGTTGCGGTTGGTCGCGCTGATCAGCCGGACGTCGACCTTGATGGTCTCGGAGCCGCCGACGCGCTCGAACTCGCGCTCCTGCAGCGTGCGCAGCAGCTTGATCTGCACCTCCATCGGCAGATCGCCGACCTCGTCGAGAAACAGCGTGCCGCCGTCGGCGAGCTCGAACCGCCCCGGCCGCCGCGCCAGCGCGCCGGTGAAGCTGCCCTTCTCGTGGCCGAACAGCTCGCTCTCGAGCACGCCGGGCGCGAGCGCCGCGCAGTTGACCCGCACGAACGGCTTCTCCTCGCGCGGCGAGTTGATGTGGATCGCGTGGGCGACCAGCTCCTTGCCGGTGCCGGTCTCGCCGCGCAGCAGCACGGTCGAGTTGGTCGGCGCGACCTGCTCGACCTTGTCGAGCACATCGCGCAGCGGCGCGCTGTCGCCGATGATGTTGCCGAAGTCGAACTCGCCGTGCAGCTGCTGGTTCAGGTAGCCCGTGTACTCGGCGAGCTGGGCGGCGAGCCGCTTGTTGTCGCGCTGGAGATGAAACCGCTCGATCGCGTACTGCAGCACGCCGCGGACTTCCTTGGCGTCCCACGGCTTGGTGATGTAGCGGTAGACTTGGCCGAGGTTGATCGCCTCGATCAGCACGTCGACATCGGTGAACGCCGTGAGGATGATGCCGACCGCCTCGGGCTGTCGCACGGCGACCTCGCGCAGCAGCTCGACGCCGGTCATCTTCGGCATGCGCTGATCGGTCACCACGACGGCGACCTCGCGGGCCTCGAGCACCTGCAGCGCCTCGGCGCCGCCGCTCGCGGTCAGGATGTCGAACGACTTGCGAAAGTTGAACCGGAACGCGTCGAGGTTGTCCTGCTCGTCATCGACGACGAGGATCGGATAGCGCTTGACGTCGAGCGACACGGCACGTCACGTGTACCACGATTGCGTCATCGCGAGCCACGCAGTGAGTCGGGCGGGCGGGCCGGGGGCCGGTCCCCGAACGGCCCGAGCGGATCGGGTTGAATCGTTTGCGCCGCGCTGGTTCAGCGCTGGCGCGCTCCCTGGCACATCACCACCAGACCGAGGCTGACCACCGCAGCGACGGCCATCAGAACAACTGTCATGTCGCCGCAAGATAAATCCCGCCCGTGCGGCGTCAAGGTCGCTGGCTCGACCGACGAGCGGCACGCACCAACACCGGCGCGCGATCGCGTGCGCCGCGCGATCACTGCGACGGGGCGCGGCGCCGCTGCGATCCGCGGCCGCGGCGGCGGCGCTGGGTGATCCGCGGCCCTGCGACGCGGATGCTGCGGACGGCAGATCACACCCCGCGCAGCTGCCGTCCGGGCGATCGAATCAAGCCGTTGATTTCCAGCGTGCTTCCGCCCGCCAGGTCACCCGTCCGACATATCCCACATGTAGGAAACTTGGCCACCACCGGTAGTTCCACTACGTTGCGTGCATGGCCCCGTCTCGCCGCGCGCGGCGACCGAAATTCGAAGCTCCGCCCCGCAAGCCGATGGCAATGACCCGCCGGGTGTCACTGTTCCAGCGCCAGGTCGCGGTGCGGCTCGCGCCGGTCGCCGCCGCGCTGCTGCACGGCGCTGCCCGCGTGCTCACCGAGGGCGAGCTCGCCGGCGATAGCTACACCGGCTCGACGATGCTCACCGTCGATCTGGCCCGCGCGCGCGCCCAGATCAGCGACCCGATCGACGCCTCGACCGCGCAGCGCGTGGCGGTGCTGTACGCCGCCGACGAGCAATGCCGCGAGCACGCCCGCCGGATCGCCGCCAAGGAAGCCCGCCGGATCGCCGGCTGCGAGCTCGCCGCGCCGCACATCGACGTCGAGAGCCGGGCCCGCGGCCACGAGCTGTATCTGAGCGTCAACGTCGAAGCCCAGCGCGCCCGCACCGCGGCGACCACCGAACGATGACCCGCCAGGAGCCCCCCCGATGATCGAGCTGTACTCCATCCGCGACGTGTCCCGCATCCTCGCCGTCCAGGAGTCGCGCCTGCGCTACTGGACCCAGACCGGCTTCGTCGGCCCGACGGTGCGCAAGGGCGGCCGGTTCTATTACACGTTCAGCGATCTGGTCGCGGTCAAGGCCGCGCAAGATCTACTCGCGACCGGAATGCCGCTGCAACGCGTGCGCAAGAACATCGAGGCGCTCAAGCACGCGCTGCCCGGCGATACCCACCCGATGACCAAGCTGCGGGTGTGCTGTGACGGCGAGACGATCGTCGCGCTCGCCGACGACGTCGCGTTCCAGCCGATCGGCGGCCAGGTCGTGATGGCGTTCAACGTGCCGAGCTTCGGCGAGCACGTGCTGACCACGCTCGCGCTGCCGCGGGTCGAGGCGGCCCCCGCCGCGGTCGAGGATCACCCGACCGACGCGCACGGCGGGTCCACCGCGTACCGCTACTTCGTCGAGGCGTGCGCCGCCGAGGACCGCGGCGACTCGCAGGCCGCCGAGCACCTGTTCCGGCTCGCGGTCGACCTCGAGCCCCACATGGCCGCCGCGCTGACCAACCTCGGCAACCTGGTGTATCGCCAGGGCGAGCTCCACGAGGCCCGCGGGCTCTACGAGCGCGCGCTCGACCACGATCCCGCGCAGCCCGAGGCTCGCTACAACCTGGCCAACCTGCTCGAGGATCTCGGCGAGACCGAGCTCGCGATCTCGGAGCTACGCCGGGTGTGCAGCGCGGCCCCCGAGTTCGCGGACGCGCACTACAACCTCGGGATCATGCTCGCCCAGGTCGGCGGGACCACGCAGGCCAAGCAGTGCCTCGAGCGCTACCTCGAGCTCGACGGCGCCAGCGACTGGGCGCGCCACGCCCGCACGTTCCTCGATCAGATCGCCGCGTGATCGCGCGGGTCAGGTCACCGCGCCGCTGATGACGAGATAAGCGTAGACGTACGGCGCGATGAACAGCACCGCGTCGATCCGGTCGAGGATGCCGCCGTGGCCCGGCAGCAGCGCCCCCGAATCCTTGACGCCGGCCGAGCGCTTGATCAGCGACTCGGTGAGATCGCCGAGCTGGCCGAGGATCCCGCCCGGGATCGCGAGCACCGCGACGTCGAGCCAGCTGAGGAAGTGCGCCGAGACGAGCTTGAGCACCGCGACGCCGACGACCGACCCGGCGAGCCCGCCCCACGCGCCCGCCCACGTCTTTTTCGGGCTGACCGCCTCGTACAACTTGGCGGTGCCGAGGTAGCGGCCGGCGAAGTAGCCGCCGGTATCGGCGGCCCACGCGATGATGAGCACGATCAGGACGGTATCGCCGCCCTGCGCCGGATCGATGAGCTTCAGCTTGGCGAGATAGGTCGTCAGGTAGCCGGCGTAGACGATGCCGATCACGCTGGCCGCGTAGCGCCCGGCGACGCTCGCGATATCGCGGAACCGGAACAGGAAGTACAGGCCCGGCGCGACCACGGCGAACACGACCGCGATCGTCGGGCCGGCGATCGCCGCCCGGATCACCACGCGCGGCAGCGTGCCGTAGGCCGCGAGCGCCAGCGGATCGTCGAGCCAGTAGAACGCCGCGACCGCGAGGCCGCTGATCACGAGCACCGGCCGGCGATCGGCCGGCGGCAGCAGCATCGCGAACAGCTCGTTCATCGCGAGCAGCGATGCGCCGAAGATCACCGCCCAGGTCGGCTCCGGCCGGCGGTAGTACAGCACCACCAGCAGGATCGGAACGGCGACCAGCGCCACGAGGAACCGTTGAGCGAGGTTGCCGAGTGCCACGAAGGGACGCAGCTAACCGCAGCGGCCGATCGGCGTCAAGTCGCGGAGCGGCTCACCGTGAGTCGACCGCTGCGAGCTGTTCGGAGGTCAGCCCGAACCGGCGCTCGCGGCCCGCGTACTGATCCAGGCACCTGTAGAGGTGCTCGCGGCGAAACTCGGGCCACGCCACGTCGATGAAGATCAGCTCGGCGTAGGCCATCTCCCAGAGCATGAAGTTCGAGATCCGGCGCTCGCCGCTGGTCCGGATCAGCAGATCGAGCGGCGGCAGCTTCGCGGTCGGCAGGTAGCCGTTGAAGCGCTCGACGTCGAGCTCCTCGGCCCGCAGGGTGCCCGCCGCGACGTCGCGCATCGCGGCGCGCACCGCCCGCACGATCGACTCGCGCCCGCCGTAGGATAGCGCGAGGGTGAGCGTCATGCCACGGTTCGCGGCCGACGCGGCGCGGAGCTCGTCGAGCGGCTCCTTGACGATTGCCGGCAGCCGCTCGATGTCGCCGACCGCCTCGAGCCGGATCGAATTCCCGAGGATCTCGACGCGCTCGCCCAGCAGGTAGTCGCGCAAGAGCTGCATGAGGCCGGCCACCTCGTCGGCCGGCCTCTGCCAGTTCTGTGATGAGAACGCGTACAACGTGAGCGCCTCGACGCCGAGCTCGCGCGACGCGCGGGTGATATCGCGAACCGAGTCAGCGCCGACGCGGTGGCCCTCCAGCCGCGGCAGGCCGTGGCGCTGCGCCCAGCGACCGTTGCCATCCATGATGATGCCGATGTGGCGCGGCAACCTGCGAGTCTCGGTCTCGGACATCGTCTTTCGCCATCACGCAATCGCGAAGCTCCGGGGGTAGCACGCTCGGAGCGAGCGTTGCAACCACCCCTTTGATCCCGTACGCTCGATGGAAGCCATGGGGATCTTTTCCAGACTCGGGACGCTGATCAAGTCCAACATCAACGACCTCATCACGAAGGCCGAAGATCCCGAGAAGATGCTGACGCAGGTGCTCGTCGAGATGACGCAGCAGCTGACGGAGGCCAAGAAGGCGGTCGCGGTCGCGATCGCCGACGAAAAGAAGCTGCAGAAGCAATACACCCAGGAGGCCGACAAGGCCAAGGAATGGGAGCGCAAGGCCATGCTCGCCGTGCGCAGCGGCGACGACAATCTGGCGCGTCAAGCGCTCGCCCGCAAGCAGGAGCACGAGACGATCGCCACCCAGTTCCAGCAGCAGTGGCTGGCGCAGAAGCAGGCGGTCGAGAAGCTCAAGGACGCGCTGCGCCTCCTCAACAACAAGATCGAGGAAGCCAAGCGCAAGAAGAACATCCTGATCGCCCGGAAGAAGCGCGCCGAGGCCCAGCAGCAGATCGCCAACACCATGCAGGGACTCGGCGATACCAGCGCGTTCGACACGTTCGACCGCATGGCGGAGCGCATCCAGCTCATGGAGGCCGAGGCCGAGGCCGGCGCCGAGCTCGCCGGCGAGCTGTCCGGTGACACGCTCGAATCGAAGTTCCTCCAGCTCGAGCAGGGCGGCAGCAGCGAGGAGGACGCGCTGTCCGAGCTCAAGGCCAAGATGGGAATGCTCGAGGCCCCCAAGGGCGATTCCGCCAAGCAGCTCCCAGCCGGCGCGGCCGCGGCCGCCAAGGAGGAGAAGCGCGCAGAGGCGAGCAACGGCAGCGCGCCCTCCCCCGGCGGCCTGACGGCCGAGGATCTCAAGGAGCTGGAAGACCTCGACTTGTCCGAGCTGGACCCCAAGAAAGCCTGACGCGGCGGCGCTGGCAGTGTCGTCAATTTTGACGGCTCCGCCGCCGCCCCGTCGGTGTCGAGCGCCGGTCGCCGCTGGGATCTCGGTGGGTTGACGTTGCGCCTGCCGACCTTCCTTGCGAGCGGCGTTCCAGCGTCTCCGGCCCAGTTCCGGCCTTCCTTCGGTGTGCCGCTGCGCTCTCGGTTGTGAATTGATCGCTACAGTGCGCACACGAGACACGTAGTTCTCGCTGGTTGCGCGCCAGATCACGCGAACGGTGCGGGAGCGCAGCTTGCACTGTTGCCGCCCGATGCGCTCTCTTGCCGGTGTCCTCGCGCTGACGCTGCTCGCTCCGCTGGCGAGCGCCGCACCCACGGCACCCGCCCCGGCTGTGCCTCCGGAGGCGGAGGCGCCGGCAAGCCAGCCCCGCGTGGCGCGTGCCAAGATCCCGCTGCGCGTCGTCCGCGTGATGCCGGAGAGCCACCAGGCGCTGCTGTTCGATCGCTCGCGCTCGACCCACGTGCTCGCCGAGGTCGGCGGCACCGTCGATGGCTACACGGTCGAAGCCATCGACGACGATCAGGTCACGCTGCTGTTCCAGGGCACCCGGGTCGTGCTCGCAGCGCCCGCCCTCGCGGCGGCGCCACGCCCGCCACGCGTGGCGCGCGCCAGCCCGGCCCGGCGCGCCGCCGCCATGGCCCCGGCTGCACCCGCAGAGCTCCGCGCCACGGCGGCCCTGGCTCCCGCGCCGCCGGTGGACGGCCGCTCCGAGGTGCCCCTGCCGCCGGCGTCACCTGGCGATGGCGACTCCGACGTCCCGGTGACTCCGGAGATCCCGGCGCCGGGTGTCGCGGTCGCGGTCGCGGCGGGCCCCGCGGATCAAGCACCGGTCGATCCCTACAGCGAAGCCACGACGCGCACAGCACCGGCAGCGACCGCCTCCGGGACCCCGGGCCCAGAGGCGAGCGCACCCGCCGAGGGCTTGGTCCGCGCCGCCGCCCCGGCGCCGGCCGGCGCAGCCCCGGCCCTGCCAGGGCTGCCGAGACCGCCCGCGATGCCACCGGCCCGCGCGCCGGATCCCGCGGCCGCCCCCTCCGATCCACCGGCGCCCGCGATGCCACCGGCCCGCGCGTCGGCTCCCACGGCCGCCCCCTCCGATCCACCGGCGGCGCCCGCCGCACGAAGCGACACGGTCACGCTCCGCCGGACCGAGGTCGAACGCGCGCTGGCCGACTTCGCCAAGCTCACGCTCGCGGTGCACGGCAGCTTCACCGCGTCCGGCGTGCGGATCGACGGCGTCGGCGAGGGCTCGATCTTCCAGCGCATCGGCCTGCACGCCGGCGACGTGATCGCCAGCGTCGACGGCGCACCGCTGCGCACGCTCGACGACACGGCGACCCTGTACGCGCGGGCCGGAAAGGCCCTGGGGTTCACGGCGCAGGTCGTGCGCCACGGCGCGCCGGTCGCGCTCCACGTCGCGATCCAGTAGTCGACGGCCGCGCCCAGTTGCCCACATGCCGCGCGAAGCGCCAGCGCGTGGCGGCGATCCGGTGGGCGAATCACGCCGTCGCCGACGAGACTGGTTTACGATGAGCCGTGAGCGCGGCACGCCTCGAGCTTCGACTGTCCAGCCACACCGAATGGCTGAAGGTCTTCGACCCGCGCGACTGGACCATCGAGGTCCCGGCGAGCGCGCCGATCGAGAACGGCACCCGCCTGCGGATCGATCTCGACGTCGGCGGCTGGATGGTCACCCTGCGCGGCACCGTGGTCGGCCACCGCGACGAGCCCGCGGCGGTCATCGTCGCGCTCGGCGGCGCGGAGCGCGACAAGATCAATTACCTGAACGGCTTCGTGCGCGGCGGGCTGCTGAACCTGCGCGAGAAGCGCCGGCTGCCGATCCGGCTCGAGGTCACCTACGGCGCGATCGAGGGACCGGCGACCACGGTCACCAAGGACATCAACGAGGAGGGGCTGTTCCTGTTCACCGAGCGGCCGCTGCCCGAGACCTCGCAGGTCCACATGCTGATCAGCGTGCCCGGCCGGCCGCAGCCGCTGTCGCTGGTCGGCCGGGTCTCGCACACGATCGTGGCCCAGGACGACGAGCCTCCCGGGATGGGCATCGTGTTCGAGATCGACGACCCGACCCGGGCCGGGCTGCTCGAGATCATCGGAGAGCTCGAGCGCCAGCTGCGCGCCGGGATGCTGCCGAGCGCCTCCCTCTGAGCCGAGCGCCGCGGGTCAAGCTCGAACGCCGGCTTGAGGGATCGGCCCAGCTCACGTCTAGGTGAGCCAGATCATTGCCAGATCGTCTCGCGGATGCCACTGTAGCCCGTGGCGCGGCGTTCGCGAGCTGCTTCAAACGCACAGGTTACCTGGCGCGACGGGCTCCATATCACGGGCACGCCGATCTGGTGTGACGCGCGCAGGCGCCGGGAGGTCTGCTTCTTGTCGTCGGCGGATCGCGTCGGACGCACCGGCCACGGCCAGCTGATCGGCACCGCGATCACGCTCGCGTTGCTCGGCGTCCGCGACAAGGGACACCTCGCGGCGCCGCTGCGCCAGCGCTTCACGCTCGGGACCGTGCGGCTCGAGCTGATCCCCTCGGGCCGCGGGTTCGGCGCCGCCGCGCTGTACGCCGACGTGACCGGCAAGACCGTGCTGTACGCCGGCGCGGTGCGCACGGCGACCGGCGGCGTCGGCGATGCCGGCGAGCTGCGCAGCTGCGACACCGTCGTGGTCTCGGCGCCGTTCGGGCTGCCGCACCACCGGTTCCCCGCGCTCGGCCAGGCGATCGACCAGACGATCGCCTGGACGCGCAGCCAGCTCGCCGCGGATCGCCGCCCGGTGCTGCTGGTCGACACGCCGCTCGATGGACTCGAGGTCGCGAGCCGGCTCGCCGCCGAGGGCGTACCGGTCGCGGCCGGACGCACGATCCGCGACGCCGGGCACCGCATCGCCGATCTCGTACCGCCGCCCCAGATCGTCGACGGCGACATCGCGATCGGCCGCACGATCTCGCCGCGGCTCGCGGGCGAGCCCGCCAAGCTCGCGCGCGGCTCCGACGCCAAGCTCGCGCGTGGCTCCGACGCGCTGCGCTTGATCCAGCGACCGCCGCTGGTGTCCGAGGCGACCAGCGGCATCCCGGCGCTCGTGGCGCCCGGCCGCGAGCCCCGCGCGATCGTGTGGCTCGACGCCGACCGCGCCGGACTCGCCCGGGCGCTCGGCGATCGCGCGTTCACCACCGCCCTGGTTTCCGGGCGCGCGATCGAGGGCACCGCCGGCTGCGACGCCGGCTTCGCGTGGGCGTCCGCCGCCGACCGCGCCCAGCTGCTCGGCTGGATCGAGGCCACCGCCGCGCGCGACGTGTACGTGACCGGCGCCTGCGCCGAGTCGATCGCCCAGGCGCTCGGCGCGCGCGCCCGCATGATCGGCCCACCGCACCAGATGTCCCTGTTCCCGGGGGCCGCGTTGCCATGACCCTGCGCGTCCGCGTGGCCAACCGGCGCGACGGAGGATGGTGGTGGCGGTTGCCGGTGCTCGCGGGGCTGTGGCTGGCGGTGGGCTTGTCGATCGTGGTCGTGGTGACGGTGGCGGTGACCCTGCGGCGGTGGTCGCGCGATCTACCCGAGGTGCCGGATCTGGCGGCGTGGCGCGCCCAGGCGCCGGGGACCTCGCTGGTGCTCGCCGCCGATGGCTCGCACCTCGCCGAGCTGCCGTTTCGCGACGCCGCGGTGATCGGCCACCGCACGCTGGCGCCGCTCGATCGGGTGCCGATGACGGTGATCCGCGCGGTGCTCGCCGCCGAGGACGTCCGGTTCTTCGCGCACCACGGCGTCGACTACCCGGCGGTGGCGCGCGCGGCGCTCGTCAACTACCGCGCCGGCCGCGTCGTCGAGGGCGCCTCGACGATCACCCAGCAGGTCGCGCGCAACCTGCTGCCGCGCGAGATCGGCACCGAGCGCAGCGTCCGCCGCAAGGTCCGCGAGGCGCTGCTCGCGCGCGCGATCGAGCGCCGGTGGAGCAAGCGCGAGATCCTCGAGACCTACCTCGACTTCGTGTTCCTCGGCGAGGGCGCGTACGGCATGACGGCCGCGGCGCGCGCGTACTTCGATCGCGACGTCGCGGCGCTCGATCTGCCGCAGGCGGCGCTGCTCGCGGGCCTGATCCAGGCGCCCGGCCGGCTCGATCCGTTCCATCACCGGGACGCCGCGCGCGCCCGGCGCGACGAGGTGCTGCGCCGCATGGCGCGCGCGCACCTGATCGACCCGGCGACCCAGGCCGCGGCGGCCGCGGCGCCGATCGCGCTCACGCGGCCGCGCCGCAGCTACGGCACGCGCGTGCCCTGGTACACCGAGCAGGTCCGCAGCGTCGTCGCGGCCGCCCTGCCCGGCGAGCTCGCCCGCGGCGGCCTGACGATCGAGACCGCGGCGCTGCCGGCGCTCGGGACCGCCCTGCAACGCGACGCGGTGGCGCACGCCGACCGCTGGGATGGCGCGCAGGTCGCCGCGCTGGTGTGGGACCACCGCACCGGCTACGTCGAGGCGATCGTCGGCGGCCGGGCGTGGAACCCCGACCGCTTCAACCGCCTGCTCCGCGGCTGCCGCCAGCCCGGCTCGGCGTGGAAGCCGCTGGTCTACGGCGCCGCGCTCGAGGCCGGCGCGATCACCCCCGGGACGGCGCTGCGCGACGCGCCGATCTCGGAGTACGACGAGGTCACCAACACGCAGTGGAAGCCGAAGTCGGGCAGCCGGTTTCGCGGCGTCGTGCTGGCGCAGGATGCGTTCGCCGCGTCGCTCAACGCGCCGGCGATCGACGTGTTCGACCGGGTCGGCGCGGGGCCGGTGATCGCCCTGGCCCGCCGGCTCGGGATCTCGACGCCGCTCGCGGGCGTGCGGCCGATGGCGCTCGGCGCCTCGTGCGTCAAGCCGATCGAGCTCGCCCGGGCCTACGCGGCGATCGCCCGGCGCGGCTGGGCGATCGCCCCGCACTTCGCGATCCGGGTGCGCCGCGGCGACGCGACGCTGTTCGACGCCAGCGTGCCCGAGGACCCGTGGCTTGCGCCCGCGCACCGGTTCGACCGGCTCGCCGCGACCGCCGGGGCCGCTCCGGACCAACGCGTCGGCGCCTCGGGAGGCCAGCCGCTGGACGAGCGGGTCGCGTTTCAGCTCCAGGACATGATGCGCGCCGTCACGGAGCGCGGCACGGCGAGCGCCGCGGCCGTGCTCGGCCGTCCCACTGCCGGCAAGACCGGGACCACCAATGACAATACCGACGCCTGGTTCGTCGGCTTCACCGGCCGCGTGCTGGCCGCGGTGTGGCTCGGGTTCGATGACCCCGTGCACAAGCTGGGGGATCGAGGGGATGGAGCGCACGCCGCGCTCCCGCTGTGGATCCGCGCGGTGAAGGCCGCCGAGGGCGCCCGGCCGGCGATCCCGATCCCCGGCCCGCCCCCGGCTGGCGTGGAGCGCGTCGCGATCGACCGCGAGACCGGCCTGCCGGCCCCACCCGGCGGCGGCGGATTGCCGCTGTGGTTTCGCACCGGAACCGCACCGACCGGGGTTTCGGGGCAGCCTGGGACATCACCGACGGATTTCGGGCGCAGCTCGCGCGAATTCTGAACGCGCTGGGGCCGGGCATCGCGGCGCACAGGTGGTATGGTGCCCGCGATGTTCGGCATGGGCGGCACCGAGATCTTGGTGATCTTGATCGTCGCGCTCTTATTTCTGGGCCCCGACAAGCTCCCCGAGGCGGCCAAGCAGATCAGCAAGGGAATCCGCGACATCAAGAAGCAGTCGCGGGTGCTCCAGCAGACGATCGAGGACGACGAGCACATCGGCGGCGCGATCCGCGATCTCAAGAGCGCGCTGCGCGGCGAGGAGGAGCCGATCCGGCCCAAGCCGATCAAAGCGCGGCTGCCCGAGGCCGCCGCCATGATCGCGCCCACGGTCCCTGGCCTCCCGGACGCAAGTGTTGCCGAGCCCGACATCGCCGCACACGTCGACGCGGCGCACGTCCCCGTCGAGCACAATATCCACGGGTCGGCGCCCGGGGACGCGGCGTCGCCCGAGCCGGTCGAGCCGCTCGAGCTGCCCCGGCTCACGCTGCCGCCGACGGTCGGCGAGCGCGACGGCGACGAGCCGAGCGCGACGGCCGCCGACGATGCCGCCGAGCTGGCCCGGCTGGTGAAACCGGCCCCCAACACGGTCGCGCGGAGCACCGTACCGGCGGCCGCAACCGAGCCGTCAGCGCCGTCCGAGCCGTCCGAGACCAAGCATGGCTAAGCCGACCGCCGCCGCGCTCCCCGACGAGCCCGAGGAGCCGAACGAGGCCGAGCTCGAGGGCGGGCGCATGCCGTTCATGTCGCACCTCGGCGAGCTCCGCGACCGCGTCCGCAACGCGGCGATCGCCTTCATGCTCGCGTTCCTGGTCTGCTGGGGCTTCGCCGACGACCTGTTCGCGTGGCTGCGCAAGCCGCTGTTCGACATCTGGGCGATGCACACCGGCCCGAGCTTGCCCAAGGGCGAGGCCGACTGGGGCCCACCGCGGCTGATCTACACCGGCCTGACCCAGCCGTTCTGGGTCAACATGTCGATCGCGCTGTGGGCGGGCATCTTCGTCGCCTCGCCCATCATCTTCTACCAGTTGTGGAAGTTCATCGCGCCGGGGCTCTACAAGCGCGAGCGCAAGGTCACGATCTCGTTCGCGGTGCTCTCGGCGGTGTTCTTCATCGCGGGTGCGCTGTTCTGCTTCGAGCTCGCGCTGCCCGCGCTGTTCCGCTACATGCTGCACTACAACTCGGAGGCGCTGCAGTCGCTGCCGAACATCCAGGACTACCTGGACCTGACGCGAGACTCGATGCTCGCGTTCGGCGCGATCTTCGAGATGCCGCTGCTGATCTATTTCCTCGCGATGGTCGGCCTCGTCACCCATCGCAGCCTCTGGAAGTTCAGCCGGTGGTTCGTCGTGCTCGCGTTCGTGATCGGCGCGGTGCTCACGCCGGGCCCCGACGTCGTATCGCAGTTCCTGATGGCGATGCCGATGATCGTGCTCTACAACATCTCGATCTTGTTCGCGCGCCAGGTCACGCTGGCCCGCGAGCGCAAGGAAGCGGCCCAGAGGGCCCGCGAGGCCGCGCGCGATGCGAGCACAGCTCCGCACGGCCCTGACGACGCACCCTAGCGTAGACGGGCGCCGCGGCGCGGATCAGCGATAGCGGCGCCACGGCACGCGCCGGAACCACACGTACGCGAGCCCACCGCCGGCCGCCGCCCAGAGCAGCATCGACGAAAGCACGATCATCCGCCGCGAGCTGCGCTTGGCTTCGAGCTGGTCGGCGCGAAACGCGTCGAGCGCGTCGTAGCTCTGGGGTGAATCAACCGCGGCCTGCACCGCGGCGACGCGATCGTCGATCGTACGAAATGCGCTGCGCTGGCGGACCGCGCCGATCACGGCGGCCGGGATGAACCCGAGCACGATCGCGAGCACGACCCCGGTCGCAAACCGCGCGCGCGGCGCGGCGCCGAGCCGATGCAGCGGACTGCGGGGTAGGCGCGCCCCGCGCGCGTCCGGATCCGGTGCGGGCGGCGCCATCCCGCCGAGCACCGGGCTCAGCGTCGGAGGCGGACCGGGCCGCGGCGGTGGCAGCGTGGTCGGCGAGTGCAAGAGCGGTGTCGATCCGTGCAGCGGCGGCTCCAGCGGCGAGACCCGCCGGGGTGGCTCGCGGCGGGCCGGCGGCTCGGGCGCGAACACCTCCGTCGAGCCCTCGCGCTTGCGTGCCCGGTGCAGCGCCTCGTCGGTCGCGAGCTCGACGCAGAGCTCCTCCTCCGCCAGGTCGGGCGGCGCGAACCGATCGACCGGCGCAGGGCCGCCGCGCGCCGCGGCGCTCGCGGTCCGGGGCATCGCCGGGCCGATGCTCGCGGGCAGACCGTCGCTGGCGGCGAACGAACCGATCGCCGCCGGCGGCTCGCCATGGAGCGGCTCCAGCGAGAGCAGATCGCCGCGCCCGAGGGCGCCCAGCGCATCGAGCCCGTCGGCATCCTCGCCGCCGCCGAACTCGGCGAGCGCGGCCGCCGCGTCGTCGCCCTCCCTCGAGGCCCCCGGCCCCGCTGGCAGCGGCTGCCGCGATGGCAGGCGTGCGCGCGGCGCGGGGCTGCGCGGCACGGGCGGCGCCACGCGCGACGCGGGCTCGGGTGGCCGCGCCGGCCCCGGCATCGCGAGCGCCCCGCCGGCCGAGGCGGCGCTGACCGGGGGCAGCGATGACAGGCGCCCGGCTCGTTCCGGCGGCCGCGGTGCCGTCCCCTGCGGGGGCTGCGGCGGCTGCGCTCGCTCCGCGCGAAGCGCCGGCGGTCGCTCCGGCAGTGGCGGCTGCTGCGAGACCGGCCGCGCACGCTGCGGCAACGCGAGCTTGGTCGGCCGCATCGACGTCGCGGGCAGCGCCACCGACTCGGGCGGCGGCGCCCCGGCGGACCTCAGCGTCGCGCCGGTTCGACGCACGATCGCAGGCGAGGTCCGGATCGCCGGCGCGGCCGCCACGGCGGGCCGCGGACTCGCCGCCGCGGTCGCCTCGCGCGGCGCTTCCTCGATCCGCACCCGCGCGCCGAGCGACTCGAGCTCGCGCGCGACCTCGTCCGCGGCCGCCTGGTCGCAGTTGGCCCTGACGCGCAGCCGACCCTTGTTCAAGCGCGCAAAAATCTCCGTGGCCGGAAATCCATAGCGAGCCGCGATCGAATCCGACAGCTTGCGTACGGCGTCTGCCGCCATCCCCGTCACGCCCTCGACATAGACATGAAACACAGACCCATTCTCACACAACGAACCGGTCGCGGCGGGATCTCTCCCGCATCAGGTTACGCTTGCTGTTGAGGATCGACAGCTCTACCGTAAAACATATGATTCTCGGCAAGCCGCGTCCGAAGATCTCCTGGTCGAGTCGCCGGATCCGCCTCGGTGTTTCTCATCAAGGCACGCCGTCAAGCTGGATCGCTCCGGTCAAAGATCGCCCGACCGAACCCACCAAGCCGGGTAAGAAGCGATAAGAAGCGATAAGCAACTACACACGCTGCCTTGACCTGTGGTCAACGGTGCTTGGGGTGATTTCCAGTGTCGTTCATGTCGTCACCCTCGAGGTCCGCGCTCGTTCCGGCCGCGCGTCAGGCTTCAGCGTGAGCTGAGCCACGGCGACCCCGAATGCGATCGCACCGGCGGCGAACACGGTGTCGCCGATCACGCGCATCCAGCGCAGCGTGTCCATCAGCGGTGTGTGAAGGAACTCCGCGCTGCGCGCGTACCAGTAGCCCTTGTCCACCGCGGCCCAGGTCTGCAGCAGGCCCACGGGCAGGACGCTGAGCACGACCATCGCGCCGAGGCCGAGGTTGATCGACCAGAACGCGGTCTTGAGCAGCCGCTCGGGCCACACGAGGTTGGGGTGCAGCGACTTGACGGTGAACAGCACGAGCCCCATGCCGAGCATCCCGTACGTACCAGAAGTGGAAGCGCAAGGCTGCGCGCGGGATCCGCGGTCCGCAACGCCTTGATCTCGGCGATCGCTTGCTTCAGCACAAGGCCGGCGCCGAGCAGGCGCAGGAGCAACGTGTCGGGCGTGATGGGCAGCTCGCTGACCACCACGAGCCCCGTCCATAGCAAGGACGGGCCTTCGTAGATGCCGGGGGGCCAGCCCTCCAGCCGGCAGGCCGCATGCGAGCACATCCGACCGCGCTCGCTGGCCTCGTACAGGTTGACGAACATCAGCGGCATCAGGCTAGAAGTTGCGGAGAGCCGGGACAAGTTCTCGGACGGAAAGCGCTCGCCGAGCTCGTCCTTCGGGGGACCGCTACGGGGTCTCGTCGTCGGGCGGCGGCACGCGGCTCGACGCTTCGTTGTAGCCGTCGCGGGCGCGCGCGTTGTCCGGATCGAGCTGCAGCGCCTTCTTGAACTGGGCGGCCGCCTGGGTGCTGTTGCCGCTGTTGAGGTATGCCTCGCCGAGCAGCGTGAACGCCTTGGAGCTCCTGGGCGCGAGCTTGCCGGCCCTGCTCAGGTGGGCGATCGCGTCGCCGAACAGGCCCTGGCGCAGGGCGATTTCGCCCATGCCGAGGGTTGCCGCGAGGTTCTTGCCGTCGAGCTCGATCGCCTTCTTGAAGTTGGCGGCGGCGCCGGCGGTGTCCCCGGCGATCAGCTGCTGGCCCCCGAGGTTGGCGAAGAACTCGGCCTTCTTGTCCGGGTTCACGCCATCGGGCGATGCGTCGCCCGTGCTGGCGTAGGGGTCCTTGGGGCCATCGGTGAGACCCGCCGAGGCCGAGGCGGACGCCGGGGCAACGCTGGCCGGCACCGCGAGCGCTGCGCCCGGGCCACGGCGCGTGGGCTCGGAGCCGGGGATCGGAAAGCCGGCAGCCGTCGCCGGATGGCGCGCGACCGCCGGTACGCTCGGCTCGGCGGTGGCGGCGGGTGCCGCGCGGCGCGGCACGGCCGGCGGCTTGGCGACCACGAGGGGCCTGGGCGCGGCGGGCGCGGGCGCCTCGGGAGCGGCCGGTTCGGCGGCGATGATCTTGCTCGGCGCCACGTCGGCCGGGGGCGCGGTGACGCTCGGCTTGGCGACCATCGGCGGCGCCAGCGGGTCGGGCGAGGACCGGCGGGTCAGCGCGAACGCCATCGTGCCGCCGATCGCGACGACCACGCCGAGCCCGGCGATCAGCCCCCACGGACGCCGCGGTCGCTCGTCGTAGAACGCCGTGTCCGCGGAGCCCGGCGCGATCGTCCTGCGCGCGCGCTGGCGCCGCGCCGATGGCGCATCGACGTCGCTCGACAGCTGATCGCCCTCGTCGTACCAGGCCTGCGAGGCATGGACGTCGCTGGAGCTGTGGCGCTTGCCGCGCGGCAAGGTCGCGTCCGGCGCGACCGGCGGCAGGACCTGTGAATGCTCCAGCGCGGCGCGCGCCAGCCCGCGCGCCGGCTGCGACTCGCGCGCCGCCGCCGGCAGCGGCTGCGACGCAGCGGCCGAGGCGATGGCCGGCGCGGCGCTGGGGACCACGGCCCGCGGGCTCCCCGGGGGTGCAGCCGGCTCGATCACACCGGCCACCGGCGCCTGGACCTGCGGCGCCGGGATCACCGGAACACCGACCCGCGGCGTCCCGGTGCGCTTGCGCAGCAGCTCGACCGAATCCGCGGTGGCCGGGGCCGGCATGACCGGGCCCTTCATCGTGACCCCCGGATCGGTCGGCGGCGGCACGGCGGGCGCGCGCGGCGCCGCGGGCAACGCCGCCGAGGCCGACGCGGTCGCCGCGGCAGGGGCCATGGGCGCGCGCCCCGAGGCCGCCGGAGCCGCATGAGCCGCCGGAGCCGCAGGAGCCGCCGGAGCCGCAGGAGCCGCCACGCTCGCCTCGGGCGCTGGGACCACGGCGGCGGGCAGCGGCGCGTCGAGCGGCGTCGCGATCCCCATCCGCTGCATCACGCGCGACACCGAGGGCGGCGGGATGCTCTCGCGGCGGCGGGCGACGTCGGCCTCCATCACCTCGCCGGTCTCGAGGCCGCGGCGCAGCGCCTCGACCATCCGCGTGGTCGTGGCGAACCGGTTCTCCGGATCCTTGGCCAGCATCTTGGTGACCGCCGCTTCCATCCACAGCGGCACGCCGGGACGCCGGGTCGGCAGCGGCTGCGGGGCCTCGGTGACCTGCCGGGTCAAGATATCGAACACGCGGTTGCCGGCAAACGGCGGCGCACCGGTGAGCATCTCGTACGCGACGCAGCCGAGCTGGTAGATATCGGCGCGCCGGTCGATCCGATCGCCGCGCGCCTGCTCGGGCGCCATGTAGCGCGGATCGCCGAACGTCATCCCGAGGCTGGTCGACGCGGCCTGGCCCTCGGTCTCGACCAGCTTGGCGAGCCCGAAGTCGAGCAGCTTGATGAAGTTGGCCTTGCCGCGGCGAACCGACAAGTAGATGTTGCGCGGCCGCAGGTCGCGGTGGACGTAGCCTATCGCGTGGGCCTCCATCAGCGCCTCGCCGACCTGGATCAGCACGTCGGCGGTGCGCTCGATCGAGAGCTGGGTCTCGCGCGCCAGCACGCCGTCGAGCGTGTCGCCCTCGAGCAGCTCCATCGCGAGGTAGAGCCGGCCGTCGGGGGTGCGGCCAAAGTCGTGGATCTCGACGATGTGCTCGTTGTCGATCTCGGCGACCGTGGTGGCCTCGCGGCGGAACCGCTCGACCGCGAGGTCGTCGCGCGATAGCTCGGTGTGGAGCACCTTGAGCGCGACGCGGCGGCGCAGCGTCACGTGCTCGGCGCGATAGATGGTGCCGGAGCCGCCCTGGCCAATCCGCTCGTGCACGAGGAAGCGATCCCCGAGCACCCTGCCGATCAACGGATCAGCAGGAGCTTCGCGGAGCTTCGGACGGCCGCAGTTCGGACAGAACAGCGCGGTCTCGATGTACGCGTGTTGACAGCCAGCGCAGTTGATCGTCGCAGTCATGTCATGTGCGGGCATGGTCGTGGGCGGACGGACGACCGAGCTCGATACTAGCGCACGGCCTCGCCACCGGCCGCAGCAAAACACGAGGCGCGGCTGCGATTGTGGCGCGCGGGGGGGCACGTGAGGCACCCCGCCCAGGCCTGCCACCGCGAGGGCTTCGCGAGGCGTCACGATCGGGGTTTGCGCAGCGCCTCGGCGAGCTCGGCCTCGGAGATCACGCCCTTGGCCACGAGCAGGCCGACCAGCGCCTCGAGCACATCCGCTCCCTCGGGGGCCCCGGAGCCGTCGCGGCGGTGCCCCGGATCGTCGGCGAGCGAGGCGACCGGGATCTGGGCCGTGACCGAGACCTCGGCTTCGAGCTCGTGCGCGATCGGCCCCGACGATGGGACGTACAACCGGGCGCTCGGGTTGCCTGCCCGTCTCACCACGGCGGTGTTGACCTGCCGGTAGCCGCGATCGACCAGCTCGTCGATCGCCGACAGCGGGAGCGCGTTGATCTCGACATCGCAGTGCGTGAGCTGCTCGATCTCGGCGACCGCCGAGGTGTCGGTGGGATCGGCCATCGCGATCCGCATCAGCTTGCCGCGGCCGTCGGTGGTCAGCGATAGCGGCAGCACGCGGAGCCGGGCGCACACCTCGCGCGGCAGCTGGTGCAGCGCCTCGGCGTCGATCTCGATGCTCGCGGGATCGAGCAGCGGGACCCGGGTCTGGCGGCGCAGCGCGCTGACCAGCGCCACCTCGTCGACCCGCAGATCGCGGACGAGCACCACGACGAGCGGCTGCTTGCGCTCCTCGGCCATGCGCCCGGCCTTCGCCGCGCTCGCCTTGTTGACCAAGCCCGCCTCGATGGCGATCTCTCCCAACGTCTTCGGCACGGCCTCCCTAACGTGATCGAATGTACGTGCACCCGACAAGATTCGAACCTGTGACCTTTGGCTCCGGAGGCCAACGCTCTATCCAGCTGAGCTACGGGTGCGTGTCGAGGGTTCTACTCCTCGATCAGGATGGAAACAAGCGTCGGAGCACTGGGTTACGATGGGACATGGCGATCGACTACGTGCTCGCGATGGCATGCGAGCCCCAGCAGCAGCTTGGCGTCGAGCGCCTGGTCGGTCTGCACCGCACGCGGATCCTCGCGCGAACCGCGCTCGCCCACATGCGCGACGAGGGAGATCCGCGCACCCCGGCGCAGATCGAGGTCCAGATGACCACGCGCAAGCCCCTGGGCGAGTCGGCCCGCGGGGTCACGCTGCAGTCCCTGCTCGATGAGGCCGCCCCGCTCGACGCGGTCGCCGGCCACTGCGCGAGCTGCCCCGCGGGGTTCCCCCGGCCGTTCGGCTGCCACCGCCGGATCCGCTACCCGATCCCCGAGCACGTCGAGGCCTGGCTGATGAGCCGGCTGCCCGGCACGCTGGACTGCACCGCGGGCACCCTGCTCGCCCGGGGCCTGGGGGAGTTCGGCTGGGATGGCGCCCCGGCCGCCCAGCTGCGCGCCGCCGGCACGACCTACTTCGAGAGCCGGGCTCCCTACGGGGTGCGATGGCAGGCCGAGCAGGGGACGATCGAGATCTCGTCGGATCAATTGTTTCAGATGATGTTCATGGTGGGAAACCTCGCACCTACCCACTGCCTCATGCTGGCGCTGTTCTGCGGGGTCCTCCCACATGACATCAGCATCCATGATCTCAAGGACAACGCCAGCCGCGCGCGCGCCCTGGCCGACGCCGAGCTGGCGCCCGAGGCGGACGCTGACGTCGAACAGCTGGCAGCATTTTTACGCACCCTGGCGCTCGCCGCGCGGCTCGAGGTGTCGGTCTTGATCGACGGCTGATCGGGTGCAACGCTTCGCCATGTCCGAGCGCTGCCCGATGTGCAGCAGGGTCGCGCTGGCGCCCCTGCCGCCTTGCGAATGTAGATCGCCGTCGGGCCTGGAGCTGGCCGTGGTGGCTGGCCCGCAGGCCGAGCAGCTGACGCGCGCGTGGCTCGCCATCGGGATCGGCGGCCTGAGCCTGTTCATGGTGGTGTTCGCGACGTCCCACGTCTCGTGGCTCGGTACCTGGATCGCCACGCTGGGCGCGACGATGGTGCTGCGCGGGGCCCGCGTCGTGTCGAAGGCCGGGCCCCACCTGCTGCCCGGCTCGATCCGCGAGCCGCTTCCGGCGGCACGCGTCATGCCAGCGCGCCCGCGCGGCGACGACGGCGACGTCCGATAGCGCCTGGCATCGAGCGTCCGGTGACGCGCCTCGTCGGAACTCCGACGAGCACGCCGGGCTCCGCCATCGGTGGTGATTTGCCACGGACGGGCGACAGGTCTACCGTGCGTCTATGAGCCGCAAGGAAGACGCGCTCGAGTATCACTCACGTGGCCGCAAGGGAAAGCTCGAGGTCGTGCCGACCAAGCCGCTGGTCAGCCAGCTCGATCTGTCCCTCGCGTACACGCCGGGTGTCGCCGAGCCCTGCCTCGAGATCGCCGAGAACGAAGACAAGTCGTGGGAGTACACCGCGCGGTCGAACCTGGTCGCGGTGATCTCGAACGGCACCGCCGTGCTCGGGCTCGGTGACATCGGCCCGGCCGCGGGCAAGCCCGTGATGGAGGGCAAGGCCTGCCTGTTCAAGAAGTTCGCCGATATCGACGTGTTCGATCTCGAGGTCAACGAGAAGGACGTCGACAAGTTCGTCGATATCGTCGCGTCGCTCGAGCCCACGTTCGGCGGCATCAACCTCGAGGACATCGCCGCGCCGGCGTGCTTCGAGATCGAGGAGAAGCTGCGCAAGCGGATGCGGATCCCGGTGTTCCACGACGATCAGCACGGCACCGCGATCATCTCGGGCGCCGGCCTGCTCAACGCCGCCGAGATCGCCCACAAGAAGCTGCCGCAGATCAAGCTCGTCGTCAGCGGCGCCGGCGCCGCCGCGATCGCCTGCGTCGAGTTCTTCTGCAGCCTGGGCCTCACCCGGAGCAACGTCGTCCTCGTCGACTCCAAGGGCGTGGTCCACCGCGGCCGCAGCGATCTCAACCGCCAGAAGCTGGCGCTCGCCGTGCCCGACGATGGCCGCCGCACGCTGACCGATGCGATGCGCGGCGCGGATATGTTCCTCGGCGTCTCGGTGGCCAACACGGTCACGCCGGAGATGCTGAAGGTCATGGCGGACCGGCCGATCATCTTCGCGCTGGCGAACCCAGACCCGGAGATCTCGTACCACGATGCGATCAAGGCGCGCCCCGACGCCCTGGTCGCGACCGGCCGGTCGGACTTCCCCAACCAGGTCAACAACGTGCTCGGGTTCCCGTACATCTTCCGCGGCGCGCTCGACGTCCGCGCGACCGGGGTCTCGGAGGCGATGAAGCTGGCGGCCGCCCGCGCGCTCGCGCAGCTGACCCGCGAGACCGTGCCCGACTCCGTCCTGATGGCGTACGGCGGCAAGCCCCTGAAGATGGGGCCGGACTACTTCATCCCCAAGCCGTTCGATCCGCGCGCGCTGTCGTGGGTCGCTCCCGCGGTGGCCAAGGCCGCGATGGATTCGGGAGTGGCCCGGATCCAGATCGATATCGCCGAGTACCGCGAGCGCCTGCAGGCCAAGGGCTCGAACGCCGCGTACACGATCATGCGCCGGATCACGAAGGAGGCGCAGCGCGACCAGCGCCGCATCGTGTTCCCGCACGCGGCCAACCCGCGCCTGCTCCGCGCGGTGCAGCAGATCGTCGACGTGAAGGTCGCGCGGCCGGTGCTGCTCGGGCGGCCCGCCGAGATCGAGAAGATGTGCGGCGATCTGTCGCTCGACCTGATGAACCGGGTCGAGATCATCGACCCGCGCGCGACGCCGAACCAGCGCTACGCCGACCGGCTATACGCGCTGCGCCAGCGCAAGGGCCTGACCGAGCTCGCGGCCCAGACGCAGATCACCAACTCCGACTACTACGCCGCGCTGATGGTCGACCGCGGCGACGCCGACGGCATGGTCACCGGCCTGCGGCTCAACTATCCGGATACGGTGCGGCCGCCGCTCGAGATCTTCGGGCTGTCGCCGGGCGCCAAGGTCGCCGTCGGCATGCACATGATCGTCATGCAGAACTCGGTCCGGTTCGTCGGCGATACGGTGTTCAACGTGAACCCCGACGCCGAGACCCTGGCCAACATCACGCTGCAGCTCGCCGACGCGGTCCAGGGCTTTGGCATGACGCCGCGCGTGGCCATGATGTCGTACTCGAACTTCGGATCGGTGCGTCACCCCGACGTGACCCGGATCCACCGCGCGCTCGAGATCATCCACGATCTGCGCCCGGACCTCGAGGTCGACGGCGAGATGCAGCCCGAGATGGCGCTCGATCCCGAGCGCCGCCAGCGCATCTACGGGTTCTCGCGGCTCACCCACGCGGCGAACACGCTGGTGTTCAGCTCGCTGGCCGCCGGCAATGGCGCTTACCAGATCGCGCGTGCGATCGGGGGGGCCTCGACGGTGGGGCCGATCCTGCTCGGGCTCGCCAAGCCGGTCGCGGCGATGGCGAACGACTCGACGGTCGAGGAGATCGTCAACATGACGGCGCACGTCGTGATGCGGGCGCAGCAGCTGCGGCGTGATCAGGTTCGCGATCCGGTCCGCGCCTGAAGGAAGTTCTTTGGTATTGCGCCAGGTCACACCGCGCGCGCCACGGGCGAGGTGATCCGAGGCTGCCGGAGGGTTTGTGACCGCCCGCGCAGCCCTGGAACCGCGCGGTCGGCCCGGGAGGGCGTGGGTTGCTAAACCAGCGACGCTCCGCGTACGCTACCAAGGTGATCGATGATGAACACGGCGTGACGACCGAGCAGATCGAGCGTCAACCGCCGTTTGGCGACCGCGTGATGCTCGTGATCGATGGCGCCGCGCTCCAGGTGGTGCCGTTGCCCGGCACCGGCACGCTCACGATCGGGCGGGCGAGCAAGTGCGATATCGTCGTCGATTCCGGCTCGGTGTCGCGCCACCACGCCAACCTGGCGATCGGCGCCGACATCGAGATCGAGGACGTCGGCAGCTCCAACGGCACGTTCGTCGACGGGGTCAAGCTGACCGCCGGCCGCCAGGTCACGCTCACCGTCGGCGTGCCGTTCCTGATCGGCGCGGTGACCCTCATGGTGCAGACCCGCACCGGGGCGCGCCGCGAAGCGGAGACCAAGTCGAGCCTGCTCGCCGCGCTCGAGCAGTCGGCGTCGCGCATCGCGCTCGGCCGGCTCAGCGTGCTGGTCGTCGGCGAGACCGGCGTCGGCAAGGAGCGGTTCGCCGAGCGCATCCACGAGATGTCGCCGCGCCGGACGGGCTCGTTCGTCCGGCTCAACTGCAGCGCGATCAGCGAGCCGCTGCTCGACGCCGAGCTGTTCGGCAACGAGACCGCCGGAAAGCCCGGCATGCTCGAGCTGGCCGATGGCGGCACGGCGTTTCTGTCCGACGTCGATCAGCTGCCGCCGGGGCTCCAGCAGAAGCTCCTGCGCGCGATCGAGGACGCCGCGGTGCGCCGGCTCAACGCCGCGCGCGCCCGGCCGATCGACGTCCGCTACGTCGCCTCGACCACCAAGGTGCTGGCGAACGAGGTCGACGCCGGCCGGTTCCGCCGCGACCTGTACTTCCGGATCGCCGGCGCGACCTTCGCGATCCCGGCGCTGCGCGAGCGCCGCGACGAGATCCTGCCGCTCGCCGAGCAGTTCCTGGCCGCCGCCGCCGCGCCGCTCGGCCGCTCGTTCGCGTTCGACGACGAGGCCAAGCACTGGCTGGCGGCGCACGACTGGCCCGGCAACATCCGCGAGCTGCGCAACGCCTGCGAGCGCGCGGTGCTGCTCGCCCCGGGCATGGTCGTCGAGCTGCACCACCTGACGACGATCGACGACGCGACCAAGCGGGCGAACGGCCTCGCCAGCCGGCGCCATGCCACCGTGCCGCCGCCGCCGGGCATCCAGGCGCCGAGCGCGGGCGACATGCCGGCGCAGGTCCGCGCCACCGTGGCCGAGCTCGAGAAGCAGCGCATCCTCGAGGCGCTCGAGCGCTGCGCCGGCAACCAGACCCGCGCCGCCGAGGTGCTCGGGATCTCGCGGCGCACGCTGATCAACCGGCTCGACGAGTACGGCATCGCCCGGCCGCGCAAGCGCGAAGACTAGGCGCGCCATGAAATCACTCGCGCTGCCGGGACCGGCCGCGGCCTTCGTGCTGGCGGGCGGCCGCGACGTCGACGCCACCAAGCTGGCCGTCGAGGCCGCGGCCGGCGATCACGTCCGGCTGGTCGACGAGCGCGGCGACGAGCTCGGCCTGGCCGTCGTCGATCCGGACAACGCGCGGTTGCGCCTGCTGGCGACCCCGGCCGACGGCTTCCCCAGGATCGACGGCGCGCTGCTCGCCTGGCGGGTCGAGCGCGCGCTGCGCTGGCGCAAGGCGCTGGGCCTGCCGGGCCCCGACCACGCCTACCGGCTGATCCACGGCGCCGGCGATGGCCTGCCCGGGTTCGCGTGCGACGTGGTGGGCCCGGCCGCGGTGGTCTACGTCTACGGCACCGGCCTGCGCGCGCTCGGCCGCACGCTCGCCGAGGCGATCATCGGGTTCGCCCAGCTGCGCGGCGCGGTCGTCAAGCTGCGGGCGCGCGGCGGCGCCGAGACCGTCGAGCAGGACGTCGTCGGCGCCCGGCCCGACGACAAGCTGATCGCCACCGAGCACGGCGTGCCGTTCGAGATCCACCCGCACGGCGGCCTCAACCACGGCCTGTTCACCGACATGCGCGAGCACCGGCGCGGGCTCGCCCGGTTCGTCGCCGGCGCCCGCGTGCTCAACCTGTTCTCCTACACCGGGGCGCTCAGCGTCGCGTGCGCGCGGGCCGGCGCGGCCACGGTCACCTCCGTCGACACCTCGCCCGGCGTCCAGGCGTGGGCCAGCGGCAACTTCGCGCGCAGCGGCCTGGTCGACGCCAAGCGCTGGCGGTTCGAGACCGGCGACGCGGTCCGGTTCCTCGCGCGCGCCGCCCGCGACAAGGAGCGCTACGACGCCGTGCTGATCGATCCGCCCACGTTCTCGACCGCGCGCGGCCAGGCGTGGACGCTCGACCGCGACTACCCAGACCTCATCGCCAAGGCCGCCGCCGTGATCCCCCCGGACGGCCTGCTCTGGCTGGCGGCCAATACCCACGAGCTGGGCTCGCTCGCCAAGCTCGCCCAGAAGGGCGTGCGCCTGGCCAACCGCAGCGCCGCGATCGTCGAGCAAGGCGGGCTGCCGCCGGAGTACCCGACCCTCGCGGCCCAGCCCCACGACCGCTACCTCCAGGTCTGCTTGCTGCGGCTCGCGTAGCGCCTACCCTTGTCCGCATGTGCGGCCGATACACGGGTTGCATCTGGTCGTACTGGTACTCGTGCCCGTCGTCGCCCTTTTGAGGCACGCGTTCGATGTGGTCGTGCTTCGCAGTGACCTTGCCGCCTCTGAGCTCCTCGCGACCTACGGGGACGCGCTCGCGGATCTCGACCGTCTCGCCCTGCCGGGTGACCCGCCAGATCCGGGCGGTCGGCTCGGCGCCGGCCGGCGGCGGGGGCGGCGGCTCGACCGCGAGATCGAGGTGCGCCGCGTGGAGGGCAGCGACCGCCGTGGCGATCTGCTCGGTGTCGCCGACCCACAGCCGGCCGCCCTCGACCTCTGGCGACAGGCCCGCGAACCGCAGC
>Ga0302322_100000362_pt1 | contig 34483 bp, 27 predicted proteins | sample Fen_T0_2_FD_203757 | JGI IMG/M metagenome (GOLD analysis project Ga0302322, IMG submission 203757) | Peat permafrost microbial communities from Stordalen Mire near Abisko, Sweden - Fen_T0_2 | ecosystem: Environmental > Terrestrial > Soil > Wetlands > Permafrost | place: Sweden: Abisko...
GATACATCCCGGCGGTCAGCGTAATCAGTGAAAGAGTGAGTACCGAAGCTACTACGGAGATGGTGGAAATAATCGGGTGAGGCACAAAGTCAGGCAGAGGCACTACCGCGATGGCCAGGCACGTCCCAATTCCGAAGGCGAGACCCAATCCGCCGCTGACGATGGTCAGAAGCGCGGACTCGGCAAAGAACTGGCGCAGGATATCGCTACGCGTAGCACCCATGGCTTTGCGCACGCCAATTTCCCGGGTGCGTTCGGTCACGGACACCAGCATGATGTTCATCACTCCGATTCCGCCCAGGCAGAGGGTCACGATGGCTACGCAGCCGAAAAAGATGGTGACCACGTCGAAGATTTTGGCCAGGATCTTGGCGCCATCCATGGTGTCCCAGATGAACAAAGCGTCCTTGTCGATGGGATCGAAGTGATGCACCCGGCCCAGCGTTCGGCGAACCTGCAGAACCGCATCATCATGGGTCTGGGGGTCGGCGACCTGGAACACGATGTCGTCCAGGTAGCCCTTGACGATTCCGGGCTTCTGCGGGGGCGGGAAATCTCGTGCCACTGCCGAGTAGGGTGCGAACAGGTAATCGTTGTCAGGGCCGCTGTAGTTCGAATTCTGATTCTTTTTCTCCAGAACCCCGATCACCGCGTAGGGCATGCCCTTGATGGTGACCATTGCGCCCACCGCGGGCTGTCCGGAAAAGAGTTGCTGGTGCGCCGCCGAACCAAGCACCACGACACGCCGGGCGTCACGTTCGTCTTCATCGGTCAGCAGGCGGCCTTCGGCCAGCTTCAGCGAGCGGAAATCCTGGTATGCGGGCCACACCCCCACCACCGCACGGCTCGCCGAATTGAAGGAACTGACCTCGGGAACCTGCCGGCGCAGTTCCGGGCTGATGTTCTTAACCAGGTAACAGTCGTTGCGGACCAGTCGGGCGTCGTCGATGGTCAGACTGATCTCGCGACCGGCCGCCAGCCCGCCAATCTGGGAACTGGTGCGGCCGCCCCAGACGATGACCAGATCCTTGCCCAGAGTCTCCATGTGTTTCTTCTGGTCAACCGTAAAACCGCGCCCCAGGCCCACAAGCAGGATCACCGACGCAATGCCCCACACGATGCCGAACATGGTAAGGAACGTTCGCATCTTGTGTGCCCGGAAGGTAGCGAACGCCTGGCGGAAGATTTCGGTGAAAGTCATGGCCTAGTTTGCGGCTGGCAGGGGGCAGGTTGCAGGATCTCGGATCGAAAGAACAGCCGTGCGTTTTTCCTGCTATCTGCCACCTGCCACCTCTTTACTGCAGCACTACCTGGTCGCCTTCCTTCAGGCCGCCCAGGAGTTCGGTTTTGGCGCCGTTGGAGATCCCGATGTTGACGGCAATTTTTTTCTTGCCTTCTTTCCCCTTGGGATCGGGGACTTCAACGGAGGCTTTCTTGTCCTTGTCGTAAAGGATGGCGCCTTCCGGAATCTGGAGCACGCCTTTGTGCTCTTCCAGGATGACCTCGGCGTTCGCGGTCATGTTGGCCTTGAGCACACCCTCCGGGTTGTTGATCGAGACACGGACCTCGAAGGTGGTGACGTTGTCCTTCTCCACGCCCATGGGAGAAATCTTGGTCACCTTGCCCGTAAAGGTTTTGTCCTTGTACGACTCGACCTTGATGCGGGCCGGTTGGGCCATGTACACCTTGCCGATATCGCTCTCGTCGACCTTGCCTTTGACGTAGACCTCGCTGGTGTCGCCCATCGTCATGACGAGCGTGGCCGAGGAGCCCAACACCAGGATGGAGCTGACCGCATCGCCGACCTCCACGTCTCGGGAGAGAACGATACCCTCGATCGGCGAAGTGATGGTGGTATATCCCAGCTGTTCGTCCAACTGCTTCAAGTTCGCGCGATCCTGCGCCACCTGCGCCTGGGATTGTCCGATCTTGGCCTGCAGAACCTGCAACTGCGCCTTGGAGACATTTTGCTTGTTCAGCGACATCTCGTAATTTTTCTGGGCTTCGTCGAGCGCGGAAACGGAGACGACTCCCTCCTTCGCCATGCCCTTGGCGCGGTCATAAGCGCGCTTCAACAGAGGCACGTCCGGTCCCTCGGCATCCACCTTGGCGCGTTCCAGGTCGGCACGCGTGCCATTCATGCTGGCGGTCGAGGCTTCGAGCTGGGCTCGCGCCTGATCCACCCGGGCGATGATTTCTTCCTTGTCGAGTTCCGCCAGGAGCTGGCCTTTCTTGACCTTGTCGCCGTACTCCACGTAGAGCTTCTTCACGATGCCGGAAGCCTTCGACTTGATCTCAACCTTGGTGATGGGCTCAATCTTGCCGGTGGCCACTACGCTCTTGGCGAGGTCGCCCTTTTCCACCTTGGCGAGCTTCGACGGATCAATCTTGGTGCCGCCGGCGGAGAATGCATAGAGCGCGACCGCTCCCAGCAGGACCACTCCCAGGGCGATGCCGCCATAGATGAATAATTTGCGGCGCTTCTTTTTTCCGTTTCCGTTACCGTTCACAACTGCCTCCTACCTGGAAGTCCAAAACCAGGGGAAATCTGAGCTTCACCCTTTGTTACGCGCTGCGTCTGTGATTAGTTCCTCGAAAATCGCTCGGGTATGTTCTGCCTGCTTCATTCTGCAAGTGTTAGACCGGGAATATGGAAAAAGGGAAGCATGCGACGGGAGATGGCAGGCGGCAGGGAGCAGCCGGCAGTTAACCCACACTCCGATGAACGTGTCTGGCATTGAGCCGCGACCTGCCATTCTGCCACCTGCCTCTCTTTCCCCTTTGGAATGTTAGAATTAAGGTTCCATGATTGCGTATGTGCTGCCGCGGGTGTTTGTCATCCTGCTCATTGTGGCGGCCAATGCCTTCTTCGCGGCGGCTGAATTTGCGCTGGTCAGCGTCCGCGAAACCCGCATCCAGCAACTCATCGAAGCCAACCGGATCGGGGCGCGCACCGTCCTCAAACTGCACCAGCAGCTCACCCGGGTGGTCAACGGGGTTCAGCTTGGAATTACCATTACCAGTCTGACCCTCGGCTGGGTGGGCGAGCCGGTTCTTGCACACCTGTTCGAGAGTTGGATCGGCAGCATTCCCTATGCGGGCGTTTATGCGCACACGGCTGCCGTAGTCGTCGCCTTCGTCCTGATCACCAACCTGCACGTGATTCTCGGCGAACTGGTTCCGAAGTCGCTCGCTCTGCAGCGCGCCGAGCGAGTCGCACTCGCCGTGGCCGCCCCGATGGACGTTTTCCTGACCATCACCGGGCCGATCACGGTAATCATGAGCCGGGCCGCCGGAGTCGTGCTGCGCGCCTTCGGAACCCGCGAAATCCGCCACGGCTCCGTCCATTCGCCCGACGAACTCAAGCTGATCGTTACCGCCGCCCGCACCTCCGGGCAACTCTCGTCGGGGCAGGAAGAGATGCTGTTGAACGCCCTCGAACTCGACAACATCACCGCCCGCCAGGTGATGGTTCCGCGGACCAAGATATTTTCCCTGCCGGCGGACCTGACCTTGGATGAAGCCTTGTCACGGGTGGTCGAAGAACAACATTCTCGCGTTCCCGTCTACGATCCCGAGCGCGGCCCCGAACACATCGTCGGCGTCCTTTATTCCAAGGACCTGATGCGCTGGACGCGGATGCGCGTCAGCTTCAGTGACACGCCCCCGGCGGCGCTGCGCGTGGCCCGCATGAAAATCGGCCAGATCATGCATAACGTGCTGGTCGTGCCGGAAACCAAGCCCCTGCTTGAATTGCTGGGAGAGTTCCAGCAGCGCAAGCGGCACATGGCTGTGGTGGTGGATGAGTTCGGCTCGACCGCCGGCGTAATCACGGTCGAGGATGTGCTGGAGCAACTGGTGGGCGAACTCGAGGACGAATTCGATATCGCGTCCACCCAGCCGCCCGACCTGGACGCCAATGCGCCCCTTTCGCTCGACGGTTCAGTGAACATCCGCGATCTCGAGTCGCAGTACGACTTGAAACTTCCCCAGGATGAAGGCTTCGAAACCCTGGCCGGGTTTGCCCTCTCGCGCCTGCAGAAGATTCCTCACGAAGCCGACGCCTTCGACTTCGAGGGACGGCGTTTCGTGATCGAGAAAATGGACGGGAATCGCGTGGCCAGCGTACGAATTGAACCTTCGCCCGCGGCCGCGATCCAGAGCGCGGGCAACTGACTACTTGAGCCGCTCCCAGGTGATGGTCCAGATCACGTTGATTTCCGTGCCGTCCTTCGCTTTTTGCTTCTCCTCGCCGCGAAAGAAGAATCGGTCCTGGCTGACCAGGTAATAGGGCCGCTTTTGAACTGTTCCCACCCAATTCGGAGACCAGGCTGTATCGGGGTGGTGGATCATGGTGCGTTCGCTCTCGCGAATCTCGAACGTTCCGCAGTAGGAAACGAATCCTTCGAGTGCCAGAACAGCTTCGGCCGCGGTGGCAGTGTTATCGCTGGCCCAGCGGGGCCGCCCGGGTTTCATCAGTTGTGCGCACATGTTGCCGGACGGAGTGTACAGAAGGAAACCCATACCATTTTCCCCTAGATAGGGGTACGGCGAGGTGTGGCCGTCAGGATACTTGTTTTCAGTGGAGACCAGTTTCCAGGCTCCCCGAAAGTATTCCTGGATGGAACCTGAGGGTGAATACTCCGCAGGCGCCGGACTTTGGGTCTGGGCCTGGGTCAGGCCGGCAAGCGACAGTGCAATGAAAACTGCGAGACTCCGATAGCGCACGACGATCTCCTATTCGGATAACCATTGGATTGTACGCGAGGGGCAAGGCTCTTGCTGTTGGAGCAACCACTTTGATCTCTGGCCGCCAACTGAGAGAATAGCTGACTGAATGTGGCGTCCAGTCCTCAGGCGGGTGTTGTACACATTGCCGGTGATCTGGCTCGTCGTCTCCACCGTCTTCCTGTTGATTCATTTCGTTCCCGGCGATCCCATTCAGCAGATGCTCGGAGAAGGCGCGGCTGCAGGAGACATCCAGGCGGCGCGCCACGCTTACGGACTCGACGTGCCGCTCGGCCAGCAATATTTGAATTACTGGAAGGGCGTGCTGCATGGCGATCTGGGGAAGTCGCTGCGCTTCAATCAGGGTGTGACGAGCCTGATCGCAGCGCGCTATCCATTCACGTTGCAGCTCACGTTGGCGTCGTTGTTCGTGGCCATCCTGCTGGCGATTCCGGCGGGTGTGCGTTCAGCGCAACGACGCAATCGCTGGGACGACCGCGTGCTGAGTGTTGTTAGTTTGTTCGGTCTGTCGTTTCCTAACTTTGCGCTGGGGCCGGTGTTGATCCTGTTCTTCGCGGTCAAGCTGGGATGGCTGCCGGTTTCCGGTTCGGGCACGATCGCGCACCTCGTGCTTCCAGCGATCACCATGGGCGGCGCGCTGGCCGCGATTCTGACGCGTATGGTGCGCACCTCGATGCTCGAGGAACTCGGTCAGGACTACATCCGCACCGCCCGCGCCAAGGGCCTGACCGAGCGCACCGTGGCATACCGTCACGCCCTGCGCAACGCCATGATCCCGATTATTACTGTTCTGGGATTGCAGTTCGGCGCGCTACTGGCGGGGGCCATTGTGACCGAAACAATCTTCTCCTGGCCGGGGATCGGACGGTTGACCATCCAGGCGATCGGCAACCGCGACTACTACCTGGTGCAGGGATGCATCCTGGCGATTGGGCTGACGTATGTTGCCGTGAACTTGTTGACGGATCTGCTGTACTCGGCGGTGAACCCGAGGATAAGGCAATGAGAGAGCCCATTCGATTTGCTTTGCGTACTCTGCGATCTTTCTTCGCGAGCTTTGCGGTTAAAGGTTTGTGAAGCCATGTCTACCGCCACAATCTCGCTCCCCCGCCTCGCCCGTCACAACCCGCTGGCGGCGGTGGGAGTCGTGTTGGTCGCCGTGTTCGTATTCTGTGCGCTCTTCGCTCCTTGGATTGCTCCCCAAGACCCCGCGCACATCGAACTCCCCAACCGCCTCCAGGCACCTTCGTCGCAGCATCTCTGCGGCACCGATGAACTCGGGCGCGACATCCTCTCCCGCCTGATCTGGGGCGCGCGGATTTCGATGTTCGTCGGCAGCAGCGTGGTCATGTGTTCGCTGGCACTCGGCCTCCTGATCGGCAGCCTCGCCGGATACTACGGTGGACGCATCGACCGGTTCGTCAATATCGTGCTGATGAATGCCTTCCTCTCGTTTCCCGGCATCCTGATCGCGATCGCCTTCGTCGCTTTCCGAGGCCCGGGCGTCTTCAACCTGGTGCTCGCGCTCTCGCTCGGCGGATGGGTCGGCTACGCGCGCCTGGTGCGCGCCCAAGTATTAGCGGTGCGCGAAAGGGAATTCGTCGAGGCGGCACGCGCGCTCGGAGCCGGCGATCTGCACATCATTACGCGGCACATCCTCCCCAATATCATTCAGCCGGTGATCGTGCAGGCGGCCATCGGCATGGCTGGCGCGATCCTGGCGGAAGCGACTATGAGCTTCCTGGGATTAGGCGTGCCTCCCCCGACTGCCAGTTGGGGATCAATGCTCAACGATGCACGCTCCCATTTGTTCGACGCGCCCCACCTGGTGCTCTTTCCGGCATTCACGGTGATGCTGGCCGTGCTGGCCTTTAATTTCATCGGCGACGCGTTGCGCGATGTGCTCGATCCGAGGTCGCGAATCGAGGCGGGACTTTAACCGGGGCCTTGGCGTCAAAATGCCCGTACCCTTTCTCAGGCTGCTCGTCTAAGATGCAGCGTTCAGCGAAACTGTCATCTCCGAGGTGGGTCATGGTTCTTCTGCGGAAGTTGGCGTGGTTAGCTGCCGCGTGGTTTCTGATTGTTTCCTGCTGTTCAGCCCAACCGCAGTCTGTGCAATCCAGTTCGCCGTCCGCTGCGTCCGCCGGCCCGGCCTTCGACGTGAAAGCTGCCACCGACGCCTACCTCGCCAAGGTTCCGCCCGACAAGAAGGCCCGGTCCGACGCCTACTTCGAGGGCGGCTACTGGTTCTTGCTCTGGGATTTTCTGCTGGGCAGCGCCGTCCTGATCTTTCTGTTGCAATCACGCCTGTCGGCACGTTTACGGGACTGGGCGGCAAGAGTCTCCTCCTGGAGAGGAGTTCAGGACCTGATCTATTTCATTCTGTTTCTGCTGATCACCACCATCCTGCAATTCCCGCTCGCCGTTTACGAAGGCTATTTTCGTGAGCACAAATACGGCCTCGCCACGCAGACCTTTGGCCCCTGGATGCGCGACCAGTTGGTGGGCCTCGCCGTGGGCGCGGTGCTCGGCGGAATCGCAGTGATGGGGCTTTACGCGCTGGTCCGTCGCCTGGGAAAGAACTGGTGGGTATGGGGAACGGTCGCCAGCATTGTGTTCTCCGCCATTCTTGCCCTGATCTCTCCCGTGTATATTGCGCCACTGTTCAATACGTACAACAAACTGCAGGATCCGAAGATCAAGAATCCCATCTTGAGCATGGCGCGCGCCAACGGAATTCCGGCGACTGACGTCTATGAGGTAGACGCTTCGCGCCAGTCCACTCGCGTCAGCGCCAACGTCAGCGGATTCCTCGGTACCGAGCGCATCACGCTGAACGACAACCTGCTCAAACGCTGCTCGCCGGAAGAAATTCAGGCGGTCATGGGACACGAGATGGGGCACTATGTTCTCAACCATGTTTACAAAGGCCTGCTCTTCTTCAGTGTGCTCTTCATCATCGGGTTCGCGCTCCTGAACTGGGGGATGCAGTGGGCACTGGCGCGCTGGGGAGAGCAGTGGGGTGCGCGCGAGATCACCGATGTCGCTGCCCTCCCGCTCGCGGTTCTGCTGTTCATGATTTTCTTCTTTGTGCTGACTCCGGTGACCAACAGCTGGATCCGTACGGAGGAATATGAAGCGGACATCTTCGGTTTGAATGCCAGCCGCCAGCCGGACGGCGAGGCCGAAGTGGACCTGAAGCTGGGCGACTACCGCAAGCTCGACCCAGGCCCGATCGAAGAGATAATTTTCTTTGATCATCCCAGTGGCCGCACCCGCATCACGGCGGCGATGCGCTGGAAGGCGGAAAACATGGCGGTGCTGCCGCCGGGGACGAAAGCAGGCGCACAGTAGAAGAACGTTGGAGCCAGGAGCCGAAAGCCCCGAACTTGCCCATCACTGTCTTCGGTGATTCTGCTCACAGCCGCTTGTATTTCTGCCTGCTAGCGTCAGCCCTGGAGGCAAGCCATGCCCACCATGTATTCCTACCGCACCACTGCTCATTGGACGGCGCACAAACGCGGCATAGTGGAAGGCGAGGGCATTCCCCGCACCATCAATTTCGCGGCTCCTCCGGAGTTCGGCGGTGAGCCTGGCCTGTGGACCCCGGAGCACCTGCTGCTGGCTTCCGTCTCGACTTGCTACGTGGCAACCCTGCGTGCGGTTGCCGAGGCTTCCAAATTCGAATTCGGCTCGCTTGAGCTCAATGTCGAGGGCACCATTGAGAAGCAGGAAGGTGGATTCCGCTTTACCCGCATCCTCCTGCGGCCGGTGGTTACCATTGACAAAGAAGAAGATCGTGAGCGCATGGGACGCCTGCTGGAGAAGGCCGAACGAGCCTGCCTGATTTCCCGCTCGCTGGCCTGCACCGCACTGCTGGAGCCGAAAATCCTGGTGCAGGAACACGTGCACGCTTAGAACTTCAGGTCACAGGTGTCAGGTCTCGGGTCTCAGGAAAACCCGGCCGCTCTAACATCATTTTGGGGAGCACCCATCTCTGTGTATCCGTGGGGGTTTGCTGACACCTGAGACCTGACACGCGCCTTCCAGGTAACCTTTCCCGCTTTTTCTCGTCCAATACAGTGACCGATTCCGGGAACCATTCCCGAGCCGATTGCGTAGTTAGGGTAGAGGACGATATGGAGCTGCGCTATCAAATCGAACAATTGCATGACATCGCCGTCGTGCGCTGCTCTGGACGCATGGTTCGTGGTGAGGCGCTGGAAGATCTCCGGTGCCGGCTTGAGCAGTTGGAGCATGCCCGGGTTCTAGTACTCGATCTTTCCCAACTCGATCAGATCGATGCCGGCGGCCTGGGAGTTTTACTGCATCTGCGCCGCTGGAGCCGGCAGCGGTCGATCCAGATGAAGCTGGTGAATCCCTCCCCCTTTGTACTCCGGATACTGGAGGCCACGCGGCTCACAGCGGTGTTTGAAATATCCTCCCTGGAAGAGGCGCTCTGCATCCTGCGGGCGGCCGACCATCCGCCCCGGTATGCAGTAGCCTGAGCTTCACCGGCGCGATGCTTTATAATTCGCGCCCATGAAGCCCAAGAGACTGGCCGGGCCACATCCTGAGCGGGTCGATGCCAAGGCCAATCCTGGTCCCCTTTCAATCTCAGTTCGCCTCTCGAGGGCGAATTTCGCGCGCATCGCATGACCCAACTGGCGCGCAAACTGCGGGTGACCGATTACTTTTCCCTGGGCTGGGGAACGATGGTCGGCGTGGGCTGGCTGGTCGTGATGGACGACTGGCTCACCCGCGGCGGCCCGCTCGGCGGAATTCTTGGCTTCGCAATCGGCGGTGTGCTGCTGCTGCCCGTGGGATACGTGTACGGCAAGCTGGTGATGGCCATGCCGGATGCGTCGGGTGAAGTTGCTTACACGGCCAGCGTGTTTCCGCGTCCGGTAAGCTTTTTCACCGGGTGGATGATGATGCTCGCGTACTTCATTGTCTGTCCGTGGGAAGCGGTGGCAGTGGGCCGCATCGCCGGATACATTTTTCCCGCGCTCAACTCGATGGCACTCTATCGGGTGGGTGGGAAGACGGTTTTTCTGCCGCACCTGGTAATTGGCCTGGGCCTCACCGGACTTCTCACGTTGCTGAACTATCGCGGCATCCGCCTGAGCGCGACATTTCAAAATTGGACGACGTTCGGAACACTGTTGCTGTTTGTGGTCTTCGTTGGGATCGGCGTGACCCGCGGGTCGACGGCCAACTTTCCACCCTTGTTCACGCACACGCCGTTCATCTCGATTCTGCTGGTGCTGCAGATTGTGCCGTACTTCATGACGGGCTTTGAATCGGTGACCAAAGCCGCCGAAGAGGCGAATCCGGAGTTCCGCGCGCGCGGCTACCTGCGTGCCATCTGGGCAGCGATAGTCGTCGGGTTCGTTTTCTACATCGTGGTGATGGCGGCGGTGAGCTTTGTCGCGCCGTGGCAGCACTTGATCGGAGCGCCATTCATGACTGCCGTTGCGTTCGAGCACGCCACCGGATCGCGCTGGATCGTCAGCATTATTCTGGCCGCCGCTTTGCTCTCGCTGTTCAAGGTGTTTAATGGAAATTTTGTTGCCGCCAGCCGCCTGCTTTTCGCCATGGGACGGCGCGGGCTGGTGGGTGGACGGCTGGCCACCGTGCATCCGCGAAATCAAACGCCCGCGGCAGCGGTTCTCTGCGTGGGTATCGCCACCGGGTTGTGCATGTTTCTGGGCAGCGCTATTCTCGTTCCGATCACAGACGTCGGTTCGCTGGCCTCCGCTCTGGGATGGTTGGCGGCCTGCGCGGCCTACCTGTGGATGCGGCCACCGTTCTGGAGCCGTATGATCGGAGGATTGGGCGCGCTGGTGGGGCTGGCCATGGTCCTGATGAAGGTCCTGCCGTTTGTGCCGGGCCACTTTTCTCAACGGGAGTGGCTTTGGTTCGGGCTCTGGGTTTTGCTTGGAATTTTGATTGGCCACCCCCGCGGCGCGCAGCCTGCGGCCGGTGAAAACGCAAGAATCATTTCGAACTCGGGGAAAAATTCATGACTATCGCTCATCGCTTTATTCTGTTCGTCCTTCTGGCGCTCTCCGTATCCGTCTGCGCTGCCCAGTCTTTCGATCTCGTCATCATCAACGGTCACATCATCGATGGCACTGGATCTCCCTGGTATTCCGGAGACGTCGGGATCCGCAACGGCCGAATCGCTGCCATCGGCAACCTGTCTGAGTCCGCCCGCAAGAAGACCATCGACGCGCACGGCAAGGCGGTTGCTCCCGGCTTCATCGACATGCTGGGGCAGTCGGAGGCGACGATCCTTGTCGATCCCCGGCTTCCGTCGAAGATATACCAGGGCATCACGACCGAAATAACCGGCGAGGGCGGATCGGCAGCGCCGCTGAATGACGCCATCATCGAAGCTGATCGTGCCGGCTACGAACATCTCAAGATCACTCCCGACTGGCGAACATTCCGCCAATTTTTCACGCGCCTCGAAAAGCAGGGAATGGGAATCAACCTGGCGAGCTACGTCGGCGCCACCCAGGTGCGCCGCATGGTTCTGGGCGACGATGACAAGCAGCCCAATCCCGGGCAACTGGAAAAGATGAAGTCCCTGGTGCGCGATGCGATGCACGACGGCGCGGTCGGCGTTTCGACGTCGCTCGAATACGCGCCTGCTCCCTACGCAAAGACCGAAGAACTCATTGCCCTCGCGGGAGAGGCGGCGAGGTTTGGCGGCATCTACGCCACCCACATGCGCAACGAGAGCGACACCATTCTCGAATCGATTGATGAAGCACTACGCATCGGGCGCGAAGCCCATGTCCCCGTCGAGATCTGGCATCTCAAGGTCGCGGGTAAGGCGAACTGGGGACGCATGCCGGAGGTGGTCGCCAGGATCAACCAGGCCCGCGCGCAGGGTGCGGACGTTTCAGCGGACACCTACGCCTATCCGGCCTGGTTCAACAGTATGTCCGCTTTCATTCCGCCGTGGGCGCACGATGGTGGCGATGCCAAATTAATCGAGCGCTTGAAAGATCCGGCAACCCGTGCGCGAATCCGCAAAGACATGGAGACGCCTTCGAAAGACTGGGACAACGAATGGCAGGAAATCCCCGGCCCGGAAGCTGTGATGATCGGTGTGGTGCAGAATTCCGCATTGAAGCAGTTTCAGGGGAAGCGCCTCTCCGAGGTGGCTAAGACCTGGAACAAAGACCCGATGGATGCGCTCTTCGACCTTCTCGTCGAAGACAAAGCATTCACAGCGTGCGCTGTTTTCGGGATGTCGGAACCTGATGTCACGCTTGCCTTACAGCAGCCATGGGTCTCGGTGGACAATGATTCATCGGGCGCGTCACCGGAAGGGATTCTGGGCGAGGAACACCCCCATCCCCGCGCGTATGGAACGTTTCCCCGCGTCTTGCGGAAATACGTGCGGGAAGAGAAGAAATTGACGCTCGAAGATGCCATCCGCAAGTTCTCCGCGCTTCCGGCACAGCGTATGCGCCTCGCCGATCGCGGTGTGCTGAAACAGGGCATGTGGGCCGACGTGGTGATCTTCGATCCCGAGGCGATCCGCGATCTGGCAACCTTCGACAATCCCAATCAACTCTCGCAAGGAATGGAGTTCGTCCTGGTGAACGGGGTGCCCGTAATCGAAGGTGGAAAGATGACCGGCGCTTTGCCGGGAAAGGTGCTGCGGGGAGCAGGGTACACGCCGTAGAGTCCGGCGGAGGGATCTCCATCATCAAAATCAGAACAATCACGCGGTCACGGTACTGACTTGATCGCTGGCACCCGACACTTAGCAGGCGGTGGAAAAACTCCATTCGCCGAGGGAAGGCGACCACCGGGGCTGAAGCCCCTTATTCATTGCACGGGGCTTACGCGGCCCTGAAGGGCCGCTCTTCCACGGTGATGCATGCATTCGTGAGTTTTTCCGCAGCCTGTTAGGGTTTGACTGCGGTCCGAGCTTCGGTGCGATGGGCAGGTACGGCGCGTGGCTTGGCGAGCGTGCCCGTCACGTTCCATTTCTGCTCGTCGCCCCGTACCAGAACGAAGTTCAGCCCGCCGGTGGGAGAAGAGCTGCCGATTACCTGATAGACGCCGTCGCGGGATTCCAGTTTGCCCGCCCGCAGCTCCCACTCCCCCTTTTTCAGTTTCACTTCTCCGCGGAATCTGTGAACGGGAAAGGGCTTGGCTCCGGCGGAGAGCTCGATGTTCTTCAGCGTTCCGTTTTGCATGGAGAACTGCAGGTCGCCCTCGGCATGGGCTACCAGATCCGCAATCGTGGTTCCCGTGCTTGCCAGATCGTACTGGCCGTCGGCTGTTCCCGTGACCCACGCATCGCTCGTCAGCGCGCTTGCCTCAGCCAGAGACACACCCTGTAAAATTCCCCTGGCTCGATATTGATGCGGTTGGGATAAAACATCAATGGACCAGTCTCCGCGATGCACTCCGTCGAAGATTTGTCCTTGCAGTCCGCTCAAAGTGATCCTGCCTCGATCGAACTCCGCTTTCGACGTCACCTGGGTTGCCATCACCTTCCTCAATGCGAGTCGGCTCACCCGCACGGAGCCTTTGGCTTGCAGTGCAAGCAGCGGGGACGGCCCTTCCTGCGCTCCAGCGCTCAAAGACCGGTACCACGGGCGCCTGGCGGGATGAGACGTGAACCATTCCGTAAGTTCGCCGGTCGACAGCTGGTCGGCCGCGAGATCGAAATGAAAAATACAGTCCACGCAGTGGCGGGGTGCCGTTACCTCCCCACTCCAGTAAGTAGTCCCGACTGCGGCGGAAAGTTTCGTCAGCGAAATGGCGTCCGCCTCTAGCACTACCGATGCCGACGCAATCTCAATCGGTACATTCAGCCCGCGCATCCCCGCGCGCACATTGTGCAGTTGCGCCGTTCCCGTCGGCGCTGGCGCTGCAAATCCCTGCCAAGGTCCCGCCAGGCTGAGGTCCACCCGGGCAGCGCCTTCGACCGTCGGGCGCTGTCCGGCGACGCCCAGTGCATTGGCCAGGCGAAATACGTTCTTCAGTTCCGTGTCTCCGCGCAGGAAGAAGCGATAGCCAGAAAGCGAGAGCCATCCGCCAGCCGTGGTGGGCGTGGGAGCGCCCAGCCCGAGTGGAAATGGACCCAATCGCAGGTGGACTTCCGGCGGTTCCTGGTCGACGACTTTGTTCTTGAGCTCCGCGGACATGGTTGCCTTCGACGCGCCCCCAGCCAGTACGATGGGAACGTCGCCGAAACTGATCTCGTCTTTTCCGCCGTTCAACGCCAGCCGCAAATCCGAGGCCGCGCCTGCTCCACTCACGGCCGGTGGTCCCGTGCTGGCACACTGCGCGAGAAATACAGCGTCCAGTTGTCCGGTAGCGACCAGGTCCGAGGGCAGGCCTTTCTTTGTCAGACGCACCAAGCGCAGAACGGAAGGGAACGGCACTCGATCAACCGTCAACTTCAGGTCGTAACCGGGCGTGGCCGAGACCGGACCCACATTCCCCTGCAGGCGCACTACTCCGATGCCAACCGGCGAGTCGCAGGCAAGATCTTTCAGCCCCCGATCGACGCTGCTGTAACGGCCCGTGCAATCGGTGACCAGGCGGACAACCTCGCCTTCCCTGATGTCGTAGCGGTGAAAGTCGGCGATCGTCAGTTGGGTCCGAACCAGGAGCGCTTGAGGAGTTCCGGAGATATCCGCAGCCAGGTTCACGCCCCCGCGCCATCCGCGGTCTCTTCCCGAGAGGAGTTTGGTGATCTGTCCAAGTTGTCCGTTCTCCCAGCGCAGCGCGGCTTGCACGGGCGTTTCTCCCAGTCGCACTGCGCGCTGCCAGGTGGCATTAATCCGGATCCGTCCGGTGTCGGTGAGATTGAAATCGGTGCGCACCGGCTGGGCTGTGATGCGGGCTGCCCATGAGTTTTCCGAATCCTGCCACAGCGCCAGGTCCGCATCCGTGAGCGAGTAGGATTTCTTCTCCTGTCCCAGTTTGAAGTTGATGCGGGCGTGAGTCGCTTCAAGGTAAGGGAACGCGGGCCGGCGTTCCAATGCCGGTTTGCCCGTCGGTGCGATCGGAATGTGCGCGGTGCGTTCCAGCAGACCTTCCAGGTTCCAACGGCCGTCGTTGTTGCGCACCAGGTTGATGCTGGGCTCGGTCGCGCTCAGGGTCGAGATCTCCAGCCGTCCGCGCAACAGGGAACTTAGCCGGATTCCGGCCCAGACATCCTGTGCCCGAACCATCGGCTCGGCGCTGAACGCAGGATCGTCGTAGATGACCAACCCCTCCAGATCGAAGCCGGGGCGAGGCAGCAGATGGGCGCGCACGTTTTCGAGAGTGACTTGCCGGCCGAGCGCGGAGCCAATCGAGCGGGTAATGCGTTTTCGGAGCCCGGAGACGCCCGGCCGAAAAAGAAACAGCGCCAGCAGGACCGCCGCGATGACGGCCAGCCCACGCCTGGAGCGAAGGAATTTCACCGCACGGCCTTGAACGTCCGCGACCAGCGCGTCTCGTCAAAGAAGTGAATCACGATGTGGGCCAGGAACCCGAGCCGGTCTCCTACCTCACGCATCTGGTACTGGTCCGGCGGAGTGGTAAACGACCAGTAGATGAACATGGGCCGTCCGATCACATTGGCGCGCGGGATGAATCCCCAGTAGCGGCTGTCGTAGCTGACGTCGCGGTTATCGCCCATCCCGAAAAAGCTGTTGGGGGGTACCACCAGATCGCCAGCCTCCAGATGCGACGGCAATGCAAATTGCCATTCCTGGTTTCTGACGCCGTACATCTCCGAGGGCGGCACGGCGGGGAAATTGTCGCGATAGGGATTGTAGTCAGCCAGTTTGTGGCGCACGTACGGCTCATCCAGCTTCTCGCCGTTGCGGTACACCACACCGTCCCGCAAATGAATCTTGTCTCCGGGAATGCCGATGATGCGCTTCACCACGAAGAGGCCCTTTTCCTCGGGAGACAGGAACACCACGATGTCGCCTCGCCGGATGTCGCGGTAGGGCAGCAGCGGTCCCAGCCAGCGCGTTTGGGGGGCAAACTGCTCGCGGTTCACGAACACGTGATCCCCGATGAGCAGCGTGTCCTCCATCGAACTGGAGGGAATTTCAAATGCCTGCAGGATAAACGTGATGATGAACAAGCCCGTGACCAGCACTCCTGCCAGGGACGCCAGAAATTCCACCGTGGTCTCGCGCGGCTTCTCTTCTTTAGTCTTCTCTATTTCTTTATCTTTCTTCGGCACGTTACTCACCTGTTTCGGAGATTGTTTCCTCAGCGCACCAGCCGGAACGTACGTTCCCAGCGCGTAATCTGGAAGAAATGCGTCACTGCATAGGCAAGGTGATAAAGTCTATCACCCGCGGTTGGCGACCCTGGGAGATCGTTGTTCAAGTTACGGGCCGACCAGTAGACTACCAGCGGCCGCCCGATGATGTTCTCCCGCGGTACGAAACCCCAGTACCGGCTGTCCTGGCTGTCGTCGCGGTTGTCGCCCAGCGCAAAATAGCTCCCCTCCGGAATAATCAACTGATGGTTCTCGACCAGTTTGCGCATCTCGCTCCACCAGCGCGCGGTCACTCCGGAACCGGGCACGTCGGTTTGCGGGAAGTCGTCGCGGTAAGGCTGCCGGTCCGGAGCGATGTAGTGAACGTAAGGTTCCTGCAGCGGCGTGCCGTTGACGAAGACCCTCTTGTTGATGAGCCGGACCTTGTCGCCGGGGATTCCCACGACTCGCTTCACGAAATGCTGCGCAGGGTTGACCGGGTAATGGAACACGATGATGTCGCCCCGCTGAATCTTGCGGTAGGGCAGCAGGCGGGGCCAGTTCCCGTTGCTGCCATAGCAGAACTTATCCACCAGCAGGTAATCGCCGATCAGCAGCGTGTCTTCCATGGATTCGGAGGGAATGGTGAACGCCTGCACCAGGAAGGTGACCACGAAGATGGCGATGACCACGGTTCCCGCCACCGACTGAATGGTCGCGGGCCAGTCTCCCGAGGATATTTTCTCGCTCCAGGACATGACTAAGACGCGCTTCCGTTGCGAGCCACACGTGGCAGCGCCGATTCCGGGTGTGCGGTCAAATAGTCCAGGGCCTGGCGCGCCGCTTCCTGCTCGGCCCGCTTCTTGGTAGCGCCCTCGGCGCGCGCCACAAACTCGGACGTCTCCGGGCTCTCCAACCGTACCTCGACCGTGAACATCTTCTTGTGCTCGGGGCCTTCCTCTTTCACCAGCGCATACACCGGCTGCCGTTGTCCGTTGGCCTGCAGCCGTTCTTGTAGAGCGGACTTGAAATCCATGACCGGCATGCTGCTGGTCTCGAGCTTCATGTGCGCCAGTTCGGGCTCCACGATGGCGCGCAGGATGAAGTTTCGGGCTGGTTCCCATCCGCCGTCCAGATACAAGGCGGCCAGCACAGCTTCCAAGGCATCCACCAGCAGCGTAGCCTTGCTGCGGCCGCCGCTCTTTTCTTCGCCCCGGCCCAAACGCAGATAATGGCCCAGTTGCAGTTGCTCGGCGGTGCGCAGTAGATGCCGCTGTCCGACCAGGTGAGCGCGTAGCTTCGAAAGGTGGCCTTCCTGGAAGCAAGGAAAACGGTGGAACAACGCTTCGGTGGTAACCATCCCCAGAACCGCGTCCCCCAGGAACTCGAGCAGTTCGTTGTCCCCGCGCCATGCCGGTTGGCCCGCTCCGCCCAGCGCTTCCAGTTCCCGTGCTTGTGAACTGTGCGTCAGCGCCTGCTCGATCAACTCCCGCTGCCGGAAGTGATACCCCAGACTCTCTTCCAGCGCCATGATGTCGCGAACCTTGGTGAGCAAGCGGGACCAACCTCTTCTTCGCTGGCGGTTTAATTCTTCGGAGGCTGGCTCGGTGGTGTTGCTGGAGTTGCCGCCGGAGCTGCTGCCGGTGCCGCCGCCCCACCCGTCAGTTGCAGCAAGCGGTCCCGTTCGTGGCGCGCTAAAGTGCCGACCTGGGTGCCTTCCTTGGTCAAGTCAACCGCCTGGTTGGCCACCTTGAGCGCCTCCGGATATTTTTGCTGCTTGTCGAGCGCAATGGCCAGCCGCAACATGACCACCGGATCCGGCTGCGCGGGAAAGGCGTCAATCGCCTTTTGCAGACTGACCTGCGCGGCTGCATAACTCTCTTTCTTGAATTCGATGGTGCCCATGATCGAATAGGCGCTGGACCGCAGATACGCCTTGGCGACGTCCAGCTTGTCCGCCGGGACGGCGAGATCCGTGTCCACGGTTTGCGTCGCTTTCTGTGCCATCTTCATGGCTTCGTCATAGCGCTGATCCTTGTCCAGGTCGGAATCATGAGTTCGTTCGGCAATTACTTCGGCCACTACCACCAACGACTCGGGGTCGTCCCCATCGATGATGAGAACCTTGCGGGCCATAGCTTCGGTCTTGTCCGAGCTGTTCGCGTTCTGGTAGGCGCGCGTTGACATCTTGTAGAGCAGCACCCGCAGCTCGCTGTTCGGGAACTTGGCGGCGAAATCGTCGGCCGCTTTTTCCAATGCCGCCGGATCGGTGACCGCCGCGGCCACTTTATAAGCGTCGAATTCCGGTGTCGTCTGTGCCTGCGGCGGACGCTTGCCTTGAGGCGCTCCTGGCGCCGCTGGCGTGCCTTGCGCGGCCTGTCCGCCGGGTGTTGTTTGCCCCGCTGCCGGGGGATTCTGGGTCTGCCCATAGCTTTGGGTTGCGGCGATGCTGAACACCGCCACCATTGCCATCACCATCCATGCTGCTCGCTTCATGCTGTCTCCCATGAACTTCAAACTTGGAATCCTAAGAACTTTTTCTACTGTGGCTGAGCGGAAGAGGGGGGCTCGTAAGGTTGCTGTATGCCTCGTTCCGCTGCTGCCTTCACTTCGGGAAGCGAACCTCCCGCTCCATTCAACGCCGCCCGGTAATGGTCCACTGCGGAATCCCGGTCTTCCTGAAGGTCGAAAATCCGGCCCAGGTAAATATGGGACCAGGCTACCACCTTGGGCTCGTGCGCCATTTGCAGCGCCTTTTCAAAATAGGTGCGCGCTCCCTGCATGTCGCGGTTGGCCGTGGCCACCTCGGCCAGGATGAACAGCGCGCGGCCCGGGTCTTCTTCCTGCTCGTCCAATGCCTGCTGGGCCAGCTTCTGCGCGGTCTCCCGATCGCCGGCCGCCAGCCGCCGCTCCGCGTTGAGCAGCAAATGCTCATTCTTGCGGCTCGCCAGGTGCAGGAGTTCCGGGGACGCCTCTCCCGCGAATTCGAGCATGGATGCCCGCTTCATTTCCTTCCCCAGGTCGATCCTTTCCAGCATCCCGGAATAGGCGGTGCGCATGCCCGCCGGATCTTTTTCAAACTTCACCAGTTCGTCGTAGAAATAACGCGTCAGGATATACCCTTCCCGGTCCGCCGCCTCCACGATTTTGAGCCGATCCGCCTCGGGTGTTTTGGCGTTCCCCAGGGTCCGCGCTTCGATGGCCCGCACCAGACACTCCGTGAGCAGCAACGAGATGTTGCTCTTGAAAACCTCGTCCATGGGCGCGCTCTTCACTTCGTCCAGCAGCGGCTCCAGCCGCTTGAACGAGCCGCCATTCTTCATCGCCATCGGATCTAGTTCGTAATGCAGATAGGTGTGCCGGATCTGCTGCATTTTCGTCGCCCCGCTGGTGGGAGAGATGACGACGTAGTAGTCCGCCGCATAGTTGCGGGCGTTGGTCTGACCCGGCGCTCCCATCGGATCCACATAGACGACGAACCGGCGGCCCAGATACCCGGCGGACGGCAGCTTCAAATAGATTTCCGTGTCGAAGGTCATCTTGGAGAGCGCATCGTGATAGACATCCGCCATCTCGGCATAGCGTTGATGGCGCCGCTCCCAGATCGCGTGCACTCCCACCTTTTCGTAGAACGGCTGAAGCAGGGGCGCCAACCCGGCAACGTTCGCCGCGTCCGGCGGAAGTTCGGCCTGTTTCACCTTGGGTGTGAACGCCGGAGGGTCCTGCAAGTACAGCGCCAGCGAAACGTACTGCGCAAGGTCCCGCGTGGGGTCGTTCGGCTGATGTTCGCGGTAAAACTGGCACAGGGGAGAAACCACGTCCTGCGCACCCGGGGTACTCTGCACCGCCTTGGCCACCTCCGCCCGGACTTGCGCGCGCACCGGGTTGGAGGAATCCAACTCCTGGTCGTAGCCGCAGGTATTGATGGCGGTGAGGACAGTGAACAGGGTCTCGCTGGTTTCCAATGCCACGGCGGGAGGGTTCTCGGCAAAACCGGGCGCCGCCAGCCATCCAGCCATAGCCAGAACCAATGCCAATCGTAAACTCTGTCTCAGGGAAATCCTCCTGATCGCGGGCCCAGATGGGGAGTGCAGCAGGCTGCGGGAAAAGCCGTGGCTTGCATCAGGGGCGATGCGACTAGGCTGGTTCTTTCCGCAGACTGCTAAGGATAGTGTACGAACTGCTCATTTCGCGGTCAAACGCGTTCCGCGCGGGTAAGCGCCCCGGACCGACAGAAGGGCGCTGTTGTGTGCAGAAATTCGCGCTTTGCCCTGAGTGTGGGTAGCCACTCCGCCGCGATGGCGAGCAGAATTGCGCCGGGATCTAGCCCCTGACGTTGATCTTGGAAAATGAAATCACCGCACGGCCCGGCGTCGGACGTCCCATGGAAGTGGCTGGCCGGAAGGTGGTGAAGATCAACATGTTCTTTACCTTCGGCAGCAGCGCTTCGTCATCATCCGGTTGCGACAGGATGCGGTAATCCTGCACCCGTCCATTGGCGTCCACATAGGCCTCAATCACCACCGAATCGTCGCCGATACTGCCGAAGGAACTGCCGAACGATGACTGCTCCAGTTGGGGTGCGGTGTACAACATGAGCGGAACGTCGCTGCTGGCCCGCAACTGCCCCGGGAGCGCGAAGAAGCCGAGCAGCAATCCGAAAATCACCACCGCACTGACGAGTCCAGCCGTCGCCGGAACCATGAAGGCGTTCAGCGCGTTTTCGAATCTCACCAGTACGCCCTGGAACCGCGGGCGCCGCGATTGGGCGATCTCCTGCGAGATTGCCACACGCATCTTCAGAGCCAGGTCGGCGGGGGCTTTCTTCGGGCCCAGTCCGGCCAGCAATTGCTGCGTCCGCCTAAGGCCGGTATATTCCTGTTCGCAGCGGACACATGTTTCCATGTGGCGGCCGAGCGCGCGCATCTGGGCTCCACTCACTTGTCCGTCCAGATACGGCGAAAACATCTTCTTGGCCTCAGCGCAGTTCATGGCGTCACCTCAACCTCTCTGCCATCACGCGAACCATGGGTACCCTTGGGCTGGTTCTGTTCCGGCGCGGCCAGCCCCATTTCCTCGCCGACTTCCCGGACATATCCTGACAATCTCATCCGCAACGCCTGCCGTCCGCGGGTGATGCGCGACTTCACCGTTCCCAGCGATATCTGCAGGACCTCGGCGATTTCGTCATACGACATGTCTTCCAGGTCACGAAGAATTACCGCAGTCTGGTACGGTTCTGGAACGTCGTGCAGGGCGTCCGCTACTGCCGTCCGCACCTCTTCGTGCGCAAACTTTTCAAAGGGCGACTCGCCCTGATCGACCAGCCGGTCTTCTCCAGAGAACTCGCAGTCGCCCACTTCCACTGGTTCGATCGATGCCTCGTGGGCTTTGTGCCGGAACCACCACCGCCGCCGGTTCGCCGCTTCGTGCAGTGCGATCCGGTACATCCAAGTCTTCAGGCTCGACTCGCCGTGGAAGTGCTTCATTCCGCGGAAGACCTTGAGGAAGACTTCCTGGGTTGTGTCCGCCGCGTCCGAAGGGTCGTTCACCATGCGGTAAACAAGGCTGTAAATGGGCTGATGGTATTGCCCGATCAGCCAGGCGTAAGCCTCCTCGGAACCCGCCTTTAACTCAGCAATGACGGCGGCTTCCTGGCCTCGGGCTCCGATAGCGCTTGCGAGATCGCCCAATGTGGTAGCTCCCGCCATAATCCTCATGGCAGCACCCTCATTATAGAGTTTCCGGGGCCCGACGGCGGGGATCTTCTTTTCCGGAGCCTAGTCCACTGTACCCCGCCTTAGTGACTATAGACTCCGCGGACCGGGCCAGAGTTCCAGCGGATAAAGATTGTGTTATCAGTGTGATAGAAGGGGCGGATCCGAAGCCATTCGGAAAGCAGCTAAAGGTAATCGCAATTCGACCCGATTACCGACCCGGGGCCACCTTTGCAACCGATGTCCATGCACGGAAGCTATGACTTGCAGTTGGTTGCACTTTCCATTCTGATCTCGATCGTCGCCTCCTACGCTGCCCTGGATTTAGGAGGCCGCGTCACCACGGCGCGGAACTGGACGCGGGTGTACTGGGTCGTAGGTGGCGCGACGTCCATGGGCATGGGAATCTGGGCCATGCACTACATCGGCATGCTGGCATTCTGCCTGCCGATGAAGGTCCTCTACGATCTGCCCACGGTGGCGGTCTCGCTGCTGGCTGCCATCGGTGCCAGCGCGATTGCTCTGCATACCGTCAGCCGCGAGCATCTCAAAGGCTGGCAAAAGGCTCTGGCCAGCCTTTTCATGGGATGCGGGATCGTGGCCATGCACTACATCGGGATGGTCGCCATGCGTCTCCCGGCCCGGGCGCACTACCACCCGACGATCGTGGGCGCTTCGGTTGGCTTGGCCATCGGTATTTCGTATTTGGCCCTGATTCTTTCCTTGGGCGTCCGCAAGGAAATCGAGACAAGTTGGCGCAAGATCTTCAGCGCATTTGTGATGGGTAGCGGCATTCCCATGGTGCACTACACGGGGATGTGGGCGGTCACCTTTATGCCGTCTGACGAAGCCGTGGATCTGTCGCATGCCGTGAGTATTTCCGCTCTGGGGACAGCTGCCATCAGTCTTATCAGCCTGCTCGTGCTCCTGTTAGCCATCGTGACGTCCTTCCTGGACCGGTTGGTCGCGGCACAGAGGAAGGTCGTCGATGGGGCCCACAAAACAGAAGACTATTTCCGTACCTTGGCCGAAACCATACCCCAGATCGTATGGACGGCGGGCCCAGATGGATACAAGGACTTCTTTAACAAGCGCTGGTATGACTATTCGGGCCGAGGATACGCCCAATCGGAGGGAAACCAATGGCTGAGCGTGCTCCACCTTGAGGATCAGCCCTACACCGCGCTGAGGTGGGAGCATTCCATTCAAACGGGCGAGAACTACGAAAATCAATATCGTCTTCTTCGGGCCGGCGACTAAACTTATCGCTGGCAGCTCTGTCGGGCCCACCCGGTCCGCGATGCCGACGGCACGATCGTGAAGTGGTTTGGCACTTGTACCGATATCGATGATCAAAAACGCAACCAGCAAAGCCTCGAAGAGCAGGTCCGGCAGCGGACCGCGGCCCTGGTGGAAGCGAACGCTCACCTTACCGAAGAAATGCGGGAGCGGGAACGTGCTCAAAGGGAAATGAATCTGCATACCGAAAACCTAGTGCAGGAACTCACCGAGCGTTCCAGGAAGGGTGCGTTACTGGCAAGGATGGGTGAGTTGCTTCAGAGCGGGACAAATCTCACGGAGGCCTTCTCCATCATCACCGGGTTTGCTCCTAAACTCTTCACGGGCTGGCGGGGGGCGATTATTCTATTGAATTCATCGAGAAACCTGCTGGAAGTGGCTGGTGTCTGGGAGGATTGCCAGCTCAGTTCCATGTTCTTCGATCCTAACTCCTGTTGGGCATTGCGCACCGGGCGCCGCTACTCGGTGCAGGCCGGAGATCATAGCGCTCCGTGTGCCCATGCCACTGGAGTCATCGGTTCATACGTGTGCATGCCGGTGCTGGCGCACGGAGAAGCGCTGGGGTTCATCCATTTTCAGATTCCCGAGGGAAAGCTCGAACTCTCGGAATCGGAGATTTCTCTGGTCGGTACTTTCTCGGAGCAGATCGGCCTGTCCATCGCAAACATTCGTTTGCGCGAGGCCTTGCGGGGACAATCCATCCGGGATCCTCTCACCGGCCTGTTTAACCGGCGCTACCTGGAAGAGACGCTCGACCGCGAGATGCATCGCGTGGTCCGGGCCAAGCAGCCCTTGGGAGTGCTGATGCTGGACCTGGATCACTTTAAGAGATTTAACGACACCTTCGGGCATGATGCCGGTGACGCCGTTCTGCAAGAGGCGGGATCGCTTTTCAGCAAAAAGATACGCGCGGAAGACATCGCGTGCCGCTACGGAGGAGAAGAGTTCGTCTTGATTCTGCCCAATGCCGACTTGGCGATGATGTCCGCTCGCGCTGAAGAATTACGGGCTGAGGCGAAGAAGCTGAATGTCGTCCGCAATGGAAGGCTGCTCGGGAAAATCACGATTTCCGTCGGGGTCGCGGCATTCCCCGCTCACGGTTCTACCCCGCAGGAATTGCTGGCCGCAGCGGATGCGGCGCTGTATCAAGCCAAAAGCGCCGGTCGCGACCGCGTGATCGTGGCGAAGGGTGATGGCACCGAAGCATCGGAATCCACCGCTGCGGGGCGGTAAATATTCGTTCCCTTGGCCCTCCCTGTTGGGCCTGTACCCGCCTTCACTTCGCCGGAGGCGCACTCTGCGGATTCACTGGCGCAGGTACTGCCGCCGGCTTCGCCACCTTCTTTCTTGCCGGCTTCTTGGGCTGTTCCGTGTCGTCCACGATAATTTTCTTCGGCGGAGCGGGTGGCCCGGTTTGCATCGCCTTCACCTGGCCGCGCAGCCGCGTCAGTTCCCCTTCTTTTGCGTTTGCCAGGTTCTGGATCCGCTCTCCGAACGATCGGCGTACGCTTTCGAGCGCGTTGATATCGTTGCTCAAACTCTGAAATTCATCCTTCGAACCGAACGCGCCTGCCGATTCCACCACCGAGCGAAAGACGTCATACAAGGCGTCCAGGTTCCGATAGAGCTTGAAGGTCGCCGCCAGATCCTCGGGCGCGTTGTTGAGCTGCGCAACGATCTCGGGCAGGGCCGACTGCAGATTGCGCTGGATGGATTCCACGTTGCCTTGCGTCTGCCGCTTGGTTGTGGAATCCGTCTTCCACTTCTCAACCCGCGCTTTCTCCAGGTCGGTCTGGATGTTCTGCGCGGCTTGCTTCAATTGCCCGAGAATGTTGTTCAGTTCGTTCACTGATGCGTACGCGACTGGCGGCTGCGCGCCGGCAGGCAGGCTGGTCGTTTGTGCGTGGGCGGCGGGTTTCGGCAGCACGAGAGCGCAACCCGCGACCAGCGAAAGCAGGATTCGGAAATGTGACATGGGGCTCGAAGGATCCTCTAGGTAGACATAATATAGACGCCCTTATCCTAGTTGAGTTTGACTCGCCGGGGAAGCTAGGCGAGAATTGAAGCAGTACATTCCTGTTCGTTGGAAACAGTGGGCCTGTGGCGCAGCTGGGAGCGCGCTTCCATGGCATGGAAGAGGTCGTCGGTTCGATCCCGACCAGGTCCACCAAATCTCCCAACAACTTAGACGGGCGAGCGCTCACATCCGTGAGGTTTGTGTCATGGTTTGTGTCATAACCCGCCGTTCTGGTGCTCACAGCGAGAGCTTCCATTGCGCTGCGCTTGGCTTCCATGCGGACGTGGCTGTACCGCTCCAGCATTCGACGGCTCACGTGACCGGCAATCGCCATGATCGTTGAATCCGACGTTCCGTTCTCTGCAAGCTGAGTGACAGCGCAGTGCCGGAGATCGTGGAACCGGAAACCCGGCAGGCCCGCTTTCTTCGTCAGCGTTCTCCAGGCCGTCCGCCAGCTCTTCACGTGGCGCGTCGGTACAAAGCCAGTTCGCTAGCTCTGCCCGGGAGTGACTTCTTTGACGTAACGCGTCAGTACTGAAGCCAGGCTCTTGAACTCCGTGGTGACGATGTTCAAATGATCGCCCGGGATGACTTCGACCTCAAGCTCGGCGACCAGATTCCCCCAAACCGTGACGGGATCTCCCGGGAAGAAAGACTGGATCTCGGTAGTCACGAACTTTATCTTGCCTTCATAAAACCTGGGCTGATAGCTGGCGTAGGCCACGTACGCTTTCTGGTTCACGCGCCGGAGAGCGGTGTCCGCAAACGAGAGGCCCAGCGTTTCTGGAGGACGCTGGCTCTCGTGGAGTGCTCCGGGAAAGTGCAATCTGCGTTTTAGCCCGTTCGCGAAGTAGGAGAGAGCGTTCGACAGCGGCAATTCCCGCATCTGGGAGGCATGACTCCTCATGCGCTTCAAAAACAGGCGTAGACGCTGGGGAGCCGGCATAAAGCGTGGATGCGGATACGCATCCAGCAGGACCAGCAGCGCGATCCTTTTTCCATTCGCCGAGAGGCGCTGCGCCATCTCGAAAGCCACCAGACCGCCGAAGGAGTAGCCGATCAGGATGTACGGGCCGTCAGGGTAAAGCTGCTCGAGGGTATCCAGATAGAACTTGGCCATGTCTTCTACCCGGTCCAACGGCTCCTCTATCCCGTCTACGCCCTTTGCCTGGATTCCGTAGATGGGATGGCCGGTTCGAATATGCTCTGCCAGTTCGACAAACTGCACCGTCCCGCTCAGGCCGTGGGCGATAAAAATCGGAGGCTTCTCGCAACCCGCCTTGATCTGGACAAACGGCGATGACGGCAGAGGAGTAGGCATGGCCCTATGGCGATGCTAGCTGGAATGGTCCCGAAACTCCTAGGGCACTATGGTAATTGCAGTGGCGGTTCGCAACCAGCCAGCGGAAGCTCGAAGGCAGCCGGTCGCCGCGCAGGCGTTCCGGACAGCCGCGAGAGTGACAGAACCATTGAAAAGCGGCCTTGCCGGGGAGTTGCCAAGGCAGCGCCCGCGACAACTGTACCCTGAAAGAGCCTCCAGCCAAACTGCGGGGCCCAGCACTCCACCTGTTGATTCATGAAGATGCGGAGGTAACTGTTACCGAAGCATTGGATTCCGGTTACCGGGAGGCCATCCTACCGCTGACTTGGGCCATGTACTAAGGTGTCCGGCTGCCCTAATCTGGCTTCAGTTCAAACAACAGTTCTGGAGGCCACATGAAAGCTCTTCTAACGATTCTCTTACTAGCCGCCGCGGCGCAGGCACAGAGTTTTGTGGCTTCCCAATCTCCGTTTCCCGATGCGCCCAGCCAGCACCGCTTCTGGACTTTCGAGAACAAAATGAATGCAGGCATTCTTGCCGGCCTGATTGCAACCGATGCCGTCACCACGCAGCGTGGCCTGAACCATGGCCTTCGCGAGGGAAATCCGCTCATGCGTCCGTTTGTGACCCGGGGCGCGGCGGGAGAAGCGGTCGGATCCGCAATCGGCTTTGGCGCCGGGATCGGCGTTGTGTACATGTTGCACCGCACCCACCACTACAAAGCAGAGCGTATTACGATGCGCCTGATCGTGGGTGGGGAGAGTCTGGTGGTCGCCAACAATATCGCCAAGACCTGGTAAGAGCGCAGCCAGATTCGATCCCTGGCAGGCTGGAAAAACTCACCAAGTCACTACTGTGGAAGCGCGGCCCTTCAGGGCCGCGTAACACGTTTGCAGCAATAGGTCTTCAGCCCCCGTGGTTGCTTCGGTGAATTGAGTTTTTGAGCAGCTTCCTAGGGCCGTATCTCAATGGGTGTTCCGTCCGGCACCAGATTCCAGATTTCATCGATTTCACGATCGGTAACCGCGATGCACCCGTCAGTCCAGTCGTGCAGACGATGCATCGCACCCAGCCTGCCGAAGCCATTCGGCAGGCCGTGAATCATGATGTCCCCGCCTGGGGACACGCCGCGTGCACGCGCCTTTTTCCTGTCTTGTTCGTTCGGATACGAGATGTGAATCGATTTGTGGAACTGGCTATTCGGGTTCCGGCGGTCAAGAATGTAAAGGCCTTCGGGCGTCTTGTGATCGCCCTGCTGCTGCTTGCCTCCCGCGGGCGAGCCCCCCAGAGCCACCTTGTAGGTTTGAAGAACTTTGCCCTGCGATAACAGGGTCAGGGTTCGCTCTTTCTTTAATACCAGCACCTGATCTGCCTTCAGATCTTGGGCATGCGGCGGCGAACCAGCAGCCAGAATCCCGATCATCAATGCTGCGATCACGGCCGCAGTATGTATGTTCTCTCCCTGGAATGCTAGCCTGAAGCCGTGACTTACTCTTCCCGGGCCAGTTCCGTATTGTGGATGGTGATGGCCGTGGCTTCCGCGTCCGCGTCGTCCCCGGCCAAAGCCCCTGCGCGCTGGCTTCTTGGCCACCAACCGGCCCGAGTCGTGAACGGAAGCCCCGTGCTCTTGCGCGTGACCACTCCCAAGCCCGCCCGGGGCGTTTCCGGCAACTGGCTGGGCCACGAGATTTCGTTCAGCTTTGACGCGCGCCAGAAAGCATGGTTCGGGCTTGCGGGCGTGAGCCAGGAAACGAAGCCTGCCAACTATCCTGTTCAATTACGCGCAGAAACTGCTTCCGGCCAGACGATTACCTACCAGCAGGCAATCACCGTGCTCCGCCAGCGTTATCCCAAGGTGATGCTGAAGGTTCCCGGCCGCTACACCGCTCCTCCTCCGGAAGATTTAAAGCAAATCGAGCAGGACAAAGAGATCAAGGCGCGCTTCTTCAAAACGGTTACCGCCGACCGTGAGTGGAAAGGCAGCTTCCAGCCGCCGGTGAATGCGGAGATCTCCGATGTGTTTGGAGTACAACGCGTCTTCAACGGTTCCGTTCAGAGCACCCATCAGGGACTCGACTTCCGCGTTCCCACCGGCACCCCGGTCGCCGCCGTGAACAGCGGCACCGTGCTTCTGGCTCGCCCCCTCTTCTTCGAAGGGAACTGCGTGGTGCTTGACCACGGCCAGGGCCTGCTCACGCTCTATCTGCACTTTTCGGAAATTCTGGTGAAAGAAGGAGATCAGGTCACGAAGGGCCAGCGAATCGGGTTAAGCGGCGGCACCGGGCGCGCCACCGGCCCTCACCTGCATCTGGCGGTGCGCTGGCAGGGCGTTTACCTCAACCCCGAAATCTTGCTTTCGCTGCGCCTTCCGTAGGTCAGTACGGTATCCGCGTTCCCCAAATCACTCACTCTTAAATGACGGTAGCGCAACACATCACAAAACATGTTGCGCAATCGTCCCTGCCCAGCGTATAGTTTTCGGACTCTGCGGCCGGTAGAGGCGGTTCGGGGGAAACGCTTTGAAGAATTGCGCTGGCTGGGAGTACCGGGAATCCGAAGGGCCCCCTCGTCGGGTTCCCGTTTTATTTCAGGTGTCAGGTCCCGGGTGTCAGGTTTCAGGAAGCCCGGATACTCGCGTCGGCGGATCCAGGATTGCTGGCCACTGACTCCTGACTGCCGGCAACCATCTCTTCCACCCACACTCCATCGCGGAAGGTCACGCTGCGACCCGAGATCGCGGGAATGCGCTCTCCCGGCACGATGATGCCCACCAGGTTCAGTGGATCGGCGGCGGCAATGGTGAGCCGCTCGCCCGTGGGCGGCATGTTCCGGTTGGCGCGCAGAGATTCGACCGCCACGGGAAGCGCGAACTGTTCTCCCAGGAATCCATCCACGAAACGGCCTCCGCGCACCTCAGCGCGGTCTTCGAGCCGCCGGAAGCCAATCTGCAGCTCGCGCCAGCGGGGGAGATTGGTTTCCCGAGCCAGCAGGTCGCGGAATACCACCCCGTAGCGCCGCAGCAGCATCCAGCAACAGGACTCGACGCTGCGGTCGCGGTCCGCGCCTTCGGTGTGCAATAGCGACCACCGTCCGGCAGCGTGCCGCGGACGGCGCACCTTGCCGATTCCGCTCCCGCCACCGGACGTATGTTTCGGCGTGACCAGCGTGCGCAGGTTCTCGAAGCCGTCCGCCGTTACCAGGCCCGCCGCCACCAGTTCCCATAGCCCGGTTTCCACTTCCGCTTTCAGTTTGCCCGTGCCGCGCACCATATCAGGGAAAAATAACGCGCCGCGCTGCTGCAAGAGCGCCAGCACCGCCTGTGCCACCGGGCTGAGGAACGACGACGTCGAATCCTCTGCTCCGGGATGGTGGGGCCGCATCCAGTCCGCGTCTTCGCGCACAAAGAACGCGATCGGAGCGACTCGCGTGGGGATGACGCGCCGCCGGCTTTCCTGTCCCGGTCCACCGTTTCCTGAGTCCAGAGTCGCCGGATGTGGAGAGAGCCGCCCCCAGCCCACCGCACCGGCCAGGCACAACTGGTCGAGATGGGCCGGGTCGTACCCCGAAATGCGCCGCGCAAGAACGAATCGTTCCCACGCGCTGGCCGGAATCTCGAAGCCCTGGAGCTGCCGGATCACTTCCAAAGTTCCGTGCTCGCCCCGCACTTGCGTGCCCGCAGCAAGGTGCTGCCACCGAAGCAGCCAGTTCATGAACTGCGCCGCCGTGACCGGCTCGATCTGCTTGCGCAGGGTGGCAACGGTGAGCCGGTGAATGCGCGCCAGCAGTCGGCGCTCGCACCACTCAGTTTCAGGGGGGAAGGGCACGGCTTCAGCCGTGCCGCTATGCGCCGGTGAAGTCGACGGCGTTAGCCGCTGGGGTTGGCTTGTGAATTTCCCCCGCAGAATGGCCCCGCTCGCTTCCATCCTGAGCAGAGCTTTGTCCACCTCCGCCGCCGCGATGCCCAACATCCCCCCGAGGGCTGTCGCCGTAGTGGGCCCAACATGTTCCATCCATCCCTGAACAGCGGTCAGAGTGGCGTCGTCACGATTCAGAGTAGAAACGGGGCTTGCCCCGTCTCCCTCAACTCTGGCCCCTGGATGCAGGGCGCGGAACAACTCGATTCTCTCGGCCGCCACCCAGTACCGCTCTCCATCGCCTTCCGCCACGACCGCGCGCCGCTCCGACTGCAAACGGTCGAAGAAGGCAGTCCATGCTGCCATCAGTTGTCCGTCAGCAAACTGAGAACTGAGAACTGGGAACTGAGAACTGGCGTACGGCACCATCACCAACGTATGCAGCACATCGTGCAGTTCGTCTGCATCGCGCACGTCCGGCCACGCCTCCGCCCGCACTTGCGCGATGGCGGCCGGGTCCAAAGCGCCCACTTCCTCCAGCACCGATGCCGGCAGCACGCGCCGCATCTCCACAGCGCGCGCCCGCCGTTCCTCGAGCGGAGCGTCATCCAGGTAGGCGTACGGATTTGCATTCAGGATTTCGTGCGAGAACTGCGACGGCACGGGCGTGTCTACTGCCAGGCACCGGATTCGCCCCGATTCGATTCCCCGCAACACCTCGCGCAGCCCATCGATATCCAGCGCCTCGGTGAGCACGTCTTTCATCACCTCGTTTACCAGCGGATGGTCGGGAATCTTGATGTCCCCTTCGATGTTCTCGAAGCACGCCGCCACGTCCGGGAAGACCGATGCCAGCAGATCGTCGGAACGCATGCGCTGAATCTGGGGCGGCACTTTCTTCCCGCCTTGAAAACGCAACAGCGCCAGAGCCCGAGTTGCGTCCCAGCGCCAGCGCGTTTGAAAGATCGGCGACGCCAGCGCAGCCTGTTCGAGGATGGGCTGCATGCTCTCCGAGTGCAGGAACTGAAAAACATCCGCCAGCGGGAAGCTGTGTTGTTCGGCCAGCGCGATATTCAGGCCATTGTCGGTAGCGGCGGCCTGGAGTTCGAAGTTGAAACCGCGGCAGAAACGCTTGCGCAGCGCCAGCCCCCAGGCCTTGTTGATGCGCCCCCCGAAGGGAGCGTGGATGATGAGTTGCATCCCTCCGCCCTCGTCGAAGAAGCGTTCAGCAATGATGGTGGACTGCGTCGGCACTTCTCCCAGCACCGCTCGGCCTTCCAGCACATACTGGATCAACTGCTCGGCGCCCGATTGGTCGAGCCCGCATTCTTCTCCCAGCCAGGCCACGGTTTCAGCGACTACCGGCAGGTTCCGCCAACCTTCAACCGGCACAACGTTCAGCAGGCGATCACTAATGTCCTTCCGCAATCCGCCCAGCTGTTGCGACAGCTCTGCCGTCCGCGCCGGGGCCTCGCCACGCCAGAACGGCACACCCGGAGGCGCCCCGTGCGCATCTTCGACCAGTATCCGCGATGACTTGCCTTCGATCCTCCGGATTCGCCACGAGGTGTTTCCCAATAGCATGATCTCGCCGGCCATGCTCTCGACTGCAAAGTCCTCATCCACGGTTCCGACGATTGCCCCATCCGGCTCGGCAACAACCGTGAACAGGGCATTGTCCGGAATCGCGCCGCCGCAGGTGATCGCCGCCAGACGCGCCCCACGCCGCGGCCGGAGCTTCTGGTTGATGCGGTCGTGATGCAGATACGCGCCGCGCCGTCCCCGCTGCGAGGCAATTCCTTCGGACAACATCTCGAGCAAGGCCAGGTAGGTTTCCCGGGAGAGATTGCGGTAGGGATAGGCCCTCTTGATGAGCGCGAACAACTCGTCTTCATCCCAGCCCTCGCTGGTAGAGCCCGCGGCTGCTCCGGCGGCAGTACCCGCAGCCGCGCAACAAGCCACGATCTGCTGCGCCAGCACATCAAGCGAACCTTCAGGGAAGATCAGCCGGTCCAGTTCCCCGGAGCGAATCGCCCGCACCAGTACCGCACATTCCGCCAGGTCGTCGCGGGTGGTGACGAAGAATCGCCCCTTGGGGACCGCGCCGCGCCAGTGACCGGAACGCCCAACCCGTTGTAAGCCGACCGCAATCGCGCGCGGCGAACTGATGTGACACACCAGGTCTACCGTTCCCACGTCAATACCGAGCTCTAGGGATGCGGTCGCAACCAGCACCTTGACCTGGCCCTCTTTCAGCTTCTTTTCGGCCGCGAGCCGCAGCTTGCGAGAGAGGCTCCCGTGGTGGGTGGCGACGTAGTCCTCACCCAGTCGCTCGCCCAGTTGGTGCGCAATCCGTTCGGCCAGGCGGCGGGTGTTCACGAAGACTAGCGTCGAGCGATGCTGGTTGACCAGTTGCACGATCCGCTCGTAGATCTCGTCCCACATTTCATTGGAAGCCACCGGCCCCAGTTCCGAGGAGGGAACTTCCACGCCCAGATCGAGCGTGCGTTTGTGTCCGATGTTGACGATCACCGGGGCAGGCCGCCCGTTCCCCGTGAGAAAGTGCGCCACGGCTTCGATGGGCTTTTGCGTGGCTGAAAGTCCAATCCGCACGGGAGGACGATGGGTCAGCGCCTCCAGTCGCTCCAGCGAGAGCGCCAGGTGCACGCCGCGCTTGTCGTCAGCGACGGCATGAATTTCGTCCACGATCACGGTTTCCACGTCGCGCAGAATGGCGCGGCTCTTCTCCGCCGTCAGCAGGATGTAGAGCGATTCCGGGGTGGTGACCAGGATGTGCGGCGGCCGCTTCAGCATCGCCAGCCGGTCTTTTGTCAGCGTGTCGCCGGTGCGGACCGCGGTGCGGATCTCCGGCATCAGCAGGCCTCGCTCGCCCGCCATCTGGAGAATCTCACCCAGCGGAATTTCCAGGTTCTTCTGGATATCGTTGCCCAGCGCTTTCAGCGGGGAGATATAAAGAACCTCGGTTCGGTCCCTGAGTCCTCCAGTCAGTGCCTTGCAGACCAGGCGATCGATGCAGGCAAGGAAAGCAGCCAGCGTCTTGCCGGACCCGGTCGGAGCCGAGATCAGCGTGGTGTGCCCGGCCAGAATGTGCGGCCAGCCCTGCTCCTGAGGCTCGGTCGGTGTCCCAAACCTGGTGGTGAACCACTCCTGAACGAGCGGATGGGCCCAGGATAGAGATAGCGGGGTCGATGCCGCGAGCGACATCCAGGCATTCTAGCCGGAATTTAGAGTTTCGTAAAATGTTCGCCTATGTTTTCCGGCCCCTCTTCGGCACAGATTCCCATTCCGGATTCCATTCTGGGACGCCACTCATGAAAGCCTGCTAATCTCCGGCGAATAAAAGTCGAAGCACTACGCCTAAGTGTAATCGTTATAGCCACTTAGCAATATGGCGAATATTTGGCGAATCCCTTGCATGTAGTTCCAGCGGGTCACGACCCGAGGCTTGAACGAGAAGGAGCAGACAAAGGCCCCATGATTAACCTCAACGAAATCAAGATCACACCTCGTGACCAGCAGGTCTTGCGCTTGCTGGTTCAAGGCTGCAGCAATAAAGAGATTGCCGGCCAGCTCAACATCAGCCCTCGTACCGTGAAGCAGCATCTCCGCACGCTGTTTCTCCGGGCCGGGATTAAAGAAGGGCGCAAGCGGGTGAAACTCGCCACCGCCATGTTCATCAAGGAGAATGTGCAGCCATGCAACCCCGCGATCGGTTAACCGCCAAGGAAATTCAAGTTGCGACCCTGGTGTGGCAGGGTCTTACCAACAAAGACATCGCCGTTGTGCTGGCGACCAGCGAACAAGTGGTGAAGAACTACCTGCGCACCGCCTTCGACAAGCTGGGTGTCTGGACGCGGCTGGAACTCGCGCTCTACGTGGCCAGTCACGGCGGCGCCAACTGGCATTTCCAGCTTGGCCTTGCGCCCCTGCCGGCGGCGAGTGATTGGAAGAACCGGGCCGGGGATGACATGGGCTTAGCCGACGGCAGCGGCAAAGCAGTGGCTGCAGGCGCAGGCGGGACCTCATAGGCCTCCACGACGTCGCTCCTCACGAGGTCGAAACGGGTTTCTCGACGGGTCAGGCAGCAAGCTCGCCGGTGGTCCACCCACTCTGAATCGCTGGGGTGGGTGGAGAACTTTTCGCCTCACGCGGCACGAAGGAAACGGATTTCACACCGGGTACCCCGCCCGGCGGTATCCAGAGGGCTCGGGCCACCCTGGTTCAAGGCTATCTAAGCTATGTTGTGTCAAGGCTTTA
>Ga0302322_100000364_pt1 | contig 34417 bp, 29 predicted proteins | sample Fen_T0_2_FD_203757 | JGI IMG/M metagenome (GOLD analysis project Ga0302322, IMG submission 203757) | Peat permafrost microbial communities from Stordalen Mire near Abisko, Sweden - Fen_T0_2 | ecosystem: Environmental > Terrestrial > Soil > Wetlands > Permafrost | place: Sweden: Abisko...
CAACGTGAACGGGATCGCCACGCGTCTGCCCCATCTGCTCGAGTGGCTTTCCAAAGAGTCGCCCGATATCGTTTGCCTGCAAGAACTGAAGACGCTCGATAAGGGCTTTCCGATCGTCGACATTCGCGCGGCGGGCTACGACGCGATCTGGCTCGGTCAGCGCTCCTGGAACGGCGTGGCCATCCTTGCCAAAGGTCAGCAACCGGAGGAGATCCGGCGCAGCCTTCCCGGCGATGCCTCGGACGACCAGAGCCGCTACCTGGAGGCGGTGGTCGGCGGTATCACGGTGGGCTGCTTGTACCTGCCCAACGGCAATCCTCAGCCGGGTCCGAAATTCGCGTACAAGCTGGCCTGGTTCGAGCGGCTGATCGAACACGCACAGGCGCTGTACGCGAGCGGCAAACCGGTGGTCTTGGCCGGCGACTTCAATGTGGTACCGACCGACTTCGACATTTACAACCCGCGCTCGTGGTTGAAGGATGCCCTGTTACAGCCCGGGAGCCGCGCCTGCTATCAGCGGCTGCTCGCCCAAGGCTGGGTCGATTCCCTGCGTGCCCTCCACCCCGATCAGCGGATTTACACGTTTTGGGATTATTTCCGAAAGCACTGGCAGACCAACTCGGGCCTGCGCATCGACCACCTACTCTTGAATTCCGAGCTCGCACCGCACCTGGCGGGCGCGGGTGTGGACACCTGGCTGCGCGGGCTCGAGAAAGCGAGCGATCATGCTCCGACGTGGATCGAGCTCAGCTAACTTGGCAATAACCATGGTGCCGGTGAGTTTAATCACATCTGGACACCTGGTCGTTAATCAGAACTCGCGTATATCCGTCGAACAACGCACCATGAGATGCGTTGTTCAGAGTCAAAAGCACTGGATAATGCGCCATTTGCAGTCGTGCGGTCGCTTTGCACCGTCGCGTCTGATTGGCATTGGCCTCGATTGGCGCGTGCGATTGCATATGTTAAACGACGCTCGAGGTTAACAATCATGCTCGTACATCGCCTGCCCACGCTCGCTTTGCTCGCCGGTCTGCCGCTTCTCCTCGCGCATTGCAGCTCGGATGCCACCGGCAGCGGGGCTGGTGCCGGTGCTCCGTCCAGCAGTGCCGGCTCGAGTGCGGCGGGGCAACCCAGCGCTGGCGCGCCTGCGGGCGGCTCGCCAACGGCCGTGGCCGGCGGTGGCAGCACGAGCGTGGCTGGCGGTGGCAGCACGAGCGTGGCTGGCGGCGGCAGCTCGAACGTGGCCGGCGGCGGTACCAGCAGCGGCGGCACCAACAGCGGTGGCAGCAGTGCCGGGGCGGCAGGCAAGGCCGGAGCTGCTAGCACTGGCGGCAGCGGTGGTGGGTCCACGGGTAGTACGTTCAACGTAACGAGCCCGGACCAAGCGGAAGGGATGCATTTCGCCAAAGAGTTCACCTGTGACGCGATGAACGGAACGTTCGGCGCGGGCGTGAATCCTGAGCTGGATTGGTCGGGGGTACCGGCCGGCACCATGTCGTTCGTGCTTACCTTCATCGATACCAAGATCGGTGAGAACATGGCCATGGGCCAGCACTGGGCCGCGTGGGATATCCCAGCCACTGCGATGAAGTTGCCGAAGGGAACTACCGCGTTCGCCGGCGATCTCGCTGGGGCGAAGCAGAGCAACAAATATCTAGCGCCCTGCCCGAGCGGCGACGACACGTACGAGTTTGCCGTCTACGCTCTTTCGACCGCAACGCTCGCCGTCTCCGGCGCCGAGGGCACCGGGACCTCGAACTCCGCGGGCGTCGCCAAGGTGATTGCAGCGCTGAAGACGGTCACTCCGCTCGGGAAGGCGACGTTGCACGGCACCTCGAGCGCCAAGGGCAAGTAGTCCACGGCAGCGTGGCGTGCCTCGAAGCGCCGCGCACGAAACGCGGAGTTTTCTCGCTCGCCAGCCCCGCGTCTACTCTTGGCTGCGCCGGTGTCGGATCTTCAAAATCCCCTTTGAGGAATTCATCATCCCGGGGAACCATAACCACCCGACGGCGAGCCATCCCCTGGCGACTAACGATTGACACGTAGCAACTAAGTGAGACGCCTGGCACGAGCGCCCGACTTTGCAGCACGCCAAGTCGTCGCATGGCGAGGCGCATTGTACCGATCGATCTTCGACCGATCGAGATCTGTCGGCCTTTCGAGGGGCTCGGTGGACGGCTCGTTTGATGCAGTGCACCGCATTCATGACTCGAGCCTTGCTTCATTCGGTGTGCTGCTTCGTTCTCCCCAGTGCGGCTCTCCTCGCTGCCGCCTTCGGTTGCTCCGACTCTGACACGCTGCCGGAAGGCAGCGCTGGAGTGGGGACCTCCGATGGCGGTCAGCACAGCGGCGGTGCCAGTTCCGGCGGGAAGAGCTCGGCGCAGGCCGGTGCCGCATCAGGGCACGCCGGCGCGAGCTCAGGCCACGCGGGCATGGGCAACGGGGGGAGTAACAACGGCCAAGCAGGGAGTGCGAACGGAGCCGGAGCCGGCGCGAGCGGAAACGCGGCTGCTGGTCAGGCGCAGGGCGGTGTCAGTAGCGCAGGCGCAGGTGGTACGCACGCAGGCGCAGGCGCAGGTGGAGCGCACGCAGGCGCAGGCGGTGCGCATGCGGGAGCAGGCGGCGCGCAGGCTGGCGCGGGCGGTGCCCATAGCGGCGGTGCAGGCGCAGGTGGCGTTGGCGCAGGCGGTGCTGGCGCAGGCGGTGCTGGCGGTGGGCACGGCGGCGCAAGTGGCAGCGCCGGCAGCGGAGGGACCGTCCAGTACTCGGGGCCGTCCGTAGGCGCCGCCAAGCCGTTCGCAGCTCTCGCCTATAACGCCATCACTGCAGCAAACATTTCGCCTATCATTGGTTACATCGGCGTGAGTGCCAGCGCGGTGTCGACCATCACTGGCTTCGACTCGCCGTTGGTCAATAAGTTTGGGATCGACTCTTTGGCGCCCAACGATCACCTCACGATGCTCGCCCAGCAAGACGTAACGGCCTTGGTCGGCAACATCAATCCACGCCCATGCGATGCCGACTACACGAGCGTAGTCGGCGGTCTGACCGGCGACATCACGCTCAATCCCGGGGTCACATGCATGAACAGCTTCAGCGACGACGTGCTCTTGAACGGGCACTTGACGCTCGACGCTCACGGCGATCCGAATGCATTCTTCATCATCAGGGGCAACCTGACCTTGACGGTCGCCGACGCGGCGCAGGTGATTCTCACTAACGGTGCGCAGGCCTGCGCAGTGTTCTGGCGCATCAGCAAGCAAGTGACGATCGGAAAGACGGTGCAATTCTACGGCAATGTTATCGCCGGCACCGCCATCACGATGAATACCGGGTCCACGCTGGTGGGCCGCGCGCTCGCTCAAACCGCGGGCGTGCACTTCGACGCGAACACGGTCACCGTGCCAAGCGACGGTCTGGTGGGCTCTGCCGCTGTCTGCACTCACCTGCAGTAAGTCGCTCACCTGCAGTAAGTCACTCACCTGCAGTAAGTCGCTTTCATCCGCTGTCTGGCACTCAATTCTCGCCCAAACCGAGCAGTGATTCCAAGTCATCGCGCGTGAGTTTGCCGGCAAAAGCGCCTTCATCGCCCATCACTGCGGCGATCAATTGGCGCTTTTGGTCTTGCAGCTGTAGGACACGCTCTTCGACCGTATTACGGGCCAGTAGGCGATAGGCAATCACCGGGCGGGTTTGCCCAATGCGGTGCGCGCGATCGATGGCCTGAGCTTCGACCGCGGGATTCCACCAGGGGTCGAGGATGAACACATAGTCGGCGGCGGTCAGGTTCAATCCGACGCCACCGGCCTTGAGGCTGACCAAGAATACGGGCAGCAGGGGATCGCTTTGGAAGCGCGCCACGCAAGCGTCTCGGTCCTTCGTCTTGCCGTCGAGGTATTCGAAGGCGATCCGTTGATCGTTCAGGCGCTCGCGTAAAATGCCCAGCAGTGAGGTAAATTGCGAAAAAACGAGAGCTTTATGGCCCTCCTGCACGACGCCGCGCAGCTGCTCGAGCAAGAGCTCGATTTTGGAGCTGCGCTCGCTCGCTCGTTTGCGGTCGAGCAAGCCGGGGTGGCACGCCGCCTGACGCAAGCGCAACAGTGCCTCGAGCACTTGCGGCGTGCTGCGCGCTGGGTCGGTCAGCCCCTGCTTTTTGATGCTCGCTTGATAGAAGCGCAATAACTCGTCGTAGCGCGCGCGTTCTTCCGGCTCGAGTTCGACGAACAGCGTTTGCTCGCTCCGGGCCGGCAAGTCCTTGGCCACCTCCTGCTTGGTGCGACGGAGCACGAAGGGGCGCAGCACCCGCTGAATCAGCTTCAGGGTTTCGGGATTGGCCTGGCCCTTGTCGAGTGCACGGCCGAGGTTGGGCAGTTCGCTCAGCAAGCCCGGATTCAAGAACTCGAACAGCGACCAGAGTTCGCCTAGATGATTTTCAATCGGCGTACCGCTGAGCGCGATGCGATGGCCTGCACGCAGCTGCCGAGCGCACTTCGCGGTCGCGCTGGTGTCGTTTTTGATGGCCTGGGCCTCGTCCAGCACGATGGTGGACAATTCGAGCTGCGCCAGCGCTGCGATATCGAGCCGCAGTGTGCCGTAGGTGGTGAGTACGACGTCCACGTCGCGAAAGGCTGGCGCGACTTCGCCGCGATCTGGCCCCCAATGTGTGTGCACACGCAGTTGGGGTGCGAAACGCTCCGCCTCTGCTCGCCAATTGGCCAAGAGCGATCGCGGCATTACTACCAATGATGGCGCGCCGCGGCGCTCGGCGTGCATGCGAGATAGGTGCGCCAACACCTGAATCGTCTTGCCGAGGCCCATGTCGTCAGCCAGGCAGGCGCCGACCTTCAACTCCGAGAGCGCGCCCAGCCAGGAGTAGCCGTGAGCCTGATATTGGCGCAACGAACCCAAAAATCCAGTGGGCTGCGCCAGGGGCATCACCCGTTGAAAGCTGGTGACCCGTTCGCGCAGCTCGGCGAGCCCGGCCACCGGTGAGTCTGCGCCGAGCGCTTCCAACATGGCCTCGGCCACACCAATCTGGCGCGTCGAAAAACGCAACGAGGCGTCGCGCTCGGGCGTCAAGGCAGCGAACCCTCCCCAGCGCTCGAGCCACTCCGCGGGCAGCACGCCGCGACTGCCGTCACCGAGTTCGACGATAGGGTTCGAGCGAGCGCCTTCGAGCAACCGCGGCAGCGGCACGCGCGCCGCGCCGAAATGGGCGCTGCCTCGCAGCTCGAACCAGTCCAGCCCGGATTCGACGCGAATGTCGACGCTGGTCAGCGTGCGATAGCGTTTGCCCTCGGCAAAGACCAGAAACCCGGCTTCGAGCAAGTGGCGTACCGCGCGCAAAAGCGCCGTGGTGCCGATCTTGACATCGTGACCGAGTGCGTTTCGGCTGTTTTGGGCCAAGATCTCGAAGCCAGCGCTGCTCAGCACCAGCCGAGCGTCGTCCTCGAATGCGCGATTACGTCTTAGTGCTTTTCGTTCTCCGAGTAACAGCAGGCGTGCCTCTTGGCGCAGAGGGACGCGCTGCTCGTCGTATTCGAAAAACACGCGGCCTGCCGTCGAACGAGCGCGCGGCGCGTCGAGCTCGATCACCGCCTTCGGCGGCTCGCGGCTTGCTACCTGCTCGAAATCATCTGGCAAGACCAAGCGCGAGACGCCACTCCGACCGAAGCTGAGCTCGATAAAATCAGGCAAATGGGCCTCCGGTACGAGCACGCAGCGGCCGTGTCCCAGATTTCGCAAAGAGCGGAGCCAGCGCGCGTCGTTGGGCGCGCACGCACTCAGTTGGCCATCGGCGAACAGCAATGAGCCGCCGTCTTGCGCCAGTCGCACCTCTTCCAAGGTACGGACTTGCGCGCCGCGCACGAACTGTGCGCGTGCCTCGTATTCCAGCGATTTTCGCCGAGCGCCACGCGCTTCAGGTTCGCTCAACCTGAGCTCGAGCTCCCAAGGTCCGCCCGCATCCAACGTCAACGTGGGTAGCTCGAGCAACGGTGCGTAGCCATCAGGAAGGTCCCGCGCTGCCGCCGATTTGTGACCCAACCCCTCGCAAAACAGCAGCCATTCCCTGGATTGGCCAGAGGCAGCCGAGCCTACCAAGTGACAGCGCCCGGTGGCCGCCAGACGCGGGAGCACGACTGTCAGCGCGGCCACACTCAGGTCCCCGCGCTGTAGTGCATGATGGGCATGCCGATCTCGGAAACCGTGAAGCAAGCTGGTGAGCTCTCGATCGAGGCTGTCCGTCGCGAGCAAGTGCGCAGACTCGCCCGCGGGGACCAAGGGCCCGAGTACGAGGCTGCGTTTGCGTTTGCCGATCACCAGCCGCCAGTCGCGGCCGAAAGTCTCCGCGATGAAATAGTGTAATTCAGACGCTGCTTCCGGCTCCGGACGGAGCGTCGCGCCGTGCAAGGCTTGCCAACTCACGCCCCGTGCCGGATTCGACATATCGGGCGTTGCGGCAACCCTAGCCGACGGCTCGTCGTACTCGTCACCAGTGTCGGCGTCGTCCTCATCGCGATCCGAAGCGTCGTCGTCCCAGGTCAGATGGGGGTCGGCGATCAGCTGCCGGCTGGCCGGCACCGAGCTGCGTAACATGGCCGATCCGGCGCCCTCCAGCGCAGTGGCCCACAGGTGTTTGCAGCCAGTCACCTCGCGCTCGAAATGCGGACAGGTGCACGAGTACCGCACCTGCGAGTCACGGCGGATGAACAGTGCCAAGTAGCGGTCGCCGGACCCCGTAACCTCCGCGGCGAGCACGTCTGCCGTACGCTCGATCACCGATACGCGCCCGGCCTCGAAGTATTCCAGGCCGCGTTTTCGACTGAGACTCGAAAACCCTGCGGCCAATCGCTTCAGACCGACGTTCTCGGAATCGTCATCGAACACAGTCAGGGCCTCGCTCGACCACCCAGCCAGCCCAACACGGCACCGGCCTTGGATCCAGCTCGGATTTGCCAGCGCGGACCGAGAATGTCCGCGCTCGGCACATCGGTTGCATTCCCCGTCGTCGATGTCCAATCAGTTCACTCGTGCCGACTTCTGTCGCCTCTCACTCTCGGGCCTGATTGGGCTGTCCGCGTGCCGCCAGCAAGCCGATGCGCCGGGGCAGAAGGCCGCGGGTCGCACGCAGGCCTCAGCACAGCCGTCTCAGTCACAAGCTAGTCCGGTGCAGGGCTCGCAGGCGGCAGCGCAGGTCGATTCCTCGCCCGGGGTACCCCGCCGAAAGCTTGGTTCAACCGGCGAATTCGTATCGATGCTCGGGCTCGGCGGCGCGCATATCGGCGATAGCAAGTTGAGCGACGCGGAGGCCATTATGCTGATGCACGCAGCGATCGAGGGCGGCATCACGTTCTTCGACAATTGCTGGGACTATAACCAAGGCGCGAGCGAAGTGCGGATGGGTAAAGCGCTCCGGGACGGCCATCGCCAGCGCGTCTTTCTGATGACCAAGCTCGACGGTCGCACCGCGCAGGCCGCCACTGCGCAGCTCGAGCAATCGCTGCAGCGTTTGCAAACGGACGTGATCGATCTAGTGCAAGTCCATGAGGTCATTCGCATGACCGACCCCGCGCGCGCCTTCGCGCCGGACGGCGTGATCGGGGCGCTGCAAGCCGCAAGGAAAGCGGGAAAGCTGCGTCACATCGGCTTCACCGGCCATAAGGATCCCGCGATCCACTTGGCCATGCTGGAAGCCGCGCGCAAAGCGAGCTTCAGCTTCGATACCGTACAAATGCCGCTCAACGTCATGGACGCGCACTACAAGAGCTTTGAAAAGAACGTGCTGCCCGTACTCCAAGAGCGCGGTATCGGCGTGCTGGGTATGAAATCGATGGGCTCCGGAGACATCTTGAAGAGCGGCCTGGTGCAGGCGGAGGAATGTTTGCGCTATGCGCTCAGCTTGCCGACGTCGGTGGTGATCACCGGAATCGACAGCAAAGAAGTGTTGGCGCAAGCGCTTCGGGTCGCGCGCACGTTCAAACCGCTTTCGCCGGACGAGCGCGAAAGTTTACTGGCCCGCAGCGCGCCCGGGGCCAAAGACGGCAAGCACGAGCTGTTCAAGACCGCACAAAAATACGACGGAACCGCCAAGAACCCCAAGTGGCTTGAAAAAGCCGAGATTTGAGCGCGCTATTCAGCGGGGTCCCGTTGGCGCGTGGTTTTTACAGCCCCCACGACTCCGACGCCCAGCAGGACCAGCGCCGCGACCACGATCCACTGGATGGGCGCGCTCAGGATCGCCGCGGCGTACACCAAACCAGCGATGATTAGGACGATTCCGACCAGATAAATTCCGAACGACATGTCAGGTTGCGCCTTGCAGGAAAGGTTCCATTCGGATCTCGGCGAAAGCTGCTGGAAAGCGTGAGGCAATTTGGCACTGAGTGCCGCTCTGCCCCGCACCGTGCAGGATCCACCCGTGCTAATGCGAGGAACATGCCCTCGACGCCGCTCTTCCAAACGCCCGCGCTGGTGATTGCCGCCTTCGCTGCGCTGACCTTTGCGACGGCCTGCGCCAAGCCCAAACCGCCGACAATCACGCCCAAGAGCGCACGAGTTTTGGCTGTGGGAAGCACTGGCGTGAGCCTCGCGGTGGCTTTCGACGTGGCTAACCCCAATCGCTTCCCACTGATCGTGCACGCGGTGGATGGCAGTTTCTCGTTGGGTCCCGGTACAGGGACCGAGCTGGGCAAGGCGCACGCTGAGCCGGCTTCCAGCATCCCTGCCGAAGGCACGAGCACCGTAACCAGCCAAATTGCCGTCGCCTGGACGAACCTGGCGGCGCTCACGCCGTTCATGCTCTCGCCGGCGGCGGTTCCCTACCGCTTCGACGGCAACGCGACGCTGGGCGGCGAAAGCCTGAACGTGAAGTTGCCATTCACGCTGACCGGCGAACTGACACGCGGGCAATTGATCAGCGCCGGGTTGAACGGGCTGTCATCGCCAGCGGGCCCTTAGTGTCCGACAGCCTTCGCGAACGCGTCGAGGGCAGTTTTGAGGGCGTCGACGTCCTTGTCGGTTTGTGCCTTCAATGTGTCCCAAGCAGTGCCGCTGGTCTGATTGAGCCCCTCCAAATCGCGCTCGGCGGCGGTGCGACGCTTGTCGTATTCCGCTGACGCGGCTTCGGCGTTCGCCTTTGCCTTGCCCTTCACCTTTGCCAGCCGTTCCTTCAAGTCCATGGCCGTGCGATCGCCGGCGCTGACGTTCTTTTGAATCGACGCGCGCGCTTCGGCTCTCGCGGGCGCGGCTTTGGCGTCCGCGATGCGCAGTTGGCGAGCAGCTTCTGCCTTCACGTCGTCCGCGGCCTTCTCGGCAGCGGCCGCCTTGGCGGCTGCCTCGGTCTTGGCTTTCTCGGCCAGCTGTTCGCTGTCGTCGCAAGCCACCCCCGTGACGGCGACCAATACCAGAGCCCAAAACCCGCGCATCATTTTCATGGTCAGCTCAGCCTACCAAGAACCGGCGCTGGTTGGAACGCGCCTGGCGCGGAGCTTGCAGCCTGGCCTCCGCTTGCTCCGACCCCAGCTCTTTTGCGACCTATTGCCACGCTTGGAGAGTGCAGTGCCTACGTTCCGTGTGATGACCTACAACGCGCACAGCTGCGTGGGCACGGACGGCAAGCTTTCGCCGGGGCGAATCGCCGAGGTGATCGCGCGCGCGAACCCCGACGTGGTCGCGCTTCAGGAGCTGGATGCTGGACAGCGGCGCTCGGCGAGCGTGCATCAGCCGGACTGGTTGGCGGAGCAGCTCGGGATGTCCGTGCACTTCACGCCTGCCAGATCCTGCAACGAGGGGCACTACGGAAACGCCGTGCTCACCCGTCATCCCTATTCGGTGTTGGCGGAGGGCGGCTTGCGGCGGAGACGGGACGAAGAGCGCGCCGTGCAATGGCTGAAGGTACGAATCGCGGGGCTCGAATTGAGCGTGATGAACACGCACCTCAGCATTCACTACCGAGATCGGCTACTACAAATCGAGCAACTGTTGGGCGCCGAATGGATCGCCAGGGCGGAAAGCCACGTCCCGCTGTTGATCTGCGGCGATCTCAACGCGAGCCGATTCTCTCCGGTTTATCGACGGTTGCGCAAAGATCTAGTCGACGCCCAGCGTGAAAATGGCGCGCGAGCGCTAGCGACCTGGCCGTCCCGCTGGCCATTTTTGAGGCTCGATCATTTGTTCACGAGTCGAAGCATTCAGGTACTCCGTTGCGAGGTGAGACGCGACACGCTTTCCATGGTCGCTTCGGACCATTTGCCGCTGCTCGCGGAGTTGAGCTGCGCGGGTGCGGATTAGAATCATGAAACGGATCTTGGACGTGCCCCGGAACGCGATGGTCGAGGCAGAAGCCGAGCAGAGCGCGCTCTTGATCGATGCCCGCAACTACTACAAGACCGTGTATCGGGCCCTGGAGCAGGCGGAATATTACGCGGTGATCAGCGGTTGGCAATTCGAGAGTGGCGTCAGACTCTTGCGCGGAGAGGACGCCGAGCGGACCCAGTACCCGGTCGGACTTTTGGATTTCTTGGGCGTGCTTTGTGAAGAACGTCCGAAATTGCAAATCTTCATCTTGGCCTGGGATTTCAGCATCGTGTATGCGAAGGACCGAGAGTCCAAGCAAGCCGAAAAATTCAACGCCAGACATCCCAATATTCGCTTCCTGTGGGACTCGCATCCGTTCGTCGGTGCCAGCCATCACCAGAAGTTCGTCGCGGTGGACGGCGCGGTCGGCTTCATTGGCGGCATCGACCTATGCGACGCGCGCTGGGATGACTGCGACCACCGCGTGGACCACCCCGACCGCGTGAACGTCGTCGGTGACCCTTGCAAGCCGTACCACGACGTTCAGGCGTGTTTCACCGGGCCGATCGTGCTTTCCTTGGTCGATTTGTTCGCCGACCGCTGGCGGCGCGCGAGCGGTGAATCACTCTACCTGCCGCCGGCGGACGCCCGGACACGTTCGCGCTATGATGTGGGGTCGCTGAGCTCCGGGGCGGGTGAACCCATTGGCGCGAAGCACGCCGCGCTCAGCCGCACCCAAGTCGACACGCGCGCGGAGCCGGCGCGGGCCGGCGAGGTCCTGGCGTTGTTTGCGGATGCCATCGGCGCGGCGCGCCAATTCATCTACGCGGAGACTCAATATTTTACGTCGCGCTCGGTGGCCCAGCTACTGATCGCTCGGATGCGTGATGCCGGGTTGCCGCGGCTGGAGATCGTGGTGTTTTTGCCGCACGGCGCCGATACTCCAATGGAAAAGCTAGCGCTGGAAGACACGCAAGAGGACGTGCTGAACGCGCTAGTCGAGGCTGCGCGCGAGACCGGGCATGAATTGCGACTGCTCTATCCCGCTTCGAGATTGGCCGACGGAAGCGAACTCGCCACTTTCATTCATTCCAAAATCTTGCTCGTGGACGACCGATTTCTAATGGTTGGGTCGCCGAATTTCACCGAGCGGAGTGTTGCGCTCGACAGCGAGCTTGCAATCAGTTGGGAGAGCACGAGCGAGGACGACGCGCTCAGCCGTTGTATTTGCAACATTCGTAGCAAACTACTTGCCGAGCACAGCGGCGTGCCGGCTGCCGAATGGGCAATTCCAGCCGGTTTGTGTGCGCGCATCGATTCACTGATCGAACGATCCGAGAGCAGACTTCGCCTCCGTGAGGTGATTGAAGCCGGTCCGCTCGGGCCGGTCCTCGCGCAGATCTTCGACCCTGGCGACGGCGTGCTAACCGACGCTGTGTTAGGCGATTCCGCTCATAACCCGTAGCGCGCGCCAGCGCTGACCGGAGTGGGCTTCCGGGCAGGGACGGGCCATTGGCGAACGGCCGCGGGGCGCGCGGCGGGCGGCGCGGGTTCCACCATCGGTGGCGCGACACTGATGATCGGGGCGGGCGTTGGAATTGCGATTGGAGTCGTGGAGGCAACCGCCGCGCCGTTGCCCAGCTCAGCGGCTACAGTTGCGTGCGTGCGCGCATACTCGGGCCGATGCTGTGCGCCTCCTCGGATCTGTAGCTGCCAAAACGCGAACGACGCAGCCGTGAGCAGCGCGGCGGTCCCTACCAGTCCCAGTTTGACCGGCAGCGAGACTCCGGAGCTGGCTTCATGCCTCTCGGTGACCAGTGCTACGCCGGACTCGAACCGCTCGCGCCCTACCACTTCAGGGCGCACGATTGCGCGCAAAGCGTTGCTTAACTCCACCACCGTCTGAAACCGTTCATCAGCGTCTTTTTGCAGGCAAAGTTGAATGACGGTGTTGAGTTCACTGGGCGCGCCTGGGAGGAAATCGAGCAAGCAGGGCGCGTCTTCCGTCAACACCTTCTGGTACATCAGCGCGACCGTCTCTGCCTCGAAGGGACAGCGGCCGGTCAAGAGTTCGAACAAGATCGTGCCCAAGGACCAGATATCGGCGCGCGCGTCGAGGTTCGGCGCGGCGCGAATTTGCTCGGGCGCCATGTATGCGGGCGAACCGATCGCGGCGCCGCCCTTGGTCAACGTCGTGCGACTGCTTTCTCGAATCGCGCTGCCAAGGTCCTTGGAGATGCCGAAATCGAGGATTTTGAGCACAACGCCCTCGGGGGTGGCGGCCAGAAACAGGTTTTCTGGCTTCAAATCACGGTGAACGATGCCAAGCCCGTGCGCCTCGATCAAGCCCTCACAGGCTTGCAGCAAGTAACCGACGGCCTCGGGCATCGCAATCGTGGTGCGCTCCTCCAGCACAGCGGCCAAATCCGATCCGCGCAGCTTCTCCATCACGATGTACGGCGCGCCATTGGGAAGGCGCGCTACATCGAGAACGCGCACCACATGAGCGCTCTGCATCCGCGCCACGGCTCGCGCCTCGAACAGGAGGCGCGACACGATCGCCTCGTTTGCGGCAAATGCGTCACGCACGATCTTGAGCGCCACGGGTGCGTCCAATTCCAAGTGCGTCGCGCTCAGGACCACACCCATACCTCCAGTGCCCAGGAAACCGTCGATACGGTACTTTCCGCCCACGATTGTGCCCGGCAAGAGTGCATTGCGTTCAGATTGAGGCAGCAGGGCAGTCATGGCAGGCATGTTGGGGATCAGTCCGGACTAGCGCTCTCTCGTCCAAGCAAGAGCGATGCCTGCCTACGGCGATCAGCGCGCAGTGCGCACGGTCTTGCCGCGCCGAGCGGTGACAAAATGCCTCGTCCCCGGCGCGACGCTTCTACAGGAATCGCGACTTCCGGCCTTAGAATGCGCCCTTTTCCTGAAACGAGGCCGGTTGGCGGTCGGGCACGCCTCTCGCAGAGCGTTTGCTACAACCCCCGTGCAATCCAGCAACTCCCGTTCAGCTGAAACCGACGCCTCCGCCGTCAGCGGCCTCCGTCAACCAGAACCCCAGCTCGGCGTCGGGCCAGGCGACGAAGCGCCGGAGACCGAGCTGCCGGTGCCCGAGGGAGAGCTCTTGGCAGGTCGCTACGTAGTCGAGCGCATTTTCGCCGAGGGCGGCATGGGCATCGTTTGTCACGGGCGGCATATGCAGCTCGCGCAACCGGTCGCTATCAAATTTTTGCGGCGTGCGCTGGCGGGCAAACCGTCGGTCGTCGAACGATTCCTGAACGAGGGACGCGCGTTGGCTGCCCTGCGCAGCGAACACGTGGTCCGGGTGATGGACGTCGGGCAGCTCGACTCCGGGCGTCCCTATCTGGTGATGGAGCACTTGGAGGGCATCGATCTTGACGCACTGGTCGATCGCGATGGCCCGCTCAGCGTCGAGTCCGCAGTCAGCTATGCGCTGCAGGTTTGCGAGCCGCTCGCCGAAGCGCACGCGCTCGGCATCGTGCACCGCGATATCAAGCCAGAAAATTTGTTTCTGTGGACGGGTGGCCCCCGAGGGGACATCGTAAAGGTGCTCGATTTCGGCTTAGCCAAGCAGTTCCGCTCGCCGCGCGCCATGGCCGTCACGGGTCCTCAGGACAGCATGGGCTCCCCCTGCTACATGTCGCCGGAGCAAATTACGACGCCCCAAAACATCGATTGCCGAACCGACATTTGGTCGCTGGGCGTGGTGCTTCATCGGCTCCTGACCGACACCTTGCCGTTCGACGGCGGCAGCATCGTGGAAGTGATCAGCCACGTGCTCAGTGCAGCTCCGAAATCCCTAGCGGAGGCGCGCCCGGAACTGAGTTTCGATCCCGAGGTCGATGCCATCGTGCATCGCTGCTTGGAAAAAGAACCGGCTGCACGCTACCAGAGCATGGACGATCTGTCGCAGGCGCTCCGCGCCTACCTGGAGCGTCGTTCTGCGGGAGCGCTGATTTCAAAGCCAGCCGAAGCATCGGTTCCGGCTGCGCCCGCGGCCCCCGACGTTCATCCGTTCGCAGGCGATGACGAAAAGATCCGCACGTTCGCAGGCGATGACGAAAAGATCCGCATTGCCGGAGTGCACTCGCGTTGGCCGGCGGTGTTGCTGGTGGGCTTTGCGCTGGCCGCGGCAGCGGTGTACCAAGCCGACCGCAGTGGCAAGCTGCGGGTTCGCCAGCTCGTGGAAAGCACGCTCGCCACGGCGCGCCTTGCCCCGGACACTTCGTTGTGGACCGTGCCCGAGCACGTTCAGCCTGCGGTTTTCGTGCAGCGCGGGGTATATGCGGCCGAGCCGACGCGCGATGCCAGCGGCGCATGGGCATTGCGCGCCGAGCCCGAACGCGATTCGGTCGTCACCGCGGCCACGGCGATGTCCGCCACTGTTTCGGCCGAGGCGAGCGTGCCGCTCAGCGATACGGGCGCGCCGACCAGGGATACGGGCGAGCCGATCAGCGACGACGAACGCGCCGCCAAGGACGCCGCGTATCGCGATTACTTGAAGAGCGAAGGACTGACGCCCATCGGCGAGGCCTTGGAGAAGATGGACGCGAACTGATTGTAGAATCCTATTGATTGCAACGAGTGCTCGCGTCCGATCCTGATCACCTGCTCGCGCTCGAGACGACGCTCGTCGCGCCAAGCGTCGGCCCTCGCAAGAACGCCGTTTGTTCGCTAAAAGCGCGTCCGCGCCAGATCCAAGTGGGGGCTGTACGGGAACTGCAGTGACGATGCGCGGCGTCTCACGCAGCTCGTCAACGCGGAGTCAGCCGGTCGCGAGGTCACGCTCGCGCCGACGACGCGGCCTCCTTTGATTGCGACGCAGACCTCGATCGCGGTGTGCTCGGGAATGGCGCAGCTGTTGAGCCACGCGCCGTTTTCGAGCACCGCGGCGATGGCCTGCGTGGGCAGATCCGCGGCGCGGTTGCCGCCCGAGAAATCGATGTCTTGGCTCGCGGAGGCAAGCGCGGCTTCGCAGGAGGGGAGGGAGCCAGCGACGGGGCGAGAAGGTTCGGCAGGAGCAGAGGGAGCCGGCACAGGGAGCGTGAGGGCGGGCACCTCCATGGGCGCGGGCGAGTCCACTTGATCGGAGGCGAGAGTGGGACCCGAACCGAGATCGGGTCTCGGCGCGGGCAGCGGACCTAGCGCTCGCGCAGCGTGTCGTGCTTTGGCGAAGGATGGGTTTGCGGGTGCGGGCTCTGCGGGTGCGGGTTCTGCGGGTGCGGGCTCTGCGGGTGCGGGCTCTGCGGGTGCGGGCTCGGGCAGGGGGGTCAAATCGGAGAGGGGCGCCGATTCGGAGAGCGGCACGTCCGGGAGTTCGGGTTGTGGGGCGGGGAGCTCAGCGAGCGGTGGGGAGGGCGGGTTCGCCGCGGGGGCGGGGAGCGGGCGCCACCATTCGCGCACGGCGGGAAGCGGAGAGGGAGTGAGGGCGGCGAACGTGGCTTCGCCTTCGGGGGGCGGCGCGCTTGCGTCGTGCTGGCGGACGAATGCGTACACGAGTCCGCCGATCACGAGCCAATAGGCCAAGGCGGGCAGAGCGAACTTCGGTAGCCGCGGTCGCGCGCGACGCGCGGTGGCGGGGTCCTCGCGCAAACGGATGCGCGGGCGAAGTGCGAACTCGACGGGCATGAGCTCGGCGGATGCTGCTACGGGGCGGCGCGCGGAACAAACCTTTCCGGAAAATCAGCACAGAAATGGCGACAGTTGCGGCGGAGCGCGCTAATTTCCGCGGCCATGAAGACCGACCCGCGTGTGGATGCGTACATCGCCCAGGCTCCGCCGTTCGCTCAGCCCATCCTGCAAGAGGCCCGCAGCCGCGTCGGCAAGACCTGTCCCAGCGCGGAAGAGACCATTAAGTGGAACGTGCCGTTCTTTCTGTTGGGCGAAAAGATTCTGGCCAGCATGGCCGCCTTCAAGAAGCACGTGAAAGTCGGGGTGTGGACTGGAATGATGCCGAAGTTCGTGGACGTCAGTGAGGTCGAAGAATTGCCCCCGAACAAAGACTTCGCCCAACAACTCCTGACCGCCGCCAAAGCGATCGACGGCGCAATGACCTCCAAATCGGCCGAGGCAGCCCCAGTGAAGTCAGCGCCGAAGGCTCCTGCGCCGAAGGCTCGTGCGAAAGCCTCCGCCAGAGAGGCAGCAATCAAACTGCCGTCCGTGAAAAAGGCTCCTGCGCCGAAGGCTGCTGCGCCGAAGGCTCCTGCGCCGAAGGCTCCTGCGCCGAAGGCTCGTGCGCCGAAGGCTGCTGCGCCGAAGGCTGCTGCGCCGAAGGCTCGTGCGAAAGCCTCCGCCAAAGAGGCAGCAATCAAACTGCCGTCCGTGAAGAAGCCTTCGGCGCCGAAGGCTGCTGCGCCGAAGGTTCGTTCGTGACCATCACACCCCAGGAGTGAGCGCGGGAGCGGCGCTCACCTGCGTACGCACTTCGATCGCTGGCGGCTGTGCGAGCGTCTTGAACACGACGCAATAGCGCTCGGTGAGTTCGACCAACTTGTGCACTTTGTCCGCAGGCGTATCGGTGTCGATTTCGAACAGCAGGCGGATGCGCGAAAAACCGACGGGAACATCGCGGGCGACGCCCAGTGTGCCTCGAAAATCAAGCTCCCCCTCGGCAGACACGAGCGCAGTCTTCAGCTCGACGCCCATCGCGGTGGCGACTGCGGCCAACGTGACCCCTGCACAACCGACGAGTGCTTCGAGCAGCATGTCGCCCGAGCACGCGGCCAAGCCGTCACCGCCCGCCGCTGGATGTAGTCCCACCGGGATCCCGGGTTTGCCCGACTCGATCGCGCAGCTAATCGTGCGCTGCGCGACGCGGCCGACGGCACGCAGTGTGACCAGCGCCGCGCCTGGATCTTCCTTGTAATGCGCCTTGAGCGGCGCTTGGAGCTGCCGCAGTTCCTCTGCATTCATCGCCCGCTATTTGGCGCACATTCGCCGGTACGGCAAGGCGCGCTACCGGCCTATCATCGAGAAAATCTCCGATCGAGCTATTTCGGCTGGCCGCTTCCGAGTAACACGCTCACTGAGGCCGAGCCGTAGTTGGCGGTAGCCAGATCCAGCGTGCCGTCCGCGTTCAAGTCTCCCAAGGCCACCGAGTTCGGGTTGATAGCGGTCGGGTAGTCGATCTTGGGGGCGAACGCTCCGCCGCCGGTTCCGAGCAGCACGCTGACCGAGTTGCCAAAGGTCGCCGCCGCTACGATGTCGAGCGTGGCGTCGTCGTTCAAGTCCGCCAGCGCCAGCGAGATGGGATAGCTCGCGGTCTCGTACTCCACATGGACGCCGAAATTCCCATCGCCGGTACCGAGCAGCACGCTCACGGCGGTCGCGTACGCACTTGCGGTGGCGATGTCGAGCTTGCCGTCAGCGTTCAAGTCACCAAGCACGAGCAGCTGAGGGCCGTTTCCCACCGAGAATTCGTTGGGGGCCGCGAACTTTCCGCCGCTCGTCCCAAGCAGCACACTAACCGTGCCCGAAGAACTGCTGGTCGTAGCGAGATCCAGCGCGCCGTCTCCGTTCAGATCTCCAATCGCCAACGAATTCGGTTCGTTCCCCGTTGTGTAGTCGGTCTTCGCGGCGAAGGTTCCGTCGCCCTTTCCGAGCAGCACGCTCACTTTGCTCGAGCCGTTGTCCGCCGTTGCGATGTCCAGCTTGCGGTCGCCATTGAGGTCCGCGAGCGCAACCGAATAGGGGCGCCCTGCCGTGCCGTAGTCGATCTTGGCAGCGAAAGTTCCATCGCCCTTTCCGAGCAGCACGCTCACCGTGCCAGATGACGTATTGGCGCAGGCAATGTCCAGCTTGCCGTCGGCGTTGAAGTCCCCCAGCGCCACCGAAAACGGGTCGTCACCGGTGGCGTTGTCCACCTTGGCGGCGAACGTCCCGTCGCCGTTTCCGAGCAGCACGCTCACGGTGTCGACGTCGGAGTTCGTGACGGCGACGTCGAGCTTGCCGTCTGCGTCGAAGTCCCCGAGCGCGAGCGAAACCGGACGCTCGCCCACAGGGTAGTCCACCTTGCTACCGAACCTCCCGTCGCCGCTGCCGCGGATGCCTCCGGGGCCGCCCGCGCTGGCGGTCACTCCGCCGCCGCTCGAATTGCCGCCCGGGTTATCGAAGGCCCCGCCGCTGCTATCGAAGGCCCCGCCGCTGTTATCGAAGGCCCCGCCGCTGCCGCCGAGGCCCGTCAGGGGTGGGTTGCTGTCGGATCCGGTGCCGCCCGTGATCGATGGTGCACCCGATCCCGCCGTGCTGCCGGCGTGGCCAGAAGTCATTCCTCCTTGGGAGGCAGCAGCAACTGGCGGATCGATCTTGCCACCGGCAGCAGCGCCCGCTGAGCCCCCGGCGACGGTGGCGACGGTGTTCTTCTGCGGCGCGCAACTGAACAGGCTAGCCGCCGTCAGCATCGCGGTAGCGGCAAGAATCGTGCAAGTTTTCATGACCGGTGGCTCTTTAGCACCTTCGGTGCGTTCTTGGATCCTGCCCCCCCTGAGTGGCGCAACAGTCGACCAGCGATCACTTGGCGAGCAAGAAGACCTGACTTGTTGCTCGCAGCCGTTGCGGGTCGCGCGTGGCGCGTCTTACTGAGTGCGTGAATAGTATCTGAAGAGTGGCGAATTGCAACGGGAGTGGAGTTGTCTGCCGCCCGCCTGTCTCCTGAATCGGTGCCTGATGCAACGCGCGCGCGGCTCGCGGCTCGATTACCACGTCGAAATAAGCAGTTGGATTAGAATGTAGCTTGTCGATGCGGGGTTGCTGTCGCGATTGCCTTTAGTCGCCAATCCAAGCATCGAGAGAAGCGCGCCGCTCGCGTTCGACGAGCGGCGCGGCGTCCGCTATTCCGGCAGTAGGACGCCGGAGCCGCCCATTTCCTTCGGGAAATCGTGTTGCTTCGGTAGCCCGTCCTTCAGCGGCAACGCGCTGTCCGCGTAGTTCACGTGCAGCATGGCCTTGAATGGTAGGTCGGGCACCACCGCGGCGTACACGTCGATCAGATCCCAGCCGGGGTGCACCGTCAACACGTGCCCGCCGCAGTGCTTGCACCATTTGCGAATGCTGCGAGGGGTCTTACTGAACGACGCGAGCTGGTCTGCGCCGCGTGTGATGGTGACGGCGCTCGGCGGCCACAGTGTGAACGCATTGACCGGACTGGCGGACCATTGTTGGCACGATGCACAATGGCAGTAGCCCATGGCGGCGGGCTCGCCTACCACCTGGAGTTCGACGGCACCACAGAAACAACGACCCTGATACTGTTTGTCGCTCGACATAGCTGTTCTCCTTGGGGCAAATTCGCCCGCTGCGAGCGCTACTTAGAGACTCTGGCCGGATCCGAGAATGGCTGCGCGTCCGGCGTGCACTACCGAAAACCCGAACCCGAACCCGAACCCGAACCCGAACCCGAATCGACGCCCGCGCGGCGGTACAGCGCCGGGGCGACGCCGACCCAACGCTTGAATGCACGGCTGAGCGCCGCTTCGGACCCGTAACCGACACGCTCTGCAATCTCAGCCAGGCCCGCGCTCTGGGTACGCAGCAACCCGGCGGCCAGCTGGATGCGCCACTGAGCCAGGTATTGAATCGGAGGTAGGCCCACGAAATGCGAAAAGCGCTCGGCCAACAGTGACCGTGACATACCCACTTCCTTGGCCAAGTCCTCCAGGCTCCAGGGGTGCGCGGGGCGCTGGTGCAGCTTCTGCAACGCGCGGCCGATCTGCTCGTCGCGCAGGCCGGCAAACCAGCCCACATTCTCGGCCGGCAGCGCAGCCACGTAGCGGCGCACGACCTCGACGAACAGCAATTCACTCAGTCGCGACAGCACGCAACCACTGCCGGCCTTCGGCGCGCTCGATTCAGCCACCGCCAACTCGACCAAGTGTCGTAAAACAGAGCCGTTTTCGCCGCTGCCGCGCAGATGCATGACTGGCGGTAAAGCGCTCAGCAGCGGGTTGAACGGGCGCGCATCACAGCCCAGAAATCCGCAGATGAGCTCGGTGCGCTCCGCTCCGCCGCCATCGATGGAGATGGCAATCGGTAGCTGGCTCTGTCCTGCGCGCTCGTGCGGCGTGAGGTCGAGTTCGGCGCGCATGCCGGGCGCGCTCGAGATCACGTGCGGATCTCCTTGCGGGAAGACGATGATGTCGCCCTCCTCCAAACGGATCGCCGGTTCGCCAAGCACGCCGCCCCAGCAAGAGCCAGTCTTGATCACGTGGTACTCGATCACGTGCTCGACGCCGGGCATGAGATAGGGAGCCACCGCTGCCGCCGGCGGTGCCTCGGTGACCCAGGGATCCGAAGCATCGATTGCGAAGAACACGGCGCCCGTCAGACGTACCGCGCGCAGCACGTCGGAGAGCGTATCGGTGACCGCCTGGCCATCGCGAGACGGCGATGCCGGGGACCGCGGTGCGGGCTCGGAAGCGGCTGGCAAGGTACTGGCACGCAGAGTCATGTCGATCGACACCGATGATCGCTCATTGACACGTTTCCCAGCCGAGCTCAATTGTGGTTTCATGACCCGTGTTTCGTTTTCCACGGGTGCTCTGGGCAATCGCCTTGATTCCGCTGGTGCTCGCGTTGCCCTCGATGTTTGCGGACTTTTACTGCGATGATCAAGCGATGGTGTTGAAGATCGAGGGCGTCGCGCCCGCGCCGATCCCGGGACCGTTTCACCTGTACTCCTTCCTGACTGGCGCGCCCGGCGAACGCGATTGGTTGGTTGGGCAGAGCGCGTTGCCCTGGTGGTCGGTGGATGGCATCCGGCTGTCGTTCTTTCGGCCACTGTCCAGTGCGCTGCTGGTTTTGGATCACGCTCTCGCGCGGCGACACCCGCTGCTCTATCACCTGCATTCGGTGGCTTGGTATGTGCTGGCTGTACTCTCGGCGGCGATACTCTTCCGGCGGCTCCTGCCCGAGCGTGAAGCGGCCCTAGCGGGGCTGTTGTTTGCCGTCTCTCCCGCGCACTGGATGCTCGTCGCGTGGCCTTCGGCTCGGCACGTGGCGATTTCGGGCGCGCTGGTCATCATCGCGCTGCTCCTTCATCTGGAGGCGCGCGAGCGGAGTGACGGAGGCTTTCGCTGGCTGCATGGCGCGGCCCTTGCGTGTGCTGCGCTGGCCTTGTGCGGCGGCGAGACCGCGCTGGCACTATTCGGTTACGTCGCTGCTTATGAATTGATCGGGCGGCGTGAAGCGCTGGCGCTTCGCCTGCGCGCGCTGGCTCCTTGGGGCGCACTGCTGTTCGCCTACGCGGCCATGTACAAAGGGCTTGGCTTCGGCGTGCGCGGTGCCGGCGGCTACGTGGATCCGATCGCGCAAACGCGCACTTACCTCGGGCTGTTACCCATCCGTCTTGCGGTGTACCTGGAAGCGTCACTTTTCTGCATTCCTTCCGAGCTGTCGATGATCGTGCCGAAATCAGGCAGGATCTTGGCCGCGCTCGGGGTCGCCGGCGGGCTACTGTTCGCGGCCTTGTTGCGCCGGGCCGCACGTGCGCTCGACGCCGAGCTCGGACGGACACTTGCCTGGCTGCTTGCCGGAGCGTTCTTGGCGATGTTGCCTGGGGCGGCCAGTATTCCGGGGGATCGGGTGCTGTTCTCGTCCAACCTGGCCGTCATCGCAGCGCTGTCAGTGGTTCTCCTGCATGCTGGCCATAAAGCCAAGCCCGCAATCTTCACCTGGCTGGGTCGGATTGGAGTCGCGCTGTTGGCACTGATCCATGCCGCACTGGCGCCACTGGCGTTTGCGTTCGGCGCGTGGCAGTTGGCCACGTCGTCCCATGCCGCGATGGAAGCCGCATCGAAAGCGGAGATCCCCGTGCGTGCGGGTGTGACCGTGGCTGGGATCGGCCTCGCTGATCCGTTGATCGGCATGTACCTGCCCGCGAGTCTGTATCTTGCGCCGCGCCCCGAACCTCGGCCAGTGGCCGTGCAGTTGCTCTCGATGTCTGCCCATGATCATCGGCTCAAGCGAACGGGCGACCGAAGCCTCGAAATTACCGTGCTGAACGGCGCGCTTCTCGAGGGGGCGCTCGAGTCCTTGTCCCGACCCGAGAGCGCGCCGTTACATGTCGGCGACCGCTTGACACTGGGCGCTTGGACCGTAGAAATCCTCGAGGAGAGCGCTGGGCGACCCACGCGCTTCTCGGTGTTATTCGATCGTTCGGTCGATGATTCCAGCATCTCGCTATTGATTTGGCAGGGCGGGGCGTTGCGCTCGCTCCCCGCCCCCAGGCTGGGCAATCAGGTGCTCATTCAACACGAGCTCGGGCCGATGGGCATCTAGCCAGCGAGGCAAAAAGGATGACACGCCCGGAACGGCGAGGCGCATTGCAACGCGGAGCCAGTGGTGCCACTCGGTTTCGCGCCTTTTCTACCAGTTGATACAGTCGGCATGGCTTCTGCAGAGGGGCCTCAGCATTTGAGAGCCGCAGGCTCGGGAATCTTCTTGGCCAAAGCACCGCACGCGCGCAAACCGGGCTTCGATCAAAGGCTTTGGCTTCGCTTCTGGCACATCGCCAAGCCCTTCTGGTTCCACGAACAGAAGTGGCTGGCGCGCGGCCTGCTGGCACTGCTGGTGATTTTGCTGCTCGGCCGCACCGAGTTCGTGGTCGTGTTCAACGAGCAATCGGGTGAGTTCACCTCCGCGCTCGCCGCCAAAGATTCCGTGCGCTTCTGGCACTCAATGCGCGTGTTCGGCGCTGCGTTGGTGATCGCGGTGCCGATCTACGGCTTCTATTATTACGTGCGCGATCGGCTGGGCATCGCCTGGCGCCGCTGGCTCACGCATGATTTCTTGCATCGATATCTGAGCAATCGCGCATTCTACGACTTGACCTCGAACGCGAGCATCGACAACCCCGATCAGCGCATCGCCGAGGACGTGAACGCCTTCACCCAGAAATCGCTCACGTTCTTGCTCGAGATTGTCAGTGCGACCCTGCAGCTGATCGCCTTCAGCGGCGTGCTGTGGTCGATCTCGCGGACGTTGGTTTGGGTGCTGTTGGTTTACGCTTTTGCGGGCACCGTGTTCACGTTCTTCGTCTTCGGTAAGCCGATGATTGGGCTGAACTTCCAGCAGCTGCGCCGCGAGGCCGATTTTCGCTTCAGCTTGATTCGAATCCGTGAAAACGCCGAGGGCATCGCGTTCTACGGCGGTGAAAAGCGCGAAGGCGCGCACGTCCGTGAGCGTTTCGCGCGATTGTACGAAAACTACACGCGGCTGCTCAAACGCACCCTGGGCTTGAATCTGTTTCAATATTTGTACAGCTTCCTGACTTACGCCTTACCCAGCGTGATCATCGCGCCGCGCATCATTTCCGGGGAGCTCGAGGTCGGACGCGCAGTGCAAGCGGGCGGTGCCTTTGCCGCCATGCTCGGCGCGCTCACGGTGTTCGTCGACAACTTCGAGGCGCTGAGCGCCTTCGCAGCGGGCATCGAGCGCCTGCACGCGTTCAAACGCGTGCTGGTGGCGGAAAACAAGGCTCCGGACCCGACGAAAGCGTGGATCGAGCGTGTCCCGAACGCGCAGCTCGAGCTCGACGCCGTGACGTTGCAGACGCCGAACCACGAGCGGACGCTGATGCGCGATGTGTCGCTGGTGGTCGCCGAGGGCCAGGGGTTGGTGATTGTGGGTGCCAGCGGCGGTGGCAAGAGTTCGTTGCTGCGAGCCGTGGCCGGCTTGTGGCGCGCCGGCTCCGGCACGATTCGCTATCCCGATCTCGGGCACATGTTGTTCCTGCCGCAGCGGCCGTACATGATTCTGGGCACTCTGCGCCATCAATTGCTGTACCCGCGCGTCGATCGCGAGGTCTCGGACGAAGAGCTGCAGACGCTTCTACGCGCGGTGAACTTGCCGGATTTGACCGAACGATGTGGAGGCTTCGACGTCGAGGTCGACTTTGCCAAAGTGCTCTCGGGCGGTGAGGCGCAACGCCTGGCCGTCGCGCGGGTGCTGTTGGGGAAGCCTCGCTACGCGGTGCTCGACGAAGCGACCAGCGCTCTCGACGCAGACAACGAAGCGCATATGTACGAGGCGCTCCGAGCCCTCGGCATCACGCTCGTGAGCGTGACTCATCACCCGGGCGTGCTCAAATACCACCGTCACGTGCTGGAACTGGTGGGCGATGGCACTTGGTCCGTGCGCGACGTTGAAGGTTATGCGGTCGACGAAAAATTCGAGCTGGAAATTCCGGGCCCGCCAGGCGCGGGGTGATCGCGCTTCAGGCGAGGCCCAGCTGCGAGCGCTGGCCGTGCGCCAATCACTGGCCCGACGAGCACGGCCAACTCGACCGCGATTCTGCGGCCGCGTGAAGACATTCTCCCGTCAGCCTGGCACACGCACGCGTATCGGCTCGACGAGCGTGCCCGCCCGTGAAAACTTGAATAAGCGTTCGATGAGCACCATCGATAGATCGCGTCCCTTGGGCACGACTACGACTCCGTTGGTCGTGCGTACGTCTTCTTCCAAGATCATCTCAGCCGTCATCTGCGAGACCGTGAGCGCGCGCACGATGCTCGAACCCTCGGCATTGCGAAAATCACTCAACGCTTTCAAAAATGGCTGCTCCACGGGGCCGAACTTCCTTTCCAGGGAAGCGAGCACGTTGGGCACGGTGGCGCCGTCGGCGGTCGCGCGCTCCACCTGCAGTGCGACCCGCAGCATGGCTCCGCCGCGTTCGACGTCATTGCTCGGCGGCCGATGGTGGCCGCCAGCCTGCAGCTTGATCATCGCTGCAATTTCCTCGAAGCGCGGGATCTCGGACAGCAACTTGTGGGCCATCAACGGATGTTCGTCGAATGCCCTCTGCTCGGCTGGATCCAGGGGTCGTTTGGCCAGCGCGCGTTCCAGTGTGGCTTCTGGCAGCCCGACGCAGCCGATCATGCTGAATAGTGCAGCGACCTCGAAGCGCCAGGTGTCTTCGAGCGCGAACTTCTTGGTCATGTGAGCGACGAGCGCTTTGATTCGCTGCGTACGGCTGAACAGAGCGGGTGCCACGAGCGACAAAACGTCGCTCAGCAAACGCACACAGCCGGTGACGGTGCGCTCGAGCAGCTCGCGCTCGGCGGTCACCAGCCGATACTGCTCCACCCCGAGTTCGAGCGCAGAAATTAGCGCCTCTGGCGGACATGGCTTCCACAGGAAGCGAAAGATTTGCCCGTCATTCACGGCCGCGACGGCGGAGTTCAAGTCCGCATGGCCCGTCAGCAGCAAACGGGAGGTGAGAGGAGAGATCTCTTTCGCTCGCTTCAACAGTCCCGCGCCGTCCAGCTCGGGCATGCGCATGTCCGAAAGCACGACGGCGAACGCCGGCCCCGTCTCGAGCAGTTTCACCGCTTGCAACGGATTGCTCTCCGTCGTCACTTCGAAATGCTCGAAGAGCGTGCGCTCCAGGCCCTCGAGAACGCGCGTCTCATCGTCGACGCACAAGACGCGGCGATTGCTGGCTTTGGTCACGCAATCATTCCTTTGAACTGGGGGAGCAGCTCGTCAGCTCCGATACGCTTCATGTAGTCTGGATTGGGCTCCTCGCCGTGGACCAAACAGGAGGCCAGCCACACGATCTGGGGCAGACCCAGGCGGTCGTGAGCATTTCGCAGCGGCGCGTGGTGGTTGGCCACTGCCTCCACGATTCGGAAAGGCAAGCCCCACAGGCCGAGCAAGAACGCGCCGACTTCGGCGTGCGTGACCGTGTCGGCCCGAGAATTGTCGACCCCGTCGGTATTGGGCGCATTCGCCAAGATCAACTGCCCCACGTCACACACGAGGCCCGCCATGAACGCCGCGTCCGTGTCTTCTCTGCCTTGGGCGATACGGCTGGAGAGCTGAGCGACAGCGAGCGAGCGCTTTTGCAACTCCTCGATCGCAACCTTCGATTGAGCAGTGCTCTTGCCGAGCGAGTCGAAGGCACCGATGCCCAACGCCAAGTTGCGGATCGTCTTCATACCCAGGCGGAGCACGGCTGCTCGCACGTCACTGACCGCCGAGCCCGAGGAAAATAGCGACGAATTGACGATTTGCAGCACCTTGCTGCTCATCGCCGGATCTTGACGAACGATCGCTGCCACCGTGTCGGCCGAGGCCATTTCGTCGTCGAGTGCGCGCGACAAATCAATGAACAGTCGTGGCGTCGAGGGCAAGCGGTCGAGACGGCCCACGACTGCCTGCAAGCGCTCCTCGCTCAACCAATTGCGCAGTTCCTGGGTGCGTCCGATCACCTGTTGTAAGGTTTCGGAGCTGCACGGTTTGGCAAGGAACTGATGCGCGACTTTCACTGCGCGAAATGCTGCGGATTCGTCGGTCTGCCCCGACAACACGATGCGCGCCACGTGTGGATACTTCGCGCAGACTTCGCCGAGCAGAGCTGCTCCATCCATGCCCGGCATTCGCATGTCGGAGACTACCACGTCGAAGTGCGCTTTCTCGAGCTCCGCCAGGGCCGCTGACCCGCCCTCGGCGAAGCTGACCTCCCAATCCAGGTCGAGCTGAAACAACGTGCGTTCGATCGCCTCCAACACCCGCGGCTCGTCATCGACGAATAGCACCCTCATGATGTCGCCTCGGCTTGTGCGGCCGCCGCCGATACGACCAGCGGCAGGCAAAGCACGAACGTGGTTCCGCGATCGACCTCGGTCTCGAACGCGATCGACCCTTGGTGCTTGTCGACGATCACCGAGTAGGCGATGGCCAAGCCCTGACCGGTGCCCTTGCCTACCTCCTTGGTCGTGAAGAATGGCTCGAACACCTTGGCACGCACGCTCTCCGGAATGCCCGCGCCCGTGTCGCTGATGCGGATCTCGACGTGGTCGCCCAGCATTTGGCCTACGATACTGATCTTGCCCTTGCCTTGCGAGCCGCCCGCGGTCGACTCGCCGATGGCATGCGCCGCGTTGACGATCAAATTCAGAATCACTTGGTTGAACTCGTTGCGCAACACGGGCACGAGTGGCATATCGGCGGCCATCTCGAGTTCGACCTCGGCAACGTACTTCCACTCGTTGCGCGCCACAGCGATCGTGGTTTCGATGGCTTCTCGCAAATTGACAGGCTTCTTTTCGGACCCGCTCGGATGCGAAAACTCCTTCATGGCTTGCACGATGCTGGCAATGCGTCCGAGCCCCTCCCGTGACTGCTCCAACGCGCGCGGCAATTGTTTGACGAGATATGGAAGCTTCGCCTTGCTCACCGCGGCATCTGCAGCTGCGATCAACTCGGAGTCGATGGTGCCTTCTCTTGCGGCCTGAACGACCGCCATTGCGGCCTGCAAGACCGTGATGAGCCCCGCTACGCCCTTCTGCGCGAACGTGGTGTTGTCTGAAACGTACTGCGTGGGGGTATTGACTTCATGCGCGATGCCGGCAGCCAATTGGCCGATGGCTTCCAGCTTTTGTGCCTGAATCAACTTGGCTTGCGTGCCTCGAAGCTGGGCCAGCGTTTGGCCGAGCTTCTCGTTTTGCGCGTTGATCTCCGCGGTGCGCTTGGCCACCATTTTTTCGAGCGCGATATTTTGCTCGAGCACCCAAAATGCCGAATGCCCCTCGGTCGAGCTCGTTTCGACGCGCTGGATCAGCACACGAATGGTCTTTTCCTTGGCGCGCAATTTGCGCTCCAGCGCGTCGACGCGCAGCGTCAGTTCGGGCAGTGACAGTTCGTCGAAGAACTCGCTCATTCGGCCGAAAGCGCCACCGCGCTGAGGGTTTGGTTGACGTACATGGCGTTGTACTGCTCGCCGTAGCCGCTGAAGCCGACGGCGTGGTGGCGGGCCAATAGCTCTGCCACGGCTCGGTCGGTGCCGTCGTGTTCGAGTTCGCGCCGCCGGAGTAAGCTATCGCAGCCGAGGATCAATTGCGGAGCGCCGATCTTTTGCTCGACGTCAGCGAAGGCGCGCTCGAGTGCGGAGACGGGATCGCCGCAGTTGCCCAGGGTGAGCACGAGCCCGACCTCCAGCGCACAGTAAAGCGTGAGGCTATGGTCGTCGTTCACGCCCCTGATCGAACGCACATAGTGCTCGCCGCCATTGAGAAACAGCAATGGATTGCGAGCGAAGACCGAAGCGGTCAGCTCCTCCAGTTCGATGCCCAAGGCCTCCGCAAAGGCTTCCGCGGCAGGCTCGCCGTTGAACTCCTGGACTACACGGTGCTCTGGATCGGCCATGGTCACGACCAACTTGTGTTTACCAGGAACGACGTGCGAAACCTTGAAGGTCGTAAAAGGAAGTGTAGTTTCGAATAGCGCGAAAAGCGCGGCGTCGCGCAGGAAACGGCCGTCGTGGTAGACGCGCGTGCCTAGAGTACCCAGCTCGTCACCGGCCGAGCCACCAATTAGAGGAATGGTGCCCAGCGATTGATACAGCGACGCCGCGAGGCGCTCTTCCGCGCCCGACAAGCCATCGACCAGTACCAAGCCGAACGCTCGCTCGCTGCCGCGCTCGAGCATGCCGGACATGGCGTTGAACGCGGCTTCGGACGCCCGCGCCTGGCACTGGGCCAGGGGTGTGATCAGATACGGGCTCACATGCAGCTCGGCGCTGCTCAGGCTGACCGCGGTGATCCCAGTATTTTGGAAGCCGCTCGAGCCGAATTGCCCTACGGTCGTGCACGCAATGACGGGTGTGGGGAAGCTCGCCTCGATCGCGCGACCGAGCCGCTCCAGATCGTAACCCGGCCCGCAGAAGAGCAGATTGACGCTGGCATGCCGGGCATCGACTTGCTCGCAGATCGCAGCAATCGCCCGATCCGCATGGAGGTCGAGGGTATGCGCTTGGCGCACTCGTAGTCGTGATTCGATTCCCACCTCCTCGGAACGGCTCGACTCGGTATTGGCTTAACCGAGCGGCGTCCCAATACGGAAAACATGATGCAGATTTGAGGCCCGCGTTGGCGCTGGATCTCGACGGTTTCCGCCGAATGGTTGCCATTTGGACTCGGGCGAACTTTCCGGGCGCTTTTCACAAACATGATATCGTTACTGAATGGGTGAGGCAGTGGAAGAGTCGGCGATCCTCTTGGTCGACGACGACGAGACGGTGCTGACGGTCTTGCAACGGGCTCTGACAGGCCCGCGCGTGAGCGTTCGCCTTGCCAGTGACGGAGTCAGCGCGTTGACGCTACTCGCTGCGCAGCGCTTCGATGTCGTGGTGAGCGACATCATGATGCCCGGCATGAACGGGCTCAAGCTCCTGCACGCGGTGCGCGAGCAGGACTTGGATTTGCCGGTCGTATTGATCACTGGTAACCCGGACATCAAGACCGCGACCTTGGCGGTCGAGTACGGCGCTTTTCAATACCTGATCAAACCGGTGGCCATCGAACGCTTGCGAGTCGTCGTTGCGCGCGCGGTCGACGTTGGACGGCTAGCGCGTTTGAAACGGGAGTGCGCGCAGGAGTTTGGCAGTGGCTCGTTCTATCTCGGGGATCGCGCTGGCGTCGAGGCCAGGCTCAATCGCGCTTTGCGCTCGTTGTGGATGGCGTACCAACCTATCGTCACCGCCGCTAATGGCTCGGTTTACGGCTACGAAGCGCTGCTACGCAGCGACGAGCCACAGCTCTTGCTGCCCAGGGCCATGCTCAAAGCCGCAGAAAGGTTGCGGCGCGTCCATGAAATCGGCCGCGCGGTGCGTGACGCGGTGGCAGTTGACATCGAGTTCATGCCACACGATGGGGCACTCACATTCGTGAACGTGCACCCCGAGGACTTGATGGACCCTGCTCTCTATCTACCCTCGGCGCCCTTGACTCGTGTCGCGCAGCGCGTCGTGCTCGAGTTGACCGATCGTGCGTCTCTGGATGCGGTCAACGATGTATTCGAGCGCGTCGCGCGGCTGCGTGGATTGGGTTTCCGGATCGCGCTCGACGACTTGGGAGCGGGGCAGGCGGGCTCGAGCACCTTCGCGCAACTGGAACCGGAATTCGTGAAGATCGATTTGTCGATCATTCGGGGCGTGGACAAGGATCCATCCAAGCAGAAGATGGTCCACGCGCTTGTTCACTTGTGCCACAACATGGGCAAAGCGGTGATTGCCGAGGGCGTGGAGAATGCCGGTGAACGTGCCACGTTAGTCGGCGCCGGCTGCGATTTTCTGCAAGGCTTTTTTCTCGGCGCCCCAGCTCCGCTCCAAGTGCGAAAGGCGGTCTAATGCGCGCCCCGGCCGACAATGGCTGGCGGTGCCGAGTTCGTCTCGCGCTTCCCGAGCGTGAGCAGCCCTTCGCAGCTAGGGTTAAGTGCGAGCGGCTAACGGCCGTTCTAGCCATCGATTCGACCTTTGCCTCTTCGCGGCAATTCCGCGTTGCCACAACCCACGATGTCAAGTTCTGCAAGTTCTGCAAGTCCCGCCGCCGCCGAAGGGGTGGCGCTCGACTCAGAGCAGCGCTCGGCCTTCGACGACCTGCCGGACGGCGTGATTGTGATGACTACTAGCGGCACGGTGGAGCTTGCGAACTCTGCATTCCTTGCCCTGCTCGGACGCGATCGACAGGGCGTGGTGGGGCAGCCCTTGGAGGCCATCGTGGCGGCCGAGGACATGCTGCAGATCTTGGGCGTCAAGGACATGTTCGCCACCGCCGCGCGCGATTCGAACGTGATCTTCACCACGGCCGACGGCGCGCCGCGAGCGCTGATCGTGTGCACGGCCCGGTCGCTCGATCCGGACCGAATCTTCCTCACCGCGCGCGCGGCCGGCGCAGTCCAAGAGGAGCTGGCGACCACCACCCGTTGGGCCGCCGCCGAACAGGATCGCGCAGCCGAACTGGCCCAGGCGCGCGATGCACTCGCCAGCAACAACGATGCGCTGCGCGCTGCGCAGCATGAAACCCAGACAGCCTACAGCAAGCTGCAGGAAGAAGTCGAGACGCGTGAGCGCCTGGAGAAGGACCTACGCCTCGCCCAAAAGCTCGAGTCGATCGGTCAGCTTGCCGCGGGCGTTGCCCACGAGATCAACACCCCGATGCAGTACGTCGGCGACAACGTAGCTTTTCTCTCGCGTGCATTCAGCAAGGTCTTGGAGCACATGGAGGTCGCCCGACGCGCCGCATCGGGCGAGACTGCGCACTCGCTCGACGAGGCGCACGCTTTGCTCGAGAGCAGTAGGATTCAGCTCAAGCTCGAGTTCCTGCTCAAGAATGTGCCCAAGGCATTGCAGGACTCGAAAGAGGGCATCGAGCACGTGTCCAACATCGTGCGGGCCATGAAGTCCTTCGCTCACGCGGATCAGGACGAGAAGGCGGCCGGCGACATCAACCGCGCGCTCGCAGACACGCTGATCGTGGCACAAAATGAATACAAGTCCGTGGCGAGCGTGCACACCGACTTCGGCGAGCTTCCGCCACTCTTGTGCTTTCAAGGTCGACTGAACCAGGTCTTTTTGAATCTGATCGTCAACGCGGCTCACGCCATCGGCGAAACGAAGCGCGCGGACGGATTGATCCGCGTGGTGTCGCGCTACGACGGTGTCGCGGTGATTGTCACAATCGGTGACAACGGCGGTGGCATCCCGCTGAAGATCCAACATCAGGTGTTCGACCCGTTTTTTACCACCAAACCGGTCGGTAAAGGCACGGGTCAAGGCCTCTCGCTGGCGCGAGATATCGTGGCCACGCACGGCGGCACACTGTCGTTCGAGAGCAGCCCGGGGGAGGGCACGGACTTCATCGTTCGCCTGCCGCTGTCCGGCACGGCCTGAGGGCTCACGCCCTAGCCGACGACCGCATCCGTAGTGAGGTATAACCTTCCAGACTCGTAACCCCTCCGGGTGGTTTAAAGGAGAGGGGCGATCGCGATCCAGCAGCGCACCTCAAAAGCGCGCTGTGTTCTCGACTCATCAGCATCCCGGCAGTCCCGCAGCGCGTCGCCCGGTACCGACTTGGAGCGAATCCGCGGTGCGGCGGTCGTGAAAGCTACGCGGCGGGGGCAACTTCGAGGAAATAGCGTGGGCCGAGCATCGCGGACAGCCGATTGGCACTCGTGGCGGTGAGGCGTGAACCTGCTGGGACTAGCAGAATGCCTCCCTCGTTGCGAATGTCGTGCGCCAACACCATGCCTTCGGTCAGCTGTGCCGCCGATATGCGTTCATTGCTGCGATTGCGGATCTCGCCGACCACTGCCAGGCAACCGTCTCTGCCTTCCAGCGTTAGGCTCCAACAGGCGTGCTTACCCGGAAAGCGGACCGCTGAATCGTTGCCAGGGAGGCCTGTGGTGAGCGTGACGCTCTCCGCCAGCGCGGCACGCTTGAGCGCTCCGCCTGCGGTGTTCGTCAGTTCGCGTAGTGCATCGCGCGTGGCCTCATCGTTGGCCGCGGGGTCCCCCAATAGAGTTTCGCGAATCCAGGCCAATGCTGCCGGGTCGGCGACGATCGACAGGCGCAGTTCCAATTGATCGCCAGCCAATGACATTGGAATCGACGCGCTCAGGGCACCGGCGGCGAGATGCGCAGGGTAGCCCGGCGCAACGCCAAATGGGCTGCCGGCCATTTGGGCGAGATCCTCTGCTACCAGCGGGCCCAGGCCGCGCCATGATCTAAGGCTTGCAACGTCGAGCTTCTCCGAAAAATCGAAGGCGCACGGTCTGGAAACCGACCGTGACCAGCGGAGTAGTCGCTCAGGCGCCTTCACCCTTTCGAGCAGCTCCGCGTCCCCGAATGGGCGACGCATGAAGTCGTGGACGCCCGCGTTGATTAGGGTCGAAAGCTCCTTGCTGGCCGGCGTGGGCTCGATGATCGCCAAGAGATACGCTTCTGCCGCATTCTCGCTGCCCCGCAGCCTGCGAGCCAGGTCCTGCCCGCCCTTCGCTGGGACACTGAAGACCACGACTTGGGGCGCCTCGCGTGCAATCGCGGCAAGTGCTGCTGCCTCGTCGCCCATGGCTTCCACTCGATAGATGTCTTGCGGTAGCGCACGAACCATCGCGTCGCGCTCTGCTCTCCGCTCATTGAGTAGAATGACTCGCACTGCTCCCCCGTACCTTGGTCAGGATCCGAGTGGCGCGAGTTTGGCGGCGGTTGCGACCAAAAATTCGGGCTTGAATGGTTTGACTATCCAGCCCTTCGCGCCGAGCGACCGAGCCCTTTGGATCAATTCCGGTTGGCCTTCGGTGGTCAGCATCACGACTGGAACGACCGACCCCTGAGCGCTCAACCGTTCTAGCAGCTCGATGCCATTCATCCGTGGCATGTTGACGTCGCACACGATGAGCTTCATGTCAGTTAGGCCGGACAGCTTCTCCAGCGCGTCCACGCCGTCCACGGCCTCGGTGACCAGGTAGCCAGGCGCCTTCAGTGCGGCGCTTACTTGCCGTCGCACAAGCATCGAATCATCGATCACCATCACACGTGCCGTCATATTCGTCTCCTAGAGTGTCAAAAAAAGATCGCGTCGCCGGCTTCCGCGGGGTCGACGTGAGATTGATGGCGTTGGAAGCCTGGCTCGAACGCTGCGTCCAAGCGCGCGCCTAGATGCCAGCCCGGACCTTCGAACAAGTGCCAGTTCGATATCCCCGGCGGCACCGAGACGCGGAGCCCCGCGCCAACGACGGTCATCGGTGTCGCGAGTGAGATTGGAATTCCCTCCCGCAGCAGACGCCCCTTCAGCCGTCCGAGTAGCATGTTGGAAAACTCGCCCACCGTGTCGACGAGATCACACTCCATGCCCCCAGCGGCGGTCGTCCAAGCTTCCGCAGCGGCACGCGTCGCTGCGAGAATCAGCACTCCCTTCACTCCTTGCCCGACGTACCCGATCGAAGACATGCAATAGGTCTCTTGCCCGAGCCCCCCTTCAGCTGGGCCGGGGCAGTGTTCGATCGGGACGTCGTATGCCGCGAACAGTTCGATCGCCACGTTCGTCAAATGACCGTCCATGAGCTCGAAGTCCGGATTGCGGTTGGGAGGGGTACTGTTCACGGGCATGCTTGGTTGGTGCCGCTGAGCGACTTCTGTAGCGTCAGGAGCGCGAATCGAAGCAACATTCCAGCGATCGATCGGCCGATCTCGCCACTGTCTTAAGTTAAACTAGGAATCGCGACTGACGATCGTCTCTTGTGCAAATTCGCAACATGTTCGGGGATGCCCCAGCGCTACGAGGAATCTACGTTGGGTCCGCGATGGGCGTCGCGGGGG
>Ga0302322_100000365_pt1 | contig 34394 bp, 77 predicted proteins | sample Fen_T0_2_FD_203757 | JGI IMG/M metagenome (GOLD analysis project Ga0302322, IMG submission 203757) | Peat permafrost microbial communities from Stordalen Mire near Abisko, Sweden - Fen_T0_2 | ecosystem: Environmental > Terrestrial > Soil > Wetlands > Permafrost | place: Sweden: Abisko...
CTGCTGCGCGACCCGCTTGCCCCCCGGGGTCCGGAAGGACCCGCGAGTCGATCACTGATCGACCTTCTTTTTCTTCGGGCTATTCTTTGGCTGCGTCTGTGCAACGTGCTCTACATCGCGCGGGTCAATGATGAACGCATTTCCATCACGTATTGCGATGCGTAGTTGCTCACGTACTTTGATGATCTCATCATCAGTCAATGGACGCTTAGTTATGTAGCGCTTGCTGTGTTTGCGGTAACGCATTTACAATGCGTGCAAGCGTCTTACCAATCGACTTTGGCACTACCTTGTCTGTGTGTGCATGCACAGTTGGCTGATCGTATTGTCCAATTTGTAATCGTATTTGCTTTGGAGTCATTGTCATACAGGCATGCGCCCTAGTTGCGTATATGCACGATCAATCATGATCTTCAAATCGCTCTGTCCTGTCATCTCATACATGCGTACAATGACAGCGAGCATTTCCTTATAACTCGAAACAAACTGGTCTTCTGTATTGCGATCACGAGAAGGCAAGTGCAACGTGTTTGTCGATGACATCTTTCTGTCCTACGTCATTGAGCCGGGAATAAAACAACGAATCATGATCAGGCCATCATTGCGAAACGGCCAAACCATCGTAACACCTGCCCTGTTAGGTTGTTCAAGAACAGCATCATTTGGAACATCAATCCAAACGCCATCGATACGAACTCGATATTTGCCTTCGTGCGTTTCCCAATCGACATTGCTCAACGCAGTACCATCTGCGTCTGAACAACACGGACCCTTTCCGCTATGCAGATCATTGAACCACTGCTTCATTTCTGGTGTCGAATTAGCGAACTGTCCGCGATCCCGCGCAAGGGCACTTGATGATATCAGGATCACAGCAACAATCATGAGCCGCTTCATTTGCGCGTCTCCATCGCCTCCTCCATTCGCTTTGGAAAACTTGCCGTCATTGAAGACATCATGACAGTTTGAAAGTCCTCACGAAATGGAACGTCTTTCTTGATTGTCGCATGTGTTGCAAGCACGTACATCAAAACGAGATGGCGATTCTTGCCCTTGCCCTGCCATTGATAAATGCCATTGCCCTTCACGATTTTATTCGTGAGCACTGCAGGCTTTTGGCCGGGCGCAACGCCATGCGATCCAATCGAAACAGCAGATGTTGGAATCGCTAAATGGGCACCGCGCGGAAGTTTCACACCACCATCAGCATGCTTGGCTAGATTTGCGCGACCAAGTTTATCAACAATTGAAACAGACAAATCGTATTTATTGCTGCGCTCAATATGCAATGCTTGCGCAAGAAATCCCGTATTGCGGCGCGTAACTGATTGAGGCCACGTTACATCGATCAGATGTTGTCGCGCCTCGAATGCTGCATCGTTGAGCGCGCGCGACATTGCAAAAGGCACTTGATCAAATGCGCCCTCCATCTGGTCAACTACGCGTAGCATGTCGCTCGTGTCGATCTTCATTTCAAACATGGAGCATCCATAAAGTATTCAGGAGTCTCCAAGATGCTATTCACCTCATCGAAACCAGCTTGCGCTTGTTCAGATGCCCATGCGGCATACTCAACGTTTGACTTATTGGCCTTGGCGTTCGCCATGTCGCGAAAGCGTGCTTCACAAGAAATCAGCGCCATTCGAAGATGCGCGTAAGCGTTGGCGAGATGAGCGTCTGTTGCTCGGTTCATAGCCCCTTGCAATCCGGACAATATGTCCTATATCTCTGATGAGAGAAACAACAGATAAGGCAACACAAATGGTTAAAGTCACCGCCCCCATCATCAACCTCAACGGCACGTCAGCCGATGAGCTGATGAATCAGAACATCGAAGCGGCTGAAGCATTGCGCGCCGCTATCTTGGCGCTTCAGAAAGCCGCCCCTCATGGTCGCGATTACCAAACCGCGATGAACGATGAATACAAGCAGGCTAGGGCAGAACACCAAGCGCGCTTGGTCATCCTGAACAGCGTGCTTGATCAAATCGTGTCAATCGGCTCAGATATCCATGGCCAACGCGATGCAGCAATCCGGAGGAAAAAATGACGCGGGAACAAGCGCTTCCTTTTGTCAACATGTTCGTTGACGACGCTTTGAGCGAGCGCAACCTGTCCAACATGCCAGCCAATGCCCGATTAATTGGCTGGCAATGCGGCTTTGAACCCATGTTCGTCGCCGTCTGGTCGTACCTGTCGGATGCCCCGCTTGACGATGACGAGGCTATCGAGCTGGCAACTGATTTGCTGGTCGAAAAGAAGTGGTTTGCAGGCGAATCGACTGACCCGGATTATGTGATCTAGGCTCTTGCAATCCGGACAATATGTCCTATATGTAATTCGTGGGGAGCGGAATGATCCGGTCCCCCAACTCAGAGAGAGAATTCAAATGCCCCTCGCATCCCATGCCGACCGTATCGCCGCCCGGGCCGCCTCCAATGGCCAGCCCAATGGCTACAAGCCGATCTCTGAAGCCGAGCTTCAGGCCCTGCACTGTGCCGCGTTGGCGAAGTCTCTGCCCCGGCTGAACAGCGCCCAGCCTTCAAGCTTTCGGTTCCACCTGAAGCTTGCCGCGTGATGTTTCGACTCTGCGCATTCAAATGCGCAGCACGAAACACCAACATGGAGAACGCAATGCCCCAAGTTACCCGATATGTTCGCACGTTGAACAAGGCGCAACAGATCGCGCTGAAGCGCGTCTTTGATCGAGGTCCGATCAAGGTAAAGGTCGAGCCGTTGCCCGAGTCAGCGCTTGGACCTTCAGAACGAGCAATCAGCTACCGGGAGTTTCGGCGCAAGGTCGCCTTCTCATATCCCGATTGCGCCATGGTGCAATGGTGCGGGATGTGGCTCGGAATCGAGCAGGACGGATATACGCATTCATGACATTCCGCCCAATGAAGCCGGAAACGATCAAGCAGCACGCTGAAAAGCGAGTTGCTAACCGTATCGCCGCCAAAGCCGAACGCATCAGACGCTTTCGCGAAACCATGAATGCCGGGCGTGATCCGCAAGGCATCTGCGCTGAATTATTGGCCGAAGAATTGGCACAAGGATAATCACATGCTCATCAAGCTGAAATTTTCATCGATAGATGGCTTGATCGTCCAAGAGATTCAAATCAATCGCTGGCGCGCGCGCCGCAATCATCTATCAGCTCGGCAACCCGGAAATCGGCTCAACCTATGCCGTGTCAGGCGATGGCATCTGCAAGGTTGAGGTATCAGGCGATGCCACAATCCGCGATTTGTTTCCTGCAGACCAGCACTTGTAATCAGGACAATATGTCCTATATGTAAAGTGAAGGAAAAAGGAACAGTCCAAATGACAATCTTCACCAAATCGATCTTGGCGGCACTCGCCAAGAATGGCGCAGCCTCTCGCGTCAAGGATGAGGACCGCAAGCCGGTCATCAAAATCTTTAACCCATGTGGCGGTGCAACATGGCTGCTGACCGAAAGCGACCCGGATGAATCTGACCGCCTCTTTGGTCTATGTGATCTTGGTCAGGGTACGCCCGAGCTAGGCTATGTGCTGCGCTCCGAGCTGGAGTCGATCAGGGGTGCCATGGGGTTGCCGCTTGAGCGGGATAAGTGGTTCAAGGCCACCAAGACACTCAATGAATATGCCGCAGAAGCGCGGGAGAATGGAAGGATCGAAGCATGAATATCGAACAGGCATCGCGAATCGTTGGCAGTCAGCCGAAAACCTGCATCTTCAATATGCGCCGCGCGCTTGGCATGTTGTCAGGCCTGAATACCGCTGAAGAAAACGAGCGGTATGAAGCGGCCGGGATCGTGCTGAAGAATTGGAAGCGGCATTGCGCCGCGCTGAACGAGGCCCGCAAATGACCTTCGAACAGGCCACGAATGAGCGCGACAGGCTGGAAACAGCCTGTAGCGAGGCAGGGGCGGTGCTGGATCAATTCCCGCGCGGCCCCATGGGGCTAACACCGGACGCGATCAAGGCGACTGACGCCTACCGCAACGCCAAGGCTGCCGCCTACACTGCGTTTCAGAATCTGCGGAACTTCAACGAATTCTATCTCAAGACGTTCAAGGCAGAAATCAAAGCCGCCAGAAAATCCCGAAATGAGGCCCTTGCAAACCGGACATAATGTCCTATATGTGAATGGACGGAAACGGGAGAACGAAAGAATGGCTTACCAAATCAGGCTCTGCCCTTGCGGCTCTGGCAAGGAATCGGATTGGGTAAAGGATGCACGCGGAATCGAACTCGCCCGAGTGTGCCCGAGCTGCAAGAAAGCAAAGCTTGCAGGCTATCGCCCGGAAGTGCTGACCAATTCGCGGTATCAATGCGATGAGGCAATCGAGTCGGACGACTACTGACGTTTTGACCCTGCGCATAAAGATGCGCAGACCTGAACGCCAACAGAAACCGGAGAACATTCAATGTCTGCATTCATGGTCAGCGACAAACATATCGATGCGTTGGTGATCTTTGCCACGCGGAACGGCGTTGACTTCAAGGTCAACGGCAGCCGGGTCAAGATCACCAAGACCAACGCTGAAGAGATCGGGCAACAGCTAGTTGATGAAAACTATCGCAGCATCAACGCGCGTTATGCCGAACGAACTGAAGGGCATTTCGGCAAGGCACCGACCTATAAAATCAAGATCACTAAGGCGCTCGAAAAGCCTGATCTTGAACCGGTTGTGATCATCAAGCAGTGCCACTGCTACGCCTATCAGGCGTGCGAAACGGATAATTGGGAACAGTCCGCTGCGTTCGCAATCATCGAAGCAATCCAAGACGCTGCAATCCGCAAATTACCCGGCTATGAAGCCGCACCGTGGGGTATCGACTAAATGGCTATCAAGATGACTCGTTCGGAAAAGATCGCGTTCAACAAATCTGAAAAGCGCATTGAGCGCGCCTATTACGCCGGCTGTACCGGTGTCCAGATCAACGTCATGGACATCGGCAAAGTCTTCAAGCAAGGCCACGTGCTGATCAGCGGCGGGGCTGATGACGATGCCTTGCAAGCTGGTCTGGTCGCATTCGTTGAAACCCTGAAAGGATAATCATGCTCCAAGACCCACCGGGCGAGCATTTCGTCTGCGGAAACTGCGGTTACGAAAAACACGAAAGGATGTTTCAACGTGACCGCTGCCCCCGCTGCAATCACAACAACATCTGGAAGCTGGTACAGGAACCGAAAGAAAACCAAGATGGCTAACTTCAAGCTCAACATCAAGACCGACAACGCCGCTTTCGATGGCGACAACCGTGACGCCGAAGTGGTTCGCATACTACGCGAGATTGCCGCCAACATCGAGCAGGGGCGGGAGGCTGGAGTCGTGCGCGACATCAACGGAAATCGGGTCGGCACCTACGGCCATATGGGGGACGAATGATTTACAAAATCTGGTACATGAAACCGCTTTGGTTTCGCGATGGCATCATGGGCAAGTTGCCCGATGCCAGCAACCTATCGGCCACGCATACGCACCTGCAAGACCTTGAGGCCGATGGCCTCAATCGTGCCTATGCCCAGATGCAAGCCGAGTGCTGGTCGCCAAACGGCGAGGCCCGCGATCTGATCAGGAGCAAAGGCCTTGAGCATACTTCAATGAGCGTTGGCGATGTCCTTATCGATGATGTCGGCAACGTTCACGTGGTCGCGTCAAGCGGCTTCAAAGCCATTGGAGGCTACAAGCCATGACGCGGGTTGTCGTCTATCACAGCTATGAATGGAGCTGTCTTGTCGAACAGGATTGGATCACCATGCATGTCGAGCAAGGCAAGGCCACCATGTTGTTCCAGCCGCCGCGCAATCGGTTCTGGTTCTAGGACAAGAGGGACAGAACAAACTTCCAAACGAGGGCGAGAACGACCAACCCAGCGCCGGCAACAATGCAGATGATTTGAACGATGAAAGTACCATCATCGAAATTGGACGACTTGTTCTTGGCGTACCCGGTGATGATCAGGGCGACGCCAGCAACGAAGGCAATGGCGATATACAGATTCGGATTTCCCAGCATCGAACCTCCATAATAGGGCCACTTCGGCCCTATTATTCGTTTGAGCCGTGCCCTTGCAATCCGGACAATATGTCCTATATCTAAAGTGTAGGAAGGGAGTTGTTTCGAAGACGGTTTGAGAAGTTCAGAGCTACTAGGGACCGCAAGGTGTTGGTTCTGATCTTTTGGCCTCAAACCGTGCTCGAAACAACTAGGAGACAGACCAAATGGCATTGAACCTTAAAGCAAGGATCGCCGCCGAAAAGACCATCGCTCGCCGCGTGGTCAAGGATGCACTGGCGGCCGGCTATACGCTGTCGGTCGATAATGGCGGTGACACGCCGGAAATCGAAAACAGCTCCAGCTTCAAGCTGGTCGTCGCCGAAATGTTCGCTACCGATGAAGAGCGCTTGTATTTCTACAAAGACAGCAAGCCCGCTGGCATGGTGCAATTCGTTTACGGCAACGATGGCTATGACGTAATGGCCGATTATTCCGTCAGCCTTGAGGATGTCCTCAAGGGTGCCAAGGAAGTCGCTAACAAGATCGAGGCGCGGGCGTGATCATGGTGACCCTGAACCAAATCAACCACGCCCTTGCCGCCCGTGGCGTCGCTGAGCGGCTGGTGAGGGGAAAGGGTTACTTCTACTTCTGGGAAGGCGACGCCCCACGATGGCGGAATTCATGCGTGATGGTGTTCCGCTTGAATGCTTTCACGCTCGATCAATGGCTCGCCGAATACGACCAACTTAAAAGCGCGCAAGCGGCCCTTGAATAGCGGACAATATGTCCTATATGAGAGTAGTAGGAAACGGAGACAAAAACACAATGGCTGATCTCATCGTCCAGAACGAAGGCAGTATCTTCATTCTGAGGGCCGTCACAGATAACGGCAAACAATGGGTCGCCGATCATATCCCGGCTGACGCTCAGACGTGGGGCACCGATGGTGTCGTGGTCGAGCACCGCTACATCGGCGATATCGTTCAAGGTGCTGCTAATGATGGTTTGGAGATTGAATAGATGACCATCACTGCACGCACCGAAACCGGCCCATCGCATTGGGCATCTGCGCTGGTCAATGGTGACCAATCAGGGCTGACCACGGACGACGTGATCGCCATGAATAAATGGATCGTCTATGCCCTTGCGAAAGGCGAGCACGTTGCGAGCACAGAAGGCGACGAATTCTTTTCTAACGCGACCTTGATCGGGCCGAACGAATGGTTCGCCGGCAACGTGGTCGAGTACACAATTCTTGGAAGTGCATAATGACCAAAACCGCATTCATGAACGCATACCGCGCCACTCTATTGGCCGGTTACCCTTGGGCGCAAGACAGCGCACGCCTTGAGAAATTCATGGCCAGTGTCAAAGCGACGCTTGACGGTGGCAATACTTGGAATCGCGATGGCGAAGCATTTCGCGCGGCATGTCACGCCATCGGACTATCACCGCGCAAGGCGACCTTGAAGTTGCTGCAATCCTTACCGGAAGGCTAGACCCAATGACCAAACCCGACATGCTACTTTGGCTCAACGATGCCCGTGGCGTTTACATCCCGCGCGACTTCGCTACCAGCTTCGCGGATCGCGCCAAGGCGGTTGCGGGAGTCAGTGACGAGGATTGGAATATCCTTGAAGCCGGCCCCGACAACGAATCCTATTGGGACGTCTGGACCGAAGTCTTGGACAGGGCCATCGTCACCGACGACAAGGGCGTGAAATTCACGCTTTGGCAGGAGAGCGACCTTTGGTTGGTCCCTGTTGGCATGGAATGGGATGACGAGAACGCCACGTACAAATGGCCGGCAGAGGAAACGAACTAATGGCTGTCATGATGTCAAAACTATACGCGGCTTTGCGTGCTGGCGATGTCCCTGAAGACAAGGCCCGTGAAGCTGCGGAAGAGATGGCCGGTTATGAAAACCGGTTCGCAAAGATCGAAGGCGATCTCAATTTGCTGAAATGGATGGTCGGTTTCAATCTGATCATGACAGTAGCCCTGATCAGCAAAGCGTTTCTGCACTAGAAAGACCATCGTGACCAAGTACGCAATCGGAGATATTTTTTCAATGCATACACCGGAGAACCATATGTCAGAACACGATATTACGATTCATTGGGACAACAAGCCCGCTTACAATCGCCACAAGGTCGCGCTCGACATTCAGGACGCCGGCAACCTGCGGGCACTGGCGCGCGAATTCGTCAAGGTCGTTGACACCGCCATGGAAGAAAACGGATCGACAACGGCAACGTGGGAAGATGCGGCGGTGCGGCTCTTCATCAGCAAGTTTGAATCACTAACTAACAGCGAAGCGAATTTCGCAGATGCATTTCGACTTTGCACAGAAAAGGCAGGTGTGTGATGCACGGTGGAAATCCAGTCGGCGGGATCATTTGGGGGCTGGTGTTATTCACCATCTATTTTCTGCCGTGGTTCATCGCCATGCTGCGGAAGCATCCGCAAGTCGCGCCAATCTTCATCATCAATCTATTTCTTGGTTGGACGCTCATCGGCTGGGTGATCGTACTGGCATGGTCAGCGGGCACCATCAAGAACGACGTGCTAATCGGTATTGTCAAAACGGAGAAGGACGAGGAATGATGACCGGTGAAGAATTTCAGGAGGCTATCGACAAGCTGTTTGCAATGGAGGATCGCGATTCATATCACGACTTCAACCAGCGCAAGACCGCGCGATTTCTCGGCATGACGGATCGCAACATCAGACGCTTCGTTGCCGGCGAAAAAATTCCGCGCGCTGTCGTGTTGTTGCTGCGGCTGATGCTACGGACCAAAACCACGCCATCGAAAGTATTGAAGATCGCAAAAATCGAGCTTCAAGAATAACGCCTTGGACGTGACGCAGCTCGCCCATCGGGCGGGCGCGCGTATGTCTCTCAATATTTCAGAAAACTGTCAAACAGCGAAAAAGCCGGAAACGGCTTTTTTGCGTTGTGCCTCAAGGCGATAAGGCCACGTCAATCGCATCGGCCGATGGCTGGCCTTGGCTCAACCGGGCGATCATGATCCGCTTGTAACGCTGTTTCGCGGCCCGATAGGTCATCCGGGTCTTGCCGGCGCGACGCCGCGCCCGATACTCCGCGTTGAACGCCTGCATGAACGCGCCGTTCAAGAGACCTTCCTGCAGCACTGTCGCGCGATCCTGCATCAAAACACCTTGACCCGGTCGTGGTGCAACCCCGTTGCGATCTGATCGAGCGCGCGGCGATTGGTCTTGCGCAAATCCGATTCATCGCGGCGCATGCGATGCGCGACCGCTTCAAGCTCGCAATCGCGCGCGCGCATCAGCGCAATGTACTGCACCAGCTTGGCTTGCTGCGGCTGCAGATAACGCGCGCCCCATGAGATCACCGTTTCCATTCGCGTGATGTCTTGCGCGCTTGGCATCACCCGCGCGCGGTTGGCCGCCGCGTCGCGTTCATCCTTGAGCAGATTATCCGATTCCTCTTGCGCCAAGAGATCGGCCCAATCGTGCCAGTAGTCTGGCCAGAAACCCTTGCCCGTGTTGGTCTGCGGAAACGGCATGAGCAACAACGTCCTGAATCCCTCGACCATACGCAAGCCAACATGCGGCCCGATCCAATACTCCGGAATGTATTCCGGCGCTGGCACGCCATCAAGCGGCGACCATTCGGGAGAGGGCAGGGTCACTGCAGCCTGTTGCCGCAATCGTTCTGCCGTCCACGCCTGACGTTGACGTTTTGCGTTACTACTCGCCATCGCGCTGTTCGTCCTCTTTGGTCATCACCACCGCCTTGAACAGATCATCGAGCGCCACCGCCGACAGCACGCGCTCGACCAGCCATGTCGGTTTCTTGCCCCGGCGCTTCGCCTCCAGCTTGAACGCCTTGACCACCCTCCAACCGACATGGGCACCGAGATAGGCGCGTGCCTGTTCCGTCGCCATCAGCTCACCACCGCGCCCGGGAATAGCCGCTTGACCGCTGTCACGAAATGCACCGCATCGGCACTTGCCGCGATCATGGTCGCGACCTCGTCCGGAGTGATCCAGATCACACCGGGACCATAGACCTCTAGGACCCGGTCAGCCGCCGCCCTCTGAACGCCAATCGCCACGCCTACGCCGGTCGCTGGGTCGCGTCCAATCTGGTAGGCGTCATCCGGTGCCTCGACCCGCTCCAGCGCACCACAAGCCGCCGCATAGCCCCGGCACATCGCCGCACCTTGGGTCTCGATCTCGTTGCTGGTTCCCGTGACCATCGCCGCGTCAAACAAATCCCGTTGTTCCCGCAACCGTTGCGCGAGCGGTGCGTCATGCCGGCACAACGTCAACCATGTCCAACGCGATTCAAAAACCTTCGCCGCCGCGCTCACTTCGGCAAACCACTTCCGCATCGCCGCGTCGTCGCGCTTGATCGCCGTCGCTCCTAAGTATGCCATCATGGAACTCCGAATTTCGATTTTGGAACTTTGCATTCGACACGCGGGAACCGTTGCCGATGCTACACGTGCTACTTGCTACTAGTGCATACTGTGCTGGCATAGCTCCTTTGCCTTGCTATAGACCCCTATATTCTCTCTTTTTCCGTAAGCTTCCTATTGGGAAAGAAGTAGCACTAGTAGCAAAGAATTGAAGTTGCGACTGCGGCACAGAGTTTGGGATCGCGTGCTACTACCGTGCTACTTGCGTGCTTCTTCTTCAAAATCTCGGAGAAGTGTCACCGGTTGGTGCTACATGATTTTCGGGAACCGACCCCGATTTTTCGCTAGTAGCACCACCATTTTTGAAGTGATTTTCGACTCGCTGAACCACCGCTAAGTGATTCCAGATCGCAGGGATAATTCGGTTCACTTGACCCGGTGTATTGGCGAGCCGGGCGGTCTTGCCTTTGGCCAAACCTTCGGTCGCGGCGCTCGCCCAATAGTCCAAACCGATGTCGTTCAGATGCAACCCTATGTAGTAGCCATGTTTGTTGTCCCTGAGAACCTTGCGGTCGATCCCGATGCGCGGATCGGCTAAGGCGACCAGCGCGCGGCCGATACTGTCGTTGCTTGGAACCGTGCGGTCGCCGCCCTTGTTCTCTTCGTAGTGGACGGCGAACGCCGCGCAAAAATCCGAGGTCGAGATCATGTTGGACGGCCCATAGGTCACGCATTCGTCAAGAAAACTGACAATGACGTTGCTGTCCGTCCTGATGGCCTCCAGCGTCGCGTCGATGTCGGCCGTGGTTTCGAACAGACCCCGCTCCAGCGCCCTGCGGAGGCCCGCCAGAGCCCAATTGAGCAGCCCCGGGCGCTCGGTGGCCAGTATCAGATCGGACGGCTCTGAGAAGCCCGCAAGCCGGGCGGTGACGGCAACCCCGGTCGGGTTCTTCGGGTCGAATACGGTCGCGGTTGGGATCACCACCATTCGATTGATGATCGCCCGGGTCGCTTCCTTGAATTGCGGCGGGTAGTTGGTTCCCCAAAAGATCGGCTGGCGAATCCGCTGGGTTACGACGGCCCCGTTTTTGATGTTGATCTGTACCGGGTCGCCGGACAGAATCGTCTTGACAATGTCAGAAAAATGCCACTTCGCGCCGTTGAAGGCCTCATGCAAAACCCATGGCGCTTTACGGTGGAATTCCATGAGTCCGTGCGTGCCATCAAGCGCGCCGATGGGTGTCGCAATCGGGTTGTCGGTGAGTAGCCCCGACATGGTCTTGATGAGATCGGTCTTGCCGGTGTTGCTGGCCCCGTGAAAAATCAGCGCGCGCGACAGGGCTTTGCTCTTGTCCTCAATGAGCGCCATACCTAGCAGCTCCTGCAGCAACCCAATCACCGCTTTGCGTTCGGCCGGCAGACGGTCGGCGAATGTCGACTCCAGCATTTCAAGCCATACCGGACACGTCGCGGCAGCGTCATAGACCGCGTTGACGCGCGCGGTGACGTGATGCGCCGGCTGCGCTGCTATAAACTCTTGGGTTTTGATGTCGATTAGACCACCCTTGACGGCGATCTTGCCGTGGTCGTCCCATACGACGCCGTCGCGATGGATATCCGGATTGCGTAGTAACCAACCACGCGACTCCGCGACCAGCTTCAAATTCGACACCATGTTGAGTCCGCGAATGGTGGTCTCAATCAAGGCGTCCAAGTGATAGCGGCCCTTGCCGTCGATCTCGCTCCAGAGCTGTTCGGTGTTGTCGTAGCGCCATAGTTGATCGACCACGACCATGATCGGCGTGCCTTTGTCCTGCAACAGCTTCAGCACGGTGGCCCCGATCACCGTGTGGATATTCTCGCGGTCGATGATCTTCTGCGATTTCGGTTTCGGCTCTTCCTTCTTCGCAGCGGCGCGCGCGTCGTCAAGCTTGTGAACGGTGGCGAGTTGCGGTTGCGGTTTTGCCTTGGTGGTTGTTTCCTTGGGATGTTTCTTGATCCATGTCGCGCACATCCCGCGAATGGCTTTCTCTTCACGCTTCCAATTCCACCGTGCGCCGTAGTCGCCGGCTGCGGCCCGTGTCGCTTCTAGGACAAGACTTACAACTTCCTCAATGTCGCGCCCGGCACTGAGCAGCGAGGCGGTGACGGCGACTTGAGTGCCATGGATCGAGGATTCCTCGCCGCCCATGTAGAGCATTTGCGACAGGCGTTGCTCGGCATCGATGGGCAATTTCCAGCCGGCTTCCTTGGCGGCTTTCTGAATCTCCAGATATGGATTGATCTCGCCCGTGGTCGGCGCTGGTCGGAGTTTGCGCAGCACGACGCACGACGTTTCCGAAAGCATCTCTTCAAGATCGTCCAGCTCATAGGTGCTGGCGTTGCTGGCGATGATCTCGACATCCTTCCACTCGCCGCGCTTGCTGTTGTGCGTCGCCGGCAGGCGCATTAGCGCCGCGATCTGGGTTAGCTTCATGTCGCCGCCGCAGAGATCGGCGAGCTGCTTCAGTGCCGATTCAATGCGGTCGGTAGTCTCGACACCATCGATAATGTTGATTGCAATCGGCTCTTTGAACAGCCAATAGAAATGATAGCCGTTACCTGATGACACGGTGATCGAGGGCGGCAGGCGCAACGCGGAGATACGTCGCAACACATAAGCCGCGTCTTCGGCAACATCCTTGAAATCGACGTCAACCCAAAGCCCCGGCACTTCCGCGACGTTATCCTTGTTGCGTTGCATGGAGGCGCGGATCGTCGAAACGCAAATGTAAAGACCGCGCCCGGCGCGATCCCATTTGGCGATGAAGGCCTCGACGTCGTTGCCTTCGCGCGTGGCGACATGGCGCTCAGTTGGCTCTTTAGAATCGTCGCGGTCATTGGCGAGCGAGCAAAAATAGACGGGCGACTCTGTCGCGCCGAACCATTGCTTGATGAAGTCTATTGCCTGCGACATCGGGCGCGACTTCCATGGTTGTTGTTCTTTGAAGGCAAGAGCGGGGCGGCCCGCATGTGCAGACCGCCCCGCGAACTAACTGACACGGAAATCACCGGTTACCCGGGGATCATACCCTCCACGCGAAGATTCGGTTTCATGCTTCGATTGAACGATCATGCATGAATGCTTGGGCGGGGCAGGATACCGAAGCAACGTACCAGTTAGAACTTCGTGGTCGGACGCGGCTTGCTCGGTCCAACATCCTTGCCGCCATCGCCGCCGACTTCGCCGGTCTCCGGATCAATCGGCAACTCGCCTTGTGGCTCGGCAAATTCCGCCTTCGATGCCCAAGTCTTGACATCGAACACGGGAAATTTGATGCGGCCGTAGGCCTTCACGCTATGCATGTAGCTGCCGACTCGGAGGATGATCACCGGGAAGTCGTTCGGCTTACTCCGCATCGCCTTGCCGTAAATCTTGCACAGCTCACCAATGGCATTGATCCCGCCGCGCGATGAAGTGGCAAACGTATAGACCTGACCGCCTTCGCCCGGGACCTTCAGCACCAACTGATTGGAGAATTGCCACGGATCGCGCGGCTTGCCGGTCTCGTCGATCTCCCAATCCGATTCGTCAGTGGCGTCCAAGTCCTTTCGCTTCGGCGGTTGGAATGCATCCTTGACCAAGCCCATGATTTGCTCTTCGGGCTTGTTGTCGGCCCACTTCATCCATCCGACCGCGAGCGATTCCATATTGGCAATCAGCTCAGTGCCTACGGGGATTTCATCGTTGTTCTCGCCGGCTGTATAATCGCCCTTGGAAAACTTCAGGAGCTTGCCGACGATGTTGCGTTGTGACGCCTGTTCGCCGTACTGCGAATAGGGGTTGAACGGCTCGGCCTCGTTCATCGGCAGGTTTTCGTTGCGTTCTGCGATCTGATTCATGGTCCTCTGTTCCTTGATTTATGTTTCAAGTTGCAGGACCGGATTTTTCTGAGTGCTGAAAGACCGGGGCGGTCGGTCTGGCGCTAACTAACTGTTAGGTCAGGGCTGGCAAATGGTCCGGCGCGTCGCATGGGGTTCGCATGCGCGGCCGGGGCTTCAGGCCGCGAGAGTGATCACCAGACGGTCGGTCGGTTCACCTTCGGTGGCGTATTCGCTGATATCAATTCCGGCATCGACCGCCGCCTTGCGGATCGCGGTGTTATCCCAGCCGGCGCGACCCTTCACACTCGACCATGACACGACGCCCTTGATCTTGCGGACGCTGGCGCTGCGCAAACGTTGACGAAGATCGTTCTGCATGTCGCGCATCCGCGCTTGGTTATAGTCAACGGCTTGATCGATGGTCTGGATTGCACGGCAGAGATCAGTGATCTCCGCGATGAATTGTTGATCGGGTATCGCCGCCTTGTCCGGCACCGAACGCCGTTCGATCCCACACGCGCGAGTGAACGGGCAATACTCACACTCGCGACCGCCTGCAATCCAGCCCTCCGGTTTCAACTCATGAGCATCGGTCGCCGTCATGATCTGTGCCGCGCGATTCTTTGCGGTCTCAAAGACTGTCGCGTCGAATGGAATCGCAAACTCGGTGACTTGATCCCAGAAGCTTGCATCCGTGTATGACAACAGCGAATGGCTCGGCTTCCACTCCGTCAGCTCACGGACCAAACCCATCTGTACCTGAGTCTGAAAGACGTTCTCTTCTTTTGCCTGTGTCAGGTTCGATCTGGGATCGACCGTCTTGCATTCGGCCATGAAACAACCGGCCTCGATAGTCCAGACGCCAAGCGATGATAGCGCATCGATTGACTGGTCGATCACTAAACCGTCGGGTGTTGCCGACAAAAACCCGGAAACAAATGTCTTCTGTTCCGGCCCGGCATAGAGTAGTTGCGCGCCGTAGCGCGCCTTCATCGCCGGGAACCAGAATTCATTTTCCATGATCGAGCCGCGCACCTTCGCGCCCCAGCCGTCGATATAGTCCGGATCGCGAGCGACCGCATGCTTGTGATCGATCTCGTTTTTGATCCAATAGGTTTTGCGCGCGCATTGCCCGATCTCGGACGCGCCGATGGTCTGCGTGCGGTCGTGTGACCAGAGCTTCGCGAGAGTCGCGGCGTGAGTGTTGAGGATTTCGGAGATCATCGTGCTGCCCCTCCGGTTGGAGAGGTGTGAGTATCGTCGCCCGGACGAGGTCGCGGCTTAGGCTTTCGTGTTGCTTCTTTGACAATTGAATCGGCTGCTTCCTGCATCTCATCAACAACCGATTGCAGACGTTGGATGAAGTTACCCAATGCCATGACGCTACCGAATTTTCGGATGTAATTCTCAAGCTCTTTGCGAGCAGCGTCGAGCACCTGTTTCTTCAAGTCGCTATCGTTGAGGATTCGCGTATGATCGACATACCCCGTGCGCTTGCCCGTGCTGACCGAGAAAAAAGCGCGACTACTAATCGTAGGCCCTTCGCTGAATTCAACCCGCACAATTTGCAGCGCGCCAATGAGATGTCTGACTTGTTCACGTCGATAAAGTTCGCCAGCCTCTTCGTTATTCCACTTCAGAGCACGATGAAACGGAGAGCTTTTCGGACGGCACATCTCGACAATATCTTCAGGCTTTGCACTCTTGAGTGACCCAGCAAGCTTTTCGACAGCGTCACCAAATGCCTGTGCGTCGATGTTTGGTGTTGGTCCGGCATCTAGTTTCCATTGATATTTAGCCATGGAGGGATTCCTTTTCGATTAACTCCTGTTCGTTGCGTTGCCTGCCGATCCATTCCTGCGCTTAGTCAGTCCTGCCGCAACTCGTCGCGCTATTGAGCTGCTTTCCGTCCCCATGCTATCCGGCCCCGCCAATGCCGTGCAGTACATGCCTGTGCTTACCCTTCCGAGTCGATCCATTCCAGCCAATGCCGACCGTTACCCGCCATCGCCCACCGATACGCTGCCTTCCACTCCTGCCGAGACGCGTCGGGCCATTGCTTGCCCATCCAATACATGCCTTTGCGGTCCTGCCACTTCTCACCGCTCCTTGCCCGGCCCGTGCTAGTCTCTCCTAGACCGACCCATGCAGTCCTGCCACGCCAAAGCTATGCTTACCAATCCCAACCAAGCCAGCGCCCGCCACTCCTGCCGATTACCTGCCAAGCCAATGCCCACCAGTCCCGAGCGTTCCGCTGCTTTGCATGCCCTTCCTGCCGTGCCGATGCCTGCCACTCCATTCCGTCGCCGTGCGCTCCTGCCGATGCATGCCATGCCATTCCACCGCCAGCCTCGCCCCGCCAATCCTGCCCACTCCTGCCGATGCCTGCCAAATGCCCGCCCATCCCTGCCTCGCCATTCCTGCCGATACGAGCCATGCCAACCCATACCCCTTCTTTCCACACCTCTCCTGCCAATGCCTCGGCTCGTCATTGCAGTGCTGTGCCCTCCGGTCCTCTCCTGCCGCGCCGCGTCCGTCCTTAACTATGCGTGCCCCTCCGGCCGAGACCTTGCCTGCCAATCCATGCCCGGCCGGTCCTCGCCGCGCCCCTTCGTTCCACACCGTTCCTGCCGCGACTCACCTTTGCAGGCCGTTGCTTTACGGTGCCCTCCATGCCGTTCCTGCCTTTGCCGACCGACCCATTCCGCCGCCAGTCTCGCCGCACCGTTCCTGCCTTGCCTTGCCGGGCCTTGCCGCGCCATTCCACCGCAAGCCTTTCCTGCCTTGCCGAACCATTCCGATGCCGGACCAACCACGCCATTCCGTCGCAGTGCGCTCCAGCCCGTGCAAGCCTTTACATTCCGCGCCTATCCTGTCCTTTCCTGCCTTTCCGGGCCGGGCCTTGCCGCGCCGTGTCGCGCCGTGCCATGCCATCGAATGCACCCGAGTCGGTTTGCACCGACTCGGATTAGTTAGCTGTTTGCGCTACTCAGCCGCTTGCAAAAACTCGTCCATCTCGAAAAGCTCGCCGGCTTCGAACGCCTCGACCTCTTCAGCCGTAGCGAGACGCCACGTCCCCAGCGAACCGGACTTCGATTCCTTGCTCGATGGCCGCCATTCACAAAGCCCAACGGTGAAGCCTGACCGCGCAATGGCCTGCAACACTTGCTTTTGGCTGGCGATCTGCGGCAGGTATTCCGCAGTCACCGCCATCGCCCACGGCCAATATTCCGGCCGATGACGGATGTCGACAACACCACTCTCGTTGCGAACAACGTCTTCGCGCAATCTCGGTGCCCGCGCATATTCTTGCGCTGACATACGGTCGCGGAATTGGATGTCGGACCTGTCAGGATTCGAAGCGTGAATGATCCGAACAAGATTCGTTGCGACATCATCAGGCGTCACTCGGATCGCGCCCTTTGCCTTGCTCACAAACACACCAGCATCTTTGCCAAAGCCGTCAACAATAGCAGCCTTGACACCACCAGCCGGCACACCATCCGAGCCATCAGACAGCCGATAGCGCGCGCCTTCAAAGTTGGCGAACGGGTCTTTGCGTTCGCGACCAGCGGAGGCTTCGCCCATATGCTTCGCTAGAATCTGCTCACGATATTTCTGAGCAAACTTATGAGCGACAAGCGGCGCGGTGCCGATGAGCAACGTCGTCAGTCGCTCGGTACGAACACCGGGGATCGTCACGATACCAGATTTGCTGGCCGTGATCTTCTCGGCTTGATCTTGCTTTGGTTCGTCGGATGTAACAGTCGTGGTCTTCTTAGCCATGTCCTTGTTTCCTTTTCCAAAATCCCCGCAGGGGTTAAACGCCAACTAATAGTTTGCGAATCACTTGGAAGGCGGTCGGCTCTTCGTCTCCAAGTGGTGGACTCAATGCATCATCGAACGGCGGCAATCCGCATCGCACCCGAAGGCGCATGATCGCGGTGCCGATGCACGACAGGCACGCGTGTTTCAGATCGTCGTCGGCTTCGTGCATCCATGTCGAGACCTCGACGTATTCGACCAGAGCTGAAGCGGACTCCGGTTTCATCAGCTTCAGGTACTTCAACAGCTCACCGAGCTTTGGTGTTGACGCGACCAGCACTTTCAACTGGTCGCGTTCGCCTTTACGGTACAGCTCATATTGGTCGTGCTCATCGTCCTGTTCCTTCTGGCGCTTGGCGACCGCGACTCGGCGTTCGTGTACTTTCCGAGCCTGCAGCTCGCCAACCGCTTCAAAGGGATTCATGTCACACCCGCGCTTCCACGCCGCTATTGTTGCGCGTCGAATTGCGCTTGTGATAGACGACGCGCCGATCAGCCGGCCATCCTTTGAGGGCGATGGCGACGGCGCTTTCGCGAACGGCATCAGAATCGACCAGCGCCAACTCACACGTCTCGATGAAGTCAGCACCGCCTTCCAAGAGCCATTCGCGTGCCCTTACTCGATCATGGGCATTGCGTCGCATTTCGGCGGTGAGCTTCGCCCGGTCGTATGCGACACCGGGTTGCCGCTGCGGCGAAATGCTCATGACGGCATCAACGAAGGCCTGAACAATCACCGCGCGCCATAGCGCGACCTCGGCGGTTTCGAAGCCTTCAAGCTCCATGTTGCGTTGATGAATCATTGCAAACTCCCAATGAGATCGGTGATCTCGGTCTTGAGTGCGGCGTTGAGTCCCGCAATGCGCAAGATGGTGCGATTGAGCGCACGTTGGACATCCGGCAGGCTCGACGCGGCCTTGCGTGCTTTGACCGCCCTCTTTTTCTTGGCCGATTTCTTCGCCGCTTTCTTCACTGTCTTCTTGCGCTTGGTGTACTTGCGTTTCGCGACCTTCTTGGTGGCGGCCACCTTCTTGACGACCTTCTTGCGTTTCCTCACGGCTTTGACGGGGCTTATCGCTTCGTCTTGTTTTGTCATTTCAACAGTCCATGTTGCGCAAGGTGGTCGAGTGCTTCATCGACCGATCTCGCCATTGCCCAAGAATGCCCAAGGGCTTGCAGTTTGAAGCGCACGCCTTTCTGTTCGTCGCGCAAAGCGCCAGTGCGCGTTTTCATTTCGAGCCAGAACGTGCGCCCTCGCTCGAAACAGAAACCAAGATCAGTCATGCCGGGTAACAGGCCTTCGTTGATCAACTTGGTTTGAACCGTCGCATTGCGAAGGCCACCATTCGGCACAGAGAACCGCACGATTTCCGGCCGCATTTTGTAGACCAGCGTGCCGATGAGGGCAGACTGAATTTGATGCTCCGATGCGTCATCTTCACGCCGGCTCATTTGGATTCGCCTCAAGCTCCAAGCCGATGCCATGCATGTCGATCTGGTCGTCTGCGACGAAGGCGTGATCGTACCCAGCCGCGCGGAGCTTGGTGGCGATCTCGTCGTATGCCGCCTTGCTCACTTCAAGCACCGCGAAGGTGTGTGTCTGTTTCAAAATCATCGGTCAGTCTCCGGGTCCTCGATCAGCGGCTGCATCCAAGTCTGATCGGGCCGATAGGAATTGCGGCGCGGGTCTCTCTGTTGAGCGATGGCCAGCGCGGATTCGCGATCCTCAATATCTTGCCGCGCCTTTGTCGCGCGCTGCACAATGACGAGCTGTTGATGCTTGCGCATGTCAGACTCGCTGATAGATATCGGTCGAACGCGCGTGCGATGCGATCTCTTCCATCGGCTTGCGCTTGTTGAGCTTGATCAGATACCCCTGAACAATCGCGCCATGGATCAAGCCGCCCCATGCATTGTGATGATGCGGCTTCATGCCGCCGCCATCGAACCAAGCGCGGCGGATGTCTTCGCCCGTTCCGGTCCAACCGTGCGGCAACGCGATGATAAACTTGCCAGCTTCGATGCTAAACACAGGGCTTGCGGCCAATGCTTGGGCCATACCTGCGTCACGACCGGACTTCGACTGTTCGCTGTCAAATGTCATGGGTTCAACGTCCTGTAATAAATTGGAAGCCGTGCGAATTCAGCGGATATGATTCCAGCTTCCATGCCTTCGGAGATTCCAAGATCGACATAGACCACCATGTAGTCGGCATGCGGTAACCACGCGTGGCCGGCATTGATACCGTGCGCCCGTTCGTTGCGGTCGTTGTCGTCAAGAATGCCGGGCTGGGTGTAGAGCAGATGCGAGGCGAGGGGGCTTTCACCGAGCAACAGCGAATGGCGCAAACACTGGCGGGCATAGGTGACGTTGCTGATGACGTTGCCAGAATACGGCGACTCTAGAATCACCCGCTTCATCTGGTGCGGGGCGTTAGTCTGATGCGGCAGAATCTCGATCATGGTTTCAACTCCAATTGCATTGGGTTGAAGATGTGCAGGAGATCACCGCAGTCGTGCTCGACCACGACGCGTCGATGGCCGGATTTGGTCGTGAAGCAAGCGACGACCTCGCCCGGGAACGGATAGCCTTTTGGCTTGAGCACCTTGAGGCCAACGCCGTTTGTGCCAAGGAGAATTTCTTGCAGCCCTTCAGTTATCTTGTCGAATGCGGCTTTGTTCATGACAACACCATCGCCTTGAGCCGCGCGCGGTCGTTCTCCGCTTCGATGGTCCAGCCGTTGCCGGGCAATGTCTTGATCGAAATATTGAGCCCGGCGAGTTTCTTGCGGATTTTCGAGATGTGAGTGTCGAGCAAATGTTTCGACATCGGCGCGTTGAGTTGGTCACCATAGATCGCTGCATAAGCCTGTTCGCGATTGACGCGGGCGGACGAGATCAACGCAGCGACGAAGCGCTCTTCAAGCGGGTTGAGTGCAAGCGCCGCTGGCAGACGCGCGCGAAATAAAAGCATGTCCTCCAGCTCTTTGACGCGGTTCTCCAGATAATTGTTGCGGTCGCGTAGCCCATCGATGTCGATCTGTAGCGCCGCATCGATAGCTACAAGCGTCTTGTTGTGCGTTGTTAGATCGCGGATAATTTCCTTCGCTGCGCTCATGTTGGTGCTCCATCTCTGTGTAACCATTCGATGGTTGGTTTGCCTTCGTATCCCGCCATGAACACCAGCCAAGCAAAGTCAACGGTGCCGCCGCCGATCTTGCCGCCAGCCTTGATGTAACTTCCGGGCGGCATTGAAGGGCGTGGCGTCATCAGCCAGACGCGCAACAGCGGAGTCTTGGCGATCCATTTGCCCATGGCGGGCATGCGACGGATTGGAAAGATTGATGCGACCTTGCCCGTGGTGATCGTCAACGCTTTCTCGACGAACGCGCGGCCTTTGGTGAAAGGCGGGTTCATCACGATGTTATCGACCTTGGCGTGATTGGTCGCATCGAACTTCAGAAAGTCGAGATTGGCGACCCGGTCGGCATAGCCGCGATTGACGATGTCACTGCCAAACGCGTTGTAACCTGCAGCGATGGCGGCTTGCGGGATGCGGCCCCAGCCGCAACACGGATCAATGATCGAGCCTGTGAACGGCTCTTCATCGAACAGGCGCGTGTCGCACCATGTTTCCTCCACGTAGTGTTCACGTGGGTCTTTGGCCCAGAGATGGGCGTCAACGTCTCCAGCCGGCATGCCGGCAAAGTCGAGCTGTTTTGTCATCAGCGTCGCGCCGGCTGATAGACGATGTCGCAATGGAATTTGCAGTAGGGGACACCAACCACGCACCTTTGGTTGCAGAAGATATGATTTCCTCTTTCGCCGAGAGGATACTTGCAGCCATCGGATGCGAGATCGAGCAACGGTAGCGGCACACGACCGCGATCAAATTCATTTGAGGCTTGTTGGATTGCGTTGCGGGTCGCTTGCAGTTTCGAAATCGCGCGGGGAATTCGAACAGGCGGCTTTGGCTTCAACGCGATTGATGGCTTTGCACGATGATAGCCTCGCCGCGCCAGAAAGCCCGCGACTTCATTGCGGTTTCTGGAGCCCATCCGGTTGGCGATGATCGAGAATGAACAGCCGTTGCGCCATTCCGCGATGCACTGGTCGGCTTGATGCTGCGGCCAACTCGTCATCATCCGAACGCTCCAATGCTCACGGGCACAGCAAATGATGCTGGCGGTGATCGGTTGAAATGTTCGGATCGGGAGCCGAGCCCCAATTCCCTTACAAGACGGCCTAGTCAGTGCATCTTTTTAATCTGCGCCGTTTTGAATTCTGTCAACAACGATTCAAAAGAAAGTTTTGGAACCGCGCCACTGAGCAAAATTGCACAGGTTGACAGACACCGATTCATAGCGGCGTGAAGGTGCCGCCAAAAAATTGGGAGGTGATGATGGATGACCGCACGATTGCGAACATCGCGAGATTTCTCGCCAAGGCGTTGATGGATCGCGCCCACTCGCGAAGCGATGACGACGTGAAAACCGTTGCACGCCTGCAGACCGAACTTTGCGCGGCGGTGAGACAGGAGATGTCGGAGGCGGGCCATGATTGATCCTTTGCCAACTGAAGCGGAAGTCGCGGAGTTGATCGCACGATTCAAGAAACAGGCAGACACATGGCGTGGCAATCCGGGTTACGTGCGCGGACTCTTGATCGAGATTCACGCGCTGCAACTACTTCAACTGACGTTGCCGATTATCGTGGACGAGTCGATTCCAACTCCAGCGCCTACGGTGTCTCCGCATTTGGAATGTTGACGGGCTTCAGTGTCACCGAGCCGACAATGAAAGCCCTGCAGTGGTTCGCGGCTCATGAGCCGGTGTGTTGGTTTGACAATTCAGCGCCTAGTCATTGCTTCAGAGCGAAGCTGATCAAGCGCGGTTTGATCGAGGTGATATCCGACAACCGGCCGGTTCATATGACCACGTATCGGCTGACTGACTTCGGCAGGATGATCGTTGAGAAAGGGACAGTGCTATGACGCACCAACGCGAACGGGTCATGTATATCACTATCAACATTCCGCCCGCCGCCGATATCGATGAGACCGCGCAATTCTGCTTCGACGCGCTGACATCATGGGGAGGGCAATTCCATCCGGATGATCCGCTGTTCAACTCGGTGGAAGTGGTCCGCGTTCACACCAATCGACGCCGCTATCAACTGGAGAAACGCGCATGCTGATGGATTGGATTGTGCAATGGCTTGCGCCAAAGTCGACACCGCCAGCGGAATCGACTCTCTGGAAACCAGAGCCACCAAAGTTTGACGGTCGGCGCTTCTGTTGGGTCGACGCCAAACAATACGCCAAGGAGGACGGACAAGGCCCGCTCGTCCCCGTAATCCTGTTCGATCCACGTACATGCGGAGAGGCCCGCATTCACATCGTGTTTGAGAAGGTGTTGTCACCCGACGAATACGAAATGTCGCTCGATCAATTGAAAGTGAAATATCCGGTGACACCATGAATAACTCGACCATCGAAGCTTTGCGCGCGCATGAGCTGGCGCATTGTGCGCGACCACGCAATGAGCTGGAGCGGATTGCCCAGATCGTGCTCGCCGTGATCCATCATCACGACGAGATTGAAACTATCGATTGGCAGATTGCCGCCGCCGTGTTGGTCGCGCTCGATCTGCGACCAGAGGACGGATCGATTGCGGCGATGCGTGATCGCGCCGATGGCAACGCCGATAGCGTGCGGCAATTGATGCGCGTCATGTCGCTGATTGCCGACAAGACCAGCGAGCCGGAAATTTGCCAGCTCGCTATCGATGCAATCCGGATGAGCTGGTTGACGGAGGAAGGGACACCACTATGAGCGGAGAGATGAACGGCGTCCAGACACTGAACGAGGATCAAGCGATGATCTTCAGCGAAATCGCTGAACGGTTTCACAATGAGTTGCTTGCGAGTTGGATGGCGGCTGACCGTATCACGAGTTTTCGCGAACTAAGTGACGGTGACAAGCTGGAGGCATTGCTTGCAGGCACGCTCACTAGTCTGATTGAGATCGCGTTTTCAGGCATCAAGGAAGACCGGGAGGATTTTATCAAGTATCTGACCGAGTCCTGCATCCCGATGGCGCGCGAGATCGCGATGGAGAATGAGAAGCTGACGAGAAGGTGACCGACTCCGAAACCTTGGTGTTGATGCTGGCGCTGCAGAACGACCCGCATCTGCGCTATCGGACGGTCTACACGACGGTTCGCTCAGAAGCCGCATGGTCCATTCTCAATCGGCTGCGTGAGCAGGGCGCGGTTGAGCATGTCGGATACGATCATTGGCGCATCACGGAGAGAGGGCGGATCGCAATCGGGCTTGCGATGGCCAAGGATTCCAAACTGGCAAAGTTGGCAAGTAAAGGATGAAGCGATGAGATTCCGTGATCTGGATAATGAGGTCGAGAGCGACGTGCGCTTGATCGATATCGCATGCGACGTTGAGGGCGAAACACCGAAGTCGTTTCTGTTGAATGACGGCGCGCGGCGCGAGTGGGTGCCCAAGAGCCAATGCCAGAAGAATGGCGACGGTACTTTCACGATGTCGGAGTGGATCGCGAAAGAGAAAGGGTTCATTTGAGGGAGTGGTCTAAAGTTCGTAAGCCGCTGAAAACGCGCAGGAATCGATGCAATTTATTTCCTTGCGAATCAGGAAAATATGTCCTATATGTGGAGTGTGCGATGGATATGCCAGCGCTTGAAACCGTTACACCCGGAACACCACTGCGCTTGGAAATTGCCGCAAGGTTGGCGTTTCCAGATGGATCGATGTCATTGTCTGCGTTGCGTCGGTTGGTTGTTGCTGGAAAAGTTGAAGGCGAACTGGTCGCCGGGAAATATTACGTCACGCTCGCCGCTATTGAGGAAATGAGAAAACAATGTCGCGTGAAACCAAAGGACCACGACTTGAGCTTTCGCAAAAACGCGAGGGAAGAGCCGTCATGTGGAATATCCGAGACGGACAGCGGACGCGTGGCACAGGATGTCTTCCAGATGAACGCGGACAGGCTGAAGTTGAGCTTGCGAAATACATCCTCGAAAAAAGTGACCCGAAAAAGAAAGCTGTTACCGGCGACCTAAACAGCGTCAAGGTTGCTGATTGTTTGACGGTATATATGGACGAAAAAGTTGAGGCCGCGCGCAAGAAAAAAATCAATCACAAAAAGACCGAGCATCGTAATCGTGCGCTGATTAAACAATGCGAAAATCTAAGTCGGTTTTTCGGACGTTACATGGTTGGTGAAGTAACTGGAAGGTTACAGCGCGACTATGTTGATGGTCGCGGGTCGCAATCAGCGGCGCGTCGTGAAGTAGAGATTCTTTCCGCTGCGATCAATTTTTTCGTTCGCGAAAAGGTTGGTGGTTTACAATTGAAGTTCCGGCCCGTGTTGCCCGATGCCTGTCAGGCGCGTGAACGATGCTTGACGCGAAGCGAGGCAGCTCGGTTAGTTAGAGCTGCTTGGTTTCTTCGAGAAGATCGTGGCGATGGCGTTAAGGGACGCTACACAAGTAAACATATTGCCCGTTTCATCCTTGTTGGTCTTTATACAGGCACGCGAGCAAGCGCGATCTGCGGTGCGTCGGTTGTCCCTGCTATCGGTCGCGGGTATGTCAATCTTGAAACTGGTTTCTTCAGACGATTGGCTTATGGCGAAATGGAAAGCAACAAAAAACAGCCGACTGTGCCGATCCCCGACAAATTGTTAGGGCACATGCGACGGTGGAAGCGAGTTGGAATTTCTAATCACTCTGTTATCGAATGGAACGGCAAAGCAGTCGAGCGCGTAAGCAAGGGTTGGACCAATGTGGTTAAGGCGGCTGGATTGGAAGTTCCAGAACATTCGCCAGAGGGAAAGGTGATCCCACACACACTACGTCACACCGCCATCTCTTGGTATTTGCAGAAAGGAATGCCGCCGCACAAAGTTAGTGACTACTGCGGTGTTTCGGAACACATCATCCGAACGACCTATAAGCATTACATGGCCGGCAGCTTTGACGAATTCAGTGAAGCGGCAAATAGCTTTGGCAGGACAGACAGATAATTGTCCCCCCTCATGGCGAATCGCAATCAACCACGCCGCCCCCCTGATTCGGGCGGCGTTTTGCTGTCTCGGCCTTTTTGTTGCGGACAAAACCCAATCTGTTGCGCAACAGAATGACTTTTGGAGGGGAGAGCGACTTAGCCGACCAGAAAAAATCGACGAACCGTAAAATATCAATGTCCACAAAGTCTTAGCGCAACAGCCAAGCAACAGAATGAAATAAAAGCGTGCGCAACAGAATGAAAGCGGGCAAAACCAAATTCATTGAAATTGCAGGGGAATTTCCGTTTTCCACTCGTTTACACCGATATTCTTAATCAGGCGTTTGTTGTGTAAAATCAGATGGTTAGAAGGTTTCGGAAGTTTTGCGCAACAGTTTGCGCAACAGATTGAAATCTCTTTCCCCTTTGAAAACGACGTTTTTGATCCTGTTGCGCAACATATTGGATCACTGTTAAAGGGCGGTTAGCTCAGAGGTAGAGCGCCTGCTTTACACGCAGGATGTCGGCGGTTCGATCCCGTCACCGCCTACCAAAACCTAACGGTACTCCGGTGCTGCCATCAGCTTCCATTGAATACCGGACAATATGTCCTAAATAAACGGACGACGCCGCCGTGTCTCACCACGACGACGCCGCCACTAACCACTGAAACCGTAGGAGCGGCCCAATGGCTGAAGACACCTCTGCCACCATTCATCTGTTGCATCAACCCAAACCCAAGACCGATGCAGAACGCGCCCGCGCTTACCGGAACCGCAAGCGGAGCGGCAAGGCCACCAGCGCCCCGGCCCCGGTCCCGGCCGTAACTCCGGCCAACTCCGGCCAACTCCGGCCAGCCCCCAGCGTGACACCGCCCGTGACGCCCGTGACGCCCGTGACGCTGGTCACCGTCACGCCGCGTCACGTGACGCCCGTTACTCCGTCACGCCAGATTGCCCCCATCACCCTCAAGGTCGCGGCCTTTGGCCTTGCGGCGGTTGGCCTGACCATCAATGGCTGGTTCGCCCGGTCACTCGGTTCCACCGATCTGTCGGGATGGATGTTTCTCGGCCTTGGCGTGGCCGCTGATCTCGCCGCGCTGGCATTGCCAGCAACCGCCGCCCGTCACTGGCACGCGCGCCAGAGGGGCACCGCTGCGGTCGCGTGGTCGATTTGGGCGGCAACGTTCGCGTTCGCCATGACCGCCAGCATCGGATTTGCCAGCCTGAACGTTTCCGACGTGACGTTCGCCCGTTCGTCACGCGTCACGCCGGCCGTCACGACCGCAAACGCGGCCCTGAGTGACGCGATGGCCGCCCGGGACCGGGAGTGCAAGATCGTCGGCAAGTTCTGTCGGGAGCGGGAGGCCACGGTCACGGATCGCCGGCAGGCGGTTGACGCCGCCATGGCATCGGTCGAGCGCACCGCCGATCCGCAGATGGAAGCCGCCGTGCATCTGGTGAGCTGGTTGACCAAGGGACTCGTCAACCCCGATGGTAACGACTTTGCCATGCTGCGGCTGATTCTGCTGGCGCTGTTGCCCCAGCTCGGTGGCATGCTGCTCATGGTCGGGAGGGTAAAATGAACGACCTTGATAAGGCCACGGCAGTCGTCAGGATCATCGCGCCGCGTACAGTCCCGGCCTTGGCGTGCATGCTGATGGCATCGGCCTTGGCCGGGCAACGCGGTCTCACCATGCGACACATCCGCGTCGGGGCGCTGTTCTGGCCCGCGAAGTTCGTTGATGAACCCAGCCTGTCAATGCGCGGTGGTTGGGGATGCGAGGGCTTCAGCCGACACGACGGCAAGCTCTGGTTGTCCGACGATACAATCGACCCCGACGATGGCAGCTTCGCTGGCCACACATGGCTGGAGCCCGAACCGGAAACCGTTGTCGATCTCATGCACGACAACGAAGAGTCGATGCGTGAGATTTACGATGCTGATTTCAAAATTGTCGGTCGTTACATCCCGCGTCTGAAGCTGGAGCGCGCGGTCAAGCGCTACTGGCGCAAACAAATGCTCGCCGCGATCAAGCTTGGGCGCACGAATCGCAAATGACACGAGCGCACAACTAAGCGAAGAGCCCCATAAAAAATCCACCAAAAGTTACGGCCGATTCGGTCTCAACTAATCGAAGAATTTTTCAAATCCTCACCTAAAAATTACCACCGATTCGGACGCAATTGTAAGTTGTAATTGCGAAAATCGGAACGAGTGAGCAAAATTGAACAGTCAGCAATCGTGACCTTGGTGTAGGTCTTATTTTTTTCACGATGTCGCCACGGAATTCACTTGCTGATGTCATGTTAAAAGCTCAGACGTTACCGCCTTGGCGAAGCGCAGCATCGAACTTTGCAGTGCCCCAGCGATTCAATCCGCATCGCACGTGCCACGATAGCTGCATTATAAAAGCTTCAGCAAAGGAAAAGGCCGCTGTGAGGGGTTCAGATTCCCAGCGGCCTTTTACTTGTGTGCTCGGAATTTTCGATTCCCGCATCGCCACAATCAAATCGAAAATTCAGACGACAATCGTCATTGAAAAAACGAAGGTCATCAATCCTGTCATACAATTTTTTGGGTCGGATTGTCGACTCATCATTGACTTTAGGTTGAGTCAAGCGTTTCAATAGATTTCGGGGCAATGCAACAAATCGTGGAGTTTGCCACCATGGACAATCAACAAACACCTTCATCGAATGTTAACCATTCAATCGATGCGCGGCGCACCGCACGCGACGGAGATCGCCTCACCAATTTCGCAATGGCGACCATCAGACCCTTCATCGAATTTCACAGCGCGTGCTGGCGACAATATGCCAGCAACTGCGAACAGATCGCGCGCAACTTCGACAACGCTGTCGGCATGATCGCTGGCAACACACCAACGGAGCAACAACAGCCACATTAGGCGACACAGACACCGCCCACTACCTGACTTCAACCAACTGTATAAAAAGTGGACCGCATGGGCGGAGATGCCCTTCGGTCCATTTTTTTTAGAGGCGTTACAGATTTATCACAGTGGACGATGGAGGAATACAGCAGCACAGAACGGTGTTTATGAAATGTGGAGCATCACCATGACCACAACAGTCGACCGTTTTGTCCTGCTACTTGATTGTACCAAAGCCTGCGTCATAGCCGGCGATTTCCAGAGCGTCCGCGTGATGCTCGATGAGTTGATGATTGAAGCTGAAGAGCTGCCCGGCATCGGACGGAATCAACAGCGCGACCGCAAGGTTGATACAAATGCATGAGGGATCATCATGGTCTGTTCAAGCAATCTGATTTCGCCGATCCTGTTCGGCATGACGCTGGTGATGACACCCAGCTTGCTGGTCGCGCTCTTTATGTTGTGGCGCGGCGGCCTTCTCAAACGACAACAAGAACCGTCAGACAGTGAAACAACTTTGCGCAAGGCGCTGAAAGATTGAGTTGATGGAAATGCCGTTCCGAACCGAAAAACTAATCACACGTTCCATGATGCAGAGTGAACCTGAAACTCTGTTCGTGTTCGGTGACAACATGAGAGGGACCGGTCGCGGTGGTCAGGCTTCAATCATGCGAGGTGAACCTAACGCAGTCGGAATCCCAACCAAATGGATTCCCACGATGGCGGAAGCGGCATTTTTTACAGACGATGATCTCGACACAGTCAGGCCAACAATACTCGCGCGATTCGATAGGCTGCGGAAACATCTGCGCGAGGGAGGTGACGTTGTTTGGCCCGCCGATGGGATCGGCACCGGCCGAGCCGAATTGAAATGGCGCGCGCCGCGTATCTGGTCCTTGATCGAGTCGATGCGTGAGCATCTGGAAAAAGTGAAAGGACCGGAGTGATGAGTGAACGCAAATCAAATCCAGCCTTCAACGGAGGACGTCATACCAAAAAGCGCCCCATCACATTAGCGACCGTCGTTGACGTGTTGCGTGCGCCTTGGACAGATCAACAGGTTTCGAAGCTGAACAGATTCCAGCGGCTCGGCCATGTGCATGAGTTCACCTGTCCGAACAATCACGACAGCGACAGGGTCTTGGTCGCATCGAACGACGGTTGGCATTGCCCGAGCTGTGACTATCAACAAGATTGGGCGCACGTCACCATGCTACGCGGCCCGCCAAACCCCTTAGTGTTCATGCGAAAGTCTGATCACAATGGCTGATCATTCCAGAATCTTTGGAAACATATCTTCGCGCCATTCGCCGTTGTTGTCGATGCGATCCGCACGAATCAGAGCGCCACGCCAGTATGTGACGTTGAACCGGCTCTTGCATCTGGCACATTCGACGTTCTGCGACATTCCGCCACGCGGCCCGGGTCGCAAGATCGAACAGCCGCAGTCGAGACAGGCAAATGATTCAGTGCTTGTCATTCACCGACCTCAACTTCCAAGCAAGACAAGCTATTGCCATGCCGGGCGAACGATCCCATTCGATGAAGTACATGATGCCAGCCAATGGCTGTTGCGGATCGAACATCGAACCCAAGATCACGGCACGCTCGCCGATCTCATGGTGGTCGCCTTTTTCTTCCTTGATCTTTTCAACACGGCTTCCATTTGGCCACGCACCCTTGGCTTGGTTGCGCGTGAACGCCCCGACATAGCCGGGCTCATAGCGGAAGCCGCCGCCAAGGTCGGTCTCGACCTCGACGACATGCGGAAGTTTTTTGCTCATCTGCCGTCAATCTGTCCTAAAACTGACGTTATTTATTGCACAACGCATGCGGGTCCGCTAGTATCTTTCTACCATCGGGGAAAGATATTATGAGTGGCGTCCTGATCATAGGCCCAGAGCAGACCAAGGCCATTATCGAGGCAATGCCATGAACGTCGCATGGATCGTCATCATTGCCGGCGTATTCATTGTTTTCTTGATCATCCTGTTCGTCAAGTATCCGCCGACCTGTGATGATAACTCACGCAGCATTGGTAGTGTCATCCAAATTGCAGGTTGCCAATGAAACCGGAATGGCTGGACATGCTGCAATCCCGCGACGGTCGCGACAAGGTCGCCATCGCCATCGATTGCGATGTTGCCGATCCCGGTTCGCTCAACATCGTTTCTGAATTGGTCCAAGAGGGAATCATGGTGTGGGTCAAGCGCACCGTGTTGCCGTTCGAGTTACGGAGGCCGGGGCAGGATGTCATCAACATCGGAATCAACGCCGATATTTATCGACTCACAAATAAGGGCGTCATTCTCTGTATTGAAAACCAGATCGAGCGCAACGATGACTGACGAATTCGAGGCTCTTGAAGAAATTGCAGATCAAAACAGCAGAGTGCCAATTCGCGAGCTGGAAGAATTGCCGGAAGGTGCGGCGTTCTTCTGTGAAGACTGTGACGCGGTCGTGTTCACGGTTGGCCTCGACCCGACACCGGAGGTCCACGCTTGCTTCGCTTGTCGATACATCAGGGCACATCCTGATTTGACAGACGATATCAAGCGCGCGTTACGCGGTGATGACAGATGACCACGGATTTCGAGTTCATTTGCGAAGACTGCAGCACACAAGTCTGTCGCGTATTCCTCGACGATCCCGAATCAAGAATTCCGGTGTGCATGAATTGCCAATGGGAGCGCCGGCAGGAAATCAAACGTTGGCGAGAGAGCGATTGCAATGCTGGAATCGTAAGGGATGCATCCACACAAGAGGACAGTGTGAAGACGCAAAGCGGTGCCTCTGGGGAGGCTTCGATGGCACAGGAATCTAGCACAGACACCGTGAAGCCGTGCGACCCAGCCGACCCGCGTCCGATTTGGGAGCAAGGCCGGCAATGATGCATCAATGCCCGTTCTGTCAATCAAGATGTGTCACGCTCTGGACAGAGACTGACGGCAATAATGTTGTCACCGATGCTTGGGTCGAATGTGACGCCTGTTGCGCACACGGGCCATTGACCGGCACGGAAGCTGAAGCCATCGAGAAGTGGAATCGCACCGCGCCACTTTCGGAGCAAGGCCTGTCATGATGCGTCAGTGTGGTGACTGCACGTTGTGTTGCAAGCTCTTGCCCGTGCCACCGCTGGGAAAGAAAGCTAATGAGCGGTGCAAGCATCAGCGTCACACCGGTTGCCGCGTCTATAATAAGCGTGACCCATTGATTGCAATGGTCGCGGGAGAATTCTCGCGCGGAGTTGATGTGACAGCGAGCATGCCGCCAGAATGCCAGCTCTGGAATTGTCGTTGGCTGGTCGATAAAGCCGGCAAGACATCGCGGCCAGACCGTTCTCACATCGTCATAGATATCGTTCCAGATTTCATCAGCGCCGTACCGCATGACGGCGGCCCGATGTCTCATATCGAAGTCATCCAGTGTTGGGTCGATCCGAAATATCCGGACGCTCACCGCGATCCAGCGTTCCGCGACTACATCTTACAGGAGGCCCAAAATGGCAAAGCAGCTCTGATCAGATACAGCGACCGTGAGGCTTTTACTTTGCTGGCACCGATCTTGAATTCTCAAAACGAATGGCTGGAAATTCACGGTGGAAGTATCAGTCGCACACATTCATTTCTCGAAATCGCACAAGCGCTAGGGGGATTACCCAATGGCTAAAGAACCTACAACCCACACCAAATTCAGAATCTTCGCGGATGTATCAGCCGAAAACATGGGTCCACTGTTGGCAGCGTTGACGAATATGGGTCTGGAAAACATCGGCTACGAATTGGTTACCGATGTCGTCACGTACAACAAGCGCAACAATGGCATCAAACATGAGAACACGGCAGAGGAGGCCTTGCAGGGATACTCAATTGAAAATCCGACGTTCCTGATCGCCGATGCGATCAAGCACTTCATCACATTAGGCCGAACGAAAGCCGCGATCTACACGGCAGCGGCGGTTCTGGTCAAAAACGGATTTCTGAAAAAGCTTGGGCCGGGAAGTTATTCGGTCGCTACCATCAAAGCCATTGAGCCGCCGAAAGAACCGAAATCAACAAAGGCCAAGGCTAAAGACAAAACCAAACAACAAAAGGCTGCGCCTGAAAAGCGAACACGCAGCGGCGGTAGCGTTCCAAAATATCCGGTCCCAAACAAGGTGCTGATTGCAAAGGCTATCGGTCAGAAAAAGAAATTCTCGATGGATGATCTTAAGGTGTGTTTCGAATCCGAACACCGCAACCTGAAATCGATCAGCCCAATTCTGACCAATATGATCAAAGCTCGCCAGATCAAAGTGATCGGCAAAGGTCTCTATGAAGTGACCAGCAAGATTTCATTCAAAAAGAAAAAAGACAGGCCGGACAATGTTGTTGATTCGGCGATGAACGGACCTGTTGAAGCGGCGGGAGAAACGACCAATGGCTAAAAACGGAAAACCCAACTGGACGCGCCACACCATTCGTGGCGCGTTGTGGATGCGACGGTCGTATAACTGCATCGATAAGGACCCTGAGATAGATACGTTTCGAACGATCTGGCAAAAAGAACACATCAAAGAATCCGATCTTGCGGTGATCGCCGGACTATCAGAATCGACCGTCAAGAATATGTTCGGTGGTGAGACCAGACAGCCGCGTCATTCAACGTTCGCTAAAATGGCCGGCGCACTCGGATACAAATACAAGCTGATTCGTGACGACGACGATAAGCCGGATTACGAAAAGGAAATCCCAAAAGCAAAACAAGAACGCAAGGTGTATCGCACACTGCTTGCGCAACAACGTGAAAAACAGAGATAGAGCGGGAGGGCATTCATCATGGCAACTTTATCAGTCGTTCAACGTTCCAAGGCAAAGCCGAATCTGATCAGGCGCGCGACGAAAAGCGCAACAGTGACGAATCTCACTGCTACCAAGGTCAGCGCCAAACCACCGCCACCGCCGCCGCCACGGCCTTCTATCGTGCCATCGAAGGCTAAGAGAAGTGGTATCAAAGATATTGAATTGGGGTGTCGGATTCGACTGCGGCGCATTGAGCAAGGGCTTTCCCAAAATGAGCTTGCGCGGACACTCGGTGTGTCATTCCAGCAGATTCAGAAATACGAAATGGGACGCAACCGTATCACGGCGAACAGACTGGTCCAAATAGCCGAAGCGCTGCAGACACCGATGGCATTTTTCTATGGTGACGGTGGTGGAGACGACGGGACGAAAGAGGTCGAGAGCTTGTTGTTTATCGACAGCAGCTTCAGCCTTCGATTATTACGCGCTTATTCCAGTCTCAAAAATCAAAGCCTGCAACACCAGTTTGTCACGATGATCGAAAGCATCGTGGCATCGCAAACAATGATACCCGACGAATAGGTGCTTAG
>Ga0302322_100000367_pt1 | contig 34332 bp, 34 predicted proteins | sample Fen_T0_2_FD_203757 | JGI IMG/M metagenome (GOLD analysis project Ga0302322, IMG submission 203757) | Peat permafrost microbial communities from Stordalen Mire near Abisko, Sweden - Fen_T0_2 | ecosystem: Environmental > Terrestrial > Soil > Wetlands > Permafrost | place: Sweden: Abisko...
CCCGGCTGAATCTCTGCGCCGGTGAAATAGAACTCAGCCTTTAGTTCCGCTAACACTTGCTCCACCAGATCATACTTGCCCATCGAGACGCCGCCGGTCAGCAACAGAAGGTCGAAGCGCAGACCCTCTTCGATCAAGGCCCGCATCCGCGCCGGTTCATCGGGAGCAATCGGAAGCAAAACGGGCTCGCCGCCCGCGTTCTGAATCTGCGCCGCCAGGGAATACGTATTCGAATTCCGGATCTGCGCGGGACCCGGAGTGGCGTTGATTTCAACGAGTTCGTCTCCGGTGGAGAGCACCGCAATCCGCGGCTTCCGAAAGACCCGCAGCGTACCCTTTCCCACCGAGGCGGCGATGGCGACGGTAGATGGATCCAATCGCGTTCCCGGTTCGATCAGCAACTGGCCTGCGCGGGCCTCGGCGGCGCGGGGAACGAAATTTTCGCCCGTTGCCGCACTTCGCTGGATTTCGACCGAGCTTGCAGTCTGCGTGGTGTACTCGACCATCACTACGGCATCGGCGCCCGGCGGAAGCGCGGCACCAGTCATGATGGAAACCGCCTGGCCCGCTCGCAGGCCGCCACGATCGGGGTCGGGTGGATCACCGGCCTTGATTTCACCCATGACTTCGAGTCGAGTCGGCACTTGAGTTACATCCGCGGCACGCACCGCATAGCCATCGCGGGTGGCGCGAGGGAAGGGAGGGAAATCGCGGTCGGCCAGAATCGGCTCCGCCAGCACACGCCCCGTCGCCGCGAGAAGTTCGGCGGTTTCGGTGTCAGTCGCGGGGACTTGCGCAGCGTGCTGCTCGACAGCGTGCCGAGCCCCTTCAAAGCTCAGAACGCGGATCGGGGTCGGAATTGAGGACACGCAGAAATGATACCCCGGCGAGCCCTCTCCCATTTGTATGGAGGGTCGTTCCGAGTTCGGAAGCCATGGCGGCGGAAAGCTGATGGCTGACGGCTGTTTCTAGTTCCTCGCCAGTTCCTGTCCGAGGACGCTGGCGTTGCTGGCGAAGCAGAGGCCAGTCTCCAGATCCACCACGCCGGAGCGAACCAGTTTGGCGATTTCGCCGTCAAAATGCTGCATGCCTTCGTTCTCGCTCGCCTTGATCGCGTCCAGCAGCGTTCGGCCAGGGCGCTCGCCCTGTTCCACGCAATCCCGGGTCCGGGAATTTGACTTCAGGATTTCGGCAACCGCGATCCTCCCGCTGCTGTCGGTGCGGGGAACCAGGCGCTGCGCGATGATGTAGCGGAAAGTCTTGGCGAACCGCTCCCGCACGGATTGCTGCTCCGGCGGAGAGAAAGTGCCGACGATGCGTTCCACGGTCTTGGAGGCGTCCACCGTATTCATGCTGGAAAGGACGAGGTGGCCATTCTCCGCGGCCTCGAGCAGGATTTCCATGGTCTCGCGATCGCGGATTTCCCCCACCATGATGACGCGCGGCGCCTGCCGCAGCGCAGCCCGCAACGCCAACGCGAAATTGGGCGTGTCGCTGTGCACTTCCCGCTGGTGCACGGTGGATTTCTTGTGGTTGTGCAGAAACTCAATGGGATCTTCGACGGTCAGAATGTGATAGCAATGCTCGCTGTTGATGCGATCCAGCAATGCCGCCAACGTCGAGGACTTCCCCGCTCCGCTGCCCCCGGTCACCAGCACAATGCCGTTGCGCACCTGGGCCACTTCCGAAAGTTGTGCCGGTAAGCGCAACGAGGCAAAACTGGGAAGGGTGGTCGGAATCACCCGCATCACGATCGCGCAGCTGCCCCGCTGAATGAAGACATTGACCCGGAAGCGGGCCATGCCGGGCAGTCCATAAGAAACGTCGCACGAGCCCTGTTCGCGAAGGGTACTGATGGCCTGCTTGTTGGTCCCAATCAGGTCGGCAGCGATCCGGCGCGTGTCGTCCTGGGTAAGTGCGGTGGCCCCGGGAATTTCCACGGCGGTAAGTTGCCCATGGATCTCCACCTGGGGTGGACGCCCGGGCGAAAAAATCAAGTCGCTCACCTTTTCGGAGGCGCGCAGCATGCCGGCCAACAGCACCGGCGTCGGGATCGAACCTGATCCGCTGATGCCTTCGAAGGTTACGGCGATCGGGGCACTCCCCGGAGCAGCCATTCATTGACTCCCAGTCTTCAGGAATTGCCACCACGGGGAGAATCGGCGGAAAGCCGCGAGAACCTAGGAACTAATGTAAACCGATTGCGCGGGGGTGCAAGGACAGTAAGTCCAACAACCTAGGTAACTGAAGAGAAAGGAAAAGCGGCCCGCAGGCCGCTTTTCGATTCGTCAAGTCTGGAACGGGTCCCGGCTACTTTTTGACCGCCTTTTTCTTGGTGCCGAAGCCGGTTTCGATGGTGCTGCCGATGTACTGCAGCATCGCCTTCGCCTCTTCCGCATGGGAACCGGTGGGTTGCAGTTCCAGATACTTACTGAAGGCTTCTTCCGTCCCGGGCGCGGCGACGACCTTGCCGCTCTTGTCGGTGGTGGCCTTGCCCACCAGGTTGACGCCCTTCCAGTAGTACGCGTCGGCCTTGGTCGGGTCGGCCACGATGACCTTGTCAAACGCCACCACGGCATCGTCCACTTTGCCGGCGTTGGTCAGAACCGCGCCGGTATTGAACAGGTACTGCCCGGCGTGCGCCGGGTCGAGCGTGGCCGCCTGCTGGTAGCTCTTCACCGCATCATCCACCCGGTTGGACTTGCCGTACACCTCCGCCAGATTGTTGTAGTAGGCAGCCACCTTGGAGTTGGCTTCGGGATCTTTCGGCGCGGTGGGAGACTGTTTCAGTTCGATCGCTTTCTGGTAATCAGCGGCGGCACTCTCAAACCGCTTCTGCTTTTCGGCATGGTCGGTCTGCTTGATCGCCGACATGCGATACGCGTCGGCGAGCCGGAACCAGATCACGTCGCGCGAAGGATCCATCTGGTTGGCTTCGGTCAGGGTCGTAATCGCGGTTTCATAGTCGCCCGCATCCGAAGACGCCTTGGCGGCATTCAGCTTGTCGTTGAGCGTCTTAACGGTGTTGTTCTCTTTCGCGGCCTGGGCTTGCGCCTCCTGGATTTGCTTGACCTGTTCCGCGGTCATGCCCTGGCCTGCAGCTGTCTTTTCCTGTTCTTTCTTCAGGTCGAAATCCAGCGCTACCTCGTCCAAGCCAACCTGAACGCCGTTGATGTGAAAGATCTCCTTGCCGTCTTTCATGAGCTGGACGTTGTACTTGCCAGGGGAAATGCCGAGGGAGAAATACTCGCCCTTGTTATTGGTCTTGATGGAGTACTTGCGTCCCGTCTCCACTCCGGCCCACTCCACGACCGCCCCCGTGACGGGCTTGCCTTCCGAGTCTTTGCAGACTCCCTTCACGCTGCCCATGGCCTGCGCAAACACGGGCGAAGCACACAGACCCACCACGAGAACCAGCAAAAAAGGAATGATGAAAATACGCTTCATAGGTTGCCTCCCGGCACTGAACCTGGATTTTACGATTTCCGCTTTTCAACGGCCGAAGACGCCCACTTGGGCGCCGTCGACAACTGGGAAACGGAAACTTCATCCCGATCGGACACCGGCCTCGCGGTACGGAATCGGATCCTCCGCTCCGGCCTCGCGAAAGGCCCGCAAGCGCAACCCACAACTATCACAGACGCCGCAGGCTCGATCCTCGCGCTGATAGCATGACCACGTTAAATCGAAGGGTGCGCCCAGTTCAAGGCCAAGCGTCACAATCTCCGCCTTCCGCATGGCGATCAGCGGGGCCACAATCTCGATCTTGCCCTCTTTGGTGCCCGCCTTTACCACCTCATTGAACGCTCGATAATACGCCGGCCGGCAATCCGGATATCCCGAACTGTCGGGCTCCACGGCCCCGATATAAACCTTCTCCGCACCCAGCACCTCGGCCCAACTCACCGCCACGGCCAGAAAATGAGCGTTCCGGAAAGGAACATACGTCACCGGTACGCCGCTGCCGATAGCGTGCGACTCCGGAACCGCAATGTTCTCATCCGTCAAAGCCGAGCCTCCAATCGCCCGCAATGCCTCGTTGCGAACCACCAGGCGATCGCGGATTCCCAGCCGGTCGCAGATGCCCTCAAACGAACGCCGCTCGCGCTCTTCGGTGCGCTGGCCGTAGCTCACATGGACGGCCGCCACGTCATGTTCTCGCGCCGCCAGCGCCGCACAAACGCAGGAGTCCATCCCGCCGCTGAGCAGCACCACCGCGCGCGTCTTCTCTGAGTTAGATGGCATTTCAACTATTGAGTCATTAAGTCATTGAATCATTGAGACATTGGAACCCAAGGCTTAGTGACTCAATGATTCAATGTCTCGATGTCTGAATGACTCAACAATTCAAACTCCCTTCGCCGCCGGATCCCAGATCAGCTTGTGAACCTGCAGGCTGAGGCGGGCGGGAACGTCATCGGCCAGGATCCACTGCGCAAGCTCTTGCGGATCGAGCAGGCAATGCGATGTATCCCGCGCCCCGGAACTATCTTTCTGGAAGGCGGGCGAGAATAGCACCGCATGCACCCGCCCGGCCAGCCGATGGCGCCGGACGAAGTCCCGCGCAAATTCGTAGTCCGTGCGATCGCTCAGGACGAATTTGATTTCGTCATGCGCTTGCAGCATCTCCAGATTTTCCGTGTCGAACGTATCCGGCTCGCCGGAGTTCGGACACTTCACATCCAAGATCTTGATCACTTTTCCGGGGACGCGACCAAGCGGGCGCTCGCCGCTGGTTTCAAGCAGGACCTTATACCCTGCTTCGATGAGGCGGTCCATCAGCGGAACCACCTCGCGCTCCTGGAGCATGGGCTCTCCGCCCGTCACTTCCACCAAGCCGCCGTCCGGGCTGAGCCTCTCCACTTCGCCGGCAACTTCGTCGAGGGACATCTTCTGGCCCCCGTAGAAACTGAACTCGCTATCGCACCACGAGCAGCGCAGATTGCATCCGGTCAGCCGCACGAAAACACAGGGGAGCCCGGCATACGTCGATTCCCCCTGGAGCGATTTGTAGATCTCGCTGATCTGCATGGAAGGAAGAAGGTTTCTAGTTGCTGGTTCCCAGTTTCTCGTAAGACCTCAAACGCCTCCGCCTTTGACCAGAAACTGGCAACCAGAAACAAGAAACTCCTGCGTCTACTCCGAATACTTGGCCGTGGTTGTGTCCGTCTCGTAAATCGTGACGTCCTTCACGCTCACTCGCCCGTTCGTCACGCTCCGCAAGCGGGTATTGGTCTCGTCATAGAAATACTTGGCCAGATTCTCGGCGGATGGGTTGATCACAGTAAACGGTTCCAGATCGTTGATCATCCTGTGATCCAGCCGGTCAATGACGTGCTTCATGACGTCCTTCAAATCCTTGAAATCGAGCAGCAAGCCGGCCTTGTCCAGGTCGGCCCCGGCCAGCGTCACCCGGACCTTGTAGTTGTGCCCGTGCGGGTTCTCGCACTTCCCCTTGTAGTTGCGCAGGTAGTGTCCCGCGGCAAATGTGTCTTCGACGGTAACCTCGTACATGGATCCTCTGCACCCCGGCCGATGCGATTTATGAACTGATATTGTACGCTTTCGAAAAGAGCCGCTGAACGCGGCGGAATTGGATTCCCGATGCCTCCGCACAACCTCAACATTCGCAAAGCTACACTGCAGGATTGCGCGGTGATCCTGCACCACCGGCGGTCCATGTTTCGCGATATGGGGGAAGGCACTCCCGAAGAACTGGACCAGGTAGTTCTCGACAGCGCGCCGTGGCTGGCTGCGGCCTTGGCCGACGGTTCCTATCAGGGTTGGCTGGCCGAGGATGGCCAGGGGAACGATGGCCAGGGGCGAGTGGTTGCTGGCGGTGGTGTTCTCATCTCGGCATGGCCTCCAAGGCCGCGAGATTCGAATGCTCGCCGGGCTGTGATTTTCAACGTCTATACCGAGCCGGAGTTCCGTCGGAAGGGCCTCGCCCGCGAGCTTATGTTGTTGATGATTCAATGGTTGAGGGAACAGGGCTTCCGGTCTGCAGTGCTGCACGCCAGCGACGCCGGACGCCATCTGTACCAGACCATGGGCTTCCAGTCCACCAACGAAATGCGGCTCCAGCTGGATTGAGGCCAGAACAATCAAGTGTTGTTTACTGTTAAGCAAATAAAGGGCCAACTCCCTATAATTGCTAACGATCCGACATCTGTCCCGTCTATTCCCGTGCAAGGCAAGGTTGGTTCACTTGTAAAAGGAATAGGACGCAAATGCCGGCCGATTCGTACGCAGCGGCAATTCCGGTTGGCGAACTTCCCAGCCTGGCACGCCCCAGAGGCGCCCGGGCGGAACAGGGCAGCAGGGTCCCCGGAACGCCCGGTTTTGGCGTGCTGGGGCAGAGCGGTACCCACCCCACAGCAAGGGGCTCCGTGGCAGCACAGGGACACCGCATTGACGACACGAATCTGATCCGCGAAGCGCAACAGGGCAACCGTGGCGCTTTCGAGGTGTTGGTGCGGCACTACGACCAGTCGGTCCTCCGCCTTGCCTTTCACCTGACCGGATCGGAATCGGACGCCCAGGATATCTACCAGGAGGCTTTCCTCAAGGCCTACAAAAACCTCGGAAGCTTCCGTTTCGAGTGTTCGTTCTATACCTGGATCTACCGGATCGTCACCAACCTCTGCCTGGACCACCTGCGTAAACGGAATGTCCGCAAGGAAGACGCCCCGGTCGCCACCGATCACTCCGGCGAAGAGTACAACCTGCTCGAGCAAGTCGCCGATGGCCGGGCTGGGGCCGACCCGGAACGCGACCTGATGCGCCGGGAGCTGGGCAGAAAGATTGGCTCAGCACTCTCCCGCCTCACGCCTCGCGAGCGCATGGTTTTTGAATTGAAGCACTATCACGGGCTCAAGCTGCGGACCGTCGGCGAGATGCTCAATACCACCGAAGAGACGGCCAAGAATACGTTGTTCCGCGCCACGCAGAAACTGCGCAGCGCGCTGGCGGAGATGCGATGAAGGGCTTGAATTTTTTCCCCGCGAAGGGGTGCAGACATGAAATGTGATTGGGTACAGCAGAACATCATTTTCTACGTTTACAACGAACTGGAAGATGACGCCCGCTACGAAGTCGAGCAGCACCTGGGCCGATGTCCGGAGTGCGCTTCGGAACTGAAGGCGTCGCGCAAACTGCATGCGACGCTCTCCCAGCGGCCGGTCCACGAGCCGACTCCGAACCTTCTGGCAGCGTCGCGAATGCGCCTCCAGGAAGCGCTCGAAACCACCACCCAGGGCGGCCTTTTGCAGCGGCTGGTTTTCGAACCGGCCATCTGGCTGCGGCAGATTCGGATGTCCCCGGCACTGGCAGCCGTGATTTTCATCATCGGCTTCGGCGGCGGGATTGGCGCAACCTACAATTTCCTTTCGGCGCAGCGTCCCCCAATCACCGAGTCAGCCGGACTGAGTGGCCCCAGCAGTCCTGCCTACGATCAGGCATCCATTGCCGGCATTCGCTCCATCACCCAGTCGCCCGGATCCAATCAAGTCACTATCAAGTTCGACACAGTCTCCACGCAGGACGTTCAGGGTTCGCTCAACGATCAGCGCATCCAGCAACTGCTTCTGTTTGCGGCCCGCAGTAACTACAATTCCGGCGTCCGCATGGACTCGGTGGATCTGCTGACCCAGGCCCCCAACGAAATTCATGTGCGCGAGGCCCTGATGTATGCCTTGCATAACGACTCCAATCCGGGCGTGCGCCTCAAGGCCCTGGAAGGACTGGGCACTTTTGTCGCGCAGGATGTTCGGGTGCGCGACGCAGTTGTGCAGGCGTTGGTCGGCGATACCAATCCTGGGGTCCGCATGCAGGCGTTGCGCCTGGTGGAGCCTTTGAAGGCGGACAGTAGCGTGCGTTCCGCGCTGACCAAGCTGACGGAGACAGATCAGAGTGCCTCCATCCGCTCGCAGGCCCGCACTATGTTGTCGCAAGTACCGGAATTGGATTGAAAGGTCGCTTCTGAGAGTGCTGAACGACCAGCGAATATCGACCAACGACTCATTGAAGGAGGAGTTGAATTGAAACAGTCTCTAAAATTCGCCGGCGCGGGAATGTTCTTCATGGCGCTGGTATCCCTGGCCGTCGGCCAGGAAACCCGCGTGTATCGCGAGGGCGGCAACTGGGCCCAGGAAGTCACAGGAAGTCTGGATGCTGCCAGGATTCTGCGCGTCAAGGTTGAGACGGGTTCGGTTCGAGTCGAGGGCGGCTCGCAGTCGGGAATCAGCTACGTCATTCATCGTCGTGCTTATACCTCCTCGGAAGCTCAGGCCCGCCGCGAATTCGACTCCTACAAAATCACCGCCTCGGTCAAGGGCGATACCGCCTGGATCGTGGCCGAATGGCAGGGACGGCGGCGCAAACGCGAGTGCGCCGGCGATTTTGTGATCAAGGTGCCGCGCAATCTGGAACTGGCCAAGATCGAGACCGACGGCGGAAACGTCACCACTACCGGGATTGCCGGACGCGCCGAAATGGAGAGTGGCGGCGGCAGCATTCACCTGGACGACGTTGAGGGTGCGATCTCGGCGGAAACCGGCGGCGGCACCATTGATGTCGGCAGCGTCGGCGGCGACGTCAATCTGCGCACCGGCGGTGGCACCATCAAGATCGCTTCGGCCAAGGGTAAGATTGTCGCGGAAAGCGGCGGCGGCAGCGTGATTGTGATATCGGGTTTGCAGGGCGCGGTGATCGGAACCGGCGGTGGAAACATCCAGGTTCAGAAGTGCCAGGGCACGGTGCGCGCCACGACCGGCGGCGGCAGCGTCGATCTGGGCGACATCGACGGTCCCGCCGAAATCGAAACCGGGGGTGGCAGCATTCGCCTCGGCTGGGCCAGAGGCGCGGTAAAAGCAGAGACCGGGGGCGGCGCCATCGAACTGAACGGTGTCCCTTCCGCCCGGGCGCAAACCGGTGGCGGCGGCATCATCGCCAAATTCCAATCTTCCACCGGTGCGCACACCGATTCATGGCTGGAAACCGGCGCTGGGGACGTCACCGTCTATCTGGCCGGCGACCTGCCGATTTCCATTCGGGCCGCAATCGAACTTGCTAACGGCCACACCATCCGCAGCGATTTCGCCGACATCCATGTAAATGTCGAAGGGGGAAGCTGGGGCCCGAAGACGGTGACCGCCGAGGGCAATCTGAATGGTGGCGGCCCGGTACTGAAGGTCCGCACCAGCACGGGAAACATCGTCTTCCGCCGCGTCAGCCACTAGCGGCGGTGTTTTGGGTAGGGCACGTCGACAGGAACCGATTCGTATCAGGGCATCGCTTTGGCGATGCCGCATGCGATTCATTTTCGTAGCCCCTTTAGGGGCCGGAGTCATACTCGCGACTCGCATCTCGCCACACGCAACTCGTAGGAGGGTTTATGTTAACTCGCATCCTGCTTTGCCTGGCCGCTTTGCCTCTGATGGCCGGCGCGCAACCCCCGGAATCCAACTACGCCCCCGGAGAAAACTGGGCCTGGAATTATGGAGGAGAAGAAGTCGGCGGCGGTTCCTCCTATCTCGGAGTGGACATCGCGGATGTCACGCCGGAACGCCTGACCGCGCTCAAGCTCAAAGAGGAACAGGGCGCCGAAGTCACCATGGTCGATCAGGATGCTCCCGCCGGCAAAGCCGGGCTCCACGAGCACGACGTCATCCTGACCCTGAACGGGGCTGAGGTGGAGAGCGCCGCGCAGTTGCGCCGCATGATTCGCGAAACTCCCGGTGGACGCGTTGTCACCCTGGGACTGAGCCGGGATGGCCAACCCCTCACCCTCAAGGTCCAGCTCGCAAACCGCGGGAAAATGGTTGCGCCCGGGGCCGATGCCAAAGCGTTCAAGTTTGAAATGCCCGCCATGCCGGTCATCCCGGATTTCGATTTGCCGGTGTCCGTGGTCATTGCTCACTCCTCGGCGCGCAGTGGTCTGATGGTCGAGAACATCACGCCGCAACTGGGAGAGTTCTTCGGCGTCAAGAACGGCAGTGGCGCACTCGTCCGCTCCGTGGAGAAGGGCAGCCGCGCTGAAAAAGCGGGCTTTCGCGCCGGCGACGTTATCGTCAAGGTGAACACCCAGTCGGTTCGCGACACTTCCGATTTCACCCATGCTCTGCGGTCTGCCTCCAATAACTCGGCGTCGGTCACCGTGATTCGCGACAAGAAAGAGCAGAACCTGACCCTGACGCTCCCCGACAAGAAAGATTCCGGCATTCTGCTGGAAGAAAGCTTCAAGGACCTGCCCGAGGTGTCGGCGGACATCATGCTGGAGGTCGGCAACGCCAATGAGGAAATTGCGCGCCTGCGACCTGAGATTGAGAAGCTCCGGGGACAGTTACCCTGCCCCAAGCAGATGCAACAGAAATTACAGGATTCGCAGCGCAAGATGCAGCAGCAGAGCGAGAAACTCCGCCATGAGCTAACCGGAGACTGGACCGAGATCTGAGCTTTAGCCATGCAGGATTGAATTCCGCCCTGCGGGGCGGATTTTTTTGGCCGGAATTGGCAAGGTCTTCCCGCCAATGACTGACAGTCATTAACCCAGCCTCCCGGAAGTACAGGCCCCTTCTCGTCCCTCCGATGTCCTACTTCGGTGCTGGTCCAGCACCCCCGGTTACCTGCCCTCCCCGCTCGAATCCCGCTAAGCTGTTGTCGCGATGGCTCTCACCGCATTGCTGTTCTCAAAGAACCCCGAGACCGCCCAGACGCTCGCCGCAGTGCTGGCGGAATGCGGCATGCGCGCCGAAATCTGCGCTGACATTTTTTCCGCCATCGAAAAAGGAACGAAGCAGCCCTTTCCCTGCATCATCGTGGACTGGCCCGACCAACCGGAGGCCAGCTTCCTGCTAAAACGCGCCCGTGAATCCGGCGTGAACCGGGGCACGGTCGCGATCGCCGTCGTGGACGATGAGCCCCCTCCGGAGCAGCAGCGCGATCACCGGCTTGATTTCCTGATCTACCGCCCGATTGCGATCGACGAAGCCCGCGCGGTTTTGACCAAGGCGCATCAGAAAATGCAGTTGCAGTCCGCGGTTTTCTCCGGGGACTCGCGCGCGTCACACTTGGACCAGGAAGCGCCCCCACCTCCCGACCCCGACGATCCGAACCTTGTCTCCATTGCCGCCGACCTTCCCAAGAAGCGCCCGAAGGGTTCCGGGGCAGAGGTTTCGGATCGCGACGCATCCGAGGACGCTCCCGAGGACTCCGATTCCGAGGTATTCGAACCCGGGAAGAAGCACACCATCAATTTCCGCGCGGTCGCCGCGACCTTGATCCTGCTGGCCGTTCCAGTGAGCTTGTGGAGATCACGCACCGCGTTGCAATACTTGGCACAAACCCCTGAGGGCGCGCTGCACGTCTTGAAGGAATCGGCTGCTTCGCTCTTCTTCGTGAACCATTCCGGCGGAGCTTCGGTCGGAGCGGCCATGACGGACGCGCAACAGGATGCTTATTTTGCCAGAACACCCGCGAGGGATCCGAAGGGTCAAAGCTCCAACATCGGGCTCCTGACCGCGGACGTAACTCTGCCTGACGGCCTCACGCCTCTGCCGAAGGCATTCGACTTCCCGCTGCCGACTCCCGAGCTCCAGCCAAAAGAACAGGCTCCCGCCCGGATCGAGCACCACATTCCGGACAGTCTCAGAAGCTCCGCTCCCATCGCCCCTCCGGTCGTGGTCACGGTGGGTCCGGCGCAGATGATGCCCGTCTCAGCTCCCATGCCGGCGGCCCCGATTTCGCAATTCAGCGAGCCGGTTCTTGTAACCGAGGAGTCGGAACGTGCCCTCGCCATCTCTAGCGTCGCTCCCGCGTACCCCGCCGACGCCATGGCTCAGAAACTGCAGGGAGCGGTGGTACTCCAGGCGGTGATTGGAAGAGATGGAAGCGTGCAGGATTTGAAGCTCGTCCGCGGATACTTCCTGCTCGGCCGCGCGGCCATCGCCGCGGTAAAGCAGTGGCGTTTCCGGCCCTACGTCCTCAACGGCCACGCCGTGCAGACTCAGACTGTGATCACGGTCAACTTCAGCTATCCCCCGGCGTAAAGCCAGTCTCACACCAAGAAAATTGACCGGAAGGCAACGCTACTTGTGGTCGGCGTGATCGTGACCCTCTGCACCTTCGCTGGGCGGAGCGACCCCGGCGGCCTTCTGCCAGAACTCCTGCACCGGCGGCGGCAGCTTCTCCACCCGGGTAAGGAACGCCGTCACCTTCCACATGTCCGGTTCGGAGAGCACCTTTTCCCAGGCAGGCATGCCGGTATAACGGATGCCGGTGCGGACTGCATAGAACACGTGCCACTCCGGGTCGTCGAGAGGGTGGAGGATCAGGCTCGGGGCAGGGGGATAGAAAGACTTGGCCAGCGCGGCCGGCTGCCGGTCGAGACCACCATGGCAAACGGCGCAATTCATGGTGTAGATCTTCATGCCTTCGATCAGGTTGTCGTCGGTCGGCGGCGCAGGATTGTTCACCCGCGGCGCGTGCCGCTCCATCGAAGCGTCGAGCGCACTCATGGCGATGTGCCGCTCCATTTGCGGGGGTGCGGTATTGGCGTTGGTCGGAAGGAAGCCCAGCAGCGCCAGCCCAGCGCCGCCCACAATGATGATCAAAACCGTAACGATGATTCCCAGAACGAAGTTGCGCATGCGGATCCTCCGCAAATCCTGAGTATATCCAAGAACGGCGTCCGGCGGGGCATGGGACGTCTAGAGACTGTGAGTCGCGCCTCAGTACGCGTGCAGGCGGCGGGCTTCACGCACCAGATCACTCACTTTGGGCAGGAAAAACTCTTCCTGCGGCGGCGAGAACGGTACCGGCGTGTCCAGGGATGTGAGGCGCACGATCGGCCCGTCCAGATCGTCGAACGCTTCCTCATTGATGATGGCCGCAATTTCTCCCGCCAGTCCGCCGGTACGCGCGTGCTCGTGCAGGACAATCACCTTGTTCGTTTTCTGCACGGTCGCGGCAATCGCTTCCCGATCGAGCGGCGACACCGTCCGCAGATCGAGCACTTCGATTTCGATTCCTTCTTTGCTCAGAATCTCCGCCGCCTCGAGCGCCGTGTATACCATCGCTGCGTACGTAATCACACTGAGATCGCGGCCTTCCCGCGCCACCCGCGCCTTCCCCAGCGGAACAATGTAATCGTCCGCGGGAATGTCTTCCTTGATCCGCCGGTACAAGTATTTGTGCTCAAAAAAAATGACCGGGTTCGGATCGCGGATTGCCGCTTTGATCAGCCCCTTCGCATCGTAAGCCGTCGCCGGGCAGACAACCTTCAGCCCCGGCGCGTGCACGAACCACATCTCCGGGTTCTGCGAGTGAAACGGCCCGCCGTGGACGTTGCCGCCACTCGGTCCGCGGATCACCAGCGGCGCCGGCGCTCCCCACCGGTAATGCGCCTTGGCCACCATGTTGACGATCTGGTTGAAGGCGCATCCGATGAAGTCCATGAACTGGAACTCCGCCACCGGACGCATCCCCGTCAACGATGCTCCAAACGCCGCCCCCACAATCGCCATCTCGGCAATCGGCGTATCAATCACGCGCTCCGGCCCGAAACGATCGATGAAACCGTCGGTGACCTTGAACGCCCCCCCGTAGATGCCAATGTCCTCTCCCAGGCAGAAGACGGTGGGATCGCGCTCCATCTCCTCCCAGATTCCCTGGCGGATGGCTTCCAGATAAGTGACCGTGGGCATGGCGGGAAGTTTAGCAGCTTCGGGCTTTCGGCTCTCGCGCCAGATCCGAACCACTGGCTACAGGAAGCTGCCCTTCGATAGACTGAGAAAAGCAATGAAGCGCCTTTTGCCCATTCTCCTGCTCGTGCTGACCTCGATCCCTCTCCTTGCCGCCGATCCCTGGCAATACGGCCGCATCGGGGACGTCCACAAGTCGGTCACGACCAAGACCAAGGCCTGGGTGGTCAACACTCCCATCAACGAGGACCAGACCTCTTACACCGTCTCGGTGCATGTGATGGACAAGCTCCTGGTCGGCAACTATGAGCTCACGCCGGAGGAGTCCGCGCCGCCCCAGGAGTGGACGACGAACTATCCGGTGAAGGTACAGCTCCAGGGCGACACCATGTACGTGCGCTCGCCGATGGGCAACGTTCGGCTGCACCTTGTCCAGCGCAAGACTTCTCGGCTGATGCAGCCCCTGACGCCAGAAGAGAAGAAGCGGCTGGAGCAGATGGAATCGCCCGCGCAATCGCTGGTCGGATTCTCGGAGAGCAGCTCAAAGCCGGGAGGCGACAAGGCCAACCCCGCGCCAGCCGAGCCTGCCCCGCAACCGCCTCCGGTGAATGTCGGGACCGTGACGGTGCGGTCGACACCGTATCTGTCGGAGGTGTTCGTTGACGGGGACTCCATGGGATTCACGCCGGCCAAGATCAACCTTGCACCGGGCAAGCACACCTTCCGCGTCGAGAAGGCGGGGTATAAGGCTTGGACCAAAGAGATGATGGTCACGGTGGGGTCGGAGCTGACGCTGGACGCGAGTTTGGAACGGAAATAGACCTGTCATCCCGAGCGGAACATCAGCTTCGCTTGCGAAGCTGCTGTGGAGTCGAGGGACCCCTGCCGACTCCCCGACCGTGTGTCGCGAGTGGAGTCCCTCGACTCGCGCTTAGTCGCTCCACTCCTGTGCGTTCGTTCGGGATGTCATCCGGTCGGCGCGTAAATCGCTTACAATCTCCCCTTCATGACGGTCACCGTCCGTTCGTTTGCCAAGATCAATCTCGGGCTCTACATCGGGTTGCCGCGCGCGGACGGGTTCCACGATCTGCGGACCGTGTACCAGACCATCGCGCTGCATGATGTGATCCGCGTGCAGGTTGCGCGCGGAACGGGGATCGAGATCGAGTGCAGCGACCCGCGAGTTCCCCGCGATGAGTCGAACACGTGCTGGCGTATCGCTGAGCGCGTCATGCGCGAACTGGGCGCATCCGGGAAAGTCACGATCGGGATCGAGAAGAAGCTGCCCGTGCAGGGCGGCTTGGGCGCAGGGTCGTCGAATGCAGTCGCGACCATGCTGGCGCTGGAGCGGGCGCTGAAGAAGTCGCTGCCTGGCGCTGCTCGGTTGCGGGTTGCGTCTGAGGTCGGATCGGACCTGCCACTGTTCCTGATCGGTGGAACCGCCTTGGGTGTGGGTCGAGGCGAGGAAGTCTATCCGGTGCCCGATTTGCCTGCGACCCCGCTGGTGGTGGTGACGCCAGCGGTCGGGGTTTCGACGCCGCGTGCGTTCGCGGACTGGGATCGATTGACGCGCTCGGGAGCGTCCGATAGACTACTTGAGGTTGGCCGCGTGCTGTCGGCGTGGCTGAGTGGTTCACCTAACACCGGTGCTTCTGCAGGTGGCAGGAGCCGGGCCGGGAGCCTGCTTTCCGACCTTGTCCGTACCGGGATTGAAAACGACTTCGAAAGAGTCGTCTTTCCGCAATATCCCGAATTACGTGACATGAAGTGTGCCTTGGAGCGCGCGGGAGCCGGTTACGCTTCGCTCTCCGGGTCAGGGTCAACCCTGTACGGGCTGTTCCGGACGCGCGCCGCTGCCGTAAAGGCCGCTGGCCGCCTTAGGAAACAGGGCCTGAAGGCAGTTGCAACAACGACGTTGACGCGCCAGCAGTATTGGAAAAGGTTTCTAGTTTCTGGTTGCTAGTTTCTGGTTTCGTCCGGTGCCAAATAGCGCGGACGAAATCTGAATTGAATGTTTTTGGTTTTCGCTACAAACTAGAAACCAGCAACTAGCAACTATTTTTTGGGCCGTCGACTAATGGTAGGTCAAGTGCCTTTGGAGCACTTTGTCTAGGTTCGAATCCTAGCGGCCCAGCCAGAAACCAGTTCTCAGTTCCCGGTTCTCAGTTCTCAGAGAGAGCCCGGAGCGCAAGACTGAGAACTGAGAACCGGGAACTGAGAACTTAAAAATGGCCACTGCGATAACGACCGCCGAGAAAACGGAAAAAAAGCCGATCGCGGACGAAAAGCCGGAACGCAAGCCCCAGCGCGCCCGCGTGGATGACAAGTTCAAGATCTTCTGCGGAACGGCCAACGAGCCGCTCTGTGATGAGGTCTGCCACTTTCTCGGCCTGAATCGCGGCCAGGCGCTGGTCACGCGATTCAAGGACGGCGAAGCGTACGTGCAGATCCAGGAGAACGTGCGCGGCGCGGATGTCTTCGTGATGCAGCCGACCTGCCATCCGGTGGACATGCACCTGATGGAATTGCTGCTGATGATGGACGCGCTCAAGCGCGCATCGGCGCGGCGCATTACGGCGGTGATTCCGTACTTCGGCTACGCGCGCCAGGATCGCAAGGACAAGCCGAGGGTGCCGATTTCATCGAAGTTGGTTGCGGACCTGCTGACGACGGCGGGCGCGGACCGGGCGTTGGTGGTGGATTTACACGCGCCCCAGTTGCAGGGCTTTTTCAATATTCCGGTGGACCACCTGTTTGCTTCGCCGGTGCTGGTCGGCCATTTCAGGGATCTGAACCTGCCGAACCTGACGGTGGTTTCGCCCGATGCGGGCGGCGTGGAGCGTGCGCGCTTCTTCGCCAAGAAGATGGACGCTGCACTGGCCATCGTCGATAAGCGGCGGGTTGAGATGAACGTGGCCGAAGTGATGCACGTCATCGGCGATGTTCAGGGCCGTACTTGTCTGGTCATCGACGATCTGATCGATACGGCGGGAACGCTGGTCAAAACCGCAGACGCGCTGATCGAGGCAGGAGCGACGGCGGTGTACTGCTGCTGCTCGCACCCGGTTTTGTCGGGGCCGGCCGTGGAAAACATTACCAAGTCTCCGATCACCGAGGTGGTCGTGACCAATACCATTCCGCTGACCGATGCGGCAAAGCAGGTTTCCAAGATCAAGGTGCTGTCGATCGCGGGCCTGATTGGAAGGGCGATACAGTCCATCCACGAAGAAACTTCGGTCAGCAGGCTGTTTCTATAGAAGGACGGAACGGAATTATGGCAACTGCAACGGAAGTGAACATCCTGGAAGCGCAGCAGCGCGAACCGGGCAACAAGAACGCCGCGCGCCGCGTGCGTGTGGCAGGAAAAATTCCCGCTGTGGTGTACGGCGCCGGCAAAGACACGTCCGCCATCGCGGTCGATCCGCGCCAGGTCATGCGCATCCTGAAGTCCGACAGCGGACACAACACGATTTTTGATCTGGCGCTCGGCGACAACCGCGTGAAGGCCATGATCGTGGACTGGCAGTTCGAACCCATCAAGGGAACGCTGCTCCATGTTGACCTTCAGCGCATTGCCATGGACAAAAAGCTGACCGTCACCGTGCCGATCGTGCTCAAGGGCGAGGCCCTGGGAGTGAAGACCGAGGGAGGCATCCTCGAGCAGTTGCTGCGCGAGGTTGAGATTGAATGCCTGCCCGCCGACATCCCCAAGTCCATCGAGGCCGACGTCAGCCATCTCGTCTTCGGCGTTGACCTGCGTGTAAAGGACTTGGCGCACAGTGAGAAGGTGAAATTCCTGACCGACGATGAGCGCATGGTCGCGCACATCACACTGGTCAAAGAAGAGGTGGCTCCGACGCCGGAAGCGGTTGCCGACGCCGCGACTGCAACTCCTGCCGAGCCCGAGGTCATCAAGAAGGGCAAGCAGGATGTCGAGGGCGAAGAGGGCGAGGCGAAGCCCGAAGGCAAGCCCGAAAAGAAGGAAAAGAAATAGAGCGTGTGTGGGACCGGGTCTCCGACCCGGTCGGGCGGGTCAGAGACCCGCCTCCGCACCTACTCATGGACTCAAGCGTGAAACTGATCATCGGTTTGGGAAATCCTGGAATCGAATACCAGTTCACGCCGCACAACCTCGGGTTCCTGGCGGTGGATCGCATCGCCCATAACCTGGGGATCGAGGTCAGGAATCGCCAGTGCCGCGCGCTGACCGCCCGGGCCATGATTGCTTCCGAGCCAGTGGTTCTGGCCAAGCCGGAAACCTTCATGAACCTGAGCGGGCTTTCGGTGCGGGAACTGTTGGCGGAACATCAAGCCGACGCGTCGCGCGACCTGATTGTGATTTACGACGAACTGGACCTGCCGCTGGGCACGATCCGCATCCGGCAGCGGGGAAGTTCGGCGGGGCATAACGGGATGGAGTCCATCCTGGCAGCGCTCGGCACGGACGAGTTTCTGCGGATCCGGCTGGGCATTGCGCCCGATCGCAAGGTGACGGATAGCGTGAAATATGTGCTGGCGCCCTTCCGCAAGGCGCAGTTGAAAGTGGTGGACGAAGTGCTCGACACGGCCGCTCAGGCGGTCGATGTGATTGTGAAAGAGGGACCAGCGGCGGCGATGAACCGGTTCAATCGCAAGAACGAATCCGGCGAGGAACCGCCATCGAAGTGAAGAACGCCGCGGTTCGCAACAGAGAATTTTGGAGATAACGAATGAATCGTACTTATGAACTGATGTTCATCGTCCGCCCTGACATGGTGGAAGAAGAACTGAACAAGCTGATTTCCACGCTCGGGTCCTCCGTGACCTCGGCGGGTGGCACGATCAAGAGCGAAGTCTGGGGCAAGCGCCGTCTCGCGTACACCGTGAACCGGTTTAACGATGGCATCTTTGTCCTGCTCATCATCGAAGGCGCCGGCTCCATTGTGCACGAACTGGAGCGCCGGCTGCGCGTCACCGAGCCGGTGATCAAGTTCCTGACCGTGCGCACCGACGAAGAAACGAAGCGGTTGGATAAGATCAAGAAGATCCGCGAGTCGCGCAAGAAGGCGAGCACCGCTCCTGCCCCGGTGACTCCGGAAGCAGGGAGCGAACCCGCTCCGGTAACGACTTAGGAATCGCGGACTCCGCGCGGATCGCACGTCCCGCAAGCGTGTCCTCGGATCACCCCGGCGCCTCGGCGTCGGGACAAGACAACGAACCAGTTCAAGTCCCGCAGGGACGAATGAGAATGTGAAGGAGCACCATGGCAGAAGAAACCAAAGCACCCGCCGCCGAAGCATCCACCGGCGGCAGCACGCGTCCGGCGGAGCGTAGTGACCGCCCCGAGCGCAGCGATCGTGGTCCACGCGGCCCGCGTCCTGGCGGAGGTCCCGGCGGCCCTCGCGAAGGCGGCCGCAAGTATTTCCGCCGCAAGAAAGTCTGCAAGTTTTGCGTCGAGAAAATCGAATCCGTCAACTACAAAGACGTGCGCTTGCTGGCGCAGTTCGTCGCGGAGAGCGGCAAGATCGTTCCGCGGCGCCTGACCGGGGCGTGCACGCGGCACCAGCGCCGGGTGTCCGCCGCCATTAAGCAGGCGCGGAACATCGCCCTGCTGCCGTTTGCCGGCCGCGCGCAATAACTTCAATCGGAACAGAGATCAAGGTTTCCCCTGTGACTCTCTGTGTCCTCTGTGGTCGGTCTTTTTAACCACCGGGAGCACAGACGGGCAGGGAAACCAGGAAACGGAGCCGTCATGGAAGTCATTCTGAAAGAAGATGTGCCCAAACTGGGCAACCGCGGTGACGTGGTGAAGGTTGCCGAAGGATTCGGGCGGAATTTCCTGCTCCCCAAGAAGCTGGCCATTGAAGCCAACGCCGGCAACAAGTCCGTCATCGAGCAGATGAAGGCCGCTGCCGTACGCCGTTCCGCCAAGGAGAAAACCGGCGCCGAGGAACTAGCCAAGCAGTTCGACGGGCTCGAAGTCTCTTTCCTGCGCAAGTCCGGCGAAAACGATCAGCTCTTCGGGTCGGTCACTTCCGGCGACATCGCCGACGCTCTTGAGAAGAAGAGCTTTCACATTGATCGTCGCAAGATTCAGTTGCACGAACCGCTGAAGTCGGTGGGCGAGTTCACCATCCCGATCAAGCTGCACAAGGACGTGACCACCCACCTGAAAGTGGTCATTGGGAAAGAAGCAGCCGAGTAGCCTAAGCCAACGATGGAGGGACGGGCGTCTTCGCCCGTCCTGCCGGGCGCTCCATCAGGAGCCAACCCCAAAGAATTCTTCCACCTTCTTGATGTCCGTCGTCCGCGTGTAATTCGGCAGGCTCTCCACAAATACCCGCCCGTAGGACTTCTTCAGAATGCGGTTGTCGAGCAGCGTCAGCAGGCCCCGGTCGTGCAGTGACCGGATCAGTCTCCCGAATCCCTGCTTCAGCGTGATCACCGCACTCGGCACCTGGTAATCGTAGAATGCGTTCCCGCCGCCGGCATCGATGGCCTTCACCCGGGCCGCCACCACCGGATCGCTCGGAACGGCAAACGGCAGGCGGTCAATAATGACGCAACTCAGCTGCTCGCCCTGCACGTCCACTCCCTGCCAGAATGAGGACGTGCCGAACAGCACCGCATTCGGCGTGAGCCGGAACTCCTCGAGCAGCGCGGACTTCGGGGCATCGCCTTGTTTCAGCATGCGAAATTCCAACTGGCCCAGCAGCCGGTCGTAAATCTCATTCATCTGCGCGTAGCTGGTGAAGAGTACGAAGGCGCGGCCGCGCGTGATTTCCAGCAGCCGCCGGATCAGGTCCGCGGCCAGGGCCGTGAATTGTGGAGTACGCGGGTCGGGCAGGTCGGGCGGCACATACAGAATTGCCTGCCGCTCGTAATCGAAATGCGAAGGCACGATCGATTCCCGCGCGTGGTCGAGGCCCAACCTCTGCCGGATGTAGTCAAAGCCGCCGCCGACCGCCAGCGTGGCCGAAGTAAGCACCGCCGTTTCCAGTTTCGACCACAGGCATTCGCGCAGGATCTGGCCGACCTCAATGGGTGTGGCTTGCACGAATACATTGGTCCGTCCGTGGGGGCTGCTTTCCTCTGACGCCTTTCGAGTGCGCGCCGCTCCACGAAAGCCGCGCCGCTCGATCCAGAACACCGTGTTCGGATTTTCATCCTCCATCACGAAGCCGAGCTGCACCTGCAATTGTTGAGCGCGCCGGGCGAAGCCGAAGACCTGCTCCGGTTTCTGCGGGAGCTGATCGAGTTCCGCGCTAATGCGGCGCAGGGCCTGGTTCAGGGCGTCGTATTCTTCTCCGTTCTCTTCCAGAAACTCGCGCCGGCCGTCAAAGGCAGACCGCCCTTCATGCGCAGGCAGCAATGAGAAGAACAGTTGCGAGCGCTCGCGCAGCGACTTGATTGCGCCCGACATTCCCGGCGTGTAGAGTTTTTCGCGCTGTAGCAAGCCTTCCACGTCGCGGGCCAGTTCTTCCATCCGCGTATTGCTGATGGAGATGCCGAAATAACTTCCCGCGACTTCTTCCAGTTCGTGCGCCTCGTCAAAGACCACAACGCCGCAGTCAGGGAGCACGCCGGCGTCGTTCGCGTTCTCGGCCTCCAGCTTGATGGCCAGGTCGGCGCAGAACAGGTGATGGTTGACGATGATGATGTCGCACTCGGCCGCGCGGCGCCGCATCTCGGTGATGAAGCAGCGATCATAGAGCGAGCACTTAGTGCCCAGGCAGGCATCGGCGCGAGCGTCGATCTTGTGCCACAGCATGCTCGCCTCGGGCAATTCCGCGAGTTCGGCGCGGTCGCCGGTGTGCGTGGTCTGCTCCCAGGCGGCGATTGCCCGATATTGTTCGATCTCTTCCAGCCCGCTCAACACTGGCTGGTCCGTCAAGTCGTAAAGCTTCTTGCGGCAGAGATAATTGTTGCGGCCCTTCATGTAGCAGACGTTCAGTTTCCCGCCGCCATCCGGAAAAAGAGCGCGCTCCAGAAAGGGAACGTCCTTGTGAAAGAGCTGTTCCTGCAGGTTCTTGGTGCCGGTCGAAATAATGACGCGCTTGCCCGAGCGGATCACCGGCAGCAGGTAGGCAAGCGTTTTCCCCGTGCCGGTTCCGGCCTCGACGATCAGGTGCCGTTTCTCTTCAATGGCCTCTTCGACCGCCTGCGCCATTTGCAATTGCCCACGGCGGAACTCATAGGCAGGATGCGTTTTCGACAGCACTCCCCCGGGCGCAAAGAACTGGTAAAGCGAGGATTCTGCGGCAGAAGATGCGGAATGGGAGCGCAGGGCCACAGAGTCTCTATAATAGCTGTACCGACCACGTAGGCACAGGCGCCCTCGCCTGTGCAGTCGCGGCGAATGTTGCCGCGACTCAGCTTCGGTCGCGAGGAAGGTCAGTTGCCGGGTTTCGGCTCGGCTGGGCAGACGAGAGCGTTTGCCCCACGCGCGCATCGCCACTCCATGAGCCGGATATACAGTACAAGTCCAAACGCTGCCACGACACCTCTTCTCGCCATCGTCGGTCGCCCCAACGTGGGCAAGTCTACCTTGTTCAACCGCCTGACCGGTTCCCGCCGCGCCATTGTGGGCGATGAGCCGGGCATCACTCGCGACCGGCTCTATGGCGAGTCGGAATGGCGGGGGCGCTACTTCCGTGTCGTCGATACGGGCGGCATTCTCCCCGAAGACAAGGAACTGATTCCCTCGGAGATCTTTCGCCAGGCCAAAGTCGCGTTGGAGGAGGCCGTAGCCATCGTGATGGTAGTCGACGGCCGCACCGAACTTGCCGCTCCGGACCTGGAACTGGCGCGCGGGTTGAACAAGATGGGCAAGCCCTTGTTCCTGGCCGTCAACAAAGTGGATTCCGACAAGCAGATGGTGCTGCATGCCGAGGTTCACCGCTTGGGTATCCATAAGCTTTTTCCGATTTCTGCCGAGCATGGCCGTGGCATCGACGACCTTCTCGATGCAGTGCTCGAGGTCTTTCCGCCAGCGCCAGAAGTCGCACCGGAAGAGGTTGCGGGGCCGAAAAACCTGGGCCTGCCCGAAGTTCCTGAAGATGCGGAAGCGGCGGAAACTGAGGAATCGCCAGCGGTGGATAACGAAGCCGAGCAACCCAGCGCCGAGCCCCGCGAGATCAGGGTCGCCATCATCGGCCACCCCAACGTCGGAAAATCCACGCTGCTGAATCAGCTCACGGGCAGCTCACGCGCCATTGTGTCACCCGTCCCCGGTACGACGCGTGATGCGGTGGACGAACTCATCGAGTACAACGGCAAACGCATTCGCTTCATTGACACAGCGGGCATCCGGCGCAAGGGCAAGACCCGGCTGATGGCGGAGAAGCTATCGGTCGTGATGTCGCGCAAGCACCTTGAAGCAGCCGATATCGCGCTCTTTATGGTGGATGCAACCGAAGGAGTCAGCGGGCTCGATGCCACTATCGCGGGCTACGCCCATGAGAGCGGCCGGTCCATTATCATCCTGGTGAATAAGTGGGACCTGGTTGCCAGCGGCGAGAAGCGCGCCATCAGCCAGTCGAAGACCGCGCGCATCCAGGACGCCAAACGTCCCCAGGATCGGAAACTTTACGAGGAGCGTTTGCGCTACGGGCTCAAATTCCTTGCCTACGCGCCGGTACTCTTCATTTCCGCAGAAAACGGACGGGGCACCGAAAAGATCCTCCCGCTGATCGAGAAGGTTGCCGCCGAACGCCGCAAGCGCATTCCCACCGGCGAGATGAACCGCTTCCTGAAGAAAATTGATTTCGACCGCGCCTCGGTTCCGATGAGCAAGCGAGTGAAGATCTACTACCTGACGCAGGCCGGGGTTGCGCCCCCGACGTTTGTTCTGTTCACCGACCGCCCCGTGAAGCTCCACTTCTCTTATGAGCGCTTCCTCGAAAATCAGCTCCGGAAAGCTTTCACATTCATGGGCTCACCGATCTGGATCAAGAACCGGGCCCGGGACTGACTCCGCCATGACGGGCCCACCGCTCAGGGATGCGAATGCATCGCCGCAGTTTCATCGTGCAACAGCCCGACCCGATCGACGCCGGAGTTACGGGCAGTATCGATCACATCCGCGACTCTCTGGAATTCGATATCGTCGTCCGCCTTCACAAACGCAATGCGCTCCACGCGGATGCTGAAAATCTCAAACAGCCGCTTGTGCAGGTCGCCCCAGGCCACTGTTTCTTCGTTGATCCTGACCTCAGGCTGGTCCGGACTCTTGCCGTCCTTCACCTGGATCACGATCGTCCGGTCGGGTGGCGGGACGGTGGGATCGGCGGGATTGGGCTGCTGCGGGATCTGCGCCTCGAGCCCGTGCGGCTTTTCCTGGATCACCACCAACATGAAGATAACTAAAAGCACCAGCAGAACGTCAATCAGCGGCGTGACGTTCATCTGGGACCCGGACGGACCTCCGCCTGCCATCGAGAATGCCATTGAAATTTCTCCTCTGAGGCACGCGTGTCTTATGAGGATTGGACACCTCGATGTGGCATTGAGTTCCCGAAGCTGAAAGGCGTTTGTCCGCCGCGGTCGTTCTGCTAGCCGATCGGCTCGGGCGAAGGCGGTAACGGCGGAGGCGCCAGGGATAGGGGCGGGGATTCTGGTACGGGCGTGACAGGAGCCGGATTGAGCAGCAAAGCGAGATTCGGATAGCGCGACGCAAAGAAGTAAATCGAGAAAGCCGGAAAGAAAACGATCGCCGGCACGCTCACCAGCGCAATCAGGTAGATCAGACCCAGCAAAAGCATCGTCCCGAAAATCACCGCCAGGCTGATGGTGGTCACGCTCCAGGCCAGTCCAGCGCTCTTGCCGAGCAGCACGGCCGTCACTACGGGCACGGCAATCGTAAGAATCGGGATGATAGAGAGAATCCCGAACAGGATGCCCGCCACAATCGCCAGTACGAGTTTCAGCAGCAGATAAACGACATACTTGCCAGGCTCCGGACGGATCAGGGCCAGCAACCGGCTCCAGCCATCGGCGAAATCCAGGCCTTCGATCGCCATGATGGGCACCAGAAAATCGCGCGCCAGCACCTGCACCGCTGCGGCCACCAGCGCGAAGAACAGAACCGCGCCAATGAGCAGAATCACCCCGCCCGCCAAACGCCCCAGATGTTCCATTGGATTCGTAATCCATCCTGAGGCCGCCGCCACGGCGAGCGGTATTCCAACGATGAAAAGGAAAAAAAGTCCGGCAGAAATCTGAAAGACCAGTTGCCAGAGGAAGAATCGCCCACCGGCGCGATGCCAGCGCCGCCATCCTTCGCCGATCGAGCACTCCCGCCGCAGCACCGAATCGAACAGGATGAAGCGAAACACGCTGTTGATATACAGCAGAGCAAATCCCAGCACGATCACGATCAGGGCCGCCAACAGGATCAATCCCATGAATTGCCCGAGGCGCGCGGGATCGATGTGCGGCGGATGGAAAACAGGAATATCGTGTCCGGTTTTCTGCGATTGCGATATGCGGGAGAACCCACGGCCGAAGTTGCATCCCCCAGCGTGCAGTTCCGCGGCGAGAATCCCGACCAGCGCCAGCCTGGACCATTGCCCCCACCCGAAGCGGGCAAAAAGCTGCTCCCGCACATGCCGGATTGCCGGCTGGACACAATCAATGGCCGAAACGGACACCGCGCACCTCGCTCACGCGCAAGGTATCCTGCACGGGTTTAAGAGTCAATGCGGATTCTAGGGGAGATCCGGCTAGAGCTAATTTGTCATCTGATCGGTGGGCAAAGGAGCGGTGTGAGACAGAACGCCGCACAAACGAAAACGCCCCAGACTCCAATCAGAGCCGTGGGACGTTCGTTGAGCAGACCTCCCCCGAAATCTGCTCACAACCACTCTAGTATCCTGGCCGAAGCCTGTGAATGGCTCCAATGGGCTACTGTGGAAATGTTTAAGACTGAGGGGGTTGTGAGTGTAAGCGCCTGTTTACGTCAACCATCCGCTCTCTTCTCCGACTACCCGTCTTTTAGACAGAAGGCCAACCGATCCAAATTGACCAGTAAACGTTCAGGATTCCTGAAATCATGGCGAATGGCTGAGCGAACAACAAGAAAGCAATCGGCCAAAGCGACGCTTGCCGAAGTCACCAAGGAAATGGCAAAGCCGATGGTGGCTGTGTCTGCGCGAGAGCATAGTCCCGAGTGGCGGCGCACACGGAGACAAAGCCTATACAGGGGTGCCTGAGCCGCGAAAAATCGCCCTTTCACCAACAACTGTCCAACATCCTAGACGGTTTTTTTCACCCGATGCTCTGACCGGCCTGCCTGTTGGCCGCTGGAAGGGATCGGTGAGATCATTGGGCGGCGTTAGCCACGGAGGTGTTCTGATCTTATGATTCGGCTGCCAATATTGAAAGACGAGTTGGCCTTTCTAGAAAAGCTCTTGCCAGATTTGGAAACAAGGCCAGATTTAGGTCATGTGACAATTGAGATCAAAAAGCGAATTGATAAGATTCGTCAAGAGATCCGCGCCCTACAAGAAAAAGGGTGACCAAAATTCAAAGTGGCCCACTACCCATTGTTGGCGAAAAATCCCAATTTCACCAACAACCCGGCCGTGATTGTGGAAACCCGATGGCCGCCAAAACGAAAACGCCCCAGACTCCAATCAGAGTCTTAGGGCGCTCGTAAATCAGACCTCCCCCGAAATCTGTTCAGGACGACCATATTCGGTGGGACGGGACATGGGAATGGCTCGAATGGGCTACTGTAGAAACTTTGCGATCTCGGAGATGAGTTGTGAGTGTAAACGCCTGTTAACAACAGTTGATGGGTCGAATCGAGCGGAATGGCCAAGGCTAGACCTTCACTTTGTTTTATTAAGCTGCCTCCACATCAACAGGAACGCCACGACCGCACATGTGATGGCCACAGCGAAAGTGATGGGAATCCAAGTCACCAAACCGTCTAGGGTGCGCATTACGCCGGTGATCTGCTAACAACTATTCAGTCCTTTGGCTTTCTTAACCACTCAGACCAGAATGCCCTTTGCGCCGCAACTGTGACAACTTCCACGTCCGGGCCGGTTTCAAAGATGTCGACGTCGTCCTCCAAGCCAGCTGATTTTCCCATCTGTAGCTTGTATGCCCTCAGCCCTGAAGCCATATCGCGCAACATTCCTGAAGGATAAACACAACGGCTGGCGCCATAACAGAGTGGGTAAAAGTCGTGGGCGGCAAGCTGATCTCGGATCCCGCAGAACGCTTCAAAGAGGGAATTCTTCACGCCGATCGCCTGGAATCGCGATACTCACAAGTCATCAGTCACTATCGACGAACCGTTCGCACGGAGGTGGTCAGTGACGATTATGACGAGAAGTTCCACGTTTACAGTCGATCCGAATTCGTGGAAAAAGTGCTGTTTGAAGCAATTCGGACGCGCGCTCTCATTGTCGCTTTCAATGCTCCCTGGGATATTTCCAGACTTTCGGTCGGGCATCGTGTCGCACGCAACCGCGCATGGACTCTGATCTTGTCCCAGCGGATCTCACGCAGGACCGGCGAACTCGAACCGAATCCGGAACGCCCGTGCATGCGGGTCACATCGAAGGACTCAAAGGCAGCTTTTTTCAGTTTGACCAAACCAAGGCGGCCTGAGGAATGGCCCAGCTACAAAGCAGGGAACAAGACTCGGCTTGTCTGCCGGGTCCTAGACCTGCGTACGTTGGCGTGGGCCTTGTTTAACGAATCCTATTCGTTGAAGGGCGCATGCAAGGTTCTCCGCACTCCAAATCAAAAGGCCGACCACGAACCTAGTGGAACAGTGACGATTGAGGACTTGGAATACGGTCGACAGGACGTGCGGTGCACCGTTGATCTTCTGAACTCGCTGAAAGAAGAATTCGACCGGCACCCGATCCCGTTGCACCCGGACAAGGCCGTTTCTCCTGCAAGTGTCGGGAAGGCCTATCTTCGGGCAATGGGGATAATTCCGCCCCTTCAGAAATTCGCAGTGCCAGATCACATTCACGGCATTGCTTCACAGGCGTACTTCGGCGGACGCGCGGAATGCAGGATCAGGAACACACCAGTGCCTGTCGTTTTAACTGACTTCTCAAGTCAGTACCCCACGATCAATTCTCTGCTCGGCAATCCGGAAATTCTGATCGCTGAGAGCCTTTCATTCGTGGATGTGACGGATGAAGTGCGAGCATTTGTTGCGGGAATCGAGTTGGATGACTGCTTCAAACAGGATACCTGGAAGCAAATGAAGTTTTTCGCGCGAATACGCCCTCATGGCGACGTCCTGCCCGTGCGCGCGGAATACAGCGATGACGGGGTTACGAAGAATATTGGCGTCAACTACCTCACATCAGCTGAACCTGTTTGGTTCAGTGGACCCGACCTGGTCGCATCAAAACTGCTCTCCGGTAGAGTGCCTCAAATCGAAAAAGCTTTCCGAATGGTGCCACATGGGCAGCAAGAGGGTCTGAGGGCTACAAACCTTCGGGGAATGGTCCAGGTCGACCCACGGAAAAATGATTTGTTTCGCGAAATGGTCGAACAGAAACAGGTTCATAAGGATTCCAATCCAGCCCTCTCTTACTTCCTGAAGATTTGCGCGAACTCAACCAGCTACGGAATGTTTTACGAGTTGACGCCGCAGAAGAGGACTAGCCCAGCCAAGGTGAGGGTGTATTCCGGTGAGCACAATCACGAGCAACCCATCACACACATCGAAAAACCGGGTGAATGGTACTTCCCACCCATCGCAGCCCTGATTACGGGTGGAGCCCATCTACTCTTGGCGATGCTCGAACGTTGCATCACGGACAAGGGCGGTCACTACCTGTTTTGTGATACCGACTCCATGTGTATCGTTGCTGCCAAGATGGGGGGATGGGTTGCATGCCCGAATGAACCACGCATCAGAACGCTCTCTTGGAAGGATGTGGCAGAAATTGCAGGGCGCTTCACTTCACTCAACTGCTACGACCACAGAAAATTGCCGGGCTCCATACTGAAGATCGAGAAGGTCAATTTTCTCAACGGGAAGCAGACTGACATCTTCGGTTTCGCGATCAGCACTAAACGATACGTGCTCTATCGCTACGATGCACGGGGCAACATATTGATTGTTGATGCGAAGGCCCATGGTTTGGGATATTTGGCTTCGCCAAAAGAAGCAATCGGCAACGACCCGGAAAGCGACTGGGTGTTGGAGGGCTGGCGTTGGGTACTGGAGGGCGAAGTAGCAATCCCACGTCCTGTGCCGGAATGGTTCTCAATTCCAGCGATGATGCGGATGACCGTGAGTACGCCCGCGATTCTCGGGACGCTGAGAGGGTTTACCCGACCTTTTAATTTCGTTTACGTACCACTGATGTTCCGAAACCTGTATCCCGCTGGAAAGGACCCATCGAACTTCGGCCTTATCATGCCGTTTTCCAAGCGTCGGGATGAGTGGTTGAATACTAAGGCGACAGACACTCATAGCGGGAAGCAATATTCGATCTGCCTGCTCGACCCGAAGGGGCGCACAAAGAAAATTGAAGTTAAATGCTATGGAAACATCCTGGGTTCCTACCGAGAACATCCGGAGGCGAAGTTTTTGGGGTCGGATGGGACGCCCTGCGATAGCCTCACGCGTGGGTTATTGAGACGAAATCATATCGTTGCCGCTCGCCATCGCTACATTGGGAAGGAAACATCGCGTCGTTGGGAACAGGGCGACGACATGAGCATGGTCAATTTCACGAGTGCGGAGTACAGTGATGGCAAAGTGATAGCCGACAAGGAGTTAAGGGAGCGAATTATCGAAATTGGAATCAGAGAAATATCTCGCGAAACCGGGATTCACACGGACACTGTGACATTGATCGCCAAGGGTGCCCGCGTAAAAGCCGCGACGCTCGTGAAAGTAACTCAACGTTACTTCTCTACTGTGGACACTCGCCACACCACCCACTAATGTGCCATTGAACCGCTGCGGATTAGGAGTACAGTTGCACCGCAAATCTATGTAGGAGCAACAGTATGCGGAAGATTTTTGCGGTTGTTTTCCTCTGTTTGGCTCTGGCGAGCCCCAGTGTCGCGAGCAGTCATCGACACAGTAGTACCAGTACCTCCGCACGCCACTCCCACAGCAGGGCCACAAAGAAGTCACATTCCGAAAGCCCGACCGCGACCTGCGCTGATGGTACGGCCAGCTACAGCCAGCACCGTCGGGGCACGTGTTCTCATCATGGCGGTGTCAAACACTGGAATTGACTCCATGCCACGTAATGCGCCCGATGGCTCCGACGAGGGGAGCCCGTATTACAGCAATAACTTGTAAAGGGAAACGATGAGAGACTGCGATAAAACGAAAACATTATTAAGAGCAGTCTACATCTTGCTCATCTTGTGTGTGATCGCGACGATGTCGAGACCTGCCTACGCTGCTTCGCAGGGCCATGTAGCGAAAAGGATCTCTGGTTGCGACTATTTCATAGTCGATGCAGATCAGGGCTACGCCGTCTTGGAGTGGTACGGCGGCCACGATCCGGATAGTGGCGATCTGCTCATCGGCAAGTTCGAGACCTACGGCATGCACGACATTATCGACGACACTGCAGATGAAAACCTGACTGTTTGGACGGAAGACTATGGTCTTTCACATGGGCACGCCCTGGAGATTCTGGTAGACAAATGTGGTCACTAGGTGAGTTGTAAAACACCGGAGTTTTAGAAAAGGTAGCGGAGTTGCCTTATGAGAAAGTGGTTGTCCATTTTGGTGGTCTCGATGATTTTACCCCTTGCGTCTAACGGTACTCAGTTCCGTACAAAGTGCTGTCACGGATGTGGTAGCTACTACTGCAACGAGAAGAAGTGTGGCAGCGATTGCCATAATGGGCCGTCATGCCGGGGTTGCTGGAAGGATTGTGTCAGATGAGGATCGTCATTGTCGCTTTGATATTGGTGTGCCCAGTTCCAGCGTTAGCGCAGACGCTGAACGTTAAAATAGTTGACCGACAGGATAATGAAACAGAATACACGTACGTCGTGCCCACTCATTTCAGTTCACAGTCGAACTCGTATGCCACATGCAATGGGAGCGAAAGTAGTGTGAATTGCAATGGATCAACGACGACTAACGGCTACAGCACGCCCGCTCATCAGGTGTCGTATCACGTCCGGGGAGCCACGTTTTCTCTTCAATTACCAGATGGGCGAATCGCGGTCGTCAATTGCGAAAGCAAATTTGCGGAACATTTTGCGGGTCCGGCAGGCAATCATCGAAGTTGTCGCCAACCACTGGTAAACAATGTCCAAGCTGATTTTCATGGTGACAAGGCAAAACTTGAGTGGGTTGTTAGCTTGGATGGGAAGAAAAGGCAATCGGAAACGTACAGGGTGTTGGCAATTCTGGACAAACCCGTGAGCAACTAGAACGGCGGGATTCGCTTGTCTGATGGAGCGCTAGCATGCAATGCAGATGCAGGAGTCACATCTGCGACTAATGGTCCCATCGTCGATACGATCACACCATCCCTCAGATGAACGATAAAGACACGAAACCTAGTGCGCTCGTACGCAGCTTTTGCAGGAAGCATTGCATCTGCGTCAGCTGTTTGTGCCGTTGGACGGATCGCGATACGAGTCGCTGCGAGGGATGCAATCGGAGGCGAGCGAAATCTCAACAATCGAGGCTCCGAGGGAATTACGAGAGGGATGTGAGAGCGGGCATTTGCGTGCGTTGCCATATGCGACTCGCGACTCCTACGAACAAACGCTGCAAGAAATGCCAGAAACGTCATGCAGAATTAAAGCACCGGGAACTTGGCTCTACCAAAACAAAAGCCACTTGAGTTCGGTTCAAAAATGGCGTTAGGAGCTGATCACAAGAATGAAGGTGGGACAAAGATTTGATGGGTTGCTATCGAACATCGCAATCACAAAGGACCAAGAAGAGGACGGCGTCACAAAGCATACGGGCATTCGGTTCTGTCTCAATAAGCACTACTACTCTGTGACGAGTGGCTATGCCAACTCCATGCTGAACGGATCGTGGGGAAAACTGACTCGTGTACGGCCGGTGCGAGACATCGACGTTCTCTTCGTTCTGCCATATTCCGTGTATCAGCGCTTTGAAATCGTTGCGGGGAATAAACAGTCGCAATTATTGCAAGAGGTCAAGTCGGTCCTGGCTCGCACATATAGTGCAACCAAGATGCGTGGAGACGGTCAGGTTGTGGTTGTGCCATTTGCGTCCCAGCCTGTGGAGGTCGCACCCGCCTTCAGGTGGAACACGGGACGGTACTGGATCTGTAATACGCACGATGGTGGAAAATATAAGGAGATTGATCCTGACGCAGAAATCAAGGCAATTGTTGACTCGGACGCCGCATCTGGCGGTAATACGCGGCATTTGAGCAGAATGTTAAAAAAATGGCAGGAGAACTGTTCCGTCCCCCTCAAATCGTTTGTACTTGAGCTGCTATCAATTGAATTTATTGCGTCCTGGCCGTATCGGGGCAAAAGCAGCACATACTACGATTGGATGGTGCGCGATTTTTTTGCGTTCTTGACTAACAAAACTGGGAGCTACGTTTTTGTTCCAGGAATCTTTGAGATAGTGTGGCTCGGCAACGAATGGAAATCGAGGGCTGACTCAGCCCATGAACGAGCCGTGAGGGGCTGCGAGTACGAGGCGGCAGACAAGGACTTTGATGCATGGTGGGAATGGAGTCACATCTTTGGCAACGATGTGCCCAGGGATTGAGCATCATGGCTTCGAAAAATACTGAGTTGGCTCTTGAGTGCAAGCGGCTCTCCGAAAGTTGTCTCTATACTTCCACCGCCTTGTTCATCTGGTTAAGGTGTTTGAGGACGACGAGGATAGTATTTGTGGTGGTACCTCTAGCCCTCGGCTCCATTGCAGGCTGGCAACTTCTCAAGGAATCACCTGTGCAAAGCGCACGGCTGTTGACGTCTATCTGCGCGTTCCTCGCCGGACTGTTGCCTACCGTTTATGCAGCTCTAAAATTGGACGATCACTTGAAGGAATGCAAGCACCTTGCAGGTGAATTCAAGAATCTGCAGGACAGGTTCCGGCAGGCCGCTCTCGTATCGTCAAAAAAGCCATCTAGTGATTTTGAAGAGGATTTCCAGCCGCTCATGAAGCGGTTGGAAGAAGCTCGCGCGGGGAGCTATACGGCCCCCGAGTGGTGCTTTGCTAGCGCTCAAGGAAAGATAAAAAAGGGTGATTATGATTTTGATGTAGATTTGAAGAGCATCGAGGAAGCAGCCGCATCCGGCTAAGACGTGATAGGTCTTTCGAGTCGGGCTGCTTGGAAGGCGAAGTGAAATTGCTTGATAAAATACGCACCCGGTACTGCTTTCGTGTGAGTTTTACAGGGGGCTACTAAATGAAAGTTGTCTGTGGCTTTGCTCTAGCTTGGATCTTCATGTGCGGTACCCTCTTGTCACAATCAGCCTCTGACGAAATTACGCTGTACGGCGCCAGTGGCAAGCCAGTTGCCTATATTGCTGACGACGACGATTCAACGATCTACCTGTGGAGTGGAAAGCCGGTAGCGTATCTTAAATCGGAAGACGTGTACGGCTTCAACGGCAAACATCTGGGCTGGTTCGTCAAGGGGCTTATCTACAACCATGATGGAGAGATCGTCGGTGCCACCCGGTCGCGTCTCAAGGTAGCGGCCCAGGTGAGTCCAATCAAGTCGCTTAAAGAGCTTAAGCCGCTTAAGGGTCTCAAGGAGCTTAAGCCGCTAAAGCCGATCTTCAGCATGTCTTGGTCTGAAGACGAAACTCTCCGTTCATTCTTGCTGATCGGTTCAGATGATTGAACTCCGGACGTATCGAAGAGTGCTCTTCTGGCTTAGAGTCTCGCTCTTCCCCCGTCAAACATGACAAGGAACACGAAGAATCACAAAAGCCCGATGTTGAAGAGTAGGGGGCAGCAGCCCTGCCCACAGAACTCAACAGGACGTTAGCACATGTTTCCGCGATGATCGCCCCGACCTCCTCTTGGGAATCCTTCTCGTTCATACAAACCGGAAGCGATGCGGCGAAAACTTTCATCGTGTCCATGACCAGGTCCAGCCATATGGTGTGCGATTTCGTGGATGATTGTTCTCTGAACAGACCTTCGATCGCCGTCAAATGCCAACACCTTGGAGAGTTCGATCACGCAGGTTCCATCTTGCTTGAATCCGTGCGCGGCTAGCGCGTTCGGTGCGAGATCCCGAATACGCACATCGCACGGCAGCTGGTATTTCCGAATCAGGTCAATCGCAAGCGACAAGCCAACCCGTAAGGAACTTGACTCGGGCAGTCTGTCAACCTCGATCAGAATGTTAAGGATCTGAGTTTCGAACTCCGCTCCTTCTGCGCACATTTCGTCCAATTGGGCTAGCGTCTCGATCGTCATGATGGTGTCCTAGCAGCTACTCTATCGCACATGGCGTTCTTTGAAACGCCCCTCTCACCCCTTATGCGCGCGGGCCCCGGCCTACCTACGAGCGCGCGGGCGGGTCCGGGTCTGTGGTGGGGGGTGTCCGGATTTTCCCCTCCCCTATAGCTATCCCCGTATCCGGTTTGACCCCTCTTTTCTTGCCCCTGTAAGATCGAAGTTTCATCACTCGCCCGAAAATCTGCCGAGCTGTGCTCGGCGTGACCGGGT
>Ga0302322_100000368_pt1 | contig 34321 bp, 31 predicted proteins | sample Fen_T0_2_FD_203757 | JGI IMG/M metagenome (GOLD analysis project Ga0302322, IMG submission 203757) | Peat permafrost microbial communities from Stordalen Mire near Abisko, Sweden - Fen_T0_2 | ecosystem: Environmental > Terrestrial > Soil > Wetlands > Permafrost | place: Sweden: Abisko...
CGGTGTCGCGCGGGCAGGTCAGCGACGACACCCGCGAGTACGCCGCGAGGAAGATCGGCCACGTGGCGTCGTACTCACACGAGCCGGTGCTCTTCGCACACGTCGTGCTGGAGCTCGCATCCGACCCGGCGCGTGGGCGCCCCGCGACGGCCGAGGCGACGCTCGACGTGAACGGCACCCCGATCCGAGCCGGCGTCGAGGCCGAGACCCCGCGTGAGGCGGTCGATCTGCTCGAAGACCGGTTGCGCCGACAGCTCGTCGAGCACGAAGAACGGCTCCACCCGCACCGGGGCTGAATTCGGGCCAGTGACGCCCGGCGGAGCGGTCCGCACGCGTCGGGTTCAGCCGACGGGTGGTCGGGTCACGTGGATCGGCGGTCGCCGCCCCGCCCACGGCAGAGCCTGCTCGAGTTGGGCCGCGACCCGGAGCAGCACGCTCTCGCCACCGGAGGCACCGACGAGCTGCATCCCGATCGGCAGTCCCTCGACGCTTTGGTGCAGCGGCAGGCTGATCGCCGGTTGTCCGGTCGCATTGAACGCGGGGCAGAACGACTCCAGGGCCGCCCACGACGTGAAGACCTCACGCAGGTCGGCGGAGGCGGTGGGGTCGTAGACCCCGAGCGGCATGGGCAGTCGACCCAGGGTCGGGGTGAGCAGGACGTCGAAGCGCTGGAAGAAGGCGCCCATGATCCGGGCGAGCACGTTGGCCTGACCCAGCGCGTCGAGCAGTTGTCCGGCGGAAACGGTGCGTCCGTACTCGACGGCGGCCAGCGTGGAGGCCTCGAGGGTGTCCGGACCCGGCTCGCGGCCGATGAACCGGGCGAACCCGTCGATCGTGTGGGCGTTGTCGGCCGACCAGACGTCGACCATCGCCTGCAGGAACGGCTCCCAGGCGAACTCCGGCCGGGCGGGCTCGACGTCGTGGCCCAGGTCCTCGAGCAGCTTCGCCGTCGCCCGGGTGGCGTCGGCCACCTGCGGGTCGACCGGGTCGCCCGACCAGGGGTCGCAGCACCAGGCCACGCGCAGCCGACCGGGCGGCGCCCCGATCTCGGCGGCGAACGGCCGGTCCGGGGGCGCGATCACGAAGGGGTCGCCGGACTCGGGGCCGGAGAGGCAGTCGAGCAGGGTCGCGCAGTCGCGCACGCTTCGGGTCATGAAGAAGTGGACCGCCCAGCCGACCAGCGCCTCGGCGATGTGCGGTCCCCAGGTGACCCGCCCGCGCGACGGTTTCAGCCCGACGACGCCGCACGCCGACGCCGGGATCCGGATCGAGCCCCCGCCGTCACTGGCCGAAGCGACCGGAACCAGGCCGGCACCTACCACCGCCGCGGCGCCTCCGCTGGAACCACCGGCCATGTGGCCGGCCGACCAGGGGCTGCACGTGCGGCCGACGGCGAGGGTCTCGGTAGTGCCCATGATCCCGAACTCCGACGTCGTGGTCCGACCCAGGTTGACCAGCCCGGCGGCTCGGATGCGGGCCGTGAACACGCCGTCGGTCGGGGCCACCCACCCCGAGGACAGCCGGCTGCCGTTCCCGCAGGCCGAGCCCGCCTCACCGTGGAAGAGGTCCTTCAGCATGGTCGGGACTCCCCCGAACGGCCCGGGGGGAACCGTGTCATCGAGCGCCTCGGCCCGCTCCGCGAACACCTCGACCACCGCGTTCAGCGTCGGGTTCACGCGCGCGACGCCCTCGACCACGCACGCGGCCAGCTCGCGGGCGGTGACCTCCTTGCGGACCACCAGCTCGGCCAGTGCGGTGGCGTCCAGCTGTGCGTAGGCCTCGAGATCCACGCGGGCATGCTAGCCGCGGTGTGGCGAACGACACGTGCGGGGCGGGTCAAGACGGAATTCGTCAATGCCGAATCCCGATCTGCCGACCGCGCATACTCTTCAGACGGCCCCTACCGGGGGCCGCTCCCCGTGAGGTGATCGCATGACCGGGACGACCGTGCCACCGGATGTGGTCGATCTCGACGTCACCTTCCGCGCGATCGACTCCGGGCTCTCTGTGGCGAACCGGGTTCCGGACATCTTCGCCGCAGCCTGGCCGGCGTACCGCAGCTGGTTCCTCCGCGAGGGTGAGCAGGCCCGCGACTCCTACGCCGTGGGCGCCTACCAGTTGCGCCGGCACATGCCCGAGCTGGTCGGCACCTACGACCGGTTGGTGGCCGCCGTCGGCGGCGGCGACCTCGAAGCCCGCTTCCTGAGCCACTGGTCGCCGCCGCCCCTGGTCGCCGCCTGCTCGCTCGCCGCCTGGAACCGGCAGGAGAACCTGCTGGTCCGCAACTACGACTACCCACCACTGCTGTGCGACACCACGGTGCTCGCCTCGCAGTGGAACGGCACCCGGGTCCTGGCCATGAGCGACTGCGTCTGGGGCGCGATCGACGGGATGAACGAGCACGGACTGGCCGTGGCGATCGCCTTCGGCGGCCGCAAGGTCGTCGGCGAGGGGTTCGGGATCGGGCTGGTGATCCGCTACCTCCTGGAGTTCGCGCGCGACGTCCCCGAGGCCCTCGACGCGCTGCGCCGGATCCCCGTCCAGCTGGCCTACAACGTGGCCCTGGTCGACCGATCCGGGTTCGGCGCGATCGCCCAGGTCGCTCCGGACCGCCCGCTGCAGGTGGCCGACGGGCTCACGGCCGGCAACCGGCAGGGCGCCACCGAGTGGGCTGAGCATGCGGCCTTCTGCGCCACCGAGGAACGCGAGTTCGCCCTGGCTGCCGCCGTGGCCGACCCCGCGACCACCGCCCACGGCCTGGTCGGGCAGTTCCTGCACCAACCGATCTACCGTGACCCGTCCGCCACCACGTGGGGCACGGTGTACACCGCCGCGTACGACTGCGACCACCGCACCCTCGACCTGCTCTGGCCCGACGACGCCTGGCGGATCTCGCTCGACGCGTTCGTGGAGGAGTCCCGAACCCGCCGGATGAGGGTCGCCGTACCTCCGCCGGAGTACGCCCCGCCGCCGGATCCGGCCGACCTGCTCCCGGTCCATCACGGTGCGCTGATCGCCTGACGGACTGCCCGATCGCCCTCCGTCGGGTGCGCTGCGGCAGTACAGTCCGGCCCGATGGGTAAGCGCGATCGGACCCGCAAGGGCAAGGACGGACGGGCCAAGGCCGAGGCCAAGGCCCGAACCGGTCAGCCGGTGCTGCGCAGCCTCTCCGACGTCTACCGGTACTTCCGGCAGAACCCCAAGCCGATCTACTTCGTCTCCCCGACGCCGTACAACCTGCTCGGCATCGACGAGTGGGTGAGCGAGTTCGAGTACGTGACGTACTTCGACACCTTCGACGGCGCGCACGCCCGGTCGTTCTCACCCACACATGCGGGCCCACGCGAGTTCGAGACCTTCGAGTCGGTGAACAGCTACCTGCTGGGGAACAAGGAGGTGATCGACCACATCAAGGAGCGGGGTCCCGGCCAGGTCGTCTTCGTCATGTTCGACGAGGAGACCGAGCAGCTGGCGCACGAGCTCGGTCTGGAGATCGCCCTTCCGCCGCGCGAGCTGCGCGAGCGGATCGACTCCAAGATCGAGACGACCCGGCTCGGCAACGAGGCGGGCGTCGCGAGCGTCCCGAACGTGCTCGGCCGCGCGGCCACGTACAAGGAGCTCCGTCGGCTCGCGAAGCAGGCGAAGCTCGGTCACGACCTGGTCGTCCAGACGCCGTATGGCGACTCGGGGCGGACCACGTTCTTCGTCTCGAGCGAGTCCGACTGGGACGAGTGCTCCGAGCTGCTGGCCGAGGAAGAGCTCAAGGTGATGCGGCGGATCAACCACTTCCCGGGCACGGTCGAGGCCGTCGCCACCCGGCACGGCACCCTCGTCGGTCCGATCCAGACCGACATCACCGGCTTCTCCGAGCTCACTCCCTACCGCGGCGGATGGTGTGGCAACGACGTGTATCCGGGGGTCTTCGACGAGCGTGCCCGAGCCAGGATCCGACGCATGGCCCGGCGGCTCGGCAACCGGCTCTACCGCGAGGGCTACCAGGGTGTGTTCTGCCTCGACTTCCTGCTCGACACCGACGACGGCACGGTCTACCTCGGCGAGATCAACCCACGGGTCTCCGGGGCCTCGCCACTCACCAACCTGATCACGTCGCGCTACGGCGGGGTCCCGTTGTTCCTGTTCCACCTGTTGGAGTTCTCCGGCGTGGAGTGGGAGCTGGACCTCGACGACATCCAGCGACGCTGGCAGGACTTCGACCGCTGGACCCAGCTGGTGCTCAAGCAGGTGACCGACGAGGTGGAGCTCATCACCGATGCGCCGGCGAGCGGCTTGTGGCGGCTGGCTGACGACGGCACGGTGCGGTTCCTCCGCCAGGAGACCGACTGGCACAACGTCGGCGGGCACAACGAGGCGTTCTACCTGCGGGTGCACGGGGCTGGCGAGTACCGCTACCCGGGCGCCGATCTCGGCATCCTCGTGACCCGGGACCGGATGCAGTCCGACGACCGTCAGCTGCTGGACCGTGGCGTCCTGTGGGCCAAGGCCATCGGCGACCAGTTCCACGGCACGCCGCCCGAGGGCCGGGTCGTCACGCCGCAGGAGCAGCTGTACGGCAAGTGGTTCTGACGTCAGTTCGTCGGTCGACGCGGATCCCGCGGCCCGGCATGGCGTAGCGCCGTCCATTCGCTGCGTTCCGCGGCTCGGCCGCGCCGGGCCGCCGAGCGACGATCCGCCGCGAGCAGGCGCTTGGTGGCGCGCACGGCATCGCGGCTCTGCTCGGCGATCCGGCCGGCGAGGGCCGCCGCCTCGGCGCGCACAGCGACGTCGGCGACCACCTCGGTCGCCAGACCGATGGCCACCGCCTCGTCGGCCCCGACCCAGGCCGCCGTCAGCAGCAACCGAGCGGCCCGTTGGTCACCGACCAGGCGCGGGAGCAGGCTGGACACCCCGCCCTCCGTGGTCACCCCGAGCGCGACGAACGGGAAGCGCAGCCGGGCCGACGGCGCCAGGAGTACCACGTCGCAGTACAGGAGCAGGACCGCACCGAGCCCGACTGCCGCCCCGTCGACCGCAGCCACCAACGGCACCGACAGGTGGGCCAGGGTGTCGAACAACCGCTCGTACTCGGGCCCGAGCACGCGGCCGGAACCGGGGAGCTGGTCGCCGAGCTCGTCAAGGTCGGCGCCCGCGCTGAACGCCGGCGGCGCACCGGTGAGCACGACGGCACCCACCGACGGGTCGGAGTCCGCGAGCGTGAGCACGTCGGCCAGGTCGGCGACGGCCCGGCGGTCCAGCGCGTTGCGCCGCTCCGGGCGGTCGAGCGTCACCACCTGGACACGACCCTGCGTTTCGACGCGCACCCTCGCCGGCTCCGACGTCATCGACCCACGACGCCGGTCGGGCCTGCGACGCCGTTCACGCCCGCTCCAGGTGCACGTCGAGCGCCAACGCACCGGTCGCGGTGGCCAGCACCGGGTTCACCTCGAGCGCCGACAGGTCCGGACGCTCGGCCAGCACCCGCGAGACCGCCGCAACCGCATCGGCCACCGCCCCGAGGTCGACGGGCTGGGCGCCGCGGAATCCGTCGAGCAAGGCGAACGACCGCAGGGACGCCAGCATGGTCCGGGCCTGCGCCGCGTCCACCGGACCCAGGGCGACGGCGACGTCACCGAGCACCTCGGCCTGCACTCCGCCCAGGCCGACCATCACCACGGGCCCCGCTGCGTCGTCGTGCCGTGCCCCCACGATGAGCTCGACCCCGCGGCCCTGCGCCATGGACTCCACGATGATCGGCCGGGATCCCAGCCGCGTCACGACGTCGTCGAACGCGACCGCCACCTCCGCGGCCGAACGCAGGCCCAGCTTCACCCCGCCGACGTCGGACTTGTGGGCCAGATCCAGCGCCTTGAGCACGACCGGGAAGCCGATCTCCTCGGCAGCCGCCACGGCGCCGTCCGAGGAGGCCACCGCCTGAGCCGCCGGGAACGCGATCCCGGCGGCGGTCAGCAGCTCGCGCCCGACCAGGTACGCGTCACCCGCCGGAGTCGGGTCGCCGGCCAGCGGGACCGCCGGAACACCGGGCGCCGAGGCGACCGTCCGCAGCGCGGCCAGGCCCGCGACCGCACCTTCGACCCGACGCAGCACCGGCACCCCGGCACCCCGCAGCACGGCGGCCGTGGGACCGTCCGGGGCCACCGAGTGCACCACGGCCGGTCGCCCACTGCGGGCCACTGCGGCGCAGATCTCGCGGGCGACCTCGGCCTCCCGCTGCGCCAGCCGCGGCTCGTCGATGCCGTAACCGCCGAAGTAGCCGGTGAGCAGGGCGGCGTCGACCTCGCCGGACTCGAGGGTGGCCGCGACCATCCGGGCGTAGTTCATGTGGTCCTGCTCGCCGCCACCGGCCAGGTCGACGGGGTTCGCGGTGACGGCCGCCGCCGGCAACGTCTGTCGGAGGTGCGCGGAGAGTGCGGCCGAGAACGTCGGCAGGCTGAAGCCGGCTGCCTCCAGCAGGTCGCTGGCGACGACCCCGTGACCACCGCCGTCGGCGACCACGCCCACGCGGGAGCCCGACGGTCGGGCGGCGGCGCTCAGCGCATGGGCCACCTCGATCAGCTGGCTCGGGGTGTCGACGAGGGCGATCCCAGCAGCGCTGCAGGCGGCCTCGATCGCGGCCCGGCTCCCGGCGAGTGCTCCGGTGTGACTCGCAGCGGCCCGGCGGGCGACCTCCCCACGGCCGGCGGCCAGGAGCACCACCGGAGTGCCGGCTCGCCCGACGCGCTGCGCCGACTCGGCGAGCTCGCGGACCCGACGGAAGTCCTCGACGTACAGCGCCACCACGTCGGTGGTCGGGTCGGCCGCGACGGTCTCGAGCAGGTCGGCGGCCGACACGTCGGCCTCGTTGCCCAGCGACGCGAACCGCGAGAAGCCGAGGCCGTCCCGGCGGGCCAGCCACCCCAGCTCGATCGCCAGGTTGCCCGACTGCGAGAGCAGGCCGATCCGACCAGCCGGCAGGTCGCCCCACACGAGCCGCAGCCCGGCGTGGGCGTCGGCCACGCCCATGCAGTTCGGACCCAGCAGCACGGCACCGGCAGCCCGGACCTTGTCGGTGATCCGCGCCGCATCGGACCGGCCGACTCCCGCGGTCACCCCGACGAGGGCGCGCACGCCTAGGGACAACGCCTCGTCGACCACCGCCTCGAATCCGCCCGCGGGCACGGCCACCACCACCAGCTCGGGGGCCTCGGGCAGCTCGCTCAACGTCGCGAACGTCGGCTCTTCGAGGACCGGGTCTCCGGTGCGGTTGACCAGCCAGACGGCGCGACGGTGGCGCCCCTCGAGCGCGCCACGCGCCAGCCAGTACCCCCACTTTGCGGGGTCGCTCGACGCTCCCACGACCGCGACCGAACCAGGCGTGAACAGCGCGTCGAAGTCACGCGGGCGGCTCTGCGTCGACATCGTGGACGCGTCACTTCACCAGTCGACGGCTGATGATCAGCCGCTGGATGTCCGAGGTACCTTCCTCGATCTCCTCGAGCTTCGCGTCCCGCATCCACTTCTCCACGAGGAACTCCCGGGAGTACCCCCAGCCGCCCAGTGTCTGCACCGCCGCCCACGTGGCGAACATCGCCGTCTCGGAGGCGTAGAGCTTGGCCATCGCGGCTTCCTTGCTGGTGTCCAGGCCGGCATCGAGTCGACGAGCCGCACGCCAGGTGAGCAGCCGCGAGGCCTCGATCCTGGTCGCCACGTCGGCGAGCCGGAACCCCACGGCCTGGTGCTCGATGATCGGCTTGCCGAACTGGTGGCGCTGCTGGGCGTACTCGACCGCGGTGTCGAAGGCCGCTTGGGCCAGCCCGGTGACCGCCGCGCCGAGAATCACGCGGGAGATGTCGAAGGTCCGCATCAGACCGGTGAATCCCTGGCCCTCCTCCCCGAGTCGGTTGTCGGCGGGAACGAGCACGTCGTCGAGCACGACCTCGGTGTTGCGGATGGCGCGCTGTCCCATCTTGCGGAAGGGCTCGCCGGTCGAGAGGCCGGCGGCGTCGGCCGGGACGATGAACGCCGTGATGCCACGGGTGCGTTTGCCGGGATCCACCGTGGCGAACACCACGTAGCTGTCGGCGATGCCGCCGTTGCTGATCCAGGTCTTGCGTCCGGTGATCCGGTAGGCGTCACCGTCTCGAACCGCTCGGGTCTGGATGCTCGCGGCATCGGACCCGGACTCCGGCTCGGTGGTGGCCAACGCCGTGAACGGCGGCACGTCGGCGCACAGAGGGGTCAGGAGCCGCTGCTTCTGCTCCTCGGTCCCCAGCTCCAGGATCGGGTCGGCGTAGAACCCGTTGCTCGTGACGAAGTTGCCGATCGCGATGTCGCCGTACGTGAGCTCCTCCTGGGCGATGCACTGGGTGAACACGTCGGTGAACCCGCCGCCGCCGTACTCCGCCGGCAGCATGAACGACGTGATCCCCACCTCGGCGGCCTTGTTCCAGATCGCCACGGGAACCTCGACGTCGGCCTCGTCGACCTCGCGCGCGGCCGGGCGGAGCACGTCCCGGGCGAAGTCGCGGCACAGGTCGCGCACGGCCCGCTGCTCGTCGGTGAGAGCAACGAGTTCGGTCGGCAGCTCGGCGGGCATGGTGGTCTCCGGATCCCTGCTATTGACTGACGCGTCAGTAAAGAGTGTACGGTGACCCGGTGTCAACAGCCAGGGCCGCCCGGCGCACCAGGTCCACGCCGGACCAGCGTCGGACCACCATCTTGGACGCCGCCCGCGACGTCATGGTCGAGCGGGGCATGGTGGCCACCCGGGTCACCGACGTGGCCGAGCGGGCCGGCGTCAGCCACGGGCTGGTGCACTACTACTTCCCCACCAAGGACGACCTGGTCGCCGCCACCATGCGGCACGCGGCCGGGGTCGGCGTCGAACGCCTGCGTGCTCGCGTCGCGGCGCGCACGCGTGCGGTGGACAAGCTGGACACGCTGCTGCAGCTGGCGGTGCCTGGCGGGGCGTCGGCCAGCGACGCGTGGGTGCTGTGGGTGGACGCCTGGTCGGCGGGTCTGCGCGACCAGACCGTGCGACACGTCCACGAGGAGCTCGACAACGCCTGGGCGGGGACGCTGGTCGAGATCATCGACGAGGGAGTCGCGGCCGGGGAGTTCACGTGTACCGACCCGCAGCAGACCGCGATGGTGCTGACGGCGCTGATCGACGGGCTGGCCCTGCGGTTGGTGCTCCGGCGGCGTGGCGTGACCCGAGCGGAGATCCTGCGGATCCTGCGCGAGACCGCCGCCGGCGAACTGGGCCGGCATGAACCCCGCGAAACTTCCGCTCCGAGTCCCACCCCGAAGGATTAGTTCCGCAATGTCGCAAGCAAGTCTTCGTTGCTTCCGAACGGAACGGGCCGGGGGCGGGTCGCCGTGTCACATTGGGGTGGTCGGCGGTGCTTGCAAGATGTGACCAGCAGTGCGACCAGCGCCCGTAGTGCGACCAGCCGCCTGACCGCCCTGGGCCGACCTCAGTCGGCCCGGGCCACCGCTGCGCAACGGACCGAGGAGGCCCAGGTCGTGAGTTCCGGACCCGGCTCGGTCCTGCGGCCCGACCTCGAGCCGGTGTTCCGCGCCGAGTACCGGCGCGTCGTGGCCGCGGCCCGCAGAGTCGTCGGGTCGACCGCCGAGGCGGAGGACGTGGCCCAGGAGGTCTTCCTCTCGTTCGCGCACACGGACGTGCTCGCCGACCAAGCCCGCGGCTGGCTGCTCGTGGCTGCGGTGCACACCGCACTCAACCAGTTGCGCGGCGACCGACGCCGTGACGCGCGCGAGCTGCGTGCGTCTCCGGCGCACGACGAGACCGCCGTGCCGGACGTCGCCGAGACCGCCGGCCGCGCCCTGGAGCACGCGCAGTTGCGCGCGGCCCTCGGACGCCTTCCGCGCCAACAGGCGACCGTGCTGGTCCTTCGCCACAGCGGGCTGAGCTACGCCGAGATCGCCGCCCACACCGACCTGTCCCCCGGAAGTGTCGGCACGACCCTGCGTCGCGCCGAAGCCGCACTGCGTCAGGAGATGTCCGATGCACCCCACTGATGGCGCCCTGCGCCGCGCCCTCGATGAACCGGCGTCACTGCCCGACACCGACCGCGATCACGTCGCGACGTGCGCCCACTGCCAGCACGTCCTGTCCGAAGCGACGGCCGACCGCGACTGTGCGCAGTCGCTGCTGACCGTCGACGACGTTCACCTCTCGCTGGACGCCCCGTGGCAACGGCTGAGCGACTCGATCGCTGCGCAGCCCGGCGCCGCGGCTCCGGCGGCGGCGCATCGTCCGCGACACCGCAAGTTCCATCGAGCGACCGTGCTGACCGCCGCCGGAGCGGTGCTGGTGATCGGCGGCGCAACCGCGGCCGCCGCAAACGACTGGTTGCCGGTGTTCCACACCGAGTCGGTCGCGCCCGTGACGGTGTCGGCGTCGATGTCGAACTTCACCGATCTCGCCTCGATCGCGGACCTGTCCGACCTGTCGGCCTACGGTCATTGGCAGGAGCTGTCGCAGCCGCAGTTGCGGTCGGTGCCGAGTGCCGACGCAGCCCAACGGCGCACCGGTCTGACGGTGACCCCGCTCACCGACCTGCCGACCGGCGTGACCGGCGAACCCACCTACCACGTCGTCGACCAGCAGACGGCGGTGTTCGAGTTCTCCGCGGCGAAGGCCCGCAAGGCCGTAGCCAGCGCCGGTGGCACGTTGCCTGCGCTGCCACCGGCACTCGATGGTGCGGTGCTGCGGTTGCAGGCCGGCCCGGCCGTGGTGCGCGTGTGGCAGCAGAGCTCAGGCGTGCCCACGCTGGTCACCGCCGAGATCGGTGCGCCGGTCGCCCAGTCGTCGGGGGTGTCGCTGGACGTGCTGCGCGACGCGTTGCTCTCGCTGCCCGGCCTGCCGCCGGCCCTCGCCGCCCAGCTGCGTGCCGTGACCAGCGACGGCACGGCGTTGCCCATCCCGATTCCGGCCGACCAGTTCACCAGTTCGGCCACGACCGTGGGGGGTGCGTCGGCCACGCTGATCGAGTCCAAGGACGGCACGCTCACCGGCGTCATCTGGGTCTCCGACGGCGTCGTGCGCATCGTCGGCGGGCCACTGTCCGAGGCGGAGGTCGTGTCGGTGGCGAATGAGCTCGGCTGACGCACCGACCATGGCAGGTATGCCCGATCCGCTGACCGCTCCGTCGCCCGCCGCCTGGTGCAGTCACCTGAGCAAGCGGTTCGGTCGCCAGCAGGCGGTGCGCTCGGTGTCGTTCGAGGTCGGGCGCGGCGAGATCGTCGGACTCCTCGGCGCCAATGGCGCCGGCAAGACCACGGTCATCAAGATGCTGCTCGGTCTGGTGCGCCCGGACGACGGCGACGTCATGCTGCTCGGTCGTCCAGGCACCGATCCCGCGTCGCGCGCCAAGGTCGGATACCTGCCGGAGCTGTTCCGTTACCAGCCGTGGCTCACCGCGTCCGAGGTGCTGGACCTGCACGCGCGCCTGTCCGGGCTGCGGCCGCGCGAGCCGCGTCGACACGAGCTGCTCGGCGAGGTCGGACTCGCCGAGCGGGCCGGCGATCGCGTGGGTGGGTTCAGCAAGGGCATGCAGCAACGACTCGGCCTGGCGGTGGCGTTGATCGGCGAACCGGAGCTGGTCATCCTCGATGAGCCAACGAGTGCCTTGGACCCGTTGGGACGCGCCGATGTGCGCGACCTCGTGCTGTCGCTGCGCGAGCGTGGTGTCGCGGTGCTGCTCAACTCTCACCTCATCGGTGAGGTCGAACGCGTCTGTGACCGGGTGGTGATCCTCGACCACGGTGACGTGGCCGCCAAGGGAACGCTGGCGCAGCTGCTCGGTCAGCGGCGGATCGTGCTGCGCCTCGGCAATGTCGGCGACGACGCACGTGCTCGGCTGCGGGTGACCGGCAACGTCACCGAGGACGCCGGCACGTTCCATGTGTCACTGGGGAACCACCAGGCGCCTGACGGCGCCAGCGACCGCGGCGACGATGACGCGACCGTCGCGTCGCTGGTGAGTGACCTTGCCAGCTTCGGCGTGCGCATCTACGCCGTGGAGCAAGCACGCGTAACCTTGGAAGACCGACTGCTCGGCATCCTGCGCCACGACGCGACGGCGACCACCGCGCAGCAGGACGCGTCATGAGCACGGTCACGACGGTCGCCGCGTTGACGCTGAAGGAGGCCGTGCGCAAGCGCGTCGTTTGGGCCCTGCTGGCGCTGTCGGTGGTGCTGCTGGCGCTGAGCGCGTGGGGGTTCTCCCAGCTCTCCGGCATGTCGACGTCCTTCGGCCAACTGACCAGCGCCGAGTCACGCGTCATCGCCTCGCAGTTGCTCAACCTGGTCATGTTCGGGATGAGCATGATCGTGGCGCTCGGCACAGCGTTCCTCGCCGGACCAACGCTCGGCGGGGAGATGGAGTCTGGCGTCGCGCTGGCGATGTTCGCCCGCCCGGTACGTCGCTGGCAGGTGCTGCTCGGCAAGTGGGTGGGACTGGTCGTGTTCGGCTCGCTGTACATGGCGGTCGTGGGCCTGTCGCAGTTCGTCGTCGTGAAGGTGACCGTCTCGTACTGGCCACCGCACCCGTGGGAGGCCCTGCTCCTGCTTGCCGGCGAGACCACCGTCTTGCTGACACTGGCCATGCTGCTGTCCAGCCTGATCTCGCCGCTGGCCTCCGGCATCACGACCGTCGGGCTGTTCGGTGCGACGTGGGTCGCCGGTGTGGTCGGGAGCATCGGGGTGGCGCTGGACAACGAGAAGCTGCAGCGGATGGCGTCGGTGACGCAGGTGCTGCTGCCGACCGACGGGCTGTGGCAGGCGGCGATGCACGCGATCCAGGACACCGCGTCGGTCCAGCTGCTCGGCCGGATGTCCAGCGGCAATCCGTTCCTCAGCATGGGCGCGGCCAGCCCGCTGTACCTGGTCTGGGCGGTGGTGTGGACGCTGCTGGTCTGGTTGCTGTGCGCCCTGTCGGTGCAACGCCGCGACCTGTGACGCGGGCGTCGCCGGCACGCACCCCACGAGACTTGCGATCTCGGGTCGACTAGGAGAGGCCGGCGAGTTCGCGGAGGCCGACCAGAAGGACCGGCGAACGGTCGGACCGACGCAGCACCTGCTGCACGTAGTCGGGCAGACCGGGTGGACGCTCGGTCTCGTCGGGACTCAGGTCCTCGTCGGCGACCACCGCCAGCACGCGGTCGACCGCGACCCCGTAGCTGCCGCTGGCTCCGGGATTGAGAACGAGCACGTCGCCGGCCTCGCCGGGATACGCCGAGGCCCGCAGGTCGACGATCGGCAGCGGGTCGCCCCGCAGCTCGATCAACCCACTGACGGGTGCGCGCGTGCCGGGCAGGTCCTCGATGCCGACCGCTCGGATCACTTCACGCACTTCCTCGAGCTCGCAGGCCAGCTCGCGCTCGTTCATCTGGAAGGTGATGTAGCCGCTCACGCGTACCTCCGGCCGTCGTTCGTCATCGCAGTGCCGGCCCCGTGGCCGCCGGTACCCCGGAGGGCGCCGTCAAGGCAGCCTGGGCCAACTGCCGGCACAACTCAACCAGCTCGGCGACCTTACGGCCGTCCAACAGGTCGTCGATGGCCTGCTCCGGTACCCCGGGCAGGGAGTCGGCGGCGGCCATGAAGGCTGCGGCCGCGGCGGAGCTGTCACCGGTCCGCAGCAGCGAGGACCCGAGCAGGAAGTGGGCGTGGCCGGCGTACGGGTCCAAGAAGATCGCCCGGCGCAGTGCCACCTGGCCGTTCGCGTCGTCGCCGAGGTTGGTCAGTGCGCGGGCCCGGAGTACGTAGGCGTCGAGCATCAGCTGGTCGGAATCGGCCCGGTCGGCGGCGGCCAACGACCGCTCCGCGGCGTCGGCGTATCGCCCCTCGGCCAGTGCCCGCCGGGCGGCCTCGTACAGATCGGCGGCCGTGGGCGCCGACGGCACCCCTTCCGACACCGGCAGGACCGGTCGCGCCGGTCGGACCGGGGTGACCACCGGCGGGCGCGCCCCACGTGCTCGAGCGGGAGCGGGCGCGGGCCGGGTGGGCGCCGGAGCCGGGGCACGGACCGGAGCGGGGTCGGCGCTGCGTCGGACCGGCCACAGGCTCTTGCGCCGCTCCGACGTCGTCCGCGACGACGGACGGACACCCGGGCCGCGGACCTCCTTGCGGTACACGAACGCGTCACCGAGCTGAGTGAGCGTGTACTCGTCGCTGATCTGCCACAACGTCTCCGCCGGTCCGACCAGCAGGTACCCGCCCACCGACAGCGTGCTGTGGAACCGGTGGACGAGAGCCTTCGTGGTGGCCCGCGAGAAGTAGATGGTCACGTTGCGGCACAGGATCAGGTCGACCGAGCCGGGGTCGAACGGGGGGGCCTGCGTCACCAGGTTCTGCAGCTGGAAGTCCACGAGCCGCATGACGTCGGGACGCACCTGCCACCAGCCGTCGTCGCCGATCTCGAACCACGGCTCCAGGGAGCCTTGACGGGCGAGGTCGACCGTCCGGCCGAAGTACCGGCCGGTCCGCGCGGTGTCCAGCGCGGCGGCCGACACGTCGGTGCCGATCACCCGCGCCTCGAAGGGTCCAAGGCGCGCCATCGCCTCCGACAGCAGCATCGCGACGGTGTAGGCCTCCTCACCGGTCGAGCAACCGGCTGACCAGATCGTGACCGGACGGCCGCTGAGCTTCGAGCGGGCGACCAGCTCGGGCAGCACGTGGTCGCGCAGGGCCGCCATCTGCGGCACGATCCGGAAGAAGTGCGTCTCCTGGATGGTCACGAGGTCGAGCAGCCGCTGGCGTTCGACCGCCCCGTCGGGTCGTTCGAGGCGGGCGAGGTAGGCGACGACATCGGCGGAGTCGGTGGCGATCAACCGGTCGCGGATGATCGTGCTGAGGCCGGTGCGACGGCTCTCGTCGAAGACGAGTCCGGCCAGCCGCGCGAGGGTTGCCGTGACCGCTACGTAGTCGGCGTCGGAGAGGCGGCGGCCCATCAGCGCGGGCCTCCGACGGCGGCCGGAGCCGCGGACTCGACGTCCGTACCGACCTCGGCGAGTGCGGTGACCACGGCGGCAGCGATGGCCGGCAACGCCAGCTCGCGGTCCACGGCGTCGAGCTGGGCCGCCGCAGCCGGCATGCCCCAGACCACGCTGGTCGACTCGTCCTGACCGACCGTGAACGCACCAGAGTCGCGCAGGGCCCGGAGGCCGGCGGCGCCGTCACGCCCCATGCCGGTCAGCAGCACACCCACGCACCCGGCTCCGCTCTGCCGGGCGATGCTGTGGAACGTGACGTCGACCCCGGGCACGTGGTACTGCCCGGCCGGAGGGTCCTCCAGCCCGACGCGTTGTCCAGGGCGCACGACCAGGTTCTGGTTGGCCGGTGCCAAGTAGACCTGGCCGGGGCGCAGCCGCTCTCCGTCGACGGCGACCACCACCGGCAGTGGGCACACGCCGTCGAGCCAGCGGGCCAGACCTTCGACGAAGCCCTCGGCCATGTGCTGCACCACCACGACCGCCGCCGGGAGATCGGCCGGGAACTCGGCGAGGATCGTGGCCAGGGCGGGCGGACCGCCGGTCGAGGCCCCGATCGCCACGATCGGCACGGGCCGCGACGATGGTCGCTGCGGCGCCGTGGCAGCAGAGTCAGCCGCCGCGACAGCGTCCCGCGCCGGGCCGGCGCGGCGGTCGCCGGGCTCGCCGGGCAGGTCGGGCTCGCCGGCTGGGCGACGCGACGAACGGGCCGGCTCGAGGCCACCGGGCCGGTCCAGCGACGGCGCCGGCACCCGACCCCGAAGCCGGCCCCGGGGGTGGGTGATCACGCGAACCCGGCTGGCCACGCGAAGGTGACGCAGGACGGTTGCGGCGTACTCGGGGCTTCCGGGTGGCACGTCCAACCCGCCGATCACGTCGACGGCACCGGCGGCGATGGCCGCCTCGGGGTGGTCGGCTGCGGCTCCGATGACCACCAACGGAGTCGCCCGGGTGGCCATGATCCGCTCGATCGCCTCCAGACCCCCGTTCCACAGGTCGAGGTCCAGCAGCACGGCCTGCGGGGTGGCGGCGCGGACCAGCTCCTCGGCCGACCCGGGATCCATTGCGCCGCCCACGACGACGATGCCCGGCTGGGCGAGCAGCCGTTCGAGGGAGGTGATCCGGGTCTTCGTTCCGGCGACCACGGCCACGGTCAGCGGCCCGGACCCGCTCGGAACGCCCAAGGTGTGCGCCTCCCCATGCCTCACTGAGCAGGGGACGCCCGGCGACCCTGCCGACCCCACGGCCGTCAGCAGAGGTTTCGAACGAATCGGACCCCACCTTGAGGCGGTGGTCAGGTGAGGCTGAAGGCGGTCGGGGTGCTCGACTTGTCACCCACGCGCCCGGTCACCTGGTACGTGCCGGCCGACGCGGCCGGCTGCCCCGTGGGACACCCCGGCTGGCTGAAGTCACGGCCCCACTGCACCTGGACCGAGACCGCCTTGCCGGGCACGAGCTTCTGCACGTCGGCCGACCCCGCGGGGTTGCAGTCGTCGGAGGACCACACCCGGGTCTGCCCGGTGGTTACGGTCAGCTCCTCGGCAGCCGACCCCACGTCGCGCAGGCACGGTGACGACGAGACATTGGTGACGCTCAGGGTGAAGACCGGGTCGACACCCGCCGGGTACGAGCTGGCGTCGGTGGTGACCGTGACGTCGATCTGCTTGTTGGTGCAGTCCGGGGTCGCGGTGGACGACGACGACGCGGTGGGGGACGCGGTCGACCGACTGGCGGTCGGGCTGGTGGGCGTGGATGTCGGGGTGGGAGTGAGGCCGGACCCGGTCGCCGATCCGGGCGCCGACCCGCCGGTCGAGCGGCCGAAGAACACCCACCACAGGGCGAGCAGCACGACGAGCAGCACGACCACGACCACGATCCGACGCACCCAGTAGACGCGCGGGGACTGGGGTCCGACCGGATGCATGAGTGCCACAGCCGCGAGCCTAGGGCGTGGTCGGCGCCGGCGGGGCGCCGTGCGACGATCGGGCGATCATGCTCGACGCCGACCTGCTCCTCGCCTGGTACGACGTCCACGCCCGTGAGCTCCCGTGGCGCCGGCCGGACACCACCCCGTGGGGCGTCCTGGTCAGCGAGGTGATGCTGCAGCAGACGCCGGTGTCCCGCGTCGTGCCGACCTACGAGAGCTGGCTGGCCCGCTGGCCGGCTCCGGCCGCGCTCGCCGCTGACGCCCCGGGCGAGGCGGTCCGGGCGTGGGGCCGACTGGGGTACCCACGACGTGCGCTGCGCCTGCACGAGGCAGCCACCGTCTGCGTCGAGCGGCACGACGGCGCCGTGCCGGACGACCTGACCCAGCTCCAGGCGTTGCCCGGCGTCGGTGCCTACACGGCAGCGGCCGTGGCCGTCTTCGCCTACGGCCAGCGCCACGCAGTCCTCGACACCAACGTCCGCCGGGTCCACGCCCGGATGATCGACGGCGTCGAGTTCGAGCGGGCCGGCGCGGTCACGGTTGCCGAGCGTCGCCGGGCTTCCGACCTGCTGCCGACCGACGAGCGCCGCGCTGCCCACGTCTGCGTGGCCGTCATGGAGCTGGGGGCGTTGGTGTGCACGGCGCGGTCGCCGGCCTGCGAGCGGTGTCCGATGCGCGCCGGCTGCGCCTGGCGGATCGCCGACCGACCACCTTGGTCGGGGCCGGCACGTCGCGGACAGACCTACGCCGGCACTGACCGACAGTGTCGCGGTCGGCTGCTGGAGGTGCTGCGCACCGTCGACGGCTCGGTCCCCCACTCCGCGCTGGTCGCGGCGTGGGGTGACGCCGCGCAGCGGCAACGATCCCTGGACGGGCTCGTGGCCGACGGACTCGTCGAGCCCCAGTCGGACGGCCGGTTCAGCCTGCCGGCCTGACCCTCACTCCGCCGCTGCGGCCGGCGTGACCGGCGGGCTGTCCGGCAGCTGGTCCTTGGGCTCACCCACGAAGGTGAACGTGGCCTCGTCGCCCTCGCCCGTGGTGTCGACCACGACGATCGACCCGGACTTGAGCTCGCCGAACAGGATCTTCTCGGACAGCTGGTCCTCGATCTCGCGCTGGATCGTGCGACGCAACGGCCGGGCACCCATCACGGGGTCGTAGCCACGCTTGCCGAGCAGGTCCTTGGCCGCCGGGGTCAGCACGATCCCCATGTCGCGGTCGTGCAGCCGGTCGTCGACCTTGGCGATCATCAGCTCGACGATCTGCGCGATGTCGTCGTGCGAGAGCTGGTGGAACACCACGGTGTCGTCGATCCGGTTGAGGAACTCCGGACGGAAGTGGGTCTTCAGCTCGTCCTGGACCTTCGACTTCATCCGGTCGTAGCTGGCCTGTCCTTCCTCACCCGTGGAGAAGCCGAGGTTCACGGTCCTCGAGATGTCCCGGGTTCCGAGGTTGGTGGTCATGATGATGACGGTGTTCTTGAAGTCCACCGACCGCCCTTGGGCGTCGCTGAGCCGACCGTCCTCGAGCACCTGCAGCAGTGAGTTGAAGATGTCCGGGTGCGCCTTCTCGATCTCGTCGAACAAGACCACCGAGAACGGCCTGCGGCGCACCTTCTCGGTGAGCTGCCCGCCCTCTTCGTAGCCGACGTACCCGGGCGGCGAGCCGAACAGCCGCGAAACCGTGTGCTTCTCGCCGTACTCGCTCATGTCCAGGGCGATGAGCGCGTCCTCGGACCCGAACAGGAACTCGGCCAAGGTCTTGGAGAGCTCGGTCTTCCCCACGCCAGACGGGCCGGCGAAGATGAACGACCCGGACGGGCGCTTGGGGTCCTTCAGCCCGGCCCGCGTCCGCCGGATCGCCTTGGACAGTCCGACGATCGCGTCGTGCTGACCGATGACGCGCTTGTGCAGCTCGTCCTCCATGGTCAGCAGGCGCTGGCTCTCCTCCTCGGTGAGCTGGTGCACGGGGATCCCGGTGGCCGTGGCCAGCACCTCGGCGATGAGCTCCTCGTCGACCTCGGCGACCACGTCCATGTCGCCGGACTTCCACTCGCGCTCGCGCTGCGACTTCTCGTCGAGCAGCCGCTTCTCCTGGTCGCGCAAGGCCGCGGCCTTCTCGAAGTCCTGCGCGTCGATGGCGGATTCCTTCTCCCGACGCACCGTGGCGATCCGCTCGTCGAACTCGCGCAGGTCCGGCGGCGCGGTCATGCGACGGATCCGCAGCCGCGATCCCGCTTCGTCGATCAGGTCGATCGCCTTGTCGGGGAGGAAGCGGTCGGAGATGTAGCGGTCCGACATGGTGGCCGCGGCGACCAGCGCGCCATCGGTGATCGATACCCGGTGGTGCGCCTCGTAGCGGTCGCGCAGCCCCTTGAGGATCTCGATCGCGTGGGCCAGCGACGGCTCCTGCACCTGGATCGGCTGGAACCGGCGCTCCAGCGCGGCGTCCTTCTCGAGGTGCTTGCGGTACTCGTCCAACGTCGTGGCGCCGATGGTCTGCAGCTCACCACGGGCCAGCATCGGCTTGAGGATGCTCGCCGCATCGATCGCGCCTTCGGCGGCGCCGGCGCCAACCAGGGTGTGCAGCTCGTCGATGAACAAGATGATGTCGCCGCGCGTGCGGATCTCCTTGAGGACCTTCTTCAGCCGTTCCTCGAAGTCGCCGCGGTAGCGGCTGCCGGCGACGAGCGCACCCAGGTCGAGGGTGTACAGCTGCTTGTCCTTCAGCGTCTCGGGCACCTCACCCTTGACGATCGCCTGGGCCAGCCCCTCGACCACGGCGGTCTTGCCGACGCCGGGCTCACCGATCAGGACCGGGTTGTTCTTGGTGCGACGGGACAGCACCTGCATGACCCGCTCGATCTCCTTCTCCCGGCCGATGACGGGGTCGAGCTTGCCCTCGCGAGCCGCCTGCGTCAGGTTCCGTCCGAACTGGTCGAGCACCAGCGAGGTGGACGGTGAGCTCTCCGAACCGCCCGGCACACCGGCGGCCGCCGGCTCCTTGCCCTGGTAGCCCGACAGCAGCTGGATGACCTGCTGGCGGACGCGGTTGAGGTCGGCACCCAGCTTGACCAGCACCTGGGCCGCGACTCCCTCGCCCTCGCGGATCAGCCCGAGCAGGATGTGTTCGGTCCCGATGTAGTTGTGGCCCAGTTGCAGCGCCTCGCGCAGCGACAGCTCCAGGACCTTCTTGGCCCGGGGCGTGAAGGGGATGTGGCCCGACGGCGCCTGCTGGCCCTGACCGATGATCTCCTCGACCTGTTGGCGCACGGCCTCCAGGGAGATCCCCAGGCTCTCCAGCGACTTGGCGGCGACGCCTTCGCCCTCATGGATCAGGCCGAGCAGGATGTGCTCGGTCCCGATGTAGTTGTGGTTGAGCATCCGGGCCTCTTCTTGGGCCAGGACGACAACTCGACGCGCTCGGTCGGTGAACCTCTCGAACATCTGCCGCAGCTTCCCTTCGCGCGGGCGGATCGCGGTTCCGCGGCGGAACCGTCACCCGCTTGGCATGCTAACCCCGGACGGCGCGCGGTTCGCGTCGCCGGTCGTTGCCTTCAGCAACCATCGGCGCCCGGACCGGTGTTCCTGACCCCCTGGACAGGCGGTTCAGCCGCGAGCGAACGCGACGGGGGCGCCGCTCAGTGAGCGGCTTCGAAGCGGGCGACCACGTCGGCGGGGATCCGGCCCCGCTCGTTGACCGCGATTCCCTGGCTGCGCGCCCAAGCACGGATCTGCGCCGACCGGCCCGCGCCGCCTCGGCCATTGCGCCGCCGGCCGCCGCCCCGGGCCCGTCGGGCGTGGGCCACGTAGGTCGCCAGGGCGTCCCGCAGGGCTGCTGCGTTCGCGGCGCTGAGGTCGATCTCGTAGGCGCTGCCGTCCAGGGCGAACGACACCGTCTCGTCGGCGGGCCGCCCGTCGAGATCGTCCACCAGGGTGATCTGGACCTTCTGCGCCATGTCGATCCCTTTCTCGCGGCTTTCGCACACGCAATTCCTGAGGCGTGGCGAATTCAACGTGCAATGACAATAGCGAAGGTCCTGGAATTCACGAATTCGCCGACATTCTTTACGGACGGCAATGGAAGAGACTTCTCGATGGCCAGGTGCCCGGCGAGAACAAGGAGCGTCGGACCGCCGGGCGCGGCCCTAGCGGCTGTCGCGCTTGGCCTGGCGCCGCGCCCCCTGCGCGCGTGTCTGGGCCCGGCTGCGCTCCCGCGCGGCGGAGCGCAACGCCCGGTCCCCCGCCGGCGCATCGAGCACCGGCCGGCCGCGACTCGGCGTGGCGGCCGGGGACCCCGGGGCCGCGGAGCCCGCGCGCGCTGCCCGTGCCGCGGCAATGCGCTCGGTGCGCAGCTCGGCCGCGCTGCGACGGGCCAGGACGCCCAGGCGGGTGCTCACCCGGGCCAGGGCCTCCTCGAACGCCTCCACCTTCAGCGCCGCGGCGGTGTTGCGCGGGCGCGCCTTGCCCCGCCCGCCATGGGCGCCGACAGCGGCCGACGCCCCGCGTCGGTACTGCCCCACGTACTTGTTCCGCGCCCGACGGACCCGGTCGTGCAGCGCGGCGACGGCGTCCTCGTCCAGCGCCGCGAGGGCCGCCGGGTCGGTCTCGGCCACCAGCAGCCGCTCGGAGGTGTTCAGCGCGGCCAGCAGCGACTTGTTCACGGTGCTCACGACCCCTCTCCTTCCAAGGTGCCGTCACCTCGGGCCTGCCCGGAGGGTAGCCACCCACCCCTGACCCGACACCAGAGCACGGACGCGACGACCCATCGGGCTGCTGGCCGAGATGAGCCGGCATCGAGGTGCGCCCCGACCGTTCACGTCGAGGCGCACCTCGAGGCGCACCGGCCACCGGGTCCGCCGCGTGCGGTGGGCCGCGCCGTAGGCTGCCGGGCATGTCGTACCGAATCGCTGCCGTCGATCCGACGATCCCCGAGGCGCAGAGCGCGCTGAACGCCTACTTCAACGAGATGGCCGAACGCGTCGACCTGCGGTTCCTCGGGGAGGACGCGGCCGTCGACGCCGACGACGAGGGCGGCTTCTTCCTCGTGGCCCTCGACGAGAAGGGCCGGGTCGTGGGTTGCGCTGCGCTTCGCCAACTCGAGCCCGGTGTGGGCGAGATCCGGCGGATGTGGGTCAACCCGGTGATGCGCGGACGGGGAATCGGTCGCCGTCTGCTGTCAGCCATCGAGGGGGCCAGCGCGGTGGCCGGGTTCGACACCCTGCGGCTGCACACCCACGAGAACCTGACCGAAGCGATCCTGATGTTCGAGACGAACGGCTACATCCGGATCGAGCAGTACGACGAGAACGACTTCGCCACCCACTGGTACGAGAAGTCGCTGATCATGTAGCCGGCGCCTCAGCGCAGCCAGGCAGTCGCGGCGTAGCTGAGGCCGACCGCCACGGCCAGACCGCCGAGGACCCGGCGCAGCAGAGTCTCGGACAGCCTGGGCTGCAGCCGGGCGCCCACGAACCCGCCGACCAGGCCGCCCAGGCCCAGCACCAGACCGAGGGCCCAGTCGGGCGCGGCCGCCGGTGCCCCGCTGATCGCCAGCGCGGCATAGGTCGCGACGCCTCCGATCGAGGTGACGAACGTCGCGGCGAGTGCCGCCGGTGCCACCGTCGCCACCGGGAGACCCACACCGACCAGGATCGGTCCGAGGATCGACCCGCCGCCGATGCCGTACACGCCGCCGACCACCCCGACGACGAACGCGAGCGACACGACCTTCCAGCTGGCCGGGACTGACCGGGCGCCGCCGGGTCTGTGTGGGCGCCCGACCAGCAACCAGGTACCGAGGGGGAGCAGCAGGACCGCGAGGAGCAGACGGAACGTGGCGCCACCGGGCACCAGCGTCACTCGCACCACCGCACCCACGGCGACCCCCGGCAGCGTGCCGGTCACCATCAGCCGCACGAGCGGACCGCCGAGCTGACCGCGTCGGGCGTACTGCGCCAGGGGGCCGGGAGTGGCCACGATGTTGTACAGCAGGTTCGTGGGAGTCACCGTCGGGCTCGGCACGCCGAGCAGGCTCACCTGGACGGGAAGCAAGAAAACGGCACCCGAAACCCCCACCGGCGCAGTCACCGTCGCGATCAGCAGGGCGAGGACGAATCCGGCGCCGAAGTCGAGGGGGGTCAGTTCAGCACCAGCAGCATGCGCGTGTTGCCCAACGTGTTCGGCTTCACTCGTTCCAGGCCCAGGAACTCCGCCACACCTTCGTCGTAGGACTGCAGGAGCTGCTCGAACACCTCGTGCGACACCGGCGTACCGTCGATCTCGGCGAACCCGTGACCGGAGAAGAAGGCGGTCTCGAAGGTGAGCGTGAACACCCGGCTGATCCCGATGGCACGCGCCTGGTCGAGGAGTCTGGCCAGCAGGGCGTGGCCGATCCCCTGGCCGCGATGGGCTGGGTCGACGGCAAGCGTGCGGACCTCGGCGAGGTCCTCCCACAGCACGTGCAGCGCACCGCAGCCGACGACCGCGCCGTCGACCTCGGCCACGTAGAACTCCTGGACGTCCTCGAACAACGTCACGGTCGCCTTGCTGAGCAGGATCCGGTTGTCGGTGTAGAGGTCGACCAGGGCCCGGATGGCGCGGACGTCGGACGTCCGCGCGTGCCGCACGAGCGCCGTGGTGGTCACTCCGGCTTCACCAACGGGAAGGCGATGGTGTCGCGCACGCTCAGACCGGTCAGGTTCATCATCAGCCGGTCGATGCCCATGCCCTGACCCCCGGCCGGGGGCATCGCGTACTCGAGCGCGCGCAGGAAGTCCTCGTCGATCCGCATGGCCTCCTCATCGCCCCGTTCGACGCGACGCATCTGGTCGAGGAAACGCTCCCGCTGGTCGAGCGGGTCGATGAGCTCCGAGTAGCCGGTGCCCTGCTCGGCGCCCCAGCACACCAGGTCCCACTTCTCGGCCAGCCGCGGGTCGTCACGGTGCATGCGGGTCAGCGGCGCGTTCTCCTTGGGGAAGTCGCGGAAGAAGACCGGCGTCGTGGTCGCAGACTCGACCAGCTCCACGTACAGCTCCTCGAGCAGCATTCCCGCGCTCGCGTCGGTCGGTTCCTCGAGTCCGATCCGCTCGGCGATGGCCCGCAACCGCGGCAGTGGCGTGTCGAGCCCGACCTCCTCGCCCAAGGCTTCCGACAACGCACCGATCATCGACTTCACCGGCCAGTCTCCGGACAGGTCGAACTCCTCGACGGAGCCGTCGGCCTGCACCCGACGGGCAACCGGTGCCCCGAAGATGGCCGTGGCGGCGTTCTGGATGACCATCTGGGTGAGCAGCCGCACGGTGTCGTAGTCGCCGTAGGCCTGGTAGATCTCCAGGGACGTGAACTCGGGGTTGTGCGTAGAGTCCGCACCTTCGTTGCGGAAGTTGCGGTTGATCTCGAAGACCCGCTCGAGCCCGCCGACCAACAGGCGCTTGAGGAAGAGCTCAGGGGCGATCCGCAGGTAGAGCGGGATGTCGTAGGCGTTGATGTGCGTGACGAAGGGCCGCGCGTTGGCTCCCCCGTGCTGCACCTGCAACATGGGGGTCTCGACCTCGACGAAGTCCTGAGCCTGCAGAGTCTCGCGGATGCTGCGCACCACCGCGCTGCGCATCTGCACCATCTCGCGAGCCTCGGGTCGCACGATGAGGTCGACGTAGCGCAGGCGCACGCGCGCCTCTGGATCGGTGAGCCCCTTGTGCTTGTCCGGCAGCGGACGCAGACACTTGCTGGTGATCTCGAAGGTGTCGGCCAGGACGCTCAGCTCGCCGCGCTTCGACGTGATGACCTCACCCTGGACACCCACGTGGTCGCCGAGGTCGACGTCGTGCTTCCACCGGTCGAGCAGCTCCTCGCCGCTGCGGTCGAGGGTGAGCATGACCTGCAGATCGGCCGTTCCGTCCCGCAACGTAGCGAACGCGATCTTGCCCGAGACCCGGTTGAGCACCACGCGGCCGACGACGCCCGCCCGCTCGCCGGTGAAGACGTCGGGTGCCAGGTCGGCATGCTTCGTCCGGAGGTCGGCGTTCGTGGTGGTGCGGGGGAAGCCGAAGGCGTACGGACTGCGCCCCTCGGCGATGAGCCGCTCACGCTTCTCGCGCCGGATCCGCACCTGCTCGGGCAGATCGTCGGGCGGCAGCGCGTCAGGCTCGATGGTCATGGCGGGCAAGGCTACCGACCACCCCGCGACCACCACTGTTGATCTTGGACTTCATGTGCAAGTTGATCTTCGTGGACCAGCATCTTCTCCAAGATCAACTGCGAAGGAGGTCGAGCCGAAGACGGGGTCGCAGGCAGGCCGCTGCCACCGTCAGGAAACGCCGTCAGGTGTTGCGCTCGAACACCAGGCGCAGGCCGTGCAAGGTCAGGTTCGGCTCGTGGTCGGTGATCGTCTCGGACTCGTCGATCACGATCGTCGCCAACCCACCGGTCGCGATGACCGCGTTGACCGTCCCCAGCTCGGCGACGATCCGACGGACCAGCCCGTCGACCTGACCCGCGAACCCGAACAGGGCTCCGGACTGCAACGCCTCGACGGTGTTCTTGCCGATCACCGAACGCGGCCGGACCAGTTCCACCTTGCGCAGCTGCGCGGCCCGCGCGGCCAGTGCGTCGAGGGAGATCTCGATGCCGGGTGCAAGAGCCCCACCAAGGAACTCGCCCTTCGCACTCACCACGTCGAGGTTCGTCGACGTGCCGAAATCCACGACGATCACCGGGCCACCGAACAGCTCGTGCGCCGCCAGGGTGTTGACGATCCGGTCGCTGCCGACCTCCTTCGGGTTGTCGGTGAGCACCGGAACACCGGTACGGGTGCCCGGCTCCACGATGACCGTCGGCACGTCGGCGTAGTAGCGCTGCAACATGAAGCGCATCTCGTGCAGCACAGCCGGGACGGTGGAGCACAGCGCGATCCCGGTGATCGCAGGCTCACCCGCCAGCAGGCCACGGTAGATGAGCACCATCTCGTCGGCCGTCGCCCGCGCATCAGTCTTGATCCGCCAGGAGTGGGCCAACCGGTCGGAGTCGAACAGACCCAACACCGTCTGGGTGTTTCCGATGTCGATTGCGAGCAGCACGCCTCACACCTTCCTCGAGACCGACACGGTCAGGTTGTCGATCAGTCGGGTTCGACCGACGCGCGCGGCCAGCACCAGGATGGCCTCGCCTTCGTACGCGTCGCCCACGGTGGAGAACGTCCCGGGGTCGACGAGAGCGACGTAGTCGAGTGCCACCGCTGGCAGCTCGTCGACCACCTCGCGCGCGGCAGCGAGGACGGCAGACGACCCTTCATCGCTGTGGGTCGCCCCGGCCCGCAGCGCAGCCGACAGGACGAGGGCGTCGGACCGGTCGACCTCCGACAGGTAGCTGTTGCGGCTCGACAGGGCGAGCCCGGACTCGTCGCGCACCGTCGGCACCGACACCACCTCCACGCCGAAGTCGAGGTCACGCACCATCCGAGCGATCAGCCACAGCTGCTGTGCGTCCTTCTGTCCGAAGTAGGCCAGGTCGGGGCTGGTCAAGTGCAACAGCTTGGCCACCACGGTCAGCACACCGTCGAAGTGGCCGGGACGGCTCGCGCCTTCGAGTCGGTCACCAGCCGGACCGGCGGACACGGTGACGAGCGGCTCGTCGTCGGGGTACACGACGTCGGGGGTCGGCGCGAAGACCAGGTCGACGCCGACGCTGCGGCACAGCTCGAGATCGGAGTCGAAGGTCTGCGGGTACCTCGCGAGGTCCTCACCCGGAGCGAACTGCAACGGGTTCAAGAAGACAGTGACGATCACCACCGCGGCCCGTTCGCGCGCGCAGCGGATGAGCTCGGCGTGGCCGGCGTGCAGGGCCCCCATGGTCATGACGACAGCCACCGCACCTGGAGCCGAACCGGCGACCACATCCGCGCGCAGCCGAGCCAGGTCCGCCCGCGTGGTGGCGACCAGTGTCATGGCGCCCGACCGTCGTCGACGGCATCGGTGAGTACCCCGAGAAGCGACTGCGCGGCATCCGCCCGGAGCATCCCGGAGTCGAGGGCCCGGGCCGCGGTCGTCCGGGCCAGGCTCCGGTACGTCGCGGCGGCTTCGGGGGACGTGGCCGTGATCGCCGCAAGGTGGGCGGCGACCGTCCCGGCATCGCCGCGGGCCACGGGCCCGGTGAGGGCCAGGTCGCCCGAACGCAGAGCGTTGTCGAGGGCAGCCGAGAGCAGTGGGCCGAGCACGCGGGCCGGGTCGGAGACGCCCGACGCGCGGAGCAGCTCGCTGGACTCGGCCACCAGGGTCACCAGATGGTTCGCGGCATGCGCCAGTGCGGCGTGGTAGAGCACTCGCTGCTCCTCGAGCACGTGAACCGGCTCGCCGCCCATCTCGATGACGAGAGCGTCGGCGATGGGCAGCAACGGCGCGGGTGCCGTGACGCCGAACACCGCGCCGGCCAGTCGGTTGAGGTCGACCGACGTGCCGGTGAACGTCATCACCGGGTGCAGCGCCAGAGGAAGCGCGCCTTCGCGCGTGGCCGGCGAAAGCACGTCGAGCCCGTGCCGTCCACTGCTGTGCGCCACGATCTGGCCGCGGACGAAGGCGCCCGTCGTTGCGAGACCCTGCACCAGATCGGGCAAGGCATCGTCGGGAACCGTCAGCAGCACGAGGTCGCAACGGGCGCACACCTCCTGCGGCGGCGCCACGTCGACCCCGGGAAGCATGACTTCAGCCCGCTCGCGGGAGGCGGCAGAGACGGCCGAGACGGCCACGACACGGTGGCCGGCGCGGGAGAGTGCTGCCCCGAGCACAGCGCCGACCCGACCGGTTCCGATCACGCCCACTGCCAACCGTCCGGGGCGGTCACGCGCGTCGGCCGTCGGATCGACGGCGGGTGGTTCGGAAGGAGTCACGACGTTCCAGTCCTACGGGGGTACCGGACGGCCAGCATCGAGAGCCTAGCGACGGACGACCGTGGCCTCGAACCGGTGCCCGCCGGTCGGTACCTTCACGTGGTGCTCACCTGGCGCACGGCCACCGAGCGGGCGTTGTACGGGCCCGATGGCTTCTTCGTCCGGCCCGATGACGGGCCGAGCTCGCACTTCCGAACCAGCGTGCACGCATCCGGGCAGTTCGCGACCGCCATCGTGCGCCTGCTTCACGAGGTCGACACGGCGCTGCACCATCCCGACGCCGTCGACCTGGTCGACGTCGCGGCCGGCCGCGGCGAGCTCCTGGGCCAGGTCCTGAGCTTGGTCGAGAACGACCCCACCGACAGCTCCGCGCTGCGACGACGGCTGCACCTCACTGCCGTGGAACGGGCGCCCCGACCAGCTGGCCTCCCCGCCGGCATCACCTGGCAGGCGGAGCTGCCCGTGGGGTCGGTCGGCCTGGTCGTCGCGAACGAGTGGCTCGACGATGTCCCCCTCGACGTCGTCCAGCTCGACGGCGCGCGGTGGCGGGTGGTGCTGGTCGACCCCGAGGACGGCTCCGAGCAGCTCGGGCCGCCGGTCGACCCGGCCGATGCGCAGTGGCTCACCACGTGGTGGCCGACGGACCAGGCGCAAGCGGGCGACCGCGCCGAAGTCGGACGGCCCAGGGACGAGTGTTGGGCGCGAGTCGTCGGCTCGCTGGACCGCGGTCTGGCTCTCGCCATCGACTACGCGCACGCGCGAGCCGACCGGGCCGCGCGACGGTGGAGCACCGGAACCCTCGTGGCCTACCGCCACGGTCGCCTCGTCGCACCGGTGCCCGACGGTTCGTGCGACCTGACGGCGCACGTGGCGCTCGACGCCTGCGCGGCCGCCGGCCGGACGGCCGGCGCCACCGACACCCGGCTGACCACCCAGCGCACGGCATTGCTCGCACTCGGCCTCGACGCCGCCCGCCCCGCACTCGCGCGCGCCACGACGGATCCCAGGGGCTACCTCGCCGACCTGACGCGCGCCGGCGAAGTCGGCGAGCTGGTCGAGCGAACCGGTCTCGGCTCGTTCGGCTGGCTGTTGCAGGCCAAAGACGTCGACCTGCCCGCGGCGCTCAGACCCGCGCGACCGGACTGACCGGAGCGCCCGGACCCGCCCGACCCATCGACCGGATCGCGACCACCACCACCGCTGCCACTGCGGCGATCAGCACTCCAAGAGCGGCCAGAGCCAGCGCCAGGGCGATCCGGCGAAGGCCCGTGACGTACACCGAACCGTCGATGCTCGGCGTGATCGCGAACCGCGCGCCACCCGCCAGGCGGAACGAACCGCCGATGAGCCGACAGGTCACGACGACGCGTCCGGCCGTGTCCGACTCGACCTTCCCGATCAACGTCCACTGACCGGAGGGCAAGACCACGTCGACGGAGTCCTTGGGCCGGAGGCGGTAGACCCGTGGCGAGACTGTGCCTCCGGCGACCGGCTGGGCGGCGCAGTAGATCTGGCGCCCGTTGTCGCTGGCGTCGTAGGTGGACCATTCGGCGAACACGTACCTCGTCTGGCCGGGCAGCAGATCCACCTCGACGTGCGAACGGGACGAGAACGATACGTAGCCTTCCGCCGCGTCCACGGTCTGCGCGATCGGCGCCCGGAGACTGGCACCCACGACGAGACCAGCCACGAACACCGAGATCGTCGCGATCACCAACGGCACGGCAAACCACCACGCGGAGAGCCGCCGACTCATGGGGCGCTCGCCTCGTCGGTTCCCGGTTCGCGCTGCATCCAACGATCCGGTGGGGCTCGTCGGCGTGCTTCGCGGGCCCACCCGGCCTGCTCCGCGGCCATGACCCGAGCCTCGCCCGCCGCACGTTGAACCGCGGTCGGTTTGATCGGACCTGGCGTGGAGTCCAGGTGCACCGTCGCCAGGTCGAGCCGTCGTTGCCACGGTCCCTGGCTCACCCGCACGCTCTGGATCCGGGCGTGCGGCACGGCATCCCAGGTGGGGACCAACCAGCCGTGGCGCGCGACGAACGCTCGGGAGTCGCTGCCGGCAGCGAGCCGTCGCCACTGCAGCGGCGCCCGCCACCGCGCCCGACGGGGAACCGGTTGCAGCGGCACCGACTGGATCTCCAGACCGGGGAGCACACGCTGCACCAACAGGTGCGCCACCTCCGGCGGCCCCGCCGGCAGGAGGATCCGCGGATGGTCCTTGGCCTCGCCGGCATCGGGCGACCCCGCGACGTTGATCACCACACGTACCCACCCGCGGTGGCGCCACAGCACGGGCGCCTGGATCCGAACCGCCTGAACCCGGCCCGGCGGAACCGTCTGCAGCTGGTGCGCGGTCAGCCCGAACCGCAGCCGCAACCCGTCGGGCGAGTCGGCCACGGTGAAGCCGAAGAACGTGAGGAACGGCGCGATCGCCCCGGCCAGCGGCGCGACGACGGCGATGAACACGGGGAGCACCGCAAGCGGGTTGCCCGAGACCACCGCGAAGATCGTCATGCCCACGATGACGACCACCGCCACCAGAGCCGCCGGCGACAGCAGCGACGACTCCAGGACGACCGGCGTCGGCACGGTCACGAGGACGCTCTCCGGCGCGATGGGCGCCGCCGTGTCCGGTGCCGTCGTGCGGACGCCGGCCGCGCGGGCGAGCAGCTCGGCGCGCAGGGCATGCGCGTCTCCGAGGGTCAGGTAGCCGATCACGAGACTGCGCCGCTCGGCACCGGCCACTTCGGGTCGGACCTCGGCCAACCCGAAGATCCGGGCCAACAGGGGCTGTGTCACGTCCACCGACTGCAGCCGCGACAGCTGCACCCGCCGCTGGCTGACCTGGAACAGACCCGAGGACAACCGCAGGTCGCCGTCGCCGTCGAACCAGAACGTGAAGCGACTCCAGGAGACGTACTGGGCCGCGAGCCAGAGGGCGACCAGCGCAACGGCACCGGCCCCGAGCAACGGACGTTGCGAGCCGGTCGTCGCACCGACGATTCCGTTGGTGAACATGAAGAAGATCAGGACCGGAACCACCTGGCCGGCCTTCACCACCGCGGTGACGGGATTGGTGTGCTGCGGCGGGGTCGGGGCGAACGCGCCCGACGACTGCGTCTGCGTCATAGACCAGCGCTGCGCTGCTCGCCGAGCGCTGCCAGGTGATCGCGCAGCCGCGCCGCCTGGTCGGTCGGGAGCCCGGCGATGACGGCGTCGGTGGTGGCTGCCGCCGTGTGCAGCTGAACCTTGGCGATGCCGAACCGACGGTCCAGGGGTCCGGCAGTCACGTCGACGAGCTGCATCCGGCCGTAGGGCACGATCACCAGCCTGCGGAACATCACGCCCGACACGACGAGAAGGTCGTCGGCCCGCTCGACGTAGCCCATGGCGCGCACCTGCCGGCCGATCACCCACGACACCCAGCCCAGCCCGGCCAGCACCACGAGCACCACCAGGAAGCCCCACTCGGGGCCTCCGGCCGCGACGCTCACCCCCACCCCGGCGGCGCCGACCAGCAGGGCCATGGCCACGGCACCCATCCGTCGCGCGGTGGCCAGGCGCGGGCTGACCCGGACCCAAGGCGCACCGGGATCGGCGGCGAACGGGTCGCGACCCGCCGTGGGCGGGAGGGGTTCGACCGACGGGCTCCCCGAGACGTGGCTCACGGCGTCGAGCGTAGCCAGACGGTCGTCCACGCAGTTACCTGCCGGTAATGGTCTGGTCCGATACCGAATGGTGACCATCGACCTCCCCCAAGTCCCCCCACACGGGGGCGAAAGGGTCTATAAACCGGCGTGAGGTGTGTCACTCCGCCTGCCCGCCCGTCCAACGAGGAGATCTCCCGTGGCAGACACCACCAAGCTTGACGCCGACGAACAACGGCTCGCCGAGCTCGGCTACAAGCAGGAACTGAGCCGGACCTGGTCCGGCTTCTCCAACTTCGCCATCTCGTTCTCGATCATCTCGATCCTGGCCGGCTGTTTCACGACGTTCTACGTCGGCTGGAACAACGGCGGACCTGCGGCCATCGCCATCGGCTGGCCGATCATCTCGATCTTCATCCTGGTCATCGGCTTGTGCATGTCCGAGCTCGTGTCGGCGTACCCCACTTCGGGCGGCATCTACTGGTGGGCCTCGAAGCTCGGCGGCGCCAAGGCGGGCTACTACACCGGCTGGTTGAACCTGATCGGGCTGCTCGCGATCGTTGCCTCGGTCTGCTACGGGTGCGCGACCTTCTTCGACCTGACGCTGGACACGTACAGCACCTCCTGGGCGGCCGGGTACTCGCTCAAGCGGGTCTTCCTGATCTTCGTCGTCATCTTGGTCCTGGTCGCCTTGGTGAACATCTTCAGCAGCAAGCTGCTGGCGATCTTCAACAACATCTCGGTGTGGTGGCACGTCGTCGGGGCCACCGTGATCGTCGCGATTCTGATCTTCCTTCCCGACCACCACATGAGCGTGCACCAGGTCTTCACCACGACGGTCAACAACAGCACGCTGTTCGGCGGCAAGACCAGTGGCCTCGGCTTCATGTTCTACGTCCTGCCACTCAGCGTGATCCTCACTCAGTACACGATCACCGGGTACGACGCGTCCGCCCACCTGTCGGAGGAGACCCACAGCGCGGCCGACTCCGCCGCCAAGGGGATCTGGCGGTCGATCTTCTACTCCGCGATCGGTGGCTGGATCCTGCTGCTGGCCTTCTGCTTCGCGGTGCAGAACGTCGGTGACGTCACCGCCGGCGGTGGTTTCGTCAATCTCATCTTCAGCCAGGCCCTCACACCGAACTGGGCGAGCTTCGTCCTTGCCGTGGCAACGATCGGACAGTTCTTCTGCTCGGTGGCGTGCATGACGAGCTGTACGCGCATGCTCTACGCGTTCAGCCGCGACGGAGCCGTCCCTGGGGCGCAGTACTGGTCGAAGTTGAACCACGCGCGGGTGCCGGTCAACGGCGTCATGCTGACGGCGGTCGTGGCGCTGATCATCACATCGCCGGCCATCGTGACGGTGGACTTCTTCGGCATCCCCAGCCCGGTTGCCTTCACGGCGGTGGTCAGCATCGGCGTCGTCGGCCTCTACCTGGCCTTCGCGATCCCGATCTTCCTTCGCTGGCGCGCCGGCGACTCGTTCCAGGTCGGCAACTGGAACCTCGGGAACAAGTACAAGTGGATGGCCCCCATCGCGGTGGCGGAGATCCTCATCACGTCGTTCATCGCCATCTTGCCCAACAACATGTACGGGTTCCCGACCGACACCGGGTTCGCCTTGAAGTACGTCAACTACACACCGATCGTGGTGGGTGGGGCACTCCTGGCGCTGTGGATCGGCTGGCATGTGTCCGCCAAGCACTGGTTCACCGGGCCGAAGCACACGATCGATCTCCCCGCAGGCGTCTCGTCCGCGGACGAGATCGCCCTGGAGCACCACGACAAGGGGATCCTTCCGGGGGAGCATCACACGCACGAGGACCCGCCTGCGTCGTCGTGACCTGACCGCATCGATCAGCTCCTCCCGAAGGGCTCGGACCGCAAGGTCTGAGCCCTTCGGCTGTTCCGGCTCCCGACGTGGCACGATCGACCGGTGACGTCACCGAACCTGGACGAACGGGTCGTGGCCACCGGCATCGGTGGCGCTGACGTCTCCGGCGATGGCCTGGCGATGACCGACATGGTGCTGAACATCGGGCCGCAGCACCCGTCGACCCACGGCGTGCTCCGGCTGCGCCTCACCCTCGACGGCGAGCGCATCGTGGGGGCCGAACCGATCATCGGGTACATGCACCGCGGCGCCGAGAAGCTGTTCGAGGTCCGCGACTACCGCCAGATCCTCGTGCTCGCCAACCGACACGACTGGCTCAGCGCATTCAGCAACGAGCTCGGCGTGGTCATCGCAGTCGAGCGCATGCTGGGCATGGAGGTGCCGGTACGCGCGGTCTGGGCACGCACCCTGCTCGCCGAGCTGAACCGGGTCCTCAACCACCTGATGTTCCTCGGCTCGTACCCGCTCGAGGTCGGGGCCATCACTCCGGTCTTCTACGCGTTCCGCGAGCGTGAGGTCATCCAGGCCGTGATGGAGGAGGCCTCCGGGGGTCGCATGCACTACATGTTCAACCGGGTCGGTGGCCTGAAGGACGATCTCCCCAACGGGTGGCTCGACCGCACCCGGGCGGCCGTGGCTTTGGTCCGCGAGCGCATCCCGCAGCTCCAACACCTGATCTTCGGCAACGAGATCTTCCGGGCTCGCACCCGCGGCGTCGGGCTCTTGAGCCGCGAGCAGATCGAGCAGTACGGCGTGAGCGGTCCGATCGCCCGGGGGTCGGGCGTCGACTTCGACCTGCGTCGTGACGACCCGTACCTGGCATACGCCGAGCTTCGCGACGTCCTGCGGGTTCCGACTCGTACCGAAGGCGACTGCCTGGCCCGGTTCGAGGTGCTGATGGACCAGGTGTTCGTGTCGCTCGACCTCGCCGACGCCTGCCTGGATCGCCTCGGCGCACTG
>Ga0302322_100000369_pt1 | contig 34190 bp, 26 predicted proteins | sample Fen_T0_2_FD_203757 | JGI IMG/M metagenome (GOLD analysis project Ga0302322, IMG submission 203757) | Peat permafrost microbial communities from Stordalen Mire near Abisko, Sweden - Fen_T0_2 | ecosystem: Environmental > Terrestrial > Soil > Wetlands > Permafrost | place: Sweden: Abisko...
GGGTGAGCGTGTTTCGGCTGATCGGCACGGTGGTCCTGGTCGTGACCTCGATCGCGTGGACCCACCTCTACCGGTTCGTGATCCACCGCCGCGGCTGGCTCGACGCGCACCTGGCTCGGCTGCTCCCGCAGGTCGGCCTCAGCAGCCTCGCCCTCGCGGCGGGGATCACGGTGTCCGCCCTGCCGATGAGCTTCCTGTACAGCGGCCCCACCCCCGCGCCGATGCGCGTCTGGCTGCCGTGGGCGTACGCGATCCAGGTGTTCAGCGTGCTCCTCTGGAGCATGGTGTACTTCGGTGTGCACTACTTCTGGCGCTGGCGCCAGGCCGAGCGCGACAAGCTCGGCCTCGCGACCACGGCGGCGGAGGCCAAGCTCGACCTGCTGCGCTCGCAGCTGAACCCGCACTTCCTGTTCAACTGCCTGAACAGCGTGCGCGCGCTGATCATCGAGGATCCGCCCAGGGCGCACGCCGCGGTCACCGCGCTCTCGACGCTCCTGCGCTACTCGCTCCAGGCCAGCCACGTCGCCACGGTACCGCTGGACGACGAGCTCGCCATCGTGCGGACCTACCTGGTGCTCGAGGCGATCCGGTTCGAGGACCGGCTGCGCTGCGAGATCGACGTCGGCGCCGACACCGGCCGCGCGCCGATCCCGCCGATGCTCGTCCAGTCGCCGGTCGAGAACGGCGTCAAGCACGGCATCGAGCGACTGCCGGCCGGCGGGGTGATCTCGGTCGCCTCCTGGCTCGAGCAAGGCGCGCTCCACGTCCGCGTCACCAACACCGGCCAGATCGTCGCGCGCGAGGGCTCGACGCTGCTTGGCCTCGCCAACTCCCGCGAGCGGCTGCACCTGATCTACGGCCCGCGGGCGAGCCTGGCGATGCGCGAGGATGGCCGCCAGGTCACCGCCGAGCTCTCGGTGCCGCTCGTCGCGCCCGCGGTGGCGCCGGCGTGAGGGCGCTCGTCATCGACGACGAGCGGCTCGCGCGCAACGAGCTGCGCCGCATGCTCGACGCGGCCGGCGGCGTCGAGGTCGTCGGCGAGGCCGCCAGCGTCGACCAGGCCGCCGCGCGGATCGGCGAGCTCGGCCCGGAGCTCATCTTCCTCGACATCCAGATGCCGGGCGGCGATGGCTTCGCGCTGCTCGAGCGGCTCGACGCGGCGCCCTGCGTGATCTTCACGACCGCGTTCGACCACTACGCGCTGCGCGCCTTCGAGGTCAACGCGCTCGACTACCTGCTGAAGCCGATCGTCGCCGAGCGGCTCGCCGCCGCGCTCGCCAAGGCCGCGAGCTTCCTGCGCGCCCGCCCCGCCCGCCCGCCCGAGCAGCCGCTGGGCCGCGGCCAGCGCATCTTCGTGCGGGACGGCGATCGCCGCTGGTTCGTCGCGGTCGAGCAGATCTCGCTGATCGAATCCGAGGGCAACTACGCCCGCCTGTGGTTCGACGGCAGCCGCCCGCTGGTGCAGCGCTCGCTCAACGCGCTCGGCGACCGCCTCGATCCGGTGATGTTCTTCCGCGCCAACCGCCGCCAGATCATCAACCTCGAGCATATCGCGTCGGTCGCGCCCTGGCCCAACGAGGGCTACCTGGTCACGCTCGCCGGTGGCCTCCAGGTCGAGATGTCGCGGCATCGACGTGCGCTTCGACGAAGACGCCTGGATCGGCGATGCCCTGACGGCGTACCTGCTCCGCGGCGCCGGTGAGGGCGTGGCTATCGATGGCTTCGTCGCGGCATCGCGCGATGATCGCTGGCTCGTGCTGGTGCGCGCCCACCAGCTGGTGCTGTTCGATGAAGTCCACGGTACCGAGCAGGTGCTGGCCGGTGCAGACGCGCGCGGCGCAGGGAGCGGCGGCGGGATGGATCCAGCTGAGCGGGATCACGGACTCGAGTCAGAGGACCCGGCGGGGCGTCAGCGCGGTGAGCCGTGTGGGCAAGCGGCCTCGATCCCCCGACGCGCCCCCCGCTGCCTCGGAGTCGCCGGTCAGGCGCGCGCGATCGCGGCGATGTGCACCGGCCCCCGGAGCGCGAATCCCAGCGACTGATAGAGCGCGATCGCGGCGGTGTTGGCTGCGAAGGCGTGCAGGTAGGGCGTGTCCCCGCGCGCTGCGATCCGCGCGGCGACGTGGGCCGACAGCGCGCGGGCGAAGCCGCGGCCGCGTGCGTCGGGGTGCGTGCAGACACCGCTGACCTCGGTGAAGCCGTGGTGCTGCAAGCGCTCGCCGGCCATCGCCACGAGGACGCCGCGATCTTTGACGCCCCAGAACTCGCCCAGGCTGTGGGTCCGCGGCGCGAACGGTCCCGGCTTGGTGAGGGTCGCGAGGGCGAGCATCGCCGGGGCGTCGTCGTCGGTGAGCCGATCGATCATCGGATCGGGCATCGCGTCGGGCGGCGGCGCCGCCACCCGCTCGGCGACCATCTGCACCGCGGGCGCGGTCATGACGACGACGGTCCCTGGTGGGATCGCGATCGGGTCGACCTGGAGCACGATGAGGGTGCCCGCGGCGGGCACGAGCTCGGCGAGCGCCCGCAGGCTCTCGGGGTCGTCGTCGCGCGTGCCGGCGAGCGAGCCGACGTCGGAGGCGAACCGGCGCGCGCGGTCGTCGCCGACCGAGACCGCGCGCTGACGCGTGGTCAGGGCGTTCCACACCGGGCGGTCGAGCGGGTGCGCGGTCATCGCACGCCCTCCCGCGTGGCCGCGCTACGCGAGCGCGCCCCCCGTCGCTTGCGGATCGCCGCGGCTCGTTGATCGAGCGGCTCGGCCGTGAGGCCGTCTTCGATGGCGCCCAGCTGGTCGAGCAACGAACCCGAGAGGTCCCCGCACAGCGCGCGCACCGCGGCTTCGATCACCGGCCAGAGCTCGCGCTTCGCGGTGTCGATGAGGTGCTGGCCCTTGGCCGCGAGGACGACGGATCTGCGCCGCTGGTCGTCGGGGGCGGTGGTGATCGCGACCCAGCCATCCTCGGCGAGCTGCGCCAGCGTGCGGGTGGCGCCCGGCTGGCTCACGCCGAGCGCCTCGGCGAGCTTGCCGATCGTCGAGGGCCCGAGCCGGTCGATCGCGGCGAGGAACGGGAGCTGGCCAGTCTGGATCACGAGGGCTTCGTCATCGAGGATGCGCTGGGTGTGCGCCTGCATGCGCTCGCCGAGCCGCTTGAGGCGCGTGCCGAGCGCCAGGTATCCGAGGTGCCGGATCACGTCGTCGGTCATATATGATGGTATATAACTCGTTATGGTTCAACGCAACCGAAGCCGCGCCGCGCGACCCGGGGTCAGGCCGCGGCTCGTGCCTTGGCCGCCATCCAGCGACGGCCGCCGCGTGCTTCGGTTCGCGAAGCGTCGAGGCGTCCGCAGATCAGCCGCGGATCACGGACGCCGGGTGGCGACATAGATGTCGGCATCGCCATTGGCGGAGCTCGCTCTCATGTAGAGCCGGCAATTGTCGGGTGACAGCCAGTCGGACAGCTCGGAGCCCGACGTATTGAGCTCGTCGACCGGTGCCGGCGCGCCAAATCCGTCGGTCGTGGAGCTCCGGTGCGCGGTCCAGATGTCGTCAGAGGTGCCTCCGCGCTTCGACGAGAAGTAGATCGTGAGCCGATCGCCGCTGAGCGCCGCCATGAACTCGTCCGCGCTCGAGTTGAGCTCGAGCGCTGGCATCAGGTTGGTGAACGATCCGTTGACGATGGACGCGTGAAACAGGTCGTAGTTGCCGTTGCGGTTGGACGTGAACCAGAGCTCCTGGCCATCGGCGGTGAGCGAAGGCTGGACATCGTTATCGGCGACGTTGGGGGACGCGACGCCCAGGAGCGGGGCCGGCGTGGAGAACGCCGCGAGCGTGGTGCTGCGCGTCGCGACGTAGAGGTGATAGCCTTCGCCCGGCTTGCGGTTCGACGACAAGATCAGCGTCTTGCCGTCGGCGCTGACCGTGGCGTCGTAGTCTTCGAGCCCTCCCGGGCCCGCGGGCGGCGAGTTGACTGCCGCGAGCGGCATCAGCCCCGTGAACGGGTCGGCGATCGATGCGCGCTGGGCGATGTACACGTCGTGGGCGCCGGTCGTTGTCGCGGGGTCGTTGGAGGACAGGTACACGGTGCGTTCGTCCGGCGACAGGCTCACCGAGGTCTCGTCGGCCGCGCTCATGAACCCGGCGAGCGGCGCCGGGGCATCGAACTTGCCAGCCGGGTCGCAGGTGGCGTTCGCCGCGTCACGAGGGGCATCGCTGCCCGGCGCGTCTGCCGTCGGGGCGTCGGGGTGACCGCTCACGGAACCGCAGCCGACGAGGAACATCGCAGCACACCACATACCTCCTGAACGCATCGCGGAACGATAACACGCGTGCAAGACAACCAGCATCGAGGCTCGAGAGTAGGCGCGTGGCGGATCAACGCGGGGCGCGGATCCGATGCTGCAGAGTTATTCGCACCGCAGCCGCGTCTGCTCGAGAGGAGCTAACGCCGGGACCTGGTGCAGCTAGCGCCACTCGTCGATCAGGTTCGCGACCAGGGCGGTCCAGCCGGTCTGGTGGCTCGCGCCGATGCCGGCGCCGTTGTCGCCGTGGAAGTATTCGTAGAACAGCAGGTGATCGCGCCAGTGGGGATCGTCGGCGAACCGGGCGGCGCCGCCGAACACCGGGCGGTGGCCGCGATCGTCGCGCAGGAAGATCGCGATCAGCCGGCGGGCGATGTCGCGCGCCATGGCCTGCAGGGTGATCGGCTGATCGCGCGAGGCCGGGGTCTCTACCTGGTAGCGGGCGCCGAACGCGGTGCCGAGCTTGCGCAGCGACTCGATGATGAGAAAGTTCGTCGGGAACCAGATCGGACCGCGCCAGTTGGAGTTGCCGCCCTTGAGCTTGACGGCCGATTCCGCCGGCTCGTAGGCGACCCGGCGGCCGCCCCACTCGAACGGGCGCGCGGCGTGCTGCTTGGACAGCGAGCGGATGCCGTAGCGCGACAGGAACTCGCCGTCGTCGTGCATGTGGCCGAGCAGGCGGCGCAGCTGCGCGGCGTCGACGATCGTGAGCAGGTAGGTCGTCTTGCCGTCGGCGCGCTGGATCGGGTGGATCACCTGGTCGACCAGGTGGCGGCGGTTGGTGAGAAACCAGTTGAGGTTGGCGGTGAACTCGGCGAACGGCTCGATCCACTCGAGCTCGAGCCGCTCGACGGCGAACATCGGGATCAGGCCCACGAGCGAGCGCAGCCGGAACCGCTCGGCGCGGCCGTCGGGGTAGCGCAGCACGTCGTAGAAGAACCCGTCCTCGGTGTCGAACAGCGGGGTGTCGCGATCGCCCATGTGCTTCATCGCGTGGCCGACGTAGACGTAGTGCTGGAGGAACTTGCTCGCCAGGCCCTCGTAGACCGCGTTGTCGCGCGCCAGCTCGAGCGCGATCCGCATGAGGTTCAGGCAGAACATGCCCATCCAGCCCGTGGCGTCGGATTGCTCGAGCGTCCCGCCGCCCGGGCCCGGCTCGCTGCGGTCGATGACCGTGATGTTGTCGAGGCCCAGGAACCCGCCTTCGAACACGTTGTTACCGTGGCGATCGACCTTGTTGACCCAGCTCGCGAAGTTGATGAGCAGCTTGTGGAAGCAGCGCTCGAGCCACTCGCGATCGGCGCGGCCGTTGCGGATCCGGTCCATGTTGTAGACCCGCCACACCGCCCAGGCGTGGACCGGCGGGTTCAGATCGCCGAACTCCCACTCGTAGGCCGGCAGCTGGCCGCTCGGGTGCTGGAACTGCTCGAACAGCAGCATCCACAGCTGGTCCTTGGCAAACCTCGCGTCGACCAGCGCCATCGGGACGCACTGGAACGCGAGGTCCCAGGCCGCGAACCACGGGTACTCCCATTTATCGGGCATCGACATGATCCGCATCGAGTTGAGGTGCCGCCAGTGGCGGTTGCGGATCGTCTTGCGCGAGGCCGGCGGCGGGTGCGCCGGGTCGTCGCCATCGAGCCAGCGCGCGACGTCGAACAGGTAGCTCTGCTTGCTCCACAAGAGCCCGGCCAGGGCGCGGCGCTGGACCAGCCGCTCGTCGACCGTGGCCCCGCGCGGCGCCAGCTCGGCGTAGAACACGTCGGCCTCGGCCTTGCGTTCGGCGATGATCTGGTCGACCGCGACGAGCGGCGCCGCGGTGGGCCGGGCCGTGAACCGCAGCCGCACCGTGACGCAGCTGCCGCCCGGTACGACGTGGCGGTAGTGCAGCGCCGCCTTGGTGCCGCGGCCGTCGGGCCGCACCACCGACGAATCGGCTTCGCAGATCGCGCGGTGGAACGCGTCCTTGGTGTGCAGCGTGCGGCTCCTGCCGCCCGGGCCCCACACCCGCTCGCCGTGGGTCTCGTTGTCGGTGAACATCGCCGGGGCGGACGCGCCGTAGAGGTAGCGCGTCCCGAGCCGGTAGCTCGCGGGGATGCTGAGGTCCGGCAGGGTCTCCTCGTCGCTGGCGACCAGGCACGCGCCGCCCGCCGGCTCGCTCGAGATCCGCGGCTCGGGCTTGGGCACGGCGCCCCAGGCCCACGTGTTGCGGAACCACAGGGTCGGCAGGATGTGCAGCGGCGCCGGGTCCGCGCCGCGGTTGTGGGCCGTGATCCGGATCGCGAGATCGTCGGCGTCGGCCTTGGCGTATTCGATGAAGATATCGAAATAGCGGTTGTCGTCGAACACCCCGGTATCGAGCAGCTCGTACTCCGGGCCCTGGCCGCGCCGGCGCTGGTTCTCCTCGACGAGCGCGCGGTAGGGGAACGCGGTCTGCGGGTACTTGTAGAGCAGACACATATAGGAATGTGTCGGGGTGTTATCGACGTGAAAGTAGTATTCCTTGACGTCCTCGCCGTGGTTGCCCTCCGCGGGGGTCACCCCGAACAGCCGCTCCTTGAGGTGCGGATCACGCTCGTTCCAGAACGCGGGGGCAAAGCACAAGAGCTGGTAGCGGTCGGAGATCCCGGCGATGCCGTCCTCGCCCCAGCGGTAGGCCTTGGCGCGCGCCTTGTCGTAGGTCAGGTAGCGCCAGGCGTCGCCATCGTGAGAGTAGTCCTCACGTACGGTGCCCCAGGACCGGTCCGAGACGTAGGGCCCCCACCGGCGCCATCCCGACAGGTCGTCCACGACCTCGCGGAGCCGGTCGCGCTCGCGGTCGTGGGGCTCTGGCGCACGAGGTGCATTCGGAGGCTCGGGCATGGCGCGTGGCTCAGCTGGATAGCACTGCGGAGCGACGATGGGACGCGCGGAGCGATCGATCTGCGTCGCAAACCGTGGTTTGCTCAGCGCGATGTCAGCCCTGACCAGCTCGCCCGCGTGGAACGCCCTCCTCGGCCACAAGCAAGCCATCGCCAGCACGACGATGCGCGAGTTGTTCGCGGCCGATCCGAAGCGCGCGACCCGATACTCCCGCGAGGTGTGCGGCCTGTTCGTCGACTGGTCGAAGCACCGCGCCACCGACGAGACCTGGCGCCTGCTCCACGCGCTCGCCCAGCAAGCCGACGTCGCCGGCTGGCGCGACAAGATGTTCGCGGGCGAAAAGCTCAACGGCACCGAGGACCGCGCCGTGCTCCACGTCGCGCTCCGCAACCGGTCGAACCGGCCGATCCGCGTCGACGGCGCCGACGTGATGCCCGAGGTCAACGCCGTGCTCGCCCGGATGCGGACGTTCACCGAGCGGCTGCGCAGCGGCGCCTGGAAGGGCCACACCGGCAAGGCGATCACCGACATCGTCAACATCGGGATCGGCGGCTCCGACCTCGGGCCGGTGATGGTCACCGAGGCGCTGCGGCCGTACTGGAAGTCCGATCTGCGCGCCCACTTCGTGTCCAACGTCGACGGCACCCACATCGCCGAGACCCTCGAGCGCGTCGATCCCGAGCGCACCCTGTTCATCGTGGCGTCCAAGACGTTCACCACGCAGGAGACCTTGACCAACGCCCGGACCGCGCGGGGCTGGCTCCTCGACAAGCTCGGCGCCGGCAACGAGGCGGTCGCCAAGCACTTCGTCGCGCTGTCGACCAACGCCAAGGAGGTCGCCGGGTTCGGCATCGACACGTCCAACATGTTCGAGTTCTGGGACTGGGTCGGCGGCCGCTACTCGCTGTGGAGCGCGATCGGCCTGTCGATCGCCTGCGTGATCGGCATGGACAGCTTCGAGGAGCTGCTCGCGGGTGGCCACGCCATGGACGAGCACTTCCGGACCGCGCCGGTGGCCGAGAACCTGCCGATCACGCTCGGCCTGCTCGGCGTGTGGTACGCGAATTTCTTCGGCGCCGAGACCCACGCGATCCTGCCCTACGACCAGTACCTGCACCGGTTCGCGGCGTACTTTCAGCAGGGCGACATGGAGTCGAACGGCAAGCGCGTCGATCGCCAGGGCGGCGAGGTCGACTACACGACCGGCCCGGTGATCTGGGGCGAGCCCGGCACCAACGGCCAGCACGCGTTCTACCAGCTGATCCACCAGGGCACGCGGCTGATCCCGTGCGACTTCATCGCCCCGGTCGAGACCCACAACAAGCTCGGGCGGCACCACGAGATCCTGCTCGCCAACTTCTTCGCGCAGACCGAGGCGCTCATGACGGGCAAGACCGCCGACGAAGCGCGCGCCGAGCTCGAGGCCGCCAAGCTGCCGGCCGCCCGGATCGCCGAGCTCGTGCCGCACAAGACGTTCCCCGGCAACCGGCCGACCACGTCGATCGTCGCGCAGAAGATCACCCCGCGATCGCTCGGCAGCCTGATCGCGCTGTACGAACACAAGATCTTCGTTCAGGGCATCATCTGGAACATCTACAGCTTCGATCAGTGGGGGGTCGAGCTCGGCAAGCAGCTCGCCTCCAAGATCCTTCCGGAGCTCGCGGGTGACGCCCAGGTGACAGGCCATGACAGCTCGACCAACGGGTTAATCAATTATTACAAAGCCCATCGCAAACGATAACCCCAAAAAACCTGCCGCGTCCGCGAGCCATGGGCCGGCCGCGGTGCAATCGTGCGCGGAGCGTCCTGATGTAGGAGGAAGACCGTGACCGAAGCAGAGCTCGACCAGCTGTGTATTGATACGATCCGCACGCTCAGCATCGACGCTGTGCAGGCGGCCGACTCCGGCCACCCCGGCACGCCGATGGCGCTCGCCCCGGTCGTCTTCGCGCTCTGGCAGCGCGTGCTGCGGTTCGATCCCACAGATCCGATCTGGCCCAACCGCGACCGCTTCGTGCTGTCGGCCGGTCACGCCTCGATGCTGCTGTATTCGATATTGCATCTCACGCACACCAAGGCGGTCAATCCCGCGTACGAGCGGCTCGGCACGCCGGCGGTCTCGCTCGATGACATCAAGAAGTTTCGCCAGCTCGACAGCAAGTGCCCCGGCCACCCGGAGTACCGCTGGACGTCGGGGGTCGAGACCACGACCGGCCCGCTCGGCCAGGGCTACGCGACCAGCGTCGGCATGGCGATCGCGCGGCGCTGGCTGGCCGCGCAGTACAACCGACCCGGCTTCACGCTGTACGACTACGACGTCTACGCGCTCGGCGGCGATGGCTGCATGATGGAAGGCGTCGCGGCCGAAGCCGCTTCGCTGGCCGGCCACCTCGGGCTCGCCGAGCTGTGCTGGATCTACGACAACAACCGGATCACGATCGAGGGCGAGACCCACCTCGCGTTCTCCGAGGACGTCGCGACGCGGTTCATCGGCTATGGCTGGAACGTCACGCGGGTCGGCGACGCCAACGATCTGGAGATGCTGGCGCGCGCGTTCGCGACCTTCCAGGCGACGAGCGATCGCCCCACGCTGATCATCGTCGATAGCCACATCGGCTACGGCTCGCGCAAGCAGGATACCCACGGCGTGCACGGCGCGCCGCTCGGCGCCGAGGAGGTCAAGTACGTCAAGCGCCAGTACGGCTGGCCCGAGGACGCCAAGTTCCTCGTCCCCGACGGCGTCTACGACCACTTCGCCCAGGGCATCGGCGCGAGGTCGCACGCGCTGCGCGACGCCTGGGATGCCCAGCTCTCGAGCTACGCCGCAGAGTACCCCGAGCTCGCCGAGCACCAGCGCCGGATGCAGCGCCGCGAGCTGCCCGACGGCTGGGATCGCGAGCTCCCGGTGTTCCCCGCCGATCCCAAGGGCCTGGCCGGTCGCCAGGCCTCTGCCCAGGTGCTGAACGCGCTCGCCAAGCAGATCCCGTGGCTGATCGGCGGCTCGGCCGACCTCGCGCCCTCGACGCTGACCCGGCTCACGTTCGATGGCGCCGGTGACTTCGAGCGCGCCACGCCGGGCGGCCGCAACTTCCACTTCGGGATCCGCGAGCACGCGATGACCGCGGCGCTCAACGGCATGGCGCTTAGCAAGGTCCGGGCCTACGGCTCGGGCTTCTTCGTGTTCAGCGACTACGCGCGGCCGGCGATCCGGCTGTCGGCGCTGATGGAGCTGCCGGTGATCCACGTGTTCACCCACGACTCGATCGGCGTCGGCGAAGACGGCCCGACCCACCAGCCGATCGAGCACCTCGCGTCGCTGCGCGCGATCCCGGGCCTCATCGTGCTGCGGCCCGGCGACGCCAACGAGGTCGTCGAGGCGTGGCGGCTGATCGCCGAGCTCCGCCATCACCCCGTCGCGCTGGTGCTGTCGCGCCAGGCGATGCCGACGCTCGATCGCACCCGCTACGCCGCGGCCGCCGGGCTGCGCCAGGGCGCCTACATCGTCGCCGATAGCGCGCCGGCCCCCGAGGTAATCCTGATCGGCACCGGCACAGAGGTCGGCCTGTGCATCGCCGCGCACGAGCAGCTGATCGCCAGCGGCGTGGCGTCGCGCGTGGTCAGCATGCCGTCGTGGGAGCTGTTCGAGCAACAGCCGGCCGAGTACCGGGACCGCGTGCTGCCGCCTGGCGTGACCGCGCGGGTGGTCGTCGAGCAGGCTTCGAACTTCGGCTGGGAGCGCTACGTCGGCCGCACCGGCCACATGATCACGATGCGGACGTTCGGCGCATCGGCGCCGCTGAAGGAGCTGCAGTCGAGGTTCGGCTTCGCCCCCGAGAAGATCGTCGCGGCCGCCCGGGCCCAGCTCGCCCGCGCCGCACAGTGAACCCGCACGGCCAGGCCGTGGGATACAACAGGAGACACGGATGCAGCTCGGAATGATCGGACTTGGCCGGATGGGCGCCAACATGGCGCGCCGGCTGATGCGCAATGGCCACCACTGCGTGGTCTACGATCGCAGCCCGGACGCGGTCGCGGCGCTCGCGACCGAAGGCGCCAAGGGCACGGACTCGCTCGCCGCGCTGGTCGCCGGGCTCGCCAAGCCGCGCGCGGTCTGGGTCATGGTCCCCGCCGGCGCGCCGACCGAATCCACCGTCCTCGAGCTCGCGACGCTGCTCGAGCCCGGCGACACGGTGATCGATGGCGGCAACTCGTACTTCAAGGACGACATCCGGCGCGCCAAGGACCTGGCCGCCAGGCACATCAACTACGTCGACGCCGGCACCAGCGGCGGCGTGTTCGGCCTCGAGCGCGGCTACTGCATGATGGTCGGCGGCGAGCCGGCGGTGATCCAGCGGCTCGAGGCGATCTTCCAGACCCTGGCGCCCGGCCGCGGCAACGTCGAGCGCACCCCGGGCCGCGACAAGCTGCCGGGCACCGCGGAGGATGGCTGGCTGCACTGCGGGCCGGTCGGCAGCGGCCACTTCGTCAAGATGGTCCACAACGGCATCGAGTACGGCCTCATGCAGGCGCTCGCCGAGGGCTTCGACATCCTGCGCGGCGCCAATAACCCCACGGTCGACCCCGCGCACCGGTTCGTGCTGCCGGTCGCCGACATCGCCGAGGTGTGGCGACGCGGCAGCGTGCTGTCGTCGTGGCTGGTCGATCTGACCGCCAAGGCGCTGGTCGACGACCCGGCGCTCACGAAGTTCACCGGCCAGGTCCAGGACTCCGGCGAGGGCCGCTGGACCGTGCTGGCCGCGGTCGAGGAGTCGATCCCGGCCGACGTGATCGCGACGTCGCTGTTCACCCGGTTCCGGTCGCGCCAGGAACAGTCATTCGCGGAGAAGGTCCTGTCGGCGATGCGGTTTCAGTTCGGCGGTCACGTCGAGCGCCCCACGGGTGGCTGATGGCGGCGCCCTCCTCCCAGGTCCGGCGATTCGCCGATCTCGACGCGCTCAGCGGCGCCGCGGCCGACGACCTCATCCGGATCGCCCACGCCGCCATCGCCGCGCGCGGCAGCTGTCACATCGCGCTGTCGGGCGGCTCGACCCCCAGGCGGCTGTTCGGCCTGCTCGTCCAGCGCGGCGCCGCGGCGCTGCCGTGGGACCACGTCGAGCTGTGGTGGGGCGACGAGCGCACCGTGCCGCCGGACCACGCCGACTCCAACTACCGCATGACCCGCGAGGCCCTGCTCGAGCCGCTCGGGATCGCCGCCTCGCACGTCCACCGGATCGCCGCGGAGACCGACCCGGCCGCCGCCGCCGCCGCGTACGAGCGCGAGCTGGTCGCGGCGCTCGGCGCACCGCCGGTGTTCGACCTCGTGCTGCTCGGCATGGGCCCCGATGGCCACACCGCGTCGCTGTTCCCCGACAGCCCCGCGCTCGACGAGACCGCGCGCTGGGTCGTCGCCAACCCGGTGACCTCGCCGCTGGTCCACGGCCACACGACGCGGATCACGCTGACCGCGCCGGCGATCAACGCCGCCCGCCACGTCCGGTTCCTCGTCGCAGGCGCCGACAAGGCGGCCTCGCTCGCCGCCGTGCTCGACGGCCCGCCCGACCCTCGGCGCTATCCATCGCAGCTCGTCGCGACCCGCGGCGCCGACGTCGCCTGGCTGGTCGACACCGCGGCGGCGGCCTCGCTGGGAGGCGCGTCGTGATCCTCGCAGGCGACGTCGGCGGCACCAAGACCGTGCTGGCGATCTGCGGCGACCAGGACTTCGCGCTCGCCCGCGAAGCGGTCTACCCGTGCGCCGACTATCCATCGCTCGAGGCGATCCTCGACGCGTTCCTTGCGCCCGACGAGCGCGCCGGCCTGGCCGCGGCGTGCTTCGGCGTCGCCGGCCCGATCTCCGAAAACACCTCGAAGATCACCAACCTGCCGTGGACGATCGACGGCCACGCGGTGTCGGCCAAGCTCGGCATCCCGGTCACGCTGATCAACGACCTCCAGGCCACCGCGCTCGGCACGCTGATCCTGCCGGACACCGCGTTCGCGGTGCTCCAGCCGCCCTCCGCCCCCGCGCCGCACGGCTCGATCGCCGTGATCGCGCCGGGCACGGGCCTTGGCACCGCGCTCCTGGTGTCGGACGGCCGCCGGTATCGCGCCCTGCCCTCCGAGGGTGGCCACGCCGACTTCGCGCCCACCACCGACGAGGAGATCGAGTTCCTGCGGTTCATGCGCGCGCGCCACGGCGGCCACGTCAGCGTCGAGCGGGTGCTGTCGGGCGCCGGCATCGGCGACCTCTACGACTTCGTCCGCACCACGGCGACCACGCCCGAGCCGGCCGCGCTCACCGCGCTGCGCGCCACGGGCGATCGCAACGCCCAGATCTCGCGCGCCGCGCTCGACCGCACCGACCCCTCGGCGATCCGCGCGGTCGAGCTGTTCGTCGAGTTGCTCGGCGCCGAGGCCGGCAACCTCGCGCTGCGCGGCCTCACCACCGGCGGCGTCGTGATCGGCGGCGGCATCCCGCCCAAGCTGTTGCCCGCGCTCCAGGAGCCGCGGTTCCTCGATCGGTTCAACGCCAAGGGCAGGTTCTCTCGGTGGACGCGCGGCCTCGCCGTCCGCGTTGCCCTCGAGCCGCGCGCAGCGTTGTTCGGCGCGGCGCACTACGCAGCAACTCACAAGGACTCACGCTCATGACCGTTTCGCACAAGCACAATGGACCGACCGGATCGGGCACCCCGCTCGCGTCGTCCGTCACCGGCGAGATCCTCGGCGACCTCACGACCAAGCGCCGCCGGCCCGAGCCGACCGCGATCGTCATCTTCGGCGCCACGGGCGACCTCGCCAGCCGCAAGCTCGCGCCGGCGCTCTACAACATCATGCTCGACAACGCGGTCGCCGAGCCGACCGTGATCATCGGCGTCAGCCGCGGCGCGCTCACCGCGGCGCAGTTCGCCGACAAGCTCAAGTCCAAGGTCTCCGAGTTCTCGCGGCGCAAGGTCGAGCCGGCGGTGTGGGACAAGTTCGCCACCAGCCTCGACTACGTCGGCGGCGACTTCGACGCCGACGCGACCTACCTCGCGCTCAAGGCCAAGCTCGACGACGCGGCCACCCGCGGCACCCGCGGCAACCGGGTGTTCTACCTCTCCACGCCGCCCGCGGTGTTCCCGCTGATCCTCCAGAAGCTCGAGCAGCACAAGCTGATCGAGCGCGAGGTCCAGAGCCACGGCAAGCCATCGTGCCGCGTCATCGTCGAGAAGCCGTTCGGCCGCGACCTGGTCTCGGCGCGCCAGCTCAACGAGATGATCGCGAGCTACATCGACGAGTCGCAGATCTACCGGATCGATCACTACCTGGGCAAAGAGACGGTCCAGAACATCCTGGTCCTTCGGTTCGGCAACTCGATCTTCGAGCCGATCTGGAACCGCAACCACATCGACTACGTCGAGATCACCGCGGCCGAGTCGATCGGCATCGAGGGCCGCGGCTCGTTCTACGAATCGACCGGCGTGGTCCGCGACATCATCCAGAACCACCTACTCCAGGTCATGTCGCTGGTCACGATGGAGGTCCCGGCCTCGTTCTCGGCCGACGACGTGCGCGACGAAAAATCCCAGCTGCTCCGCTCGGTCAGGAACCTCGACCTCAACGAGGTCGCCAACCACTGCGTGCGCGGCCAGTACCGCGGCTACCGCCAGGAAGATGGCGTCGCGCGCGACTCGCAGACCCCGACCTACGCGGCGATGCGCTTCATGATCGACAGCTGGCGCTGGCAGGGCGTACCGTTCTACCTGCGCGCGGGCAAGAAGCTGGCGGAGCGCCTCACCGAGGTCAATATCCACTTCCGCGCCGTCCCGCTGGTGCTGTTCAAAGAAGAAGCCGCCGGCAGCGTGCTCCAGCCGGCCGTCCTCACCCTGCGGATCCAGCCCCACGAGGGCATCTCGCTGCGGTTCGTCGCCAAGGTGCCCGGCGAGAACATCAACGTCGGCAACGTGCTCATGTCGATGACCTACGCCGACGCCTTCAAGCGCCCGATCTCGGAGGCCTACGAGCGCCTGCTGCTCGACTGCATGCGCGGCGACGCCACCCTGTTCAACCGCCGGGACTCGGTCGATCGCGCCTGGGAGCTGATCCAGCCGGTCCTCCAGATCTGGGAAGCCACGCCGGGCGTGCACTTCTACGACCCCGGCACCGCGGGCCCGCCGCAAGCCGACGACATGCTGGCCCGCGACGGCCACACCTGGCGCGAGCTGGTCAAGCCGACCCCGACCTGATCGCCCCGGGCGCATCGCCGCGCGTTGGGAGGCGGAACACGACGAACCTGGGGCCACAGGGGCGAATCGGATACGCTCGCGGCGTGAGCGACGCACGATCTAGCCGCGGGTCCGAGCGGGTCCAGATCGCTGGTCCGTGTCGAGCGCACGGGCGGAGTCCGCGATGACGCTCGACGGCGTCGAACTCACGACCGAGCTCGATGATGATCTCGTGCTCGCGCTCAACAACGCGCACGCCGCCGAGACCTCGTTGCTCACGCTGGGTCAGCTGGCCGGGCTGCGCGCGAAGGCGTTCGTCGCCGCGGGAGTCGATCGCGGCACCTCGGCGTTCCTGATCGCGCTCGACGAGACCGCCGCGTACGACAACCCGAACTTCGCGTGGTTCAAGGCGCGGTTCGATCGGTTCGTGTACGTCGACCGGATCATCACGGCGCCGCACGCGCGGGGTCGCGGGCTCGCACGCACGCTGTACCACCACGTGTTTCAGCGGGCCGCCGCGGCCGGCCACGTCCGCGTGGTATGCGAGGTCAACGCCGAGCCGCCCAATCCCGGCTCGGACGCGTTCCACGCGGCGCTTGGCTTCGAGTCGCTGGACCGGCACGCCGTGCCGTCGCAGCACAAGATCGTGACCTATCTCGCCCGGCGACTCTGAGCCGGCAGTTGCCGAGCGGACTCGATGCGACACAACCGCGCGTGGCCCGTGCTGAGCGACGAGCTGCGGGCGCGGCAGACCTGGCGGTCGCGGGCGATCGCCCAGGCGCTGGCGCCCGGCGAGCGCTCCGCGCTGATGTTCGCCCCTAGCGGCGACGACGAGAAGCTGGTGGCGACCGGCGAGACGCTGCTGTCGCTGGTGTCGGCGGCGTGACCGACGAAGCTACGCGATCGACGCGGCCGCGTCGCCGGCGGCGCGCAGCACGTCGTCGCGACCGATCTCGATCCGTCGCTGACTACCGCGGCGGCTCCTCGGTCGGCGTGAATCGCTGTGGCTCGCGCGCCTCGAGCGAGAGCCCGGGCAGGACCCGCGTGCCCTCTTTGCGGACGGCCGCCAAGGCGTCGGGCAGTAGACCGAGCGCGCGCACGATCGTGGGCGCGACCTGGGTCGTACTCACGCGGTCCGAAACCCTGCCGCGACGAACACCCGGCCCCGCCACGATGAGCGCGACGTGGGTGTCGTCGATGGTCCCGCCGCCGTGTTCGGCGATCTTCTTCTTGCTGCCCGAGTAGATCACCCCCGCGTTCGGCTGAACGAAGGCGTTCGGCGCGCGGGCGGCCGCGATCGGGTCTCGGGACGTCGGATTGCCATAGATCGCGGCCAGCGCCGCACCTGCGGTGATGCTGGACCGGAAGATCGTTCCGGGAGGCAACGCGTTCGCGGACATCGAGGCCCGATGGCCGGGCTCGGTCAGCTGCGCCACGACGCCGGTGACGTTCGCTGGCGATTGATCCTGCAACCACAAGATGCCGACGTCGTCCGTCGTCAGATGTCCAGCGATCGCGTACGGCGACCCGCTGTTCGGGTTCACGTACGCCCCGAACACGGCGTCGACGCTCGGATCGGCGGCATGGATGAAGCGGATCGGGTCGACCACCGTGGCAGTTCCGGTCCCGCCGGGCTCCATCGCGAGCTTGGTCCGGTCGACGGGAGCTTGTCCATGCTTCGCGGAGACCACGAGCAGCGTCGAGTCATCGAGCTGGTTCGCCTCGAGTGCGTCGACGATCCGCCCGAGCGAAGCATCGACGTGCGCGATCGACGCCGCGAGCAGCGCCGACGGGGTTCCGGCGCCGTCCACATACCCGCCGACCGGGAGCTTCTGGCCGACGCTCACCGCCTGGAAGTTCATGCCGAGGATCGCGGGGACACGCTCGCGCTTCGATCCGTCGGAGGTCTCGCCGGTGATCTCGTTGATCACGGACTGCACCTTCGTATCGTCGTAGGCCATCACCGATGGCACGCACGTGGTGAAGTCGTCGATCTTCGCGAGCGGCAGCGAGTTGGTGGTGCCATCGCAAAGCGCGAGGCTGGCGGTGAGATCGACGCCGTTGACGGTGCCGGCGCTGGCGACCAGCGAGTTGATCTCCGGCGTGTACAGGTCGTCGACGCCCGCACCGGACGGTCCGTTGACGATGTCGTAGGCGGGGTGCTTGTCCGACCAGGCGGTGCGGCCGCCTGCCCGGTGAATGACCTCGAAGATGGTGTTCACGCGGATGAAGTCGTGGGGAAAGACCGGCGCGCAGTCGCCGTGCGCGTCCTTCGCGAGCGGCAAGTTCGCCGGGTTGATCCCGCCGCTGAACAGCTGGCTAGCGTCGAAGTCGAGGGTCTCGTCATAGACGATCTGGGTGCCGGGCCCCCCCTGGCAGTTGCTGCCGGGCGCGTACAGCGTGCGATCATAGGCGTCGTCGTAGTAGACGCCGGTCGACCTGGGCGTGCCGCCGGTCACGAGCGCGAGCAGGCCCGGGAACGAGTCCGACGGTGTGGAGGTGTGGGCAGAGCGCAAGACAGGACAGTGCAACGGCGTTTCGGGTATCCATCGTGCCTCCTGCGCCGGGTGCTGGGCGCTGGAGCCGTGTAGCAGGCGTCCAAGACGTTCTCGTGACGGACTTGGCTTGGCCGTGATCCGCGACCGTGTCGCGGGCGTCGCGCGACTCGTTCAGCGGACCATCAAGAGAGCGGTATTCCAACGAATTCGCCGGTTCGGCTCACATGTTGATGGCGATCGCTGTCGTTCACAAAGCCAGCATCTTCACGAATGCATCATGAGGCAGCCAGTAGGCCGATCGCGTCGATTTCACGGTGAGCGCTGACCGCAAGATGGTCAGGGCCCCCGGCCGTGCTTGCATACGATCGGCTCGTGTACCTCGACCGGATCATCACGGCGCCGCGCGCTGTACCACCACGTGTGCTGCGGGCCGCGGCGGCCGGCCACGTCCGCGTGGGATGCGAGGTCAACGCCGAGCCGCCCAATCCCGGCTCGGACGCGTTCCACGCGGCGCTTGGCTTCGAGTCGCTGGACAGGCACGCCGTGCCTTCGCGGCACAAGATGGAGCTCGCCATGACGAGCGTTCGTATCACGGAGCTTTCCCGAGCCGGGGCCGCTCGCCCCACGCGCAGACGTACGTGAGGCGCCGTGCGGCGGAAGCGCGACGTGCGCGCTGCGGACCGCACATGATCCACCGCGGCGGGCGCCGGCCCGCGCGCGCCGCGCTACCATGAAGTCCGACGAACCGCGCCGCGACCTCGCAGCATCTGTAGATCGCGCACCGTTGTTCGCGCCTCTCCCCCGCCGTCCCCGTGCCATCCGACGAACCCAGCCTCGCGACCCCGCCCCCCCACCCTGAGGCACCGGGTGTCCCGAGGTTGCCGTTCCGCGGCCGGATCGGCCGCGCGCTGCGCCACCGCAACTACCGGCTGTTCTTCGCCGGCCAGGGCATCTCGGTGATCGGCACGTGGCTGACCCGGTTCGCGACCAGCTGGATGGCGTACCGGCTCACCGGCTCGGCGCTGGTGCTCGGCCTGGTCGGGTTCTTCGGCCAGGCGCCGACCTCGTTCATCGCACCGTTCGCCGGAGTGCTGGTCGATCGCTGGGATCGCCACCGCACGATCCTCATCACCCAGGTGTTCGCGCTGCTGCAGTCCGCGGCGCTCGCGGTGTTCGCGCTGACCCACACGATGACGATCTGGCACCTGGTCGTGCTCGGCGCCGTGCAGGCGGTGATCAACGGCTTCGACATGCCGGCCCGGCAGTCGTTCCTCAGCCAGATGATCGACGACCGCGCCGATCTGCCCAACGCGATCGCGCTCAACTCGTCGATGGTCAACGGCGCGCGGTTGATCGGCCCGGTGGTCGCCGCCGTGCTGGTCGATCTGGGCGGCGAAGGCCTGTGCTTCACGATCGACGCGATCAGCTACGTCGCGGTGATCGCGTCGCTGCTGATGATGCGGGTGCCCAAGCGGGAGGTCCCCGCGCGATCGGGCAAGGTGGGCGCCGAGCTGGTCGAGGGGCTGCGCTACGTGCGCAGCCTGCCGCTCGTCCATGCGGTGCTCGTGATGCTCGCGATCTCGAGCATCACCGGCGGCGCCTATGGCGCGCTGATGCCGATCATCGCGGCGACCACGCTGCACGGCGGGCCGCACACGCTCGGCCTGCTGATGGGCGCGGCCGGGCTCGGCGCGCTGGTCTCGGCACTCTACCTGGCGAGCCGCAGCTCCGTGCTCGGCTTGCCGACGGTGATCGCGCGCTGCGCGCTCGGCCTCGGGATCGGCCTCCTGGCGTTCGAGTTCGCGGTCTCGATGTGGATCGCCGTGCCGGTGATGTTCGTGATCGGCCTCACGATGCTGATGCAGCTCGCCGCGACCAACACGCTGGTGCAGACCATCGTCGACGACAAGATGCTCGGCCGGGTGATCAGCCTCTACGCCGTGGCGTTCTTCGGCGGGGCGCCGGTCGGCGCGCTGCTCGAGGGTTCGCTCGCCAACCAGATCGGCGCCGTGCACACGTTCGCGGTCGGCGGCGTGGTGTGCGTGGTCAGCGCCGCGATCTACGCATCGATCTTGCCGCGGCTGCAGCGGGTCAGCCGTCCGCTCTACGTGCGGCGCGGCCTCATCAGCGAGTCGTCACCGCCAGCTCGAGAACGATAGCCGGTCAGTGCGGGTGCGCAGCCGGTGGCCGATCTGGCGCAGCGCGACCAGCAGATCGCTCTCGGGTGGCGGCTCGGCCTCGCGCTCGGCGAGCCGGTCCATCGGCCCGATGTCGACGCAGCCATACGCCCGGTCCTTTGGCGAGCAGTACACCCGCACGTGCATGTGGTCATCGTGGCGCGCGCTATCGCCGGGCTGCCGCAGCGCCCGGCGCGCGTTGATCACCACCGCGTCGGGTTCGCCGCTCTGCTTGGCGTATTCGATCAAGCGGTTGGCGATCGGCTCGTACATGAAGATCCATTGCACGGCGGCCTCGGGCGCCGCGATCAGCTCCTTCACCAGCAACCAGGTCCGCGGCACGTCGATCGACAGGCCGCTGCCGTCGACCGCGCGGGCCCACGCGTTGAATGCGTGCATCGCGTCGGGCTCGAACGGCTGGCCGACCGGGTCGCGCATGTAGTAGAGCAAGTCGACGTCGCGTCCGCTCTGGTGCGAGCGGTGGAACGCGGCGCGCTGGCCGCCCCCGGCGCCCGAGAGGTCGGCCACGACCAGCCGCACGTCCGGCGCCTGGCGGTGCATCCGGCGCGCGACCCCGGTGACGAGGTCGATCGTCTCGTCGGTGCCGAACCGGTTGTCGCGGGCGCGCCAGACCTCGCGGGTCACGAAGCCTTCGCCCAGATCGGGCAACCGCGTGCCCTCGATCAGGTAGCCGCGGCTAGGCTTTCCGACCGAGATGCTCGTGCCGTCGCTCACGACGCCGAGCTCTGCACAGCCAGCCAGCACGACGATCAGCGCGAGCCACCGCATCGCCTCCCAGTATGCCTGCGGCCGCTCCGGAGGTGAAGCATTACGCAAGAACGGGCCGGGCAGCGCCCGACCCGTGTCATCGGCGTGTGCGGGAAGTAGCTACGACTTGTCCTCGAACTCGGCGTCGATCACGTCGTCCTTCGCCCCACCGCCCGGCGCCGGGCCGGGCTCGCCACCCGCCGCGCCTTCGCCGCCGGTCTGCTTGTACATCACCTCCGCCAGCTTGTGCGCGGCGGCCTGGAGCTTCTCGAACGCCGCGCGCAGCTCGTCGGGCTTGTCGGCCTCGCGGTTGCGCTCGAGCACGCCCTCGGCGGACTTGAGCTCTTCCTCGATCATCAGCTTCTCGGGCTCGCCGAGCTTGCCGCCGTTGTCCTGGACCAGCTTGCGGGTCTGATAGACCAGGCTATCGAGCTGGTTGCGCGCCTCGATCGCCTCCTTGCGGAGCTTGTCCTCCGCCTCGTGCTGCGCCGCATCGTCGACCGCGCGCTTGATGTCGGACTCCGACAGGCCGCTCGACGCCTCGATCCGGATCGTCTTCTCGGCGTTGGTCGCCTTGTCCTTTGCCGCCACGTTCAGGATGCCGTTGGCGTCGATATCGAAGGTGACCTCGATCTGCGGGACGCCGCGCGGCGCCGACGGGATGCCGGTCAGCTGGAACTTGCCGAGGGTCTTGTTGTCCTTCGACAGCTGGCGCTCGCCCTGGGTGACGTGGACCTCGACCGACGATTGGTTATCGGCCGCGGTGGAGAACGTCTCGCTCTTGCGCGTCGGGATCGTCGTGTTGCGCGGGATGAGGACGGTGGCCACGCCGCCGAGCGTCTCGATCGCGAGCGACAGCGGGGTGACGTCGAGCAGCAGGATGTCCTTGACGTCGCCCGAGAGCACACCGCCCTGGACCGCCGCGCCGAGCGCGACGACCTCGTCGGCGTTGACGCTGCGGTTCGGCTCGCGGCCGAAGAACTCCTTGACCTTGGCCGCGACCATCGGGATGCGGGTCGAACCACCGACGAGCACGACCTCGTGGATGTCGGTGACCTTCTTGCCGGCGTCCTGCAGCGCCTTCTTGCACGGCTCGATCGCGCGGTTGACGATGTCCTCGATCATCTGCTCGAACTTGGCGCGCGCCAGCTTCTTCAGCAGGTGCTTGGGGCCGGTCGCATCCGCCGTGAGGTACGGCAGGTTGACCTCGGTCTCCTGCACGCTCGACAGCTCGATCTTGGCCTTCTCCGACGCCTCCTTGAGGCGCTGGAGCACCATCTTGTCCTTGCTGACGTCGATGCCGGTGTCCTTCTTGAACTCGCTGACCAGCCAGTCCATCAGCCGGTTGTCGATATCGTCGCCGCCGAGGTGGGTATCACCGTTGGTCGACACGACCTCGACGACCTTGTCGCCGACCTCGAGCACCGAGATATCGAAGGTGCCGCCGCCCATGTCGAACACGGCGATCAGCTGCTCCTTCGTCTTGTCCAGGCCGTAGGCGAGCGCCGCCGCGGTCGGCTCGTTGATGATGCGCTTGACCTCGAGGCCGGCGATCTTGCCGGCATCCTTGGTCGCCTGGCGCTGGCTGTCATTGAAGTACGCCGGGACGGTGATGACCGCCTCGGTCACCGTCTCGCCGAGGTACTCCTCCGCGGCGCGCTTGAGCTTCATGAGCACGCGCGCGGCGATCTCCGGCGGCGAGTAGCGCTTGCCGCGGATCTCGAACGCGGCGTCGCCGTTGGGCGCGCCCACGACCTTGTACGGCACGCGCTTGGCTTCGCCCTGCACGACCGCGTCGGTCGCCTTGCGGCCCATGAAGCGCTTGCTGGAGAACACGGTGTTCTCGGGATTGGTGATTGCCTGACGCCGGGCGATCTGGCCTACCAGGACGTCGCCCTTGTCGTCGAAGGCGACCACCGACGGGGTCAGGCGCGCGCCTTCCTCGTTGGAGATGACCTTGGGTTCCTTGCCTTCCATGATCGCGACCACGGAGTTAGTGGTTCCTAGGTCAATGCCGATGATCTTACCCATGACGTGATTTCCTCGACTTCAGATGTGAAGTGGATGTGTGTGCTGCGCAACCTAGTCACCGCGTAACAGGCCGTCAAGGTTGGCAGCGCGATCGGGCGGGATGAACCTGTGCAATCCACTCGCCGCGGCAAAAACCTCGTCCCACGTCGATGGTTTTCGCGTGCGCCGGGGACACGCTCGCTCACGGCGAGGCAACACACCGTTCGCCCCGTGCTGGACGGGGGCGGTCGGGCCATTGACGCAACCGCGCGGCCACCGACGCCGCGCTGGAAGCGCGCCGAATCATTCGGTGACCGCTGTGCGGCCGCGTCAGGCGGTCGCTTGCGTCTCGGCCTGCGCGGCCTTCGCCAGCGCGATGATCGAGGGCGGTGGGTCCTTGAGCGCGAGCGCGAGGACCTCGTCCATCCGCTTGACGCTCAGGATCTCGACTTCGCGCTTCACTTCCTCAGGGACGTCGATCAGATCCTTCACGTTGCGCTCGGGGATGATGACGCGCTTGATCCCAGCGCGGTGCGCCGCGAGCAGCTTCTCCTTGACGCCACCGATCTGCAGCACGTTGCCGCGCAGCGTGATCTCGCCGGTCATCGCGACATCAGGCCGCACCGGCACGCCGGTGAGCAGCGAGACCAGCGCGGTGTACATCGTGACGCCAGCCGACGGACCGTCCTTGGGCACGGCGCCCGCCGGCACGTGGACGTGCAGATCCTTGTTCTCGAGGAAGTTGCCCGGATCGAGGCCGAGCGCCGCGGCCCGGCCGCGCACGAACGACAGCGCCGCCGTGACCGATTCCTTCATCACGTCGCCGAGCTGGCCGGTCAGGGTCAGCTTGCCCTTGCCGGGCATCTGGGTCGCCTCGATGAACAGGATGTCGCCGCCGACGGCGGTCCACGCCAGGCCCGTGGCAACGCCCGGCTCGCCGACGCGCTCGGCGACTTCGCTGACGAACTTCTTGGGTCCGAGCACCTCTTCGACCACGGCCGGATCGATCACCTCGTGATCCTTGGCCTGGCCCTCGGCGACCTTGACGGCCACCGCCCGGCACACCGAGCCGATCTCGCGTTCGAGGTTCCGCACGCCGGCCTCGCGCGTGTAGCTGTCGACGATCTCGAACAGCGCCTCGTCGGTGATCTCGCAGCGTTCGTTGGTGAGGCCGTGATCATCGAGCTGCTTGGGCACCAGGAACTTGCGCGCGATCATCTTCTTCTCCTGGCGGGTGTAGCCAGGCAGCTCGATGATCTCGAGGCGATCGCGCAGCGCCCACGGGATCGGGTCGAGCTGGTTCGCGGTCGCGATGAACAGCACCTTCGAGAGATCGAAGGTCACCTCGAGGTAGTGATCGCTGAACGAGCTGTTCTGCTCGGGATCGAGCACCTCGAGCAGCGCCGACGCCGGGTCGCCCCGGAAGTCGTGGCCGAGCTTGTCGATCTCGTCGAGCACGAACACCGGGTTGTTGGTCCCGGCCTTCTTGATGCCCTGGATGATGCGACCCGGCAGCGAGCCGACGTAGGTCCGGCGGTGGCCGCGGATCTCGGCCTCGTCGCGCACGCCGCCGAGCGAGATCCGGCCGAACTTGCGGCCGATCGCGCGCGCGACCGAGCGACCGAGCGAGGTCTTGCCGACGCCCGGGGGACCCGCCAGGCAGAGGATCGGACCCTTCTTGTCGTTCTTCAGCTTGCGCACCGCCATGTACTCGACGATGCGCTTCTTGACCTTGTCGAGATCGTAGTGATCCTCGTCGAGGCAGCGCCGGACTTCGGGCAGCTCGATGTGATCCTCGGTCGAGATCGACCACGGCAGCTCGACGAGCCACTCGAGGTACGTCCGCGTGACGGTGTACTCCGCCGACGACGGCTGCATGCCCTTCAGGCGATCGAGCTGCTTGCGCGAGACCTTCTCGGCCTCCTCGGGCATCTTCGCCTTGGTGATCTTCTCGGCGAACTCGTCGAGATCGCCGCCGCCATCGTCGAGCTCGCCGAGCTCTTCCTTGATCGCCTTGAGCTGCTGGCGCAGCACGTACTCGCGCTGGTTGCGGCCCATCTCCTCCTGGACCTGGGTGTTGATCCGCTCGCGGACCTTCAACACCTCGAGCTGGCGCGACAGGAACTGCAGGACTTTTCGGGTCCGGGTCTTCAGGTCGAACGTCTCGAGCACGTCCTGCTTCTCGCCGACTTCGAGCTCGAGGTGGCTCGTGATCAGATCGGCGAGGTGACCGGCCTCGGTGACGCTATCGACCAGCGCGCCGGCCTCCTTGGGGAGCTCGGGCATCAGCTTGACCACGCGCTTGGCGATGTCTTTCAGGTTCATCACCAGCGCGTCGAGCTCGACGTCCGACGACGTCGGATCCGGCACGCTCCGGACCTTGGCGGCGAGGAACGGCTCGGCGCCATCGAACGTCGAGACCTCGAACCGCGAGACGCCCTGCAGGATGACCGAGAAGTTGTCCTTCGCGAGCTTGATGACTTTCAGGATGCGCGCCGCGCAGCCGACCATGTAGAGATCGCCCGACCCCGGATCTTCGGTGCGCGCGTCTTTCTGGGTGAGGATGCCGATGACAGGGCGCTCCTTGGCGATCGCATCCTCGACCAGGCGCACCGACTTGCGGCGGCCGACATCGATGGGAATGATGGCGCCTGGGAACAGCACCGAGTTGCGCAGCGGAAGGATTGGGAGCGTGTCCGGGATTTCGACCGGCTGCTCCCCCCCTGCCTTGGCCTTGGTCATAGATCGAAACCTAGCGACGGATCTCCGTACGCGTCAAGGCGACCTGCCTGTAATGACGGGCAGTTTCTCGTCGGCCTCACGCTCCATGGCGGCGGGTCGCGGAGCGCTCCGCGCAGCGGTGAGCGAGCCCACCGGGCCCGCGTCGAGCGAGGCGCGCGAGCCCCGCTGTCGCATCGGATGATCTCGCTGGCCGCGCGTCCGTGTCGCGGGCGGCGGCGTGCGCAACGCGAGGCTGGACTCGACGAGCACATGCAGCCGCGGATCGGCGCGCGTGGAGGTCCCTGCTCGAGGCGCGGGGACCTAGAACGGACGGCACGCAATGAACCGCGTCCATCGTCTGTCGAGCACAAGAGGCGAGCCTCTCGGTGCTCCCGCTTGCCGTTTGCGGTGGTGGAGCAGACAGTTCATCGGGGTCATCTACGAATTCTCTGGATGCCGACCCAGTTTGGTCTTACCAATTGGCGTACCGAGTCTCGGGGGGAACATGGTGACAGCCAAGATGAATGAGATGACGGCGATTGACGCAGTGTTCGAGACACTGCTCAAGAACATCGTCGGAGGTGCGTATCCCGCGGGCACGAGGTTGCCCGCCGAGCGCGAGCTCGCGCGCCAGCTGGGCGCGTCGCGTCCCACGCTGCGCGAGGCGCTCCGCCGGCTCGGCGAGTGGAACCTCGTCGAGCCGCGCCGCGGCTCCGGGATCGTGGTCCGGCCGTACCGCGACTGGTCCATCGAGGTGCTCGCGGCCTACGTGCGCTACGGCAAACCCGAGCACGAGCAGCCAGGCATCGTCCGGATCCTGCTCGACGTGCTGGCGATGCGACGCGCGGTGGCGCTCGAGGTGATCCGGCTCACCGCGCAGCGCATCCCCAAGGGCGGCACCACGGCGGCGCGCGCGGCCATGGCGCGCGCGTGGTCGATGCGGGAGCACGCCGACTACGGGCGCGAGGACTACGAGGTGATGCGCACGATCACCGAAGCCGCGCAGTTCACCCCGGGGCTCTGGCTCTTGAACCTCCTGTCCGAGGTGTGGTTCGACTGCGCAGCCACGCTGCGGTTCGCCGTGCGCCCGCCGGACGACTACGTCGCGGTCTACAGCCATTTCTTCGAGTTGCTCGAGGCTGGACAGGCAGACGCGGCGGTCCAGCTGATGGCAGACTACTTCGAGCGCCACGACGCCCAGATGGCGACCACGCTGGGCCAAGCCACGCCTCCGGCGTCGTCGCTCGCCCCATGACGTCGACGGCGCCGCCGTGCCGCCACAACCATGACCTCCGAGCCCGCCCGGCGCCGGCGGCGCGCGGTGCGCCGCTACGGCTCGGGTGGATCGTCGCCGAACAGCGAGCCCACGAACAGCTCGATCTGATGGAACGGCTCTGCCCGGACGGTCTCGCCACGCTCGGCGCGCAGCCGTGTCACGTAGCCGTCCGCGCTCCATCGCATGACGGTCAATGTGGCGTCGCGCGGGTCCAAGATCCAGTAGGATGGGACCTGCGCGTGGTGGTACAGGCGCAGCTTCTTGATCGTGTCGTGCTTGGCGTTGCTCGGCGAGACGATCTCGCAGATCCAGTCCGGCCGCAGCTTGACCGGCATGCCGACGGGCCGCTCGCGGCTGCGATCGCGCCGCCAACCAGCGACATCCGGACGCACGATCTCGGTGCCGCCGAGCAACACCTCGACCTCGATCGCCAGCCACCAACCACCGGGGCCGCCACGGCTGCCGGGTGGACCCTGGAACTGCGGGCCGATCGTTTGCACGAGCCCTGCCTGCGCGCCACCGTGTTCGCCGCTCGGCGAGGCCTTGGGCACGATCTCGCCAGCGATGAGCTCGTGAAACCGCTCCTCGTCCGGGATCGCCCAGAACTCATCTGGGGTCGCGATGCGGCGCGCGGACTGGGTCATGACGTTGCCAAGGGAACGTATCTAGTATACGCGGGGTCGCAAGTCGACAACCAGCGCGATTGTGCGGCAGCGACGCTGCCCCTGCGCGGCGTCGCGATCGGAGGATCGCTCGCTGCGGGGCGGCGGTCAGCTGCCCGTCGAGCGGTAGTGGCGCACGCCGACCCGCCAGACCTGCAGCGCGATCGCGAGAAACGCCGGCCCCGCCAGCGGCGCGATCCAGCCGACGAACCCCGGCGCGCCGAGCGGATCCGGCCTCCCGAGGATCGCCACGCCGGGGAAGTAGACGACGCAGCCGATCGGCACCACGAGGATGAAGAAGCCACGAAACCACCACCGGTAGATCGACAGCGGATACTGGCCCATCGTCGCGCCGCCGTAGGTGAACGCGTTCCACACCTCGAGGCTCTCGACGGTCCAGAACGCGGTGGTCGCCTGGAGCACCAGCAGCCCGAGGAACGCGCAGACGCTGGCGGCGACCGAGGCGACCGCGAGCAGGGCCCGCCCCACCGTCCAGTCGATCGAGCCGGCGATGACCGCATAACCGATCACCCCGAGGCCCTGGGCGAGCCGGCCGATCCGGCGCAGCGGCAGATCCTGGCCGAGCAGCTGCAACACCGTCGAGCGCGGCCGCAGCAGCAGGCGGTCGAAGTCACCGCTCTTGACCGTCGCGCCGAACAGATCGAGCCCGCGACCGATCGAATCGCTGATCGCGAAGCTGACCGAGACCAGGCCGTAGAACAGCGCGACCTCTGGCAGCCGCCAGCCGCGGATCTGGCCGAAGCGGTCGAACAGCGCCCAGATCCCGAGGAACTCGCTCGCCGTGACGAGGAACGTGCTGACCACGCCGGTCACGAACGACGCGCGATACTGCAGCTGGCTGCGGATCGACAGCGCCGCGTAGCGTCCGTAGAGCCGGATCGCGTCGCCGATCGCGTCGGGGAGACGCGTCATCGCCGCCCTACCCACCCTGCACGACCAGCCGCCGCAAGCCGCGGCCGAGCAACCACCGACCGAGCGCGATCAGCGCGAGCGTCCAGCCGGTCTGGCGCACCAGCACCGAGGCCAGCTGGCCGGGCGCGAGGTGCCCCGCATAGACCCGGAATGGCAGATCGAACAGCCCGGCGAACGGCAGCCACGCGAGCACGGGCTGCGCCCACCCCGGCAGCAGCGGCAGCGGCACCGCCAGGCCCGAGAGCAGCGTGACCACCGTGGTCATGAGGAGCACGACGCCTTCGCCACCGAGCGTCCACAGGAGGCTGACGTTGTTCAGCGTCGAGAGCGCGCAGCTCAGCACGAACGCGCCGAGCAGCGCGACCGCGGCACCCGCGGCGCACGCGAGCGACGGCGGCGGGGCGAGCCGCCATTCGCCCAGGCCGACCCGCGGCAGCACGAGCGCGGCGATCAAAGCCATCGGTACGGCGCGCAGCAGCGTCGGCGCGGAGCGCTGCGCGACCGCGCGGGCGTACCACAGGCCGTACAGGTCGACCGGGCGGCACAGCTCGTAGGCGACCGCGCCGCTGCGGACCATCGCGCGGACCTCGGCGTCGGCGCTCCACGGCAGCATCGCGAACAGCGCCTGGCCGAACCACACGTACGACGCGACCTGCGCGAACGCGATCGGCTGCGTGGCCGGCGAGCTCGATCGATAGAACGCCTCGTAGACCATGATCAGCACCAGGCCGAACACCACCTGGGTCCACAGCCCGGCGAGCGCGGCGGCGCGGTACTGCAGCAGCACGCGGAACCGCGCGCCGACGATCGCGCGGTACGGCCGCAGCCCGCCGGCCCGGATCACGGCGCCTGCCCGTGCGACGCGTACAGCCGCGCGACGATCGCCTCGATCGGCGGGTTCTCGACGAACAGATCGCGGATCGCGTGGCGGCCGGCGAGCCGCTGGATCAGCGCGGCGGGCGGGACCACCTCGGGATCGAACGCCAGGCACACGCGGTGGCCGTCGCGCCGGATCTCGGTCGCGCCCGGCTCGTCGATCGCCGCGCCGGCGTCGACCAGATCGACGGTCAGCCAGCGCTCGCGGGTGACCTGCGCGCGCAGCGCGACCAGCGTGCCGTCCGACAGGATCTTGCCGCCGGCGATGACCATGACCCGCGTGCACAGGGCCTCGATGTCGTCCATGTCGTGGGTCGTCAGGATCACCGTGACGCCGCGATCGCGGTTGATCTGCTTGATGAAGTCGCGCACGGCGAGCTTGGAGACCGCGTCGAGCCCGATCGTCGGCTCGTCGAGAAACAGGATCGCCGGGCCGTGGAGCAGCGCCGCGGCGAGATCGGCGCGCATGCGCTGGCCGAGCGAGAGCTGGCGCACCGGCACGTCGAGCAGCGCGCCGAGGTCGAGCAGCTCGATCATCTGGTCGCGCGCCTGGCGATAGCGGTCGCCCGGGACGCGGTAGATCTCGCGCAGCAGGTCGAACGACTCGATCACCGGCAGGTCCCACCACAGCTGGGTGCGCTGGCCGAACACCACGCCGATCTCGGCGACGTGCGCGATCCGATCGCGCCACGGCACGCGGCCGGCGACCTCGCAGCGCCCGCCATCGGGCACGAGGATGCCCGACAGCGCCTTGACCGTCGTGCTCTTGCCCGCGCCGTTGGGCCCGATGTAACCGACCAGCTCGCCGCGATCGATCGAGAACGACACGCCATCGAGCGCGCGCACGGTGCGATGGGTCCGGCGGGCGACGCCACGGAGCGCGCCCCACAGCCCGGGCGTGCGCTCGGCGACCCGGTACGTCTTCACCAGGTTGTCCACGACGATCTGCGCCATGCCCGGCGCGAGCCTGCCGTACCCGCCGGTGAGAATCCAGCGCGACCGCGCGGGTTTCCGCGGCCTACCAGGTCCGGCGCAGCGGGTGCGCCTCGGTGTTGAACACCACGTGATCGAGATCGACCACGGTGTCGGGCGCGAAGATGAAGTACAGGTACTTCAGCGACTCGGCGAGGAAGTAGCTCGGCATCAGGTCGCCCTGCGCCATGGTCTCGACGCTCTTCAGCACGGTGTAGCCGTCCGGAGTGCGGGCGTGGGTGACGAGCGCATCGAAGAACGCCTTGCCCATCGCGAGGTACTGCGGATCCTGCGTCGCGCGCCGCAGGTACCACGCCGACTCGATGATCTCGGGGCGCAGCGGATAGCCATCCTGGGTGATCGTCATCGTACTGTAGTCGATAGCCTCGGGCTCGATGCCGCGCAGCTGCCACATCCGGAAGCACGAATCCTCGAGGCGCCGGGCGCGCTCGACGTCGCCGCCGAGCACGAACACCGCCGGCAGGAACGCCTGCAGCGAGCCGAACGCGGTCGCCGTGACCTTGCCGGTCGTCATGTCGACCTCGCCGTACCACAGCCCGCCCGACGCCTCCTGCGCCAGGTGCTCGTTGATCGCCGCGACCCCATCGCGCCACATCCTCGCCAGATCCTCGTCGCCGAACAGCAGCCAGCCCTTCAGCAGGTACTCGTAGTACGAGTCGATGCCGCCGCCGATGTGGCTGGTCGGGCTGAGCCACTGGCCGGTCTCGACGTCGATCTCCTCGCCGACGAGGCCCAGCTTCGAGCGCCGCGCGTACAGCTCGGTCACGGCGCGCTTGGCCTTGTCGAAGTACACCGGCTTGCCGGTGAGCTTGGACAGCGTCCCGAACTCGAGGATCAGCGTGCCGATCTCGGCGGGGTTGCTCTTGGCACCCGAGACCTTGCCGGTCTTCAAGTTGACAAACATGTACGGCATGCCCGTGGGCGAGCCGAACACCGGCAAGAGCCGCGTCCCCAGATCGTCGGCGAGCGCCAGCAGGTGGGGATCGCCGGTCAGCTGGAACCCCGACAGCAAGCCGCCGAGCACCCGGATCACGATCTCGAAGTTCTTGACTTCGATGTCCTTGTCGAACGCCAGCTTCTCGACGATCAGGGCGCGCGCCGCGACCGCCTCGTCGGTCAGCCCGAGCATCACCAGCGTATCGAGCGCATCGACCGGCGTGATCAGCAGCGACTCGCGGTACCAGTCGCGCGGAGCGTGGCTCAGCGGCCGCAGCTCGTCGTGGCCCCAGGCGTACTTGGCGTAGGCGTTCCACGCCGCCCGGGTCTCCTCGCGAACTCGCCGCGCCATCGCCTCGCGATCCATCCCGGGGCCAGCCGCTGGCACGCGGACCTGGGCGGGCGCCACCGGCGCGGCCGTGGACGCCGTCGGGCGAGGCTGGCTGCACGCCAACAGGACCACGAAGCCGGAGAACAGCAACTTCATCACACGACGGTCGCCGGTTTGTGGCGATTCGGCTATTGCTCGCGGCGAGATTTCGCGGCCGGCGCCGCCCTGCGTTACGAACCCGATTCGATCTTGGTGCCGAGCGGCACCTTCACGCGGGTCACTTCCTCGCGCGCCATCGGATCCTGCTTCACGCCCTCGTCGATCCCGAGCTTCAGGATCACGATGTCCTCGCCGTGCTCGACCACGGCGTGAAGCTCGGTGCCGGTCGGTCCGGTGCGGCAGGCCACCCCGGTCATCGCCCTCATCTCGGCGGCCGGGGTGATCACCGTGCAGGTGCCCTTGTAGCGCCCGAGCGGATGGCTCACCTGCTTGCCGGTCTCGTCGGTGGTGGCGAGAAACACCTCGGACAGCTCGCCGTGGACCTCGAAGCCCCACGACAGCGCGACGCGCTTGGCGAGCACCACGGGCCCGCCCGACGATGCGGGCTTGGCGCCGGTGGCCTTGGCCCCGCAGGCGGTGAACAGCAAGAGCGTGAGCACCAGGCGAGTCATCGCGTTCAGGTTACTACACCGGGTAAGATGGCGGCATGTCGCTGGCCCGTCTCGTCGTGGTCGAAGGCCCGGACGCCGGCCGCGAGTTCGAGCTACCGATGCGCGGCGGCGTGGTCGGCCGCGGCGAGGGCGCGCTGGTCCAGCTCACCGATCCCACGGTGTCGCGCCAGCACGGCCTGATCGAGCTGCGCGACGGCGCGCTGTGCTGGGTCGACGATAGCGGCAAGCCGCGCACGATGATCAACGGCGTGCCCGCGGCGCTGCGCTCGCTCGAACCCGGCGACGAGGTCGTGATCGGCGCGACCAAGCTGGTGTTCGTGCCGGTCGACGGCGTGGCGGTCACCCGCGCGGCGAGCCACGTCACCCTCGAGGTCGGCAGCCGGCAGCTCCTGGCGCTCACCGGCGGCGATCCGGTCGATCAGCGCGCCCGCCGCCACCTCGCCGCGATCGCCGCGCTCGGCGATCGGCTGCGCGCCGAGACCCAGGCCGGCCGCGACGCGATCGCCCGCGCCGCCTGCGACGCCGCGCTGACCGCGCTCGCCGCCCGCCGCGCGTTCCTGCTCGCGGTCGCGCCCGCCGCGCGCGGCCGCGTCACCCCGGTCGCCGCGGCGATCGCCGCCGGCGAGCCGCCCCAGCTCCAGGCTCCGGCCGAGCTCGTCGAGAAGGTCGCGCAAGGCAGGCAGGTCGTCACCGCCGAGACCGGCGGGCGCGCGCTGATCGCGGCCCCCGTGCACGGCGCCGGCGACGACGTCATCGGCATCCTGTGGATCGATCGCAAGGCGACGCCGTGGGACCCGGTCGACACCCTCGCCGCCGGCTGCCTCGCCCATCTCACGGGCGCCGCCTGGGCCGCCGCCGACGCGCGCGATCAGCTCGCGCGCCGCGCCGACGCGCTCGACGAGCAGCTCAACGGCCCGCCCGCCGGCGCCGACTTCGTGGGCCGCTCGGCCGCCGCCCAGCGCGTGGTCGCGTTCGTCGCGCGCGTCGGCCCGAGCGACGCCACGGTCCTGCTCGGCGGCGAATCGGGCTCGGGCAAGGAGATGGTCGCGCGCGCGATCCACCGCGCCTCGCGCCGCGCCAGGGGGCCGTGCGTCGCGATCAACTGCGCCGCGCTCACCGAGAGCCTGATCGAGAGCGAGCTGTTCGGCCACGAAAAGGGCGCGTTCACCGGCGCCACCGAAAAGACCGCCGGCCGGTTCGAGATGGCCGACCGCGGCACGCTGTTCCTCGACGAGGTCGGCGAGCTCCCGCTCGGCCTGCAGACCAAGTTCCTGCGCGTCCTCGAGGAGCGCCGGTTCGAGCGGGTCGGCGGCAACAAGTCGATCGACGTCGACGTCCGGGTCGTCGCCGCCACCAACCGCGACCTCGCCGACATGGTCAAGCGCGGCCGGTTCCGCGAGGATCTGTTCTACCGCCTCAGCGTGATCCACATCGACGTCCCGCCGCTGCGCGACCGGCTCGACGACGTGCCGCTGCTCGCCGAGTTCTTCCTCGCCCGGTTCCGCGGCCAGGCCGCCCGCCGGATCGCCGGCTTTGCCCCCGACGCGCTCGACGCCATGGCGCGCTACGCCTGGCCGGGCAATGTCCGCGAGCTGCGCAACGCCATCGAGCGCGCGATCGTGCTGGGCGACGGCGCCCAGATCATCGCGGCCGACCTGCCCCCCCAGGTGCTCGCGGCCGCCCCACCGCGCGCGCGGCTGGCCTCGCCCACCCCACCGCTGGGTTCCATCACCGGCCGCCTGCCCGCCCTCGTGTCGGCTGCGCCGCTCGAAGTGCCCGCGCCGCCCGCGCGCCCCACGCCGCCGCCTCAAGCCCCCCCCAGGCCACCGCCTCGCTCGCTGCGCGAGCTCGAGAAGCAAGGCATCCTCGCGGCCCTCGCCGCCACCGGTGGCAACAAGGCCCAGGCCGCCGCGATCCTCGAGATCGATCGCTCGACGCTCTACAAGAAGCTCAAGGACTACGACATCGACGGCTGA
>Ga0302322_100000374_pt1 | contig 34083 bp, 26 predicted proteins | sample Fen_T0_2_FD_203757 | JGI IMG/M metagenome (GOLD analysis project Ga0302322, IMG submission 203757) | Peat permafrost microbial communities from Stordalen Mire near Abisko, Sweden - Fen_T0_2 | ecosystem: Environmental > Terrestrial > Soil > Wetlands > Permafrost | place: Sweden: Abisko...
GCGACTTCCGGCGCACTGCGCGCCGCGCCGAAGCAATGCACGGCGAGTTCGACCAGCGGCGCGAGCTCACGAGCCAAATATTCAACGTGCACGCCTGCGCCGCCATACACTTCGGGCGGATACTCGCGGCTCAAGAGCGCGATCTTCATTGCTGACAAATTCTCTGGCGGATCACGGTCGGACAAGGTCGTCTTTGCCGACGACGACGATGCCGTTGTCGCTGAAGGTGAAGCCGCGTGCGCGGTCTTCTTCCGGGTCGACACCGATGCGGGCGCCAGGCGGAACCTTCACGTTCTTGTCCAAGATAGCGCGTCGAATGATGGCGCCGCGGCCTACGTCCACGCCGTGCATCAAGACCGAGTCTTCCACGTTCGCGCGCGAATGAATCGACACGCCGGGCGATAGGATCGAACGGCGCACCGCGGCCCCCGACACGATCACGCCGGCAGCCACCATCGAGTCGATGGCCATGCCGCGCCGCTGCTCTTCGTCGAACACGAACTTCGCCGGTGGTAGCGCGCCCAACGACGAGTGAATCGGCCACTCGTGATTGTACAAGTTGAAGATCGGATGCACGCTGATCAGATCCATCTGCGCTTCGTAGTACGCGTCCAAGGTGCCCACGTCGCGCCAATAGCCGGCATCGCGCTCGGTCGCGCCGGGCACCTTGTTCGAGTGAAAGTCGTACACGGCGGCTTGGCCGGCATCGACCATGGCAGTGATGATGTTGCCGCCCATGTCGTGCGCACTGTCCTTGTTGGCGGCGTCTGCATGCACCGCGTCGATCAAGGCTTTGGTGTCGAATACGTAGTTGCCCATGGACGCGAACACGTGCTTCGGATCATCGGGTAACCCTACGGCATTCTGCGGTTTTTCGACAAAGCTCGCGATTTTGTTGTTGGCCCCCGGGGTGATGACGCCAAAACGCGAGGCCTCGTCGATGGGCACCCGAATCGCCGCCACCGTGACACTCGCCCCCGACTGAATGTGCGCGTCGATGATCTGCTCCGGATCCATGCGATAGATGTGATCCGCGCCGAACACGCAGATGTAGTCCGGGTTCTCGTCCTGAATCAGGTTCAAGTTTTGGAAGATCGCGTCGGCGGAGCCCTCGAACCAACGCGGGCCGAGCCGCATTTGCGCCGGCACGGTCATCACGAAGTTGTTGAACAGCGGCGACATGCGCCAAGTCTGGGCGATGTGTCGATCGAGGCTGTGGCTCTTGTATTGAGTGAGCACGGCAATCCGCAGATAGCGGCCGTTCACCAAGTTGCTGAGCGCGAAGTCGATGATGCGATAGTTGGCACCGAAGGGGACTGCGGGCTTAGCGCGATCGCGAGTCAGCGGCCAAAGCCGCTTTCCTTCGCCACCAGCGAGAACCACTCCGAGCACGTGAGGGCGTTTTGCCATACGGGAAAAATCCTGCCGGAAGTCGTGGCCCGACGAAAGAGCTTTCTAGGCACGTTTCCTTCCCTGGCCTCTAGAGCCGGGGATTGTCCGAACAAATCACGGAAACCGCCGACAACCGAGGGTCACGAGTGGCCGATCCGCCGGACGGATGGCGCCCTTGGCTGTGCAGCGTTCGACGAAACGCGGCAATCGCCAACGCTTCGGTTGGCGCCGGGCGACTAGTCGTGGTCCGATCGGGTCTCAGCCGTCGAAAGGAGCTCGCCCATGCTGCTCATGCGTAAGATTTTGGTCCCTGTCGATCTCTCGTCAGCTGGCACGAGCGTGCTCGAGCAGGCGCAAGATTTTGCCGCGAAATTCTCGGCTACCATCGACCTACTGTACGTGTGGACCCCGCCTGCGCTGCTCGCGCCAGAGGCACTGCTGACGGGCGTGGGCGTGACTGAACAACCATTTTTGGAATGGTTGGGCGACAGCGCGCGCGAGCGGTTGGCCAAATTCGAGAGCCAGGCGCGTAGCGCAGGCATCGCCATCGACCGCAGTTACTGCGAGCTCGGTGACCCGGCCTCGGCCATCGTCGAACAGGCTGGATCCGGCGGCTACGACCTGTTGGTCATGGGCACGCATGGGCGCACCGGGCTGTCGCACGCTGTGATGGGCAGCGTGGCCGAGAAAGTCGTTCGGCGCGCACCATGTGCCGTGCTCACCGTGCGCACCAAGGACTGACGAACGCCACACGCGCCCCCGGGCGGCGCGGCGCGCGATGTAGGACACGCGGAGCGAGCAAGCAGGTACCAGAAAATCAGGCCCAAAAATCAGGCATTGGTGCAGCGCGAGGCGGGTAGTACTCTCTACTCGTTGCGGCCTGGCCGCAGTCATTGGCCAAGGCAGATCGCGCATGCACCCCAAGTCACTCAAGCGTTGGCTAGTTGGTTCCAGCCTGGTGCTGGGCTCGCTCAGCAGCCTTTGTGCTTCGCCCGCGACCGCTCAGGCGCAAGGCCCGAGCACCGACGGCGATGGACTCAAGCGTGCCAGAGAGCAGTTTGCGCAAGCCCTTGCCCTGCAAACGGGCGGTGATTGGGCCGGGGCGCTCGCGCTCTTGAAAGAAGTCGCCGCAGTGAAGCCCACCCCGCAAGTGCGCTTCAACATTGCTCTGTGCGAAGAGCGGTTGGGGCTGCTCGTGGCTGCGCTCGGCGATTACGAGCTGGCAGGGTCGGACGCGCAAGCCCAGAAAGTCGATCAGGTGCGGCAAGAGGTGGACGCGCGCCTCGAGTCGCTCAAAGCGCGTGTGCCCCGCGTGGTCGTGAAGCGGGGTGAAGGCGCCGACTCGGCGACAATTTCACTCGACGGCGTTTCGCTCGGCGACTCGGTGCTCAACAGCCCCTTGCCCGTCGACCCAGGGCCACACGTGGTCGAGGGCGCCGGGGCAGGCTTTCTGCCCTTCAAACAAGCGTTTCGCGTCGCCGAGCAACAGACCGCGACAATCGAAGTGAAGCTCGAGCCTTTGCCGGTCAAACCCGCGCCGGTGGTGGTTCCCGCGCCCGCCGCCCCTCCGTCGGCGCAAACCATGCGCACCGCGGGCTTCGTAGTCGGCGGCGCCGGTATCGCGAGCTTGATTGCGTCCGGCGCGATGTTCTACCTGCGCCACACCGCGATCAGCGACCTCGACCAGCAATGCGGCCCTGATCGCATGAGCTGCCCGGACAACGCGCAGAGCACGATCGACCGCGGCAAGCTGTACACGACACTGGGCAACGTAACGCTCGCCGTAGGCGCGCTCGGCCTCGGGGTCGGCGCGACGCTGGTCGTGATCGGCGGACGCCAGAGTAGTCGCGCAAGCGTGGGGCTCGCGCCCGGAGCCGTGGGCGCGAACGCGGGCGGAGCGACGTTGCTCGGAAAGTTCTGAGCGCGCGCGTCAGAAGCCGGGAGTGCGGACTGGGGAGACGAAAGCGCCGCCACTGCCCGCTGTCTTGGCCACTGCCGGATCGGGCTTTTTCGGCGGTGTCGCCCAACGCTTGGGTGGCACCGCCGATTTCGCCGGTGCAACCGACTCAGCTGGCATCGGGGGCAACGGTTCCATCGGCTTGACGGCAGGTTCCTCCGCTGGCGGAGCGGGATCGCGAACGACGCCCAGGGCCGGTGACGCGGCTGGCGAATCGACCGCAGAGATCGCCGGTCCGGGACGGCGACTCATCAATAACGCGACGATGATGCCCAGGGCTGCGAGCAGCGCCGCGGATAGCGCCGTCCGCATGCGATTGCGACCGGGTGCGCCCCGACTCTCGCGAGTGACCGGCAGCGACTCACGCTTGGTGGCACCCGGAAGCGAATCCTGCCCTTCGGCGCTGGGCGTCACTTCACGGCTGGAAACCAGACCCTCTAGTACGGTCGGCGCTTCGTCGGGCGAGTCAGCGTCGGCCATGCGCGGCGCGGATTTGCCCATTTCACGGCGATCGGCCGCTTCTAGCGCCGCCTTGATGGCGTTCTTTCGCTTCTCCAGGCGATCGGGCAAGAGCGCGCGCAGAAATTCTGCGACCTCTTCATCAGTGCTCGGACGCATCGAAGGTGGCAGAGCGCGGGTCAGGCCGATCAGCATATCGTTAGCGGTCGGGTAGCGTTTGGAGGCATCCTTTGCGAGAGCCTGCAGCACCACCGCTTCGAGCCCCGCCGGATAGCCGGGCACGATCGCGCTCGGCGGCGTGACGGGCTCGTCGTCGCTGATTCGGCGAATGGTTTGGCTCTGGTCGTCACCGCGAAAAGGGTGAGTCCCGGTGGTCATCATGTAGAGCAAGATGCCCATGGCGAACACGTCCGTGCGCCGATCGATGCGTTCGCCGCGCAGCTGCTCGGGCGACATGTAGGCAATCTTGCCCTTCAATTGCCCGGCTTCCGTGTCGGCCGCTGCGCGGCTGGTCGCCTTGGCCACGCCGAAATCCACCACCTTGACCACGCCATCGTAGGTCAGAAGCACGTTTTGCGGGGACACGTCGCGGTGCACCAGACCGACCAGCGTGCCATTTTCGTCGCGCAGCTCGTGAGCGGCGTGAAGGCCTCTGCAAGCCTGCGCGGTGATGCTGACCGCAATCGCCAGGGGGATCCCACCGCGGGTCGCCGCGTATTTCATGATGATGTTGAGCGGCTCCCCGTCCACCCACTCCATCACCAAGTACAGGATCCGATCGACCTCCCCGAGGTCCATGATTTCGATGACGTGCGGGTGACGGACCTGCGAGGCCAGCGAAGCCTCGTCCAGAAACATGCGCTCGAAATGTAAATCGTCGACGAGCCCGGGCAGCATGGTCTTGATCGCGACCATCTTCTGAAAGCCGCGCGTGCCACGTAGTCGCGCCGCCCACACGCTCGCCATCCCCCCCTTGGCGATGGGGAGCAGTAGCTCGTAGCGCCCGAGCACCTGGCCGGCAGTGAGGTCATCGAGCATGCGTGTCCGCGTGAGACGGGACACACTACCATAGCTCTCGTTGGCGGTCGTCGCCTCCCCAGCCTTACAAATGCCTCGGATTAATGGGTGCGCGCCTGATCGCCCGCAAATACTCGGACTCCTACATCCCCGCCTTCGGTCTCCGGCCACGGCCGTAGCGCTAGCACTGCACGAGCGTCGGCAGAGCCTGCGAGGACCGGTGAGGCTGTGGTCAAAATCCACTGCGCCGCAGGCAAAGCCGCGCGAAATGCGGCCAGCAACTGCTGCAGTACCTGAGTGTCCTGATGTAGGTCTACTTCATCGATCGCGATCACCCCCTCGGACTCGCGTGGATCACGATCAGGGTAAGCTGCCCACAATGTGCGCACGGACAAAGCTGCAAACGCCGCCAGGTGGCGCGCCCGGGTGGGCAGACCGTCGAATGGCAGCATGCGCTCGCTCCCTTGCACGGAAAACATCGGCTCGAACGAGAACGGATCGATGCCTCGGTACGAACACCCCAGCAACGAAAGGAGCGTGTCGAGCGCGCTCTGCATGGCTGCACCGAGCAGGTCGAAGCTTCGCTCATCGCGGGGCGATCCGGGAGTGCGCGAGGAAAGCGCGCTCGAGATCGCCGCGTAGGCCAAGGCCTGTTTGGTTTCCCGCGCTAGATCCGAGCGGGTCGCGTCGTCCACGCCGGCGCTGGCACGCACGTCGTAGCGGGCCACCGTGCGTGCCGGCGCACTGAGCGCGATTGGCTGCCGCGAAAACCAGCGCGTACTGGGGATGGACAGGAATGCGAAGCCGCCCTCGCTCGCCAGACGATCGAAGAGCAGCTGTTCGCGACGGCGCAAGGCTTCTTGCTCGTCATTTACGCTCAAACGCGCATTCGGGCTGACGACCGAAAGCGGGTGGGGGCGGAGCGGCTCGTCTTGCCCGAGCGCCCAGTCGCAGGCGGCGAACGGCTGCGGAGCCGACTCTCGCGGCTCCCAGCGCGCGGGCTGTACGACGCAATGTCCAGGGCGAGTACTGGCCAAAGCGGCAAGCACGCTGCTCTTGCCGACGCCGCCAGCACCGTGAATCACGGTCATGCCTCGAGCGTCACCCGCCTCGTCCGCAAACGGCAGCACGAGCTTTTCGAACGGGCCAACGCCAACTAGCACCGCTTGCAGTAGCTTCATGCGAGGCTCACTAGCCTACAGTTTTCCGCACGGCATTCAAAGGTCGAGGGCTCGCCGGGGTCTGATAATCGGTTAAGGTCGACACATCGATGGAAATCCGAAGCGAGCTGGAGATCGCGGCATCAGCGACAGAGGTCTGGGGCATTCTGACGGACTTTCCGCGCTACCAGGAGTGGAACCCGTTCATCACGGAGATCACCAGCGACGGTGTGGTCGGGCGCCCGCTGCGGCTCTTGCTCAGCTTGCCAGAAGGCCGAGACCATCGGCTGAATGCCACGTTGTTGCGCATGGAAGAGGACTATGAGCTCCGCTGGCGCGCGCACCTGCTTTTCCCGGGGTTATTCGACGGAGAGCATTTCTTGCGTGTACAGGCGGTCGACCCGAGGCGCACTCGCTTCGTGCAGGGTGAGAACTTCAGCGGCGCGCTCTTGCGTTTCTCGGGCAGAACGCTGACTCAGGTTGCTCGGGGCTTCGACTACATGAACGAAGCGCTGAAGCGACGAGCCGAGGCCAATTCCCGACGGGACGACCGCCGCCAGCAGGCTTGAGCACCGCGCGCAACCGAGTAGGATGAGCGCCATGGGCATCCGGCGCATCATGATTCCGATCGACTATTCCGAGAATTCCAAAGTTGCCCTGGCGTACGGGGCAGAGCTTGCGCTCGGCTTCGGCGCCTCGGTCGACATCGTGCACGTCTGGGACCGGCCCACGTATGTGACCGACGCAGTGATGGTGCAAAGGCCCGGTGAAGCGCACAAACCGCTCGGCGAGCTGATCCGTGAAAACGCACAGCACGATATGACAGAGTTTCTGAGCCAAGTCAGTCTACCTGCCGCCCTATCTACCAGCAGCCGGCTCGTGCCCGGCGAGCCGGCCTCCGCCCTACTCGCCGAGCTGAACAAAGGTGAGCATGATTTGGTGGTCCTCAGCACCCATGGGCGTACCGGATTTGCCCACCTGCTCTTGGGTAGCATCGCCGAAAAGCTGGTGCGCTTGTCGCCGGTGCCGGTCCTGACCGTCCCGGTCCCCGGTCGGAGCTAGAACCGCGCTCGACAAACTGCTCGGCCCGCACACGCGGCTCAACCTGCGACGACCGACGATCCGTGGGCAAAACTGGGTATTGCTGCGTGCCGCGTTTCCGCCATCGCCCGTGCCTGGCGGGAGGCGACGCGGTGACGATTGCTTGGCGCGCGGCGCGCTAGTATTGTCGCGCGCCCTCTGTGATAAACGAGCTTCCAGCCCACTGCGTGTCGCGTCACGTCGTCCGAGTACGATTTGGTGAAACTGACTTGATGGGCATCGTCCACCACGGGACGTACATCTCGTACTTCGAGGTAGGGCGCGTGGAATACATGCGGCGCCGCGGACTCGACTACAATTCGTGGACCGAGCTCGGCATCCATCTGCCAGTCGTGGAGGCACACGTCCGATACCGGAAGAGCGCGCGCTTCGACGAAGTGCTGTGCGTCGAGTCACGACTCACCGAACTGACGCGCGTGAAGGTGCGCTTCGACTATCGCCTTCTTCGTGGCGGTCTCGTCAAGCCGGATGAACTCGTGGCGGAAGGTTTCACTCTGCTCGCCTGCGTGGACGACAACCACATCCCTCGTCGCATTCCACCGAACGCCGATGCCATCCTGCGCGGGCCCGAACTCAATTCCGATGTGTTCCCGGAAGTGAAGGCCGCTGCGTCCCGCTAGAGCGTCCCCGAGCTAGCTGGGTCGGGTCGAGCGATGCTAAGGTCAATGTCGAATGAATGACGGGGCGCCGCCACGACCCGACCCGAAAGCCATCCGTCCGTCGATCGTCGACTCTGGCTGGTCGGACACTCCACCCGCAGCCAATGAGCCACCGCCGGCGCTGCCACCGCCGCCGACACGACCGTTGCCCAATTACGAGGCTCAAGAAACGGACGGAGTTCGCGACGTAACGTTGGTCGATCGCGAGGTGCAGTCGCGCGCCCGAGCGATGCGCGAGAAGGACACTTTACCGCCGCCGCGCCGAGCCTCGTCGTTTCCACAGGGTCCAGCCCCTCTCTCGCGCCCGCAGGGTCTTCCGCCTCCGAGCGTGCGCCCCGCACCTCCGAGCGTGCGCCCCCCACCAGCCAGTGTCCGCCCTGCGCCGCCACCGCCGCCAACCGCAGAGCGTTCAGTTTTTCCATCAGCCGCGCACCCATCAGCCGCGCACCCATCAGCCGCGCACCCATCAGCCGCGCACCCATCAGCCGCGCACCCATCAGCCGCGCACCCATCAGCCGCGCACCCATCAGTTGCGCCAGCGCCGGCACCGATCGATGCCACGAGCGTCGCCGCAGCTCGTAGCGCCGCAACGTTGGTGCGACCGCGACCATCGCTCAATCCTCAGCCATTGCCCTCGTTTGCCGGCGCGCTCGCGCAACGCGTGCGCTTCGCTGGCGGTGAAGTCCCGCTGTGGAGCTTGGTCACACCGCTGGTGCTACTGGTTGCATTGGGTTCGGCGTTTGCAGCAGCTGCCGTCACCTCTCCGGCCGATCCGGGCGCGTCATTGAAGGTCGTACCGGAGCCATCGGCTTCGGTGGTCGTCGCCACTCCGGCCCCCTTGCCGCCTCCGCCGATCGCCAGCGCGAGCACCGACGAGAAGCCCGACGAAAAGCCCGACGAAAAGCCAAAACCGCTCACCTTGCTCGAGCGCGTTTCCCTGGGTGAGGACGCCGCAGTCAAAGAACTGAGCGCAAAACCCGTGGCCGATTTGCGCGTGGAAGAGGCGCTCGGGCTGTCGCTCGGGAAAAGCGCGCAAGACGTGCGCGCGGCGCGCGCGCTACGCGATCGCGTACGTCACGATCCCGGCCTGATCAAAGATCCGGAGGTCCTCGCGCAGCTCCGACAAGATAGCGACAATCCGGAAACCGCGCGCGATGCGTTAGCGGCGATGGCGAGCGTCCCCGGCCCGATCAGCGCAGACCTAATCTACGAGGTGTGGACAGCAACTGCCACTCGTAGCGCCTCCTCCGATCTGGCCCGCTCGCTCATCTACAGCAAGGAAGTGCGGGCCAAGGCCTCCAAGGCCCTGGCCGTGGCGCTCGACTTGCGGGACGCAGAGACCTGCGAAAAAAATCGCGACTTGCTGGACCGCGTGAGCGCGGACGGCGATCGCCGGTCCTTTCACTTGTTGAACAAGCTGACGCGCAAGTACGGCTGCGGCCCGAACAAGCGCCAAGACTGTTACGCTTGTTTGCGCGACGGCAAAGATCTGGACGCCGCACTAAAGGTCGTGAAGACGCGCCGCGAGCCGCACCCGTTCGGCGGTTAGCGTCCGGTCCCCCAAATATCGTGCTCGTGTCCGACGCCCGGGCCCTCGCCCCATTGCGCCCCATTGCTCTGTGTGGAAGTTCATCCGCTCGGGGTCTTTGGCAACGAGCGCGCCGCCTTGTACTCCTCGAGCTCTTCGAGGCTTTTCGGCCAATCGCTCTTGAGCAAACGCGACAGGCCGCGATCGGCCAAGAGCTTGCCGTTGGTTTGGCATGTCGGGCAGTAGTTCAGCTCGTTGGCCGCGTACGCGATGCGCTGGACTGATGTACCGCACACAGGACACGGCTTTTGGAAGCGCCCGTGAACCGCCATTTCTGGCCTAAATGCGCTGACTTTTTCCGGGAAGCCGGCACCGACCTCGAGCCGCAGCCGGACGATCCAAGCGCTCAGAACCTCCTCAGTCGCCGCGTGCAAAATGGCAATCTCCGGCTCGGACAAGCTGCGCGTGAGTTTTACCGGCGACAAGCGGGCCGCGTGTAGGATCTCGTCGGAGTAAGCGTTGCCGATGCCGCTGAATAGGCGTGGGTCGGTCAGCGCGCGTTTCAGCGTGCGGTTTTCGAGCATCAGCGCCTGTTGAAATTCGAGCCGGCTCGAGCCCAGCACTTCCAGCCCGCCACGGGAGAACTCGCTCAGGTTGTCTGCGCCGCGCACCACGTGCAGGCTGGCCCTGCGCTTGCTGCCTGCTTCGGTCAAGACCAGCGTGTGCTCGGCGAAGTCCAAGCCCAAGAGTGAAGCCTTGCCGGCAAGCTTGTCCCCCTTGTCCTTTAGATGAAAGCGACCAGCGATCATCAAGTGAAAGACCAAGAATAAATCGCTCGATAGCTCGAACACGACGCGCTTGCCGATGCGCTGAAAGCCCGTGACGCGCTGCCCGTGAGTCGCGGACAGCGGCGGCTCGAAGCTACGCAGCAAAAACGGGCTCTTGAGCCGCGCCTGCTCCAATATCTGGCCGCAAAAGAGGGCGTTCAGGCGCTCGATGTAGATCGCCACGTCCGGGAGTTCGGGCATCTCGGTCTAGGTTAGCCAAGCTTGGCTCGGGGCACACCTACCTGGCCCTACCCCGCGATATTCCCCGGCAATCGCCCGGGTTTCAAGAATCAGCAAATCAATTGCCGGGGCTGGGCGTATCCACTGAAAGCTCAGAGCGCTGGGTCGCGTTCGGAGAGCACGGGATCTTCCATGAACCATCGCCAAAGCGTCTTCGCTCCTTTGCCAGGCTTCGTCTCCGGCGCCCTTTTCGCGCTCGCACTCAGCGGTTGCTACAGCAAACCCAAGGCGAGCGAGGCAACGTCCCAGCGCGGCAGCGTCGTGCGCCTCGTCGCGCCGAACACCGGCATCGGTTTGCAGATTTGCGACCCCCAAGGTGCGGCCTGCGCGCAGGCCGCCGTCGGCGCCGCGGTGCCCGCCGGCTCGCTGCTGCGCACCGGCCCGCATAGCAGCGCACAAATCACGCTCGCCGACGGTACGGCTTTGGCGCTCGACCGCGATTCTGAGCTGCAATTGGCGGGCGGCTCACGCCGAGCGCGCTTGGCTCATGGTGCGCTCGTGCTCGACGTCGCAAGCAGGCCGGGTGCGCACGCGCGGCTCGACGTGAACGAGGGCACGCTGGAGCTCAAAGTCGGCAAGATTGCGCTGCGCGCCGGCAGCGATTTCGCGATCTTGGACGTCGTGCGCGGCAGCGCCACATTGAGTAGCAACGGCGCGAGCCCGCTGCACGTGAGCGGCGGCGAAGAAGCGCGTCTGTACCGCGGCTCCTCGCCCTACGTCAGCGCTGGCGCCACGCTCGCAGAGGCGGTCGCATTCACCGACAGCTTGCTCGATGCGAGCGAGTCGGCTTCCAGCACTCGCGGTCTCGGTGAGCTGACGGCGCGGAAGCCTGGCAGCAGCGAGGAGTTACGCGGCACGGTTAAGCTCGCGGCGCATCGCGTGCGGGTGCGCATCGCAGGCGCCATGGCGCGCACCGAAGTCGACGAAGTATTCGAAAACAGTAGCGATCAGGTGTTGGAGGGCATTTATCGCTTCCCGATCCCGGCCGACGCCAAGATCGAGCGCTTGGCGCTGGAGGTAGACGGCAAGCTGGAGGAAGGCGCGTTCGTCGACCGGGACCGCGCGGCGGCGATTTGGCGTGGGGCAATCGTCAACGCGGCGCCCCAAATGCGGCCCCAAATCAAAGACGACATCGTGTGGGTGCCCGGTCCCTGGCGCGATCCCGCGCTGCTCGAATGGCAGCGCGGCGGACGTTTCGAGCTCAAGATCTTTCCGATCCCCAAGCACGGGCAACGCCGGATCGTCCTCGCCTATACGGAGGCGGTGCGCCCGGTCGGCGGCATACGTCATTTCAGTTACCCGTTGCCGGTCGATCCGGGTGGCACGACCAAGATCCGTCATTTCGACGTGGACGTCGAAGTGCGTGGTCAGGATCCGAAGTTTGCCGTGCGCACGCTCGGCTACCCGTTGTCGGCGAGTGATCGCGACGGCGCACGAGCCTTTTCTTACAACGCGGACGACTTCACGCCAAACGGTGATCTGAGCATCGAGTGGGCGCTGCCCGAGCGGCAGAGCGAGTTGTCCTCGTTCGGCTACCGCGCGGGGGACGAACGCTACGCGCTGCTCACGCTGCGGCCGAGGCTGCCACGCGCAACCGTCGATCAGCTGCACGCCACGGTGATCGTGGTCGACACCAGCCGTTCGATGTTCGGCGAAGGTTTGGAGCGCGCCAAGCACCTGGCAGCGCGACTCGCCCGCGAACTCGATCCCGCCGGCCCGGTCACCCTGCTCGCTTGTGACAGCACCTGCCGAGACTTGCCCGGCGGCTTTCTCACCCCAGGGCCGCAGGCAGCGCAAGCCACCGAGCACTTTTTGAGCGCAATATCCGCCGAAGGAGCCTCCGATCCGACGCAGGCAATCGCCACCGCCAAGCGCGCGCTGGAGACCGTACCCGGCAGCCACGTCCAGGACATCGTGTTCATTGGCGATGGCACACCCACGGTCGGACCGATTCGCTCGGCCACAGTCACCTCTGCAGTGCGAGATACGCTCGCGGGTTCCCAGGCGCGCATCACGGCCGTCGCGGTCGGCAGTGCCTCGGATCTCGACACGCTCGGCGCATTGGCGCGCGCAGGCGGCGGCTTGGTCCTGCCCTACGTCCCGGGCCAAACTTTGAACCAGGCAACCTTGGGCGTGCTCAGCGCCACCTATGGCAGCGCCTTGCGCGACGTCGAAGTCGTCCTGCCCGACGGCCTGCGCGCAGTCGCACCGCAGAAGCTCGACACGATTTTGGCCGGCAGCGAGGTCAACATCAGCGCGCGCATGGGCGGAGACACCGTCGACGGCGCGCTGATCGTGCGCGGCAAGCTGGGCGAGACCCCGTTCGAGCAACGCTACGAAGTGCACGTGGCCGCCAGCGACAGCGCCGGCAACGCCTTCGTGCCTCGCATGTACGCCGCGGCACGCATCACCGATCTCGAGCGAAATGGCGGCGCGGAAGCCAAGAAAGAAGCACTCGCGCTTTCAACGCAGTTCTCGGTCGCCAGCCGCTATAGTTCGCTCTTGGTGCTGGAGAGCGAGGCCATGTTCCGCGCCTTCGGCTTGGACGCCGCGAACCACGGCGCTCGTTTCACCGGCGAGGAATTGGCCGAGCAGAGCGAAGCCAAGGCGGAGGCGCCGGTGGACGAGGCCGACGACGCCCAGGACAACAGCTCGAGTCCCCTCGGTGCGGCCGACAAGAAGAGCACGGGTGGGGCGCTCATCGGTCCTGGCGCGTTCGCCGCACCGAGTCCAACCTCGATGGGTTCTCTCGGCGCCTCCGAGGCAGCCGCGCCAGCCAAAGCCGCTGCGCCCGCTGCCCGCGCTGCCGCCGCACCGATCTCAGACGGGTTCGCTCAGCCGCCGGCCCCCGCGATCGCGGCCCAACCCCAACGCCCTGCGGATTTCGACGAGCCGGAACTGCCACGCCCCGCCCCCCGCCGGCGCATGATCCCAATGCGTCGCGTTTGGGATCGCAAGGGACAGATCAATACCGCCGAACGCGTGCCACGCAGCGCCAGCATCGGCGCGGTGGCTGACGCCGAGCGCGCGCTCGCTGCAGAGCCGGATCGGCGATCTGCGGTCAAGAAGGCCTATTCACTGTACGCAATCAGTGGAGATCTGGGGCGCGCCGCGAGCTTGGTCGAACGCTGGGTCAGCAAAGAGCCGCTCGATCCGGACGCGCTCACCGCCCGCGCCGATCTGGCCGCGCGCCGGGGCGATCGCGAGCTCGCAGTGCGCATGCTGGGCAGCGTGGTGGATATGCGCCCGGACGACGTTGCCAGCCAGAAACGGTTGGCACGGCTGTATCGTTGGTCGGGTCGGGCAGATCTCGGTTGCCGGCACTCGATGGCAATCGCCGAGCTGCGCGCCGCCGATCCCAAGTTGCTCGCCGAAGCGTTGCGCTGCGCGCGCACCGGCAATGGAGCGCGCTGGGCCAGTGACGCGCTGGCGCTGGTCGACGAAAAAACTGCACATCTGGCAACCAGCTTGGCAGCGACAGCGGCGCCCGACGATTCGCGCTTGCTGGGCGATCTGCGCGTAGAAGCGACCTGGTCAGACGATGCCGATTTGGATCTCGCGATTTTGCACCCCGACGGACAGCGCGTCTCGTGGCTCGGCGCACCGACCCGTGAACTGATCAGCGCGCGCGACGTACTCGATCGCGGCCGCGAAGGGCTGGCGTTGAGCGGCGCAAAACCAGGCGAATACGCGATAGAAATCGTGCGTTCGGGCGGCTACTCCGGCGCCGTACGCGGCGAGCTGAGCGTGTTTGCGGCGGGTGAGACCCGGCGCATCCCTTTCACGCTCGATGGGCAGCGACTGACGATCGCCTTAGCCGAGATCAAAATGGTGCCACGGCTCGTTCCCTTGGACATCGACCAGCCGGTGATCGCGAGCGGCCCGGTTCGTTAGATCGCTCAAAGCGCGGGGCCGTTGGGTTTCGATTTTTCTGGGGCAGCTCCCTCGCCGCTATCGGAGTCGCGAATCAGGCCTTCCAGCTCGCGCTCCCCGACCACACCCATTTCGACGGCGCGCACGATGCCTTGTTTGTCGATCACGAGCAGGGTCGGCAACCCAGAAACATCGAAGGCATTGGCCGCTTGAGCATCCGCGTCGAACAGCACGGGATAGCTCGGGCGGTGGGCATCCATGTAGCGCTGGGCGTCGGCGAACTCGTCGCTGGTGTTCACGCCGTACACTGCAAGCTTCGGCCCCGACAAGCGGCGTGCCACGCGCTCGACGATCGGCGCCTGCTGACGGCAGGGACCGCACCAGCTGGCAAAGAAGTCCAAAACCACAGTTTTTCCCTGCAAATCCGAGAGCCGCTGAGTCTTTCCTAGGCCGACTTCCGAAATCGCGCGCAGCATGAAGTCCGGCGCCGGACGCCCGATCAGCGGTGAATTCGAGTGCGCCGCGCGGCGACTCAACCGCGGCAAGCCGAACAGGCCCACACCGACGCTCACCACCACCACCAGAAACGCAGTGAGGTAGCCTTGCTGCGACTCTCGCTTCGAGTACGGCGCTTTACTCATGAGCCCTCGGACGCAGCTCGAGATCCGCGCGACCTGCCAGTGAAGCGGGCGCATCCTCCATGGCTCGCTCCGCCGCGCGCGTACCGAGGACCGGCAAACGCACACGTAGGCGAGCGCCCCCCAGGTCACTCTGGCCCGCGCGAATGGTACCGCCGTGTTCTATCACGACCTTTTTCACGATCGACAGGCCGAGGCCGGTCCCCTCGTCTTTGGTGGTGACGTAGGGATCGAACACCGTTTCACGTAGTTCCACCGGGATCCCGGGTCCGTTGTCATCTACATCCAGGTTCCAAAACTCGCCGTCACGACCGAGGCGCACCAATATCCGCCCGGCTCCGGCAGGACGCCCCACCAAGGCCTGGGCCGCATTGCGCACCAGATTGAATAGCACGCGGCGCAGCATTTGAGCGTCGATCAAGGCTTCACACGGGCCCTCCGGCACAATGAATTCAACTTTTATATCAGCGACTTGCCCAAGTGACAGCAGCTCATCCAGCGCGCTCTCGCCACTGTCCCGATCCGTGCCGCGGATGCCGAAACGCGCTGCCTGTTCGCCCAGGAATTCAGCGAGATCGGCACGAAACAGACTCGCCTGCGGCAAGCGCGCGAAGTCGGAAAACTCACCGACCAGCCGCCGCAGGGTGCCCACCTCGTCCTCGACGATTTCGAGCGTGGTATCGACCAAGCGTTGATACTCCGGATCCGCGCCCGTGTAGCGGCGGTGGATCTCCTGCACGGCGAGCGAGATCGGCGTCAGCGGATTTTTGATCTCGTGTGCCAAGCGACGCGCCATCTCCTGCCAGGCGCTGATCCGCTGCAGGTACTCGATGCGCGCGCGACTCGACTCCACCTCCCCGAGCATTCGATTGAACGCGCCCGCCAAGTCGGCGATCTCGTCACCTCCCCCTTCTGGCACGCGGATGTTCAAGTCTCCTTCGCCCACCAAACGGGTCGCTCGCGCGAGTTCGGCGATTCGACGGGACACTCCGCGCGCGAGCAGACTCCCGACGCCGATCGCGGCCACGATCGTGATGCACAGGAGCGCGGTGAACGCCAGCAGGTAGCTGCGCTCGTCGGCCTCACGGCGCCGTTCGACTTGCTTGTAAGTGTCGACGAATTGGCTCATTTCGTTCAGTTCGTCGAAGTGACTCTTGTCTGCGGCGAACACGGCGAGAAGCTGCGCGGCGTCGTCGGCGTCGGGCCCTTCGGCGTGGTCGCTGAGCGCCTTGCCGACTTCGAGTTGGTTCTCGTGGTTCGGGTCGAGCGGCTTGTCGCGCTTGACCTCGGCCAGCGTATTGCCGTCCAGATCCCGGACCGCCAGCGAGACCAAACTCGGGTGGTCGGAGAAGGCTCGTTTCAGTTCCGCCTCGAGCGCGACGTGATCGCCAGCGACGACAGCGCGCCGCAGCGCAGGACGCAGGGCTATCTCGGCGGCCTCTTGGCGCATCAACCCCTTCACGTTGCGCGCCAGCTCCTGATACAGACCGAGCGATTTGTCGAGGTGCGCGCCTACGTCCGGGATGAAAAATTTCGCGGACGTCGCGCGCACGGTACTCTCTGCCAGCCAGACCGCGGCCAGCAGCGGGATCAGCGCGGTCAATACGATCGCGAGCGCCAAGCGGCGCCGAATGCGACCGGAGGCGGCCACCCTAGTCGCGCTCCCGTGGTTGGCGATCACGCTCGAATATGCCGACCAGGGCAGCCCAGGGGTCAAAGCCGAGCAGTGCCGATAAGTCTCGCGACACGAACTCCTCGGCGCGCCCAAGCATCGGCCCCAACGCGCCGCCTGCCCCGAAACGCTCGGCAAGCCCACGCAGCCCAGCGAAAGCAGCCCTCCCGACGTCCAGCCCGAGCGGGACCGCCAAGCCCGGACTGACCGGGGAGATCAGCAGATCGCGCGCCGCGACGGCCAGCGCGAACGCTCCCGGCGCGGGATCACGGGCCAAAGCCTGGAAGGTGAGTAGCTCACCGAACACGCCCAGCGAAAGCGGAGCCACGTCGCGCTCGGCGGCTGCCACGAAGTGGCGGTAGTCGCGCCGGAAGTCACCCGACAAGAGACCCATTTCGGGGCGCAGCTCATCCGGTCCGACGATCCGATCGAAGCCCATGCCCCGACGGCGCGCGACCAAGCCCGTGTACAGCTCGCCATGCCGAAACACGCCGAGCGCAATCGCTCGCCCCTCGCCGCAGAACATGTCGAGCGCGGTGGTGATCACACGTGAGCCGGGCACCGGGATGTCGGCAAAGCGCTTGGGCCACATCGCCACTAGTCCCTCGGCTTCGAGTTCACGCAGCGCGCGCGCAAGCTCCAGGGCTTGCTCCAAGTATTCCTGCCGCGGGCGCAGTCGCTCGGAAAAACGCTCCACGAGCTCCTCGAGGGCGCCGGCCGCGAGCTCGACGGCCCAGCTTGCGTCGTAACGACCCGCGAGCTCGGGCAACTTCATTGGCCATTCGACGGCACGTAGGTCGAGCCGACCGCGCTTCGTGTGCACCAGCTTGCGCAGTCGGTTGCCAGTCGTGACCGCCACCACTCCGCCGCGGGTCGTCGGTTCCTGAGTGGCTTCGTCGCCGGAGTTGCGGGTCGGGGCGCGAAACACGTCCGCCAAGCGCTGCCAGTCAGTAGCGGTGAAGCCCTCGAACGAGACGTCCTGCGTGATCACGACGCTGGGAGTATAGTCACAGGCCATGCTTGACCAGGACAGAACCCCCGAAGCCACCGACTTGGCGTCTTTCTTGGACGCCTCGAGTACCCCGTACCACGCAGTCAGTGAGCTGGCTCGGCGCTTGACGGCCGCAGGTTTTCGAGCGTTTCGCGAGCAGGACGCCTGGCAGGTAGAGCCGGGGACGCGCGGCTTCGTGGTGCGCGCGGGTGGTTCGATCGTGGCTTTCGAGGTTGGCACCAAGCCGCCATCGGACGCAGGCTTCGTGCTGCTCGGCGCGCACAGTGATTCGCCCAACCTGCGGCTCAAGCCGCTGCCGGATCTGACCAGCGTCGGCTACCGCCAACTGTCGGTCGAGATCTACGGCGGGGTACTGCTCTCCACTTGGCTGGATCGCGACTTGTCCGTCGCCGGGCGCGTGGTGTTTGCGGACGGCAGTAGCGAACTGATCGATCTGAAGCGCGTGGTCTGCCGCGTGCCGAACTTGGCGATCCATCTGAACCGAGAGGTGAACACCGCGGGGCTCCTGCTCAACGCCCAGTCGCATCTATTGCCCGTGCTCGGCTTGGAGCCCACGGCGGGCGGCTTCGCGGAGCTGTTGGCAGAGGGACTCAGCCATACCCGTTCATACGGTGCCCCAGTCGAGGATGTACTCGGCTTCGATCTGTGTTTGTACGACACTCAGCGCGCGGCGTTCGCGGGCAGCAAGCACGAGTTCTTGTTCTCCAGTCGCCTGGACAATCTGGCCTCGTGTCACGCTGCCCTTCAGGCACTACTCAGCGCTTCCCCAGATCTAGAAGCTACCCGAGTGATCGCCATCTACGATCACGAAGAAGTGGGCAGCCAAAGCGCCTCTGGCGCACGTTCGCTCTTCCTCTCGGACTTGCTCGCGCGGCTGGCGCGCTGCATCTCACCCGGCGATCAAAGCGCCTTGCCGCGCGCGATCGCACGCTCGCTCTTGGTTTCGGCGGATATGGCACACGCAGTCCACCCGAACTACCCCGACAAGCACGACAAACAGCACCGACCCATGCTCGGCGCGGGCCCGGTAATCAAGGTCAATGTCAATCAGTCGTACGCCAGCGACGGCCCGGCAGTGGCAGCCTTCAGCGCTGCCTGCCGTGCCGTCGGCGTGGCACCGCAGCACTTCAGCTCACGCAACGACATCCCGTGCGGCAGCACCATCGGTCCAATTTCGGCGGCTCGGCTCGGCGTGCGCGCCGTAGACGTCGGCAATCCGATGCTGAGCATGCACTCGTGCCGTGAAATGGCCGCCTGCGCGGACGTCGCGCCGATGATTCGGGTGCTCACGCAGCTCTTGTCCGAGTTTCGAGGCTTCGATTCGGCGATCTGAGGGGGCCAACCGACTATTTTTCGGGCCGAGTGATCGAAATCCCCGTGCGACGCATTACCCTGAGTCATGATTCGACTCCGGCCCATGGGCCTCTTTAAGGTACTTTCGCTTCATTTCGTGGCTTCGGCCTTCCTCCTCACTGGGCTCGCGTGCTCCTCGTCGGACGGTGGATCGGGCGGCGGCGGCGGCGGCCGACCGCCCAACGTAAGCGGCGGGACGGCGGCTGGCGGTGGCGGTCGCAGCAACACCGGAGGCTCCGGCACGGGAGGCTCCGGCACGGGAGGCTCCGGCACCAGCGGCACTGCCAGCAGCAATGGTGGCGCGGTCAGCGGCGGAACCAGCAGCGGCGGAACCAGCAGCGGCGGAACCAGCAGCGGCGGAACCAGCAGCGGCGGGGTGATCGGCAACCCCGGCGGCGGAAGTGCCGGAGCGAGCGGCGGCTTGACAGGTAGTGCCGGCGCGGCCGGCGGTGCCAGCGGCGGTAACGGCGCCAGCGGCGGCAGCAACGAAGCGGTGGATGCGAGGGCGTTGGTGAAGGCCTTGGGCGTCGGCACCAATATCGGCAACACGCTCGAGAACACCGCGACTTGGGAGACCGGCTGGGGTCAGCCTCTGATTACGCAGGCCTTCGTCAACGGTCTGGCTAGCCGTGGCCTGAAGACCGTGCGCGTGCCGGTCGCCTGGGACACCTACGCCAACAACGGCGTGATCGATGCCGCGAAGATGGACCGCGTGAAGCAGGTGGTGAGCTGGATCACCGGAGCGGGCATGTACGCGATCGTCAACATCCATTGGGATGGGGGGTGGATCAACAACGAAAAGGGATCGCCGGCCTTCGCGCTGACGAACGAGATCAAGACCAAGTTCGCCAGCTATTGGAAGCAGATCGGGACCGCGTTCAGCGCCGTTGGTCACAAGCTGATCCTGGAGGGCATGAACGAAGAGGGCAGCTGGACTACCGATGGCCAAAAATATGGCACCCCAAACATTCCGCCGCTCAACGAGATGAATCAGCTGTTCGTCACCACCGTTCGAGCCCAAGGCGGCTACAACGCGACGCGCGCGCTGCTGATCGCCGGCTTCAACACCGACATCGACAAGACCTGCGTGTCTGCGTTCACGGTTCCGACTGACCCGGCCGGCACGGGCAAGCTTTTCCTGTCCATTCACTTCTACACGCCGTGGACCTTCACCATCAAAGAGACGAACGACGCGAACGACACACAGCCGCTCTCGACCACCTGGGGCAGCGCAGCCGAGAAGAAGACGCTCGAAGACTTGTTCACCAAGCTTGGCAGCTGCAGCACCGACAAGAAGCTCCCGGTCATCCTCGGCGAGTTCGGAGTCACGCGCGGGACCGCTCCTAACGTGCGGGAAGCCGCATCACGCGTCGCCTGGATGACCGCGGTCGCAAAAGCGTCCACGACTCGGGGCATCGTGCCGGTGCTCTGGGATACGGGTTCCGAGATCAGCCGGGTCGATGGCGCGTTCTCCACGGAGTTTCAGCAGGTTTTCGACGCCGTCAAGTGAGGCGAGGCCGAACGCACTCTTGATCCACGGAAGAGGGCGCGCGCGAGCACGGGCATTCGTGTCTCGAGCCGCTGCCGTAGCCGAAGCCCGAACCCGCAAACCGGGCACGTACCCACCGCTCGGCAGGCGCGGTCGCAAGGAAGACGCGCGCCTGCCCACGTTACCGACGGTCGAGCATCACGGGTAACGCGCCCGTCCATTTGTGGCCCCCAAAACCCCAAACCAATCTGCGAATTGATGCTCGCGCTCTCGCTCCCTATCGCTGATGCCCGATCGCGCTGCCTGCCCGCTGCCTTCTCTCGATCCCGACTCAATCACCAAATCAAGCCTGAGGTCGAGCGTCGCCCAAGCGACGTCTCTTTTAGCGAGCGTTGGCCGCGTATCCAAAGCGACGGCCTGCGCGCAGCGCCTGCGCAGATCCACTTACACATGTCACTGACTGAGTCCCAGGTGATACGAGATGGGCTGGCTCGCAACAAATGTGAAAAGGGCGCCTCTGTCACTCGCACTTGCCTGCGGGCGGTTTATAATGGCGCATGAAGTTCGGTGCACTACTCGTCGGCGTTTTGCTCGCATCAGCAGCGCTCGCCGCCGGCGGCTGTAGCAGCAAAGAGAAAGACGGCTCTGGTGTGACCGGCCTGGGCTCGAACGGCTCAGGCTCGAACGGCTCAGGCTCGAACGGCTCAGGCTCGAACGGCTCAGGCGGGGCGGGCGCAAATGGTGCGGGGGCTAACGGCTCCGGCGCTGCGAGCACCGGCAACACTGGCGGCTCGCAGTTGCTCGTCCCCGATGGCGGCGTCACGGACCCACCGCCGGGGACCGGAGGCCCCCCAGAGGTCTGCGACGGCGTCGACAACGACAACAACGGCGTTATCGACGACGTGGACCAGAACGGCGACGGCGTCTGTGATTGTTTGCGGATCGCCACGCTCGGCGTGAAAGGAACCTGGGGCTCGGGGGATGTCTTCGCGACCTGGCTCTCCGCGCGCAGCGATGCTGGCGCAGTAGATCTGGCGGACCAGGTGCTCAGCCCGGAGCTGCTCGCCCACTACCAAGTCATCGTCGCGCAAGACGTGCATAAGAATCACCAATACGCCGATGCGGAAGTCGCAGCGCTGCAAGACTGGGTGAACAAGGGCGGCGGCTTCATGACGCTGATCGGCTATGCCGATTCATCGGAGATCGTGAACGTGAACCGCTTGCTCGTGCCCTTTGCCATGCACTACGGCAGCCAGGCGATCCTGCAAAAAGGCGGCGGCAATCCCACCGTTCCTATCACGACCTGGACGCCGCATCCGATCGACGCGGGCGTGACCGCCGTGGGCGTCGACAGCGGCTATGAAGCCCAAGGCATGGGCGACGCTATCGCCACCGCTCGCGGGTTCACCGTCGGCAGAGCGCAGTCCGTCGGCGCTGGGCACGTCTTCGTCTGGGGCGACGAGTGGGTCACCTACGACAGCGAGTGGACGGATCATCCGGATTACCAGCTGCAGCTCTTCTGGCTGAACTCCATCAAGTGGCTCACGGTGGCGAGTCAGTGCCAGGTCGCGATTCCACCCGACGCGCCCACCTGACGCCTGGCGCAGGGGTGCCCTAGGAGCATAAAAAGGGGCGCCTCGGGGGTTATCACTGACTGCCGCTGGCCGATTGCAGGGTTGAGGCCAATGGCGGATTTCGCAACATACCCGAAGTCGGCGCCCTGGGCGGGTGACCGGCCGCGTCTCGCTCGGGACTAGCATGACGTCGAAGGACGCCGGTGTCCGGCGGCAGGCGGACGGACTCGAGGACTGGCAGCAGGACTCGAGATACCAGCTGATCGGTCGACTCGGCCAAGGGGGCGTCGGCGTTGTGTACGAGGCGTTCGACCGGGTGCAGGAGCGAAGCGTCGCGCTGAAGATGCTGAGTCATTTCAGCCCCACAGCGCTGTATCGATTCAAGCAAGAGTTTCGCACGGCGACGGAAGTGCACCATCCAAATCTGGTGCGCCTCTATGAGCTCGCGACCGACAGCAATGGTCGTCCTTTCTTCACCATGGAGCTCGTCAGAGGGGGCGACTTTAGAGAATACACCCGACGCCGCTCGGCGTGGCCAAGCGCGCTGCCGGTGGATATTGACACCGTAACGACGACTGAGTTCTCGCAGTTGCTCGAGGTGCAGCAGAGCGTTGCTCACGACGCAGCATCCGGCGCGTCCCCAGCGAGCGCAGCACCCTCCCGGCGTACGCCAGCGAATCTCGATCGGCTTCGCGCTGCTCTGCTACAGCTCGTTAGCGGAGTCCTTGCGCTGCATCAGATCGGCATCGTGCACCGTGATCTCAAGCCCTCCAACGTGGTGGTCGCGAGCGATGGGCGACTGGTCGTGCTCGACTTCGGGATTGCCACTGGCATCGGCGTCGGCGATTTCGGCGCCGGCGAGCTGGTTGGGACACCGGAGTTCATGGCACCCGAGCAGGCGCTACTCGGTCCTCCGCAGCCGGCGAGCGATTGGTATTCAGTAGGTGCGATGCTCTTCGACGCGTTGGTGGGCTGGCCACCGGCTTCCGGTAGCGCTCTAGAAGTGCTTGGGAGCAAACTTACCATCGACGCGCCGCGAGTTAGTACTCTCGTTCGAGGCGTTCCTGTCGAACTAGACGAGCTGTGCGCTGCACTCTTGGATCGCGAACTCCAGCGAAGGCCAAGCGGCGAGGACATCATCAGCGTCCTAGGCGGGCAATGGAGCTTGCGTCCGCGCGCCCTCAGCGGCCGCGCCAGGAGGGCCGCTGAGCTCGTAGGCCGCGAAGGACACTTGGAGCTGCTGGAGCAAAGCTTCGTCAAAGCAAGCGAAGGCCGCCCCGTTGCAGTTCGGGTGGCGGGAGCCTCTGGCATGGGCAAGTCGACGCTCATCGGGCGCTTCGCGGACGAGTTGCTGCGCGACCTGCGGGCCACGGTCTTTTCGACTCGAGTCTACGAGGAAGAGCTGATCCCTTACAAGGCGCTCGACGGTCTGGTCGACAGCCTGAGCCGCAGCTTGCTGGCACTGGAGTACGAGGGCAAAACCATCCCGGTTTCCGCGAACACGGAGGCACTGTCACGGCTATTTCCAATTCTCCAGCGGGTGCACGCCATCGCCGCGTTGGGAGAAGACCCGCGGGACGATCCCGTGCGCGTGCGGCAGCTTGCCGTAGCAGGGCTTCGGGAGCTCTTGACCTTCGTTGCCCACGGGCGGCCGCTCGTGCTCTGGATCGATGACGCGCAATGGGGAGACGCCGACAGCGTGTCGCTGTTGGTCGATTTGATTCATCCGTCTCCCCCGATGAAAGTGCTGCTCTTGCTCAGCCACCGTGAGGTGCCGGCGGATGCGAGCAACTTCGTTCACGATCTGGTGAGGCGTTGGCCGGCAGAAGTTGCCATGACCGAGCTCACCTTGAATCCTCTGACCTCGGTGCAGGTGCAAGAGCTCTTTCTTCGGGAGCTCGGTGTCCACGACGTGGCTGCACGGTTCGCCGCGGAGGCCGTCTCGCGCGAGGCGGCTGGCAATCCGTTCCTCGTGAAGGAGCTCGCCACCAGTGCCCGCTTGGACCCTCGTAGCGCGAATTGGGGCTCGACCGGCGAGCTGACGGTCAGCGTAGAGCGGTTGGTGGAAGAGCGGCTTGTCGGCGTGGACGCAGCTGTGCGCCGGGTGCTCGAGCTCGTCGCCGTCAGTGGCCGACCGGTCAGAACCGAAATTCTGGACGCAGCCGCCAAGCTGAGCGATTCCCTCGAACCTTCGATCGCCATCCTCGGGCAACGCCGGCTGCTGCGAGTCGCGCAGGCGGACGGCCACGAGGTGCTCGAGACGTGTCACGATCGCATCCGCGAATCCGTGCTCGCGCGGCTGAGCCCCGAGTTGCTCCGCGAGCACCACGCCAGTCTGGCGCAAGCTTTGGTGCAGGCGAGCGTGCTGGATACCGACGCTCTGGTTCGGCACTGGAGCGGCGCGGGTGAGGCGGCTCACGCGGGACAGGCGGCGATCCGGGCCGGAGAACGAGCCGCCGAGAAGCTCGCTTTCAAGCGCAGCGAGGCATTCTACCGGCTTGCGCTCGAAAAGCTGCCGGTCGACTCGGTCGAAGCGAAACAGACTCGGAGGCGGCTTGCCGAAGTGCTGGAGTGGGACGGACGCGGGTCGGAAGCCGCTCGCGTGTACGTGGAGGCCGTGGCACATACGTCCGGCATCGAGCGCTCTGAGCTCGAATCCGCCGCAGCCATACAGCTCCTTTACTCGGGTCAGGTGGTGGATGGCGTGGCGCTGCTCCGGCGCAGCCTGGAATCGCTCGGCTTGCGCGCGCCACGCACGACCGGTAGAGCCTTGTTTTGGCTCGTTTTCTACCGCTCGTGGCTGCGCGTGGTCGTCCCCAGGCACAGCGCCCGCGCCCCGTCCGAGGTCGGAGCGCTCGCCCGCGCGCGCGTCGAAGCGCTCTACAACGCCGCCTTCGGCATGGTGTTCATCGATCCCATCCTTGGCGAGAGCATGCAGAGCCAGCATATCCTGACCGCGCTCCGCCAAGGCGATCTCTTGCAACGAGCGCGCGCGCTGGCGCTCGAGGCCTCGCATCGCGCGCGCGAGCCTGGGCCGAAGGCCGCCGAGCAGGCGTCGGCCTTGTTCGAGACCGCTACCGGTCTGGCGGAGCGAACGGGCGATGCCGGCTGCGTCGCGTTCGTTCGAGCTTGCCGTGGCGTGAGTCAGTTCTTGCGCGGGCGCTGGCACGACGCACACTCGCTGCTCGAGACGGCGTACCAGGATGTGCCGCAACACCGGGCGGGTTGGCACACGAACGCGTCGATCTACGATCTGTTCAGTCTCGTCAACATGGGTTCGTTCAACGATCTCGCGTTGAAGCTACCAAGCCTGCTCAAAGGCGCCGAGCACCGTGGGGATCGCTTCACCTCCACGTCGCTGCGGGTCGCGGCGCAAACGCCGCTGCTACTCGCCATGGATCAGCCGGAGGCCGCCGCCGAGCAGCTACGCGAAGCGATGAAGGGCTGGCAGAGTCCCAGATTTCTGCTGCAAAATTGGCGAGAGCTGTATTTCGGCTGCGAAGTCGAGCTGTACAGTGGCCGCGCCGAAGCCGCCTTGGCTCGGTTCAGGGAGTCCGAGCGGCGCTTCGCGCGCAGCCAGTTACTGCGCGTTCACTACATCCGCGGCATGACCGCATTCTTGCTCGCGCGCATGCTACTCGCGGCAGGCGGGGCTTCGCGCGAGGCCCGCCGGGCCGAAGCGACTCTGCAGATCGCCAAGCTCGAGCACGAAAACACTGCTTGGACCTCCGTGTTGGCAGCCATGGCTCGGGCGGCTCGAGCAACGTCTGCCGGCGAATCGGCGCTCGCAGTGGCAGAGCTAACGCTCGCCATCGAGTTGGCCGAGCGAGCGCAGATGCTCTGCCACGCCGAAGCCTCTCGATTTCGACTCGGAGCCGTGTTGGGTCAGCATGAGGGGCGCGAGCTCAGGCAGTTGGCCGAGCAGCGCCTCAATTCGCTGGGCGTACGCAATGCGTTGAGATTTGCGGCCGCGCTGCTGCCCTAGCGACGGCCGAGCGGTTCGCTAGGGCGCGGATATCGTTTGCAAGATCAGCTCGCGGAACAGCGAGAGTGCCGGATCGGTGTGCGTGCGCTGGTGCCAGGACAAGTACATGGCGCTCCGGCGGGATCGGAGTTGTGCCACGAGGACGTACGGCGCTCACTTCGTGATCGTGGCCCAGCCGCCGCTCGGCATCTGGAATTGCAGCTTCTTCCCACCTACCGCGACCACGTACGCCTTCGCGGCACCGGAATTGTACATGACCGTGACGATGGTCCCGTTGGGGTTCTTGAATGCGATCGCATCGCCGCCCGTCGTCCCGAGTACTACGGCGCCTGGTGCCACCGCCTGGGTGAAATGGCGGTACACATAGTAAGTTGGCGTGGGAGTGAGCTTCTTCGTGGCCGTATCGACGGTCAGAAGAGCGTTTTGCGGCCAGACGCGCTTCGAGTCGATCCCGATGCCTGCCGTGTCGAGCACCAGGTTCCAGACGCTATACGCCGTCACGCCTGCCTTGATCCAGTCTCGGAAGAGGCCCCAGCTTTCGATTGCGTATGCGCCGTCGTTGGGGGCGATCTTATCGACGAACCCAGTCTCCCAGGGATAATTGCCGCACTTGTGCTCGGTCTGCCAAATGGGACGCGTATACTTCTGATCGGCCTTGACGTTGCCCTGCATGCCCCACTGATAGCCGAGCACGCTGATCTTGGCGCTCGCGGTGGTATCGCCCATGACGGTGCTGACGATCGAGGTATCCCCCGTGCCAGCGTTGAAGGTGCCAAGCATGATCTTCGTATCCAGGCTGGCTTGGCTGAGAGCCGGGCCGAGATGTTTGCCAACGAAGGTCGCGTACGTCGCCGGCGCCCACGCGCACGTGGGGTAGGTTCCGCTGTAGCCGGGCTCGTTCTGGGGAGAGACTAGCTCGATGTTGATGCCCTTTTGCTTGTATGCCTGCACGAACTTGACGAAATAAAGAGCGTGCGCGGCCAGCGTTGCATCGTCTTTCTTCATCGAGCCGCCGTCGAACGCCGAGTCGTCGTTGAACGGGCCGTCCTTCATCCACGTGGGCGGTGACCAAGGGCTGGCCCAGAAACGGAGATCGCCCTTGACGGCTTGCGCGGCCTTCACGAAGGGGATGAGCTGCTGCTCATCACGAGTGGTCGAGAAGCTTGCCATCGAGGTGTCGGTCTGGCCTGAGGGCACTTCATCGAGGGAGTAGCGGTCCGTCGAGTAGTCGCTCGCTCCCATCGGAATGCGACCCCAGGTGAGGTTGCAGCCATCCCTGCCAAAGAGAAGATTGAGCGCTGTATTCCGATCGGCCTCACTGAGCAGCGAAAGGAAGGCCCAGCCCTTTTCGTTGAACGAGCCGCCGAATCCCTCCCAGGTTTGAGCCGTGGCCGTGTCGTTGACCGTTACGTCGGCAGTGCCGCTAGCCGCCTCGGTCAGCGTGCCGCTGGTCACCCAATACGCGCCAGCCGCCGAAGTGACCAGAGCCGGTTGAACGAAGCTGCTTCCTGCGGCTCCAGCGGTCCCAATAACCCCAGCGGCTCCGGCGGCCCCAATCGCCCCAGCGCTGCCGCCCAGCCCGGGAGTGCCGGCGCTCGAGGGGACGCCACCTTGGCCGGCACCTCCGGCGCTCGGGGTACCGCCCGTCGAGCTGCCGCCGCTCGTGGGCATTCCGCCGCTACCCGAGGTGCCGGCGCCCATGCCGCCTGATGCGACCGCGCTGCCCCCGCTACCGCTCGTGGTCCCGAGCGATCCGCCCGCGCCAGACCCGCCGCCGTTCGAACCCGTGGGGGCATTGCTCGAACACGCAGCGAGCAAGAGAGCAACTGTGCAAGTGATTGGATGGATCCGCATGGGCTTCTCGACTGAAAACAGAGGCTGTTCGTTTGGGAGACTGTTCGTTTGAAATCACAGGCCGTTCGTCGGCCTGGCGGTTGAAACTTTGCCGATCAGCCGCGCGAGCGACGACGACGACGGATCAACAAGCCGAGAGCGACGAGGCCGGAGACGGTTGTCCCGTCGAACCACGACGCGCGCTGTGGCGCCAAGCGGCAGCCGCAGCCTTTGTCGTCCGTCGAGGCCGGCTTCGCGCCGGAGCCCGGGGCCCCCGCGCCGGAGCTGGGCACGCTGCCCGCCGCACCACCACTCGAAGCCTGCGAGCCAGCCTGCGCCACGGAGCCGCCCGTTGAGGCGGGTCCCCCAGCAGCGGTGCCCGGCGCTCCGCCGCTCGACGCTCCGCCGCTCGACGCTCCGCCGCTCGACGCTCCGCTGCCCGCCATCCCGCTGTTGCCAGCGCCAGACGTCATGCCCGCGGCGCCGGCCACGCCCGAGGCCCCGCCCATCCCTCCGACGCTCACCCCGTCGCCCGATTGGAACTTGAGGGAGTTCAAACGCAATGCGCCGCCAAACACGGCATAGACGGTATGAACGCCGGTAGTCTTGGTGATGGTACACGACTGCGTCGCCCAGTTCGCGGCAGTGGCCGTGACATCGCACTTGCCGATCAGCGTGCCGGTCTGTGTGTCCGCGTGCAACTCGACGGTCGTCGCGGTCTGTGCGTTGACACGTAAATCGACCTTGGTGACGCCAGCATCGCTGAAATCCACGTTGTCGAAGAAGACGTAACTGCCGGCGGCGGCGGCAGCGATGGACTGCCCCATAGAAGCGTCCTTGCTATCCTCCTTGGTCGCGCCGGACTGACCGTCGTAGTCCTCGGCTTCGATGTCCATGAGACCGTCACGTCCAGTCACGGGGCGCTTCAAGCTGAGCAGGATCATCGCCGCTCCCTGCCTCGGCACGGCGAAAGTCGCCGTGTATGTGGCACTGCCCGTCGCGGGGGTCACCGGCGTGGCCAGAGCCAAATGTTGCGCCTGCCGCATGGCTTGCCACTGGGCTTCGGTCGGATTCTTGGGTTTGCCCTGGGTGGCCCAGACGCCGTACGGGTTACTGTGGTCTGCATCCACGGCGAATTGAGTAACGAAGATGTTCTTGCCGGCGAACGGCAAGCCGTTCACGTTGACGGTCACGCTGTCGGAACCGGTCGTATTGATCGTCGAGTAGTAGTTGTAAACGATGATGGCGACCTCGCTGTTGTCAGCGGAGATGGTTGCCATCCCGTCAACGCCATCACTGGTACCCTTGCCGCCGGTCACGGACAGGCGCTTCGAGCCGGTGTAATTGAGCATTTTGAAGGCGTTGTAGGCCGCCTTGCGGACGCCCTGGTAAGTCAGGAGACCGAAGACCGACCCAAACGGGAGCGTGCCCCCGCCTTGCTGCTGGATGTAAGAGCCCGCGTCGCCGTTGGCTTCGCCGAAGACATCCGATACTGCCCAGTACGAGAAGATGGACAGCGGCGGCTTATCGCCCTTGTTCTGATCGGCGAGCAACTTGACCGACTTGAGAATGAACGCCGCGTTCGCATGCGTATCCATGCTCACGCAGTTATCAGCGGTGTTTCCACCCTGGCCCGAATAGGACGTGTTCCACTCGGTGTTCAGGGATTCGATCTGGTCAGTCGTGTAGCCGTTACCCGTAATGACACCGACTCGGCCGTTGTTGTCGTTGATACCGAAATTGGCAGGTGCGGTCGCCGCTGCGCCGCCCCCATAGGCGTGAGACGAGAGAAACGTCACCCGCGCACCCGAGGCCTTCACGTGCTTCAAGAAATCGCCCATCTGTGTGGTCGACCCTTGCGTGGTCGCAGGCCCGCCAATCCAGATGTTGGGCAGCGCGGCCGCGGCGCCGGCAGCGGCCGCGTCGTACATCGAGAAGTAGTCCTCCATCGTGCCGTTCCAAAAACCAGAATAGTTCGGCTCGTTCCAGACCTCCCAGTACCACTTGCCCACGTCAGCGGCGCCGTACTTGTCGACCGCGTGCTGGACTACGGCTTGGATGAATTGCTTGTAGACGGTGAGATCCCTGGCCGGGTCGCGGCTATTGCCAGCTTTGGCCAGGTCCTTCGGCATGAAGCTGAGCTCCATGATCGGGCGCATTCCGGCCGCGGCGATTGCGGCCAGATAAGTGTCGAATTTGCTCCAATCATAGGTGGGCGTGCTGCCCGTCCCGTGAAAGATCCCGATGTCGTCGTTGAAAACGCCGTGTCCTCGCACGCGCAACATGCCAAGCTCGCGGTTTGCGAGCTTGTAGTGCGTTTGCAAGTCCGCGCGCAGCGTGAGGCTCGCCGTCCCGGTCCCGACGCAGGCAGACCAAAAATGCGGATTGCCGCTTGGACTCGTGGACGCGTCCACGGTGAGCGTTTGGGCATGGGCTGCCCCCGCGACGCTCAATCCGGCGAGCGCGACTGCGCTGGCCAGGACGCCACGGCTACAGCGAGGCCGATGGCGTTCCGTGAGTCGGGACTTGGTCATGAACGGTTCTCCGAATAGATATGGGTGAGTGCGCAGCCTGAGCGAACTAAAAGTCGGTCCCTTGCAGTAGCCGCACAACGGGGGATCCGTCGGAAAAACGTAAACCTGCCAGCTCAGAGCGCTATACTGAAGGCGCCTTTCGCTGCGTCTGCGGCCGGACTGCGGCGCAAACGGTGACGACGGGCTCAGTCAAGGGTCGGCGCGTGGCAATCTGGTCTCGGGCTCTGCCGCAACTTGCGGGCAGATCTCACTTGCCTTGCTCGGGCCGGGGTGGGCCTCTCGAGGATATCCTTTCGGCCAATAGTGTCCGAGTCGACTTCCGTCACCCACGACGTCTGAGCGCGCGGGCGCACTCTCGGCAACGAGCAATGCCAATCATCGCTTGCCCCAGCCTGACCGTGGAGTTGCGCGGCGTACTTACCATGAGCTACGCGCTGCTGCTGAACGACCAGCGTGCCGCCCTTGGTGACTAAGTCCCACCGATTCGCGTCGACTTGACCGCTTTCGAAATCATCGCAGACGAGACCCGCGCATGTGGACGCGGTGCCTGAGCCTCCAGCGTTGCTCGCTCCGGCGCTGCCAACGCTGGCTCCGGCGCTGCCAGCGCCAGAGCCCCCGCTGCCGGACGCAGCTCGTTCGCCCCTGCACCTGCCGGCCCGTTCGAAAAGGTGCCGCCCGAGCCCCCTTGCGCCGGGGCCCCTCCGCCCTGCGCGGAAGGCGCTCCGCCCGGGCCCACCTGCGCGCCGCCGGTGCCGCTGTTGGCCGAGACGCTCGAACCAGCAACTGGCGCGCCGGACTGCCCACCGCTGTCGATGAGGGCTCCGCCATGTGCAACCCAGGCGCTTCCGTCACCGTGTTGCGCGCACGCGGTCAAGGAGAACGCGGTGCTGAGCGCGGCGAGACCGCGAAGAGGACGGCTGAGCGGGCTGTTTTCTTTCATCGGCACGCGCGCTGTCTGCGGATGCCTTCTGTGCGGCAACGATCGGCGCGGAGTCGGCTTCGGCATCCATTGGCATCTGCGGTTCCGTGCCCCGAATTGTTAGAAATCGTGCCCGACACGCACCGGTTACCAGTGTCACGCCCTGTTCGTCTTTCGCGAATCCCGACGAGCCGTCTCGGGGAAAGGCGGCGTGCCGACTTCGGGAAGCGCACCATCTGTTTCGTCGACTCATTCGCTTCGTTGGCGCTAGGGCCCAGTTTTCCCAAAGAAGATAGACTCACGGGGCATTATGGGACACGCGAGGTTTCAATGTTCTTCGAATAATCCGGCACCGAAGAGCAGTGTGATCGAGGCCTGTTCTTCCTGCTCGTTCTCGAGCACTCGCGCGTGAAGAAGTAGTCTAAACTGAGCGGCATCCGTGATCGCATCGACACGGAGACATCCCCCTCGTCGCCCGCGCGCCTCGAGTCAGTGTCGCGCAGCCGCGATGCAACGAAGGTTCGCGGCGGTCGAGGTTCTGCTGACCACTGAACCGACTGGAGAACTCCTAAAATGCCAAAACGCTTCTGTTCGAATAGCCACAACGCTCAACGCCTTCCGTTCTACCTCGCGCTCGTTGTCGTGGGCGTGACCGGCTGCGGCTCGGATGCTCCCACCTCCAATCCGGGCGGTGCAGGGGCGGCGCAATCGGCGGGCGGGGCCGCGGTCGGCGGTCAAGCTGCGGCAGGAGCGCCAGCAGGTTCGGGCGGCGCACCAGTCGGAGGCTCGGCGGGCGCAGCGATCGGCATGGGCGGGGCTACGGGTGGTGCAGGCGGTGCTGCGACGGGCTCGGGCGGCGCTACTGCCGGGACGGGCGGCGCTGCTCCGAGTGGAGGCTCGGGTGCAGGCGGAGGACACGCGACTGGCGGCACAGGAGCGGGCGGCGGCAGTGCGGGCACCGGGACGGGTGGCGGCGGAGCTGCGGACTGCTCGTCGTTTTTGCTGTGCGATGACTTCGAGGGTGCCGCGCCGGGAGCCACGACGAGCCCCTGGAAAGTCACCATGGGCAGTGGTTACACGGTCGAGGTGGTTTCCACACCGGTGCACGGCGGCACCCACGCGGTTCACATGAGTGCACCCGCCGCGACCGGAAGTGGCTACCTCACCGCGACCAAGGGGTTTCCGGGTACGGATTTCTGGGGGCGAGCCTGGGTTCGCGTCAAGTCGGCTGCGGGTGGACACCAGTGCCTCATGGCTCTCAACGCTGCCAGCGACCAGGTGCGCATATTGAATGAGATGGGCTCTGGCGAGGTTGCGACGAACCTGCGTTCCAATGACAAGCTGAACGACGCCTCGGCAACGAAGGTCCCGCAGGATAAATGGTTTTGCTACGAGTGGCATCAGTCTCCGACCGCGTTGCACGTCTACATCGACAGTACTGAAGTCACTGCCGCGGCGGCCACCTGGTCAGTCGCCAGCATCAATTCACTGCAGATCGGAATTCAGCGCTTCCAAGCTGGGAGCGGACAAGCGGACTACTATTACGACGACGTCGCCGTCAACGCGACTCGCATCGGCTGCAACTGAACGGCCGGGAGGGTCTCTCCGCGAGGCCCTCCGCCTGCTGGATTCGCCTCGCCCCCCGGTATTGCCGGTAAGTGGTAACGACAATTCGACCAATGAGTTCGATCCAATCAGCTTGTATATTCGTCTTCGTCGCGGGCCTGACTACCTGGTCGTTGCCCGCGCAGGCCACGACTTTCGAAGCGGGAGGGGCTTTCGTTGCTGACTTCAATGCCGGCGCCGACACGCTGCTCGTGCTCCACTATTCGGACGGGACGAGTCAGGACATCAAGGCGGGTAACGGTCTGATCCTGGCGTTGGGCGGCGGCGCCATCTTCTTCGATCAGCAGCCGCATCGGCTCGAAACGCTGCTCACGGTCGGGGTCAAATACTCGAGCATGCAGCCGACGAACAACGCTTCGCTCGATTTCGTACGCTTGCCCATCGAGCTCCTGGCCTTCTACCGAAACGACGATTGGCACTTTCGCGTGGGCGGTGGCGGCGTGTGGAACGTCTTCAACTCGCTTTCGGGCGGTGGCGCCCTAGCCGGCCAGGTCAAGTTCGCGCCCGCGCTCGGCGGCATCGTCCAGGCTGATTTCATCTGGGGCGGGCTCGCGGTTGGCTTGCGCTATACGAGGCTCCAGCTCCGCCCAGAAGAGGCCGACTATCATGGCGCTAGCGCGAACTCATTGGGCGTCAATCTGAGCTATTTTTATCAATTCCCGTACGCGCGCCATTGAGTGCAGAAGCCCGAGTGGTTAACGAGGCGCGCGCCCGGCAGGCGCCTTTCACAGTTGCCAGGCGAGGCTCTCGAAGCGGCGTTGGCGCGCGCTCAGGGAGGTGGCTGCGCGAAGCGTGAAACCGGGAACGCCTGTGGTTCGTCTGGGTAAACTCGCCCATAGCGATAGCCGGAAACGTCGATTCCTCGCGCACTGAGGCCGTCCGCATCGTCATAACGCAGAGTGCTGAGCAGTGTGGGGTGCGTCCCCGAAGCGCGTTCGAAGGACACCGAGCTTACCACGCTCTCGTGACTCTCCCCGAACTCAGTACCCAAGTTGTTCACGCTGCCGCTCGAGCCGAGGTCTTCGCGGTACGAGCCCTTGGCTTCGGCGCGCGAGCGCGGTGCTGAGTCCGCACGCCCCTCACTCGCAGGCGCGGGACCGCCAGCACTAGGCGCGGAGCGCTTCATGGGCGCACTCGGCGCGACGCGATCGCTGTCCATGACACGGCTGCTCCGGCCGTCTCCGGAGTCATCGTAGGGCAGCGGTGCTGGGCGCGGCAAAGGGCGTGGACGGCGG
>Ga0302322_100000375_pt1 | contig 34068 bp, 26 predicted proteins | sample Fen_T0_2_FD_203757 | JGI IMG/M metagenome (GOLD analysis project Ga0302322, IMG submission 203757) | Peat permafrost microbial communities from Stordalen Mire near Abisko, Sweden - Fen_T0_2 | ecosystem: Environmental > Terrestrial > Soil > Wetlands > Permafrost | place: Sweden: Abisko...
GCGCGAGTTCGTGCTTGGGCGCGAGGTCGTGCTTGGGCGCGTGTTCGTGCTTGGGCGCGAGTTCGGGCCTGGGCGCGAGTTCGTGCTTGGGCGCGAGTTCGTGCTTGGGCGCGAGTTCGTGCTTGGGCGCGAGTTCGGGCCTGGGCGCGAGTTCGGGCCTGGGCGCGAGTTCGGGCCTGGGCGCGAGTTCGTGCTTGGGCGCGAGTTCGTGCTTGGGCGCGAGTTCGGGCTTGGACGCGGGCTTGGTGACGCGTGGGCCGCTGCGCACCTGCAGCGACGCCAGCCCGCGCAACGGGACCGCGACAGGTGGTGTGGCGGGCGGTGGAGCGGCGGGCGGTGGAGCGGCGGGCGGTGGAGCGGCGGGCGGTGGCGCGGCGGGCGGTGGAGCGGCGGGCGGTGGTGTGGCGGGCGATGGAGCGGCGGGCGGTGGAGCGGCGGGCGATGGAGCGGCGGGCGGTGGAGCGGCGGGCGGTGGTGCGGCAGGCGGTGGTGCGGCGGCTTTGCTGACGGGCTGTGCCGAGGTGGCCGGTGCGTCGAGGCGAACGACCAGGCTTGGCCGAGCGGCCGGCGCAGTGGGGGAGGTGGGTGCCGCAAGTGGCAGCGCGTGTGCAATGGGCGCCGCGGCTGGTGGATCGTCGTACAGCGAGCTGCGGCGCGGCGGGGCATCGCCGTGGCCATCGCCATCGCCGTGCTCGCCGCTGGTGTTGGCCTGCTGCGTGGACGGGACGATGCTCAACGCACGCCGGCTCGCCGCTGTCGGCGTCGGCGTCGGCGTCGGCGTCACCGTCGCGCCATCGAGCTCGATCACCGTGAGCGGGTGTCCGGCGCGCGCGGCGATCACCGCGCGCGCCGGATCGGCGAACAGCGCGGCGCTGTCGACCCGATCGAAGCCCGGGACCGCGAGCGTGCGCAGCGCCACCTTGCCCTCGAGATCGACCAGGTACAGCCGCCCGGTCTCGCGGCCGATGCAGACCACGGTGCTGTCGCGGGGGGGGGCCGCGACCTGCGCGATCGGCTCGGGCAGGTCGTGGGCGTGGGGCTGGCCGCGGTTGAGCTGCGAGATGACGTCGATCCGCGACGGGTTCTGCTGGGTCGTCATCCAGACCAGTCGGTCGGTGCCTCCGAGCTGGACGATCGACACCGGGCGCGGCAGCCGCAGGCGCTTGCGCGGGGTGCGCTGCAGCAGATCCCACTCCTCGATCCCGCCGGCGACCGCGACGATCACCTGCTGGGCGGCGACGCCGGCGGCGCTCGGCATCGAGCGGCCGGGGAACTGGTACGGCGTGAGGTGGGATTCGGTGGCGGTCAGCACCGCCATGCTGCTGGCGCCGATCATCAGGGCCTGGCTGCCGACCACGGCGCCGATCCGCATCGTGCCCTCGATCCGGATCTCGGCCCGGGCGCGCGGTCCGTCGAGGTCGATCAGGTGGACGGTGACGTGGGTGCCGTGGCGCGACAGCACGAGCAGGCGTGGCGTGGCGCCGATCCAGGCGACGTCGGTCTGGTCGAGCGCGGCCGCGGCGCCGATCTCGGCGACCTTGACGGGCCGCCGGAGCTCGACGATGACGATCCGGCCGGGCTCGGCGACCGCGGCGTGGCGGCCGTCGGGAGCCGCGACCAGCCGGCTCCGCCCCGCAGCGACATGGCTCGCCATCTCCAAGATGTTCGCCACCGCGGCAAACATAACGTGGATCGCTGGCGCCGCCCGCGAGCGGAGCGCGCGGGTATGATGGGCGCATGCAGTTTTCTGCTCTGGTGGAGCCGTTCGTGCGCCGCGCGCACGATCACCTCGCCGCGGGGGACGCAAGCGGCGCGCGCGCGGAGCTCGTCGCGGCGGCCGAGGCGGCGCGGCGGGCCAACGACGCGCTGGGCGAGCTCGGCGCGCGCCTCGCGGAGCTGCAGGTGCTGGGCGACGCCGACGGTGCGGAGCTGACCCTGGAGCCGCTCGAGCGGCTCGCGGAGACCGCGCGGTCCCGCGGCCTGGACGAGCTCTACGCGCTCGTGGTCCTCGAGCGAGCCGACCGGCTGCGCAGCGTCCGGCGGCTCGGCGACGCGGTCCACCACGCACAGGTGCTGGTGGCGTGGGGCCAGCGCAGCGACCGGCCGGCGCTCGTCGGTGCGGCGGCGCTGTCCCTCGGCCTGAGCCTGCGCGCTGCCGGCCGGATCGAGGACGCCAACGGCGCATTCAACGACGGCCTGTGGGCGGTCGGAGCGCTGGCCAGTCCTCCGGCCGAGCCGCGCGATCCGCTGTTTCCGTCGCTGCCGCCGCCGCGCCAAACCCAGGTGGCGTTGCTGATCCGGCACGCGGAGATGTCGCTCGAGCTCGGCCTGCTGGTGCGGGCGCGCGAGAGCCTGGACGCGCTGGCCGCGGCGCCGCTCGCCGTGGAGCTGCGCGCGATGGTCGCCGCGATGAGCGTCAACCTCGCGCGCCTCGAGGGCCGCCGGCCGGCGCTGGGACACCTGCGGGCGGTCGCGGCCGAGCTGCTCGAGCAACCGGCGTCCGCGCCGCGGGCATCGCTCTTGTGCCAGCTCGCGATCGCCGACGGCGACGCGGCGTTCGCGCTCCCCGTGCTCGACGCGGTCGCCGCGCGCGCCCGGGCCATCTCCGGCGCGGAGCCGGTCGAGATCGCGCTCGCCCGCGCTACCTTGTTTTTCCTCGCCGGCCGTCTCGACGAGGCGACCGCGGCGCTGGCGGCCGCGCCCGCCGATGGCGCCGGCGCGGTCGAACGGCTGATGCTGACGGCGTCGCTGGCGCTGGCACGCGGCATCCCCCGGCTGGCGATCGAGCCGGTGATGATGGCGGCGGCGCTCGCCGAGTCGCGCGAGCAAGCGGTCCACACCGCCGCCGCCTGGCACCTCGCGGTCGAGGTGTACCGCCGCGTCGGCCTGGTCGAGCGCGCGCGCGCGGCGCGCGAGCAGGCGGCGGCGCTTTACCGGCACACCGGTCTGAAGCGGGGCCTCGCCGAGCTCGAGATCGAGCGCGCGTGGGAGGCGCTCATCGAGGGCCGCGACGACGAGGCGGCCGACGTGCTGGCTCCGCTCGCCGGCGTGTCCGAACCCAAGGTGGCGGCGCAGGCGGCGCTGGCGATGGCCGCGCTCGCCCAGCGGCGCGGACGGCCCGGCGACGCGCTGCCGGTGGTCCTCGCCGCCCACGACCGCTTGATCGAGCGCGGCGCCGACCTGCTCGCCGTGCCGCTCGCCCGCGCTGCGCGGACGCTGACCGAGGCTGGCGGCGGCCCCACGTTGCCGGCCTCGCTCACCGCGACCCTGGCATGGGCAGCCGAGCGTCAGCTCCCGGAGGTCGACGTCCTCCATATTGCAACGCCTTACACGCGGGACGAAGAATCGACAGCGGGAGCGAGTTGACGCACATTCCGCGACGCGGATCGCGTGGCGGAGGAAGGCCGGCCGGGGGCACGCGGTAAAATGCGGTCGGGAGCCTTCTGCCATGAACCAAGAACTCGAAGCCAAGAACAAGCAAGAAGGTGAGGCAAACGCCCACATCCGTCACACCCACAATCTGGGCGGTGGCAACGGCGGCGCCGCGCATCGGGCGAACCAGGAGACGAACCTCGCACCGCAGAAGCGCGACGCGGGCGGCAAGGAGGCCGAGGGTGCGGACCACGAAGACCGCCGCAGGCTCCCCGGCGAGATCGCCGCGCAATTCAAGGGCGTCGATCTCTCGGACGTGGTGGTCGTCCATAACTCGAAGGCCGCCAAGGCCCAGGGCGTCCAGGGCTTTGCCACGAAGGACATCATCTATCTCGCGCCCGGTGCGGACGAGAAGACGGTGCTGCGCCACGAGGCGGCGCACGTGGTCCAGTTCCGCAAGGGCGCCAAGGCCTTGCAGCACGACACGCGCGCGAAGAACGAGGCGCACGCCAACGCCGCCGAGGCCGGTCACCCGACCGACGCGAGCGCGCTCGGCACCGCGCCCGCGCACGAGCAGCGCAACAAAGAAACCCAGACGGGCGGCGAGGCGAAGAAGCCCGACGACCATGGCGCACCGAAGCTGACCTTCAACGGCATGCACCTCGACGGCGCCACGGGGACGTTCAAGAAGACGATCCTCGAAGCCGAGGATGGTCCGTGGAAGGACGGCATCAAGCTCTGGAACATCAACACGTTCTGGCCGATTCCGGGGCTCCCGATCGCCGGTGTCGAGCTCGATACCCAGGGCATGTTCTCGCCCAAGGCGGAGCTGGCCGCCGCCGGCACCTATACCTGGAAGCGCGACGAGAAGGCGTTCGAGTTCGAGGGCTCGCTCGAGGGCGCGGTCGGCATGGCGCTGTCGGCCAGCGTGCTCGGTGGTCTGGCGATCGGCGCGGTCGGCGTCCGCGTCGGGGTCGGCGTCGAGGCCAAGGGCACGGTCAGCCTGGAGGCCAAGGCCAAGAAGGCGATCAGCTTCATCTACAACTACGAGAAGCAGTCGGTGGCGATGAAGCTCACGCCGCTCGAGATCGAGATCGGCGGCAAGCTCGACCTCGACCTCGCGCTCGCCGCGTTCTTCCACGGCTGGTTCAGCGACGAGAAGAAGCTATGGACGTTCGCCAACTTCCGGATCGGCACGTTCGAGGGCTTCAAGTGGCCGATCAACATCCAGTTCGGGACCGATGGTGTCAAGGCCGAGGCGCAGCCGGTCATGCCGGGGCGGTTCGTGTGGGGCAAGCCTCCGGAGACCAAGGGGGAAGGCGGCGGCGAGCACTCCCATTGAGCGCACCGTGCCCACGATCCTCAAGGCCGCTCGCCGCTGCCCATGGCTGGCCTCCGACGGCTGAGCGATGACTGAGGCCGCCGCCCCCGACGATCTGCGCTTCGGCGACTTCACCGAGGCGCGCTGGGCCGGGCGGCAGTTCGAGGCGATCTCGCTCGAGGGCGCGGTGCTCGTGCGCGCGGAGCTGCGCGGGGCGCGGTTCATCGCCGTCGACCTGACCGGCTGCGATCTCGAGGGCGCTGACCTGACCGGCGCGGTGTTCGAGCGGTGCAACCTCGCGCGCGCCGATCTGCGCCAGGCGCGGCTGGTCCGCACGACGTTGCTCGACAATTGCTGGGACGGCGTGACCGCCGACGAGGTGCGCTGCGAGGGACTGGTGTGCGCGCCGACGCTGCCCGCGGCGTTGGCCGGGGCGGCCGGGGCGCTGTCAGGGACCGGTGGCGAGGTGCCGCGCTCCGCGCTGCGCGCCCTCGGTGAGGCGCGGCGCGCCCAGGAGCTCGGCGGCGAGGTCGCCGTGGTGCGCGGTCACCTCGAGGCGGTGCGCGCCGTGGCGCCGGCGTGGTCGCGCTTGCACCGCGAGCTCGCCGAGCTCGCCGAGCGCGAGGGCCGGCGCGACGACGCGGCCGCCGCGTACGAGCGCGCGTACCGCGCCGAGCCGCGCGACCTCCGCGCCGCGCGCAGGGCGGCGCAGCTGTTCGTCGATGCGCGCGACGCCGAGCGGGCGCTGGCGCTGCTGTCCGCCGTGCACGCCGCCCAGCCGGGCGACGTGGCGCTGCTCCGCGAGCTGGGCTGGGCCGCGAGCTGCGCCGGCCGCCTGCGCGAGGCGCGCCGCGCGCTCGACGAAGCCGCGCTGCTCCTGCGGCGTCGCGGCCAGGTGGACGTCGATCTGTGGCTGCAGCTCGCGTCGCTCGACGTCGCCGAAGGCCGGACGCAAGTGGCCTTCGACCGGCTGCGCACGGCGATCGCCCACGCCCCCGAGCGCGCCGACCTGTGGCGGCCGTTCGCCGAGCTGTGCGATGCGCACCTGGATGCGCCCGCGCCCGCCGAGGCCGCGTACGCGCGCTACCTCGCGCACCACGCCGGCGATCTCCGCGCGTGGCGCGCGCAGGCGCGGCTGCGCATCCGCCTCGGCGACGCCGGCGGCGCGCTCGAGGCGATCGGCCACGGCCGCGCGCTCCCCGGCCACGCGGAGGACGACCTCCGGCAGACCGCGGAGCTCGAGCGGCTGCGGCCGGCGCTGCTCGCCCAGGCGTATCGCTACGAGGCGCTCGCGCGCGAGGCGCTCGGCCCGGCGAGCGAAGGCGACTGGAGGTGGGGGCTCCTGCTCACGCGCGCGCAGCTCGCGCTCGGCGATCCGGCGCTGCCAGCGTGGCTCGCGCGCCTGGCCGCGCGCGCCGATCTCGACGACGATGCGCGGGTCGAGCTCGGGCTGCGCCGCCTGCTCGTGCAGCCGGCGGTCATCGATCTCGCGGAGCCGATGGCCGGCGCGCGGTCGGAGCTCCCCGCGTCCGCGCTCCCCGACGAGGCGCTGGCGGAGCTGCGCGCTGCCGGTCTGGCCGGCGAGGCAGCGCCGGTGGCGACCGCGATCTCGGCGTACGGCAGCCTGCTCGTGGCGTTCGCCGAGCCCGACGGCGGGCACGCCCTCGTCGAGCTGGCGTTCGGCGAGCGCCAGCGGGCCTGGATCGCGGGCTCGCTCGCCGACGAGCGCTGCGTGCCAGGAGCATGGCGGCGCGCCTGGCAGGACGGCGCCCCCGATCGCGCGCTCCGCGTGCACGGCCGCGCGGTGCACGGCGCGCGCTTCACGCCGAGCGCCGAAGATCCGCCGCGGCTCGCGGCGCCGGCCGCGCCCGATTGGCGCGCGATCGCGCACGCGCGCGTCGACGCCCGGGTCGACGCGGATTGCCTCGTCGACCTGCCGCGCGCGACCCAGGCGCGGTTCGCCGCCGCGGCGCGCGCGGCCTGGCAGCGCGGCGCGGGCGCGCTCGATCGCATGGCGGTCGCGCTCGCCCACGGCGACACCGCGGCGTGGCTTTTCGGCGCGGTGCGCCTGCCGTCGTCCTCGCACGGCACCGCGCCGTTCGCGGGTGGTGCGGTCCTGGGGCCGCGCTGGCTGCCGCCGCTGCTCGCGTGGCTGGCGCTCGACCGCCAGCGCGATCAGCTCGAGCGCTACCACGCCTGCGTGCCCGACGCGCGGCGGTCGGGTGAGCTCGCCGCGGCCGCGGCGACGGCCGAGCTCGGCCCCGCCGAGCTCGAAGCGGCGGCGACCTTGTTCCTGCTCGGACCCGCGAGCAGCCAGGCGCTCGCGTTCGCCGACGCCGAGCCGGCGCTCGGCCCTCCCGTGGCAGCGCTCCGCGTGGCGACCACCGAGGCGATCCTGCTCCGCCTCGACGTGATCGCGCGCGGTCTCCTCGCCGCGGCGATCGGGCCGGTGCTCTCTACCAGGGCTCGGGCGCCGTGAACGACGACGCGATCTCGTGCCGGCCCGCCCAGTCGATCCGCGGGTTGCCTTCGGCGTCGGGGATGACCTGGTATATGGCCAGCACGTAGTCGTGCTCGAACGTGAGCTTGTAACTCACCGACTCGTACGTGCGCTTGGTGACCACCTCGTACGCGTCGTTGGCGACCGCGAGCACGCGCTCGGTGATCCGCCCTCGTTTGGCGAATACCTGCTCCCAGTGCTGGCGATAGCGATCGAGCGGGAACCGCGCCTTGTAGCGCGGCGTGGTGAAGCGCTCCCAGGCCGCGTCGATCTGACCCTCGGACAGCGCGGTGAAGTACGGCGCGAACAGCGCCTGCTCATCGCGCGCGCGGTTCTTTGGCGCCTTGAACAGGTGGTAGTAGATCCCGTAGCCGATGCCGCCCGCGATCGCGATGGCGACCAAGATTGCGGCGATCGGATGCGGCACGCTCGAGCTCGACATCGGCCGGTGGCTCACTCGGACTTGGCGAGGTGAATGCTCCCGGCGACGTCGGCGAACAGCTGCTCGGCGGTGGCTGCCGCGAAGCTGTCGTCGCGCGCGAAGTTGATCGCGAGCACGCCACCGTCGGCCTGGTCGAGCCGGTAGACCTCCATGGTCTGGTGCGCCGGCTTGGTCGCGCGGTGCAGGTCGCCCTCGACCGCGCGCGCGCCGAACTTGCGGGCCACCTTCTTCTCCGGCGGGTTCTCGACGCCGAGGTAGGTGAGCTTGAAGTACTGCATCACGTCCTGTTGCGGCGGAAGCGATGCGATCTGGTCTTTGGACTTGATCACGATCCGGATCCACGCAGTCTTGAACTCGGCGCTGGGATCGGCGAGCCGGACTTCCCAGCACCCGGCGCCGATCTTGTCGACGGTGACTGCGTCGGCCTGGGCGGAGAAAGCGACGTTCCCGGCGGCGTAGGTCTTCACTTTTCGCTCCTGCGGTTTCGCGGGGGTACGGCTCCAGCCAGCGGACGACCAGGTCGCGACGACGAGCACCACGCCGAGCCATCCGAGACGCATACCTGATGGTAGAACTGCACGCTGGCCAGGTCAACTCGCTTGCTTGCGGCGCTCGGGAGCACGTGCGAGATTGGGCGCCGATGGACTCGTCGTCGCGAGTGACGCTGCGACAGACGCTCGTGCGAGTGGGGCTGTCGGCGCAGGCGATCAAGCAGCGGCTCGCCGCCCACGGGCTCGCCGGAACGCAGTGGGTGGAGGACGTGCCGCCGGCGCTGCTCGCGGTGCTGGCCAGTCCGCCCGCCAGGTCGCCCGACCTGACGCCGGAGGCGGCGCTCGAGGCGGCGCTCGAGGCCGCTCGCCAGGCGCGGCTCGATCGCACGCGACTCCTCCTCCACCGCGCGGCGGTGCTCCAGCGGCCGCTCGAGACCCTCGCGCACCTGTTGCCGTCGTCGGCGACCACCGCGAGCGCGCTGCGCATGCACCTTGGCTTGCAAGCGCCGCCGCACGAGGCGGCCGAGGAGCTGGCGCGGATCGAAGCCGCGCTCGGCCGCCCGTTGCCGGCGCTGTTGCCGGGGGAGACCCGGCTGCGCGAGGCGCTCGGCCTCGGCGAGGTCGAGCTCGACGCGCTGTGGTTGCTCGCGGCGGCGGACGCGTCGTCGCGTCACCTCGCGCTGCTCGACGAGCTGTACGGCCGGCGGACGAGCGGCGCGGTCACCCTCGTGTTCCTGCGCCACGTGCTCGGCGCCACCCCCGCGGTCGACGACGCGCTCGGCGCCGAGGGGGCGCTGCGCAGGTTCGCGCTGCTCGTCGCGGCCGGCCGCGACGAGGTCGCGCTCGCGCCGCGCGCGAGAGATCTGCTCGTCGGAGGCGGGCGCGGTGGCGAGCCGGCGCTCGATGGCCTCGCCACGCCGCTCGCGCTGCCGGCCCGGGCCCCGGTGCTGCCGGCGCGGGTCGAGGCCGCGCTGGCCGCGCTCGCGCCCGGCGACGCCGAGCGTCTGCTGGTCACCGGACCGGACGGCGCGGGCGTGCGCGCGCTGGCCGAGCGGCTGGCGCTCACGGCCGGGCGCACGCTCGTCGAGGTCGACCTGATCGCGCTCGGCGTGGCCGGCGAGCACGCGCTGCCGGTGCTGTTGCGCGAGCTCCACCTCCAGCACGCGATGCTCCTGCTCCGCCGCGGCGATCGCATCGCGGGCGAGGCGCTCGCGCCGGTGGTGCGGGCGCGCCTGTTCGCGGCGCTCGGCCGCGAGGCCATCCCGGTCGTGATCGACGCCGGCGGCGACGACGCGCTGGCGGTGCTGAGCGCGTTCGGCGCCGGCCTGGGCGCGCACCACCTCGCGCTGAGCTTGCCGCCGCCGCAGGAGCGCGAGGCGCTGTGGCAGGACGTGCTCGAGCGCGCCGGCGTCGAGGACGACGCGATCCCGGCGCTCAACCGCGCGGTGCGCGCGTTCCCGATCGGCGTCGACCACATGGCCGAGGCGGTGCGGCTCGGGCGGGTCGCCGGCGGCTCGCCGGGGCTGTCGGTCGAGTCGCTGCGCCACACCTGCAACCGCATGGTCAACCATCGCCTGGGCGAGTTCGCGATGAAGCTCGAGACCAAGTCGACGTGGAACGACCTGGTCGTGCCCGACGACGTCGGGCAGAAGATCGCCGACCTCGTGCGCCAGGCCGAGCTGTCGCACCACGTGCTCGACGAGCTGGGCTACGGCCGCCGGCTGTCGTACGGCCGCGGGCTGACCGCGCTGCTCGCCGGCCCCTCGGGCACCGGCAAGACCATGGCCGCCACGCTGATCGCCGATCACCTCGGCGTCGAGCTCTACCGCGTCGACCTCGCGAGCGTGGTGTCCAAGTACATCGGCGAGACCGAGCAGCACCTGGCGTCGCTGTTCCGCGAGGCGCGGGCGACCGGCGCCGCGCTCCTGTTCGACGAGGCCGACTCGCTGTTCGCCAAGCGCACCGACGTCAAGAGCTCCAACGATCGCTACGCCAACCTCGCGGTCAACTTCCTGCTCCAGAAGTTCGAGGAGCACGACGGCCTGTCGCTGCTCACCACCAACCTGTCGAGCGTCATCGACAAGGCGTTCCTGCGCCGCATCCGGTTCCACATCGAGTTCCCCGAGCCCGACGAGCTCGCGCGCGAGCACCTGTGGCGGAGCATGATCCCCGCCGACGCGCCGCTCGCCGACGACCTCGACCTCGCGCGGCTCGCGCGCGGCTACGCGCTGTCGGGCGGCGCGATCAGCAACGCCGTGCTGCGCGCCGCGTTCCGCTCGGCGTCGGTCGAACGTCCGCTCGCCCAGGCCGACCTCGAGCAGGCGGCGCGCGACGAGCTGTCGGCGCTCGGCCGCTTGCAGTGGGATCCTGCCTGACCTGGCAGCCTACGACCAGAACTGCTTGGTGGCGATCGCCGCGCCTTGCGCCAGGGCGGCGAGCTTGCCCCAGACCACCTCGGGATCGACGCCGCCGGAGCCCACGTGGATGCTGAAGCCGCAGTCCACCGCGGCCATGACGCGATCGCGACCGACGAGGTGCGCGTACCTGGCGATGCGCTGGGCGACGAGCTCTGGGTGCTCGATGTAGTTCGACTGGCACTCGATCACGCCGGGGACCAGGAGCTTTCCGTCGGGGAGCTTCACCCGCTCGAACACGGTCCACTCGTGGGCGTGCCGCGGGTTGGCCGCCTCGAACAGCACCGCGTGCGGCTTGGCCTTCCACACGATGTCGACGATCTCGGCGAGCGGGACGTCGCAGTGGTGCGGGCCTGGGTAGTTGCCCCAGCACAGGTGCATGCGCACCTTGTCGGCGGGGATGTTGGCGAGCGCCCGGTTGAGGGCCTCGACGTGCAGCTCCATCTTGTCGCGGAAGCCTCGCACGTCGAGGTGCGCGTACTGCGTGTGCCGGCCCATGGCGAGGTCCGGGCAGTCGACCTGCAACATCATGCCGGCATCGACGATCGCCTCGTACTCGTGGCGCAGCGCCTCGGCGACGGCAAAGAGGTAGGCCTCGTGATCGGGATAGAAGTCGTTGCGGAAGAAGAAGGTCGTCACGCCCGGCGAGGCCGCGCTCAGGAACGCGCCGGTGGGCCGCTTGTGTGCGAGCGCGTCCTTCAGGCGTTGCGCGTCGCGCCGCGGCGCCTCGACGTCGCGCATGCGGACCGGGCCGTTACACGCGGGGGTCTTGCGATGCGTGCGGCCCGGATCGGCAAACACGCGCGCCTTGGTGCTCGGGTAGGCCTCGATGTCGGCGAACGTGAAGCTGTTGCCCTCGCCACCGAACCCGGTGAGGCGGTCCTTGACGTAGGTCGCGTAGCTCGGCTTGGGCATCTCGCCGTCGTTGACGATGTCGATCCCCGCCTCGAGCTGGCGCGCCACGACGCGCTCCACCGCCTCGATGACCTTGCCCTCGAGCCAGGCCTGATCGAGCGCGATGCCATCCTCGCGGGCGAACATGATCTGCATCAGCTCCGCGTTGCGCGGGAGGCTGCCGATGTGGGTCGTCAAGAAGCGATCGTGGGGGGCCATGCACGGTCCTGGGGGCTCGTGGGTGTGCGCGCGGCGAACCGCCGAGGCTTCGATCGTGCCGCGAGGCGGACATTACGTTGAGATCGCCGAGCCAGACAAGCGCGGGTGCCGGCGGCGGCCTCGCCCGCACGCGGTCACGCAGAGGTCCAGCTGCGTTGTACCGGGTGGTACCGGGTTGTACCGGCAGGGACCGGGGGGCTAAGCTCGCGGCCTCTTGCAGGCGATGATGCCATGACGCTTCCGCTCTTGCCGACCACGCTGGTGGGCTCGTATCCGCAACCCGAGTGGTTGATCGACCGCGAGATGCTGGTGACCCAGGGCCCGCCGCGCGTGCGGATGCGCGACATCTGGCGCGTCGACGAGCGCTTCCTCGAGGCCGCGCAAGACGACGCGACCCGGCTCGCGGTCGCCGAGATGGAGCGGGCCGGGCTCGACATCGTGTCCGACGGTGAGATCCGGCGCGAGAGCTACTTCAACCGGTTCGCCACCGCGCTCTCGGGCATCGACCTCGACCAGCCCGGCATCGTGCTGAACCGCAGCGGCAAGCCCACGCCGGTGCCGCGCGTCATCGGCAAGGTCGCGCGGCTGCGCCCGGTCGAGCGGCGCGACGCCGAGTTCCTGCGGCGCCACACCCGCCGCGCGATCAAGGTGACGCTGCCGGGCCCGTTCACCATGACGCAGCTCGCCAAGGACGAGCACTACGGCGATCTGCGCGCGCTGGCGATGGACTACGCCGACGCGGTCAACGCCGAGGCGCGCGATCTCAAGGCGGCGGGGGTGGACTTCATCCAGCTCGACGAGCCGTATCTCCAGGCGCACCCCGAGGAGGCGCGGCGCTACGGCATCGAGGCGATCGATCGTGCGCTCGCGGGGGTCGGGGGCCCGACCATCGTGCACATGTGCTTTGGCTACGCCTACGTGGTGAAGGACAAGCCGAGCGGCTATTCGTTCCTCCCCGAGCTCGATCACTGCCACGCGGCGCAGATCTCGATCGAGGCGGCGCAGCCGCGGCTCGATCTCTCGGTGCTCGCGGCGCTGCCGACCAAGACGATCATGGTCGGCGTGCTCGATCTCGGCGACCCCGCGGTCGAGACCCCGGCGACCGTCGCGGCGCGCCTCGGCGAGGCGCTCGCACATATCCCAGCCGAGCGGCTCGTCGTCGCGCCCGATTGCGGCATGAAGTACCTGCCGCGCGACGTCGCGTTCGGCAAGCTCGCGGCCATGGTCGAAGGCACGCGCCAGGTGCGCGCGAGGCTGTGAGCCGAGGATCTCTGGGACCAGCGCTTCCCCCCCGGGCCCGCCCCGGCATCATCTCGATCACCCGCGTCAATCACCGAGGAGCTCATGGCATACGTCATCCCCCCACCGCCCGTGTCGAGCCTCGCCGTCGAAGGCAGTGACGCGCGGTTCCCCGTGCACCGGATCTATTGCGTCGGCCGCAACTACGCCGAGCACGCGCGCGAGATGGGCGGCGACCCCGATCGCGAGCCGCCGTTCTTCTTCGCCAAGCCGGCGGATTCGCTCGTCGCCGATGGCGCCGACTTTCCGTACCCCCCGCAGACGCACGACGTTCACCACGAGATGGAGCTGGTCGTCGCGATCGGCACGGGCGGCGCGAACATCACCGCGGCGGGCGCGCTCGATCATGTCTTCGGCTACGCCGCCGGGCTCGACATGACGCGGCGCGATCTGCAGGCGGCGGCGAAGAAGCTCGGGCGTCCGTGGGACACCGCGAAGGGCTTTGACCACGCGGCGCCGTGTGGCCGCATCATGCCGGCGGCGCGCATCGGCCATCCGGCGACCGGCGCGATCTGGTTGAAGGTGAACGGCGAGCTCCGGCAGAACAGCGATCTATCCCAGCTGATCTGGAAGGTGCCCGAGGTGATCGCGTCGCTGTCGACCCTGTTCACGCTCGTGCCGGGCGATCTGATCTACACCGGCACGCCTGCGGGCGTGGCCGCCGTGCAGCGCGGCGACGTGCTGGAAGGCGGGATCGACGGCGTGGGCACGATCGCGACCAAGGTCGCGTAGCCGCGTCGGCGCTCCGGGCGGTGGCGTCCCCGCGGCGCGGTCAGTCCGCGAGGGAGCGGCGCCTCGCGAGGTGTGCGCGCAGGTGGTCGATGAAGGCGCGCACGGTGGTCGCGCGGCCGCGCGCGGCGGCGTAGACCGCGTTGACCGTGGCGCTGCCGAGCGACCAGCCGGGAAGCACCTCGACCAGCGCGCCGGTCGCGAGCGCGTGCTCGATGAAGGAGCGCGGCATCGCGGCGATGCCGCCGCCCGCCTCCACGATGCGGCGGAGCGGCTCCGGGTCGTTCGACGTGAAGACCGGGGTGATCCGGACGGTGACCGAGCGGCCGCCCCGGGTCAGCGTGAGCGCGCGCGTCGTGGGGCCGGCGCGAAAGTCGAGGAGGCGGTGGCGCGCCAGGGCCTTGGCGCTCGCGGCGCGGTCCGCGCCGGCGAGGTAGCTCGGCGCCGCGCACAGGACGACGTGCTCGGTCCAGAGCCGCTTCACGACGAGGCGATCGGAGCCGTGGGCGCCCACGCGGATCGCGAGGTCGGCTTGATCCGTGAGCAGGTCGACCGGGCGGCTGCCGAGGTCGAGCGAGACGCGGACCCCGGGGTGGGCCGACATGAAGCCCGGAAGCGCGTCGGCGATCGCCGTGCAACCCACGCTGTAGGGCGCGGCGATTCGAAGGCTTCCGGACAGCGCGCGTTCGCGCTCGTGCAGCGCGCTGACGGCGTGGTCGATCGCGGCGAGGGCCGGGCGCGCGCCGACGAGCAGCGCGCGTCCCGCCTCGGTGATCGTGAAGCTACGGCCGTTGCGATGCGCGAGCGGCAGGCCGACGACCGCCTCGAGCCGCTGCAGCCGGCGCGTCGCGGACGCCTTGGGGATGCGCAGCTGGCGCGCGGCCGCGGACAGGCCACCGAGGTCCGCCGCCGTCGCCAGCATCCGCAGGTCCGCGAGCTCGACGCCAGCGGTTGTCGGTCTTGCAACCATCGGTCGCATGATGGCCGGCTCGTCGCGGACGGCGCAACGACCTAGCTTGCGGATCGACGGGGCCGCGCACGCCGCCCGGCCCGGCCTGGTGACCAAGGACGACACCCATGCGTTTACCGCGATCGTCGCGCATCCTGTTCCTCGTGACCGCGATCGGCATGCCGGTCGGGGCGCACCTCGCCGATGTCAGCGAGACTCACATCTACAATCCGCGGTGGCCGCCGCACGCGCGGTTCCACACCGGCCAGACGCTGATGATGTCGATCTTGCTCGGCGTGATGACGGTCTGGCTGTCCTGGCGCGACTCCGTCGATCGCAGGACGAGCGTGCTGGCGGCCGCCGGCTTCGCGTCGCTGTACTGGCTGAGCCAGGGACTGGCGATCGTGTACCCGGCGACCGCGTTCTTCGATCCCGAGTTCGACGTGGCGTCGAACTACCTGTTCGGGCTCCCGGGTCAGCTGCCGTTCGAGGTGGGGTTTCTGGCCATCACCGCGGTGGCGGCGTGGCTGGCGCTGCGGGGCGGCCCCGGTCGCGTGAACGCGAGCTACTGAAGTTCAGATTCGAGACGGATTTCGCGCAACGTAGTTCCGAACAAGCGGTGATCCTGGAACACCGCGAGGAGAACCCATGAAGGCTGTGCAATTCAACGAGTATGGCGGGCCCGAGGTGCTGCGCGTGGTCGAGGTAGACGAGCCGCACGCGGGGCCGGGGCAGGTGCGGATCGCCGTCCGCGCCGCCGGCGTGAACGGCATCGACTGGAAGATCCGGGCCGGTCACCTGCGCCAGATGATTCCCCTGTCGCTGCCCGCGGGCATCGGGATGGATGCTTCCGGCGTGGTCGACGAGGTCGGCGCTGGCGTCGACGACGTCGCGGTCGGCGACGCGGTGTTCGGCGCCGGCGCCGCGACGTACGCGGAGTTTGCGGTGCTCTCGGCCTGGGCCAAGAAGCCTGCCGCGCTGGGGTTCGAGGAGGCCGCCGGGTACCCGATCCCGGTCGAGACCGCCGCGCGGATCTTGCGACAGGTCGGCGTCTTGCCGGGCGAGACGCTGGTGGTGAGCGGGGCGTCCGGCGGTGTGGGCTCGGCGGTGCTCCAGCTCGCCCGCGCGCAGGGGATCACCGTGATCGCGACCGCCAGTGCGCGCAACCACGCGTACCTGCGCTCGCTCGGCGCCATCCCGACGACCTACGAGGCCGGCCTGGTCGCGCGCGTGCGCGCGCTGGCGCCCCGGGGGATCGACGCGGCGCTGGATCTGGCCGGCTCGGGCGTGATCGCCGATCTCATCGAGCTCACGGGCAAGCCGGCAAAGGTGCTGTCGATCGCCGACTTCACGGCGCCGGCGCAAGGCGCCCAGGTCTCTGCGCAGACCACGGACGCCGATCGCCGGGTGGCGCTCGCCGCCGCGGCGCGGCTGTTCACGGAGGGCGCCTTGCGGATCCCCGTGGAGTGGACGTATGCGCTCGCCGCCGCGGGCGAAGCGCAGGTCGCCAGCGCCGCCGGTCACGTGCGCGGCAGGCTGGTGATCCGCGTCGCCGCGCCGGCTTCTGAGGCGCGCACGACGACGCTCGATCCGGGCGCCGGCTACGTCACGATCATCAACACGTACGTCGTCGCGCCCGAACGCGCCGAGGCGCTGCTGGAGATGCTCGTGCGCGCGACGGAGGAGACGCTCCGGCAGGTCCCGGGGTTCGTGTCTGCCAACTTTCACCTCAACCTGGACCGCACCCGGCTGGTCAACTACGCCCAGTGGCAGAGCCGAGAGGCGATCGCGGCCGCGGGCACCGATCCCAGGGTCGCCGCGCGCATCCGGGAGGCCGGCGAGATCGCGGACAGCTTCACGCCGGTGCTGTACGAGCTGCGGTCCTCGGTGAGAGCGCCCGATGCGTGACGCCGTGGTCGCCGCGGCCGCGCCGCGTCGACCGGGCCGCCGCGCCAGCGCCGGGCGGCGACCGGCTCAGGCGTAGGTATCGATCAGCGTGCCCTTGCCATCGATCGACGTCGCCCGCGGGGCGGGATCCGCGGGATCCGCGGGGTCTCCGGCCCCCGGAGCGAGCCTCGCGTCGGGATGGCTCGGACGCGCCCTGGCGTTTGCCGACGACGTGTTCGCGGGCGCGACGTCGCTCTTCGCCGCGCGCTGTCGCGCAAAGGTCGAGCGAACGGAGTAGCTGGGCGCGGCGTCCAGCCGCACGGCGGTCGAGTCCGAGGATGCCACGGGCGAATACCTCGCCACGGGTCATCGACCACGTGGCCTCGCGCGACGGGTGTCGGCGGGGTTGCGCCGAGGTCTCGGCGGACGGTTGGTTGGCGGGATGGCGGGATGGTACGCTCGCGCGCGATGAGCTACCGGGACGACCGCGACGCCGACCAGGCGCGGATCGCGGCCCTGGAGCGGGAGCTCGCCGTGGCGCGCGACAAGCTGTCCGCGCTCGAAGGCCGGCAGTCGAACGCGCTGGTGCTCGCGTCGCAGGGGGCGCTGGTCGGTGGCCGCGGCCCGAGCGGCGCGGCGCGCTGGTTCGGGCCGGGCATCTTGCAGCTGGCGCGCCGGTTCGACGGCGCGTTCCCGGCCGATCGGTTCGAGGAGCTGGTCGATCGGATCCGCGAGATCACGCGCGATCCCGGGCGCAGCGAGCTGCTGAAGTCGTCGCTCACCTGGTTCGCGTCGCGCGGCGAGAAGTCGACCGGGCCGTTCCGCGTCGTGACGGTCATGGTGCGCGACGGCACCACGACGCTGACCGTGACCGATCGGCTGGCCGGGCTGGCCGGGGCGATCTACGGCGGCGTGGGCGGTGGGGTCGGCGGCAGTGGGATCAGCCTGCCGATCATCGCCTCGACCGCGGCGCCGTTCCTCGCCCCGGTGTTCATCCTCGGCTGGCTCGGCGGGGTGTTCCTCGTGACCCGCGCGATCTACCAGCGGGCGGCGCGCCGCCGCGCGGTCGCGCTGCAGCAGCTGTTCGACGTGCTGGTCACCGACGTCGAGCGCGCCCTGCGGACGTAGCGTGGTTCGGGGCGTGGCACGGGGCACCGCGCGAGGCGCGGAAACCAACCGATCGCGGGATCTGCGCCGCGCGGCGGGTCGGCACGAGCCCGCGCTGGGGCTAGACTGGGGCGCGCGTGTCGCGTCCGCTCGCTGAGGTCCTCACGGTTCACGATCTGCGCGATCGCGCGGGCCCGTCGTTCGCGCGCGGCGAGGCGTACTGGCGCGACGGACGGGTGCTGTCGTTCGTGATCGGCGACGCCACGGTGGCCGGGGTGGTCCGCGGCGGCGACAAGTACCAGGTCCGGCTGTCCGTCACGGGCGGCGAGCTGGTCGCGGATTGCACGTGCCCGGGGAGCGCGGTCGTGTGCAAGCACGCCGTGGCGCTCGGGCTGGCGTACCTGGCCGATCCGCGGCTCGCCGATCCGCGGGCGATGGCGGGGGCGGCGCCGGCGGGCGAGCGACCGGCGCCGAGCGCGGCGGCGAACGGCTTTGCGACCCGCAAGGAGCTCGAGGCGTGGGCCGAGGACCACCAGGTCCGCCACGCGCTGTGGCTGTCGGCGGAGGTGCTGGTGCCGTGGCTGCCACCGGCGGAGGCCGCGCGCTACGGGCTGGGCCACGTGCTGGCCCGACTCACGATCCGCGACGCCGGCTCGCGCGAGGGCGTGCGGCGCTTCGTCGGCCTGCCCGGGCTCGAGGGGCCGATCGCCGTGGCTGCGCACGCCGCGCTCGCGGAGATCGCGGCGGTGGTGCGCGCGGGCTGCGAGGAGGAGGCGGCGCGGCCGGCGCACCACGCCGAGGCCGCGCTCGCGCCGCTGTGGTCGCGGTTGCTCGAGGCGCGGCGCGCCGTGCGCGTCCACGCGGCGCCGCGGTCGCGGGCGTGGCGGGCGAGCGGCGCGTGGCGCTTCGATCCGGCGGCCAGCGCCGTGGTGTGGAAGGAGCGCGACGCCGTGGTGCGCGGCGCGCTCGACTATCGCGCGGTCGCGGTGACGGCGCGGCTGACGATGCCCGGCGGCGGCGCGCCGCAGCTCGAGTGCGTGTGCACGGCGCCCGCGGCGCGCTGCACGCACAGCCTGGCGCTGCTCGACGCCACGCTCGACGTGCTCGCCGATCCGGCGCGCCAGCGCGAGGCCCGCACGCTCGCCGAGGAGCTGTTGCGCCCAGGCTGGGCGCGGCTGCTCAACGAGCTCGACGTGCTCGACGCGCGGGCGGCGCGGCCGGCCCCGGTGATCGAGGTGTGGTGGCAGCTCGCCAAGGCGCTCGGCGCGCTGACGATCTCGCCGCTGGTGAAGAAGCAGCTCAAGCGCGGCACGATGAGCGCGGGCAGCCAGACCACCGCGGGCAAGCTGCTCGACGATCATCGCGACAGCTTGTCCGAGGTCGATCTGCGGATCGCCGAGCACGTCGCCGGCTGGACGCCGGGGGCGCGCGGGGCGCACGCGGCGCGGGGCGCGCAGACCTACCCGGTCCAGGCGTTCGCCGCGCTGGTCGGCCATCCCCGCGTGCTCGCCGAGTGGTCGGATCAGCCGATCGCCGTGGTGCGGATGGCGCTCGGGTTCGCCGCGCGGCTCGCGGGCGAGCAGATCTGCCTCGAGCCGTCGCTCGACGGCGAGCGGTTCAGCCCGCGGCTCCTGGCGGGGCTGCTCGGCGCGTTCGCGCCGGGCGAGCCGCTGATCGTCGAGGAGCCCGAGCGGTCGCGCTGCGTGGTGATCGACGTCCGCGACGAGGCGCGCCAGCTCTGGCAGCTGCTCGCCAAGCACGGCGACGAGTTCCCCCCCGAGGCCCACGCGCAGCTGCTCGAGCGGCTCGGCCGGCTCGAGGCCCGGCTGCCGCTCAGCGTGCCGGCGGCGCTCAAGGGCGCCGAGCTGCCGGCGCAGACGATCACGGTGGCGCGGCTGCGGCTGCTCCCCGACGTGACGCTCGAGCTCGAGCTGTTCATCCGGCCGGGGCCGGGGGCGCCGCTCTACCCGCCCGGCAGCGGGCCGCGCGATATCATGCTGCGCGCCGGGGAGGCCGGCCAGCGCGGCTACATCCGCCGCGCGCTGGGCGACGAGCCGGAGGCGGCGCGGGCGATGCTGGTCGGGCTGCCGATGGCGGGCGCGCAGGAGGGCCCACCGTACTGCTTCCGGATCGACGATACCGACGAGGCGCTCCGGCTGGTCAGCGCGCTGCAGCAGCCGCGCCCCGGGCTCGACGTCGAGTGGGTCGATGCCCGGCCGGCGATCGTCGGCGGCCCGGTCGGCGCGGAGATGCTGCGGGTCCGGGTCGAGCGCCGGCGCGACTGGTTCGGCATCGTCGGCGAGCTCAAGATCGAAGCGGGGCGGCTCGAGCTCGCGGTGCTGCTCGACGCCGCGCGCCGCCAGCAGCGGTTCGTCCGGGTCGACGACAACCGCTGGGTCGAGCTGTCGGACACGCTGCGCCAGCGCCTGCAGGCGGTGGCCGATCAGACGTTCTCCGGCAAGCACCACCTCGAGCTGTCGCCGGGCGCGGTGCCGGCGATCCAGGCGCTCGGCGAGGCCGGCGCGAAGGTCGAGGCGGTCGCCGACTGGCGGCAGCTGACCGAGCGGCTCACCCGGTCGCTGACCTTGGTGCCGCTGCCCCCGGCCGCCCTGAACGCCACGCTGCGCGACTACCAGATCGAGGGCCACGCCTGGCTGTCGAAGGTCGCGGCGTGGGGCGCCGGCGCGTGCCTCGCCGACGACATGGGGCTGGGCAAGACGGTGCAGGCGATCGCGGCGTTGCTCGACCGCGTCAAGCTCGGGCCCGCGCTCGTGCTCGCGCCGACCTCGGTCGCGTTCAACTGGGTCGACGAGCTGCGGCGGTTCGCGCCGACGCTCGAGCCGGTGCTCTACGCGCACGAGGACGATCGCCCGCGCTGCCTGGCGAAGCTGCGCAAGAAGGACGTGCTGATCGTGAGCTACGGCCTGCTCGTGCGCGACGCCGACGCGCTCGCGGCCACGCCGTTCGGCACGCTCGTGATCGACGAGGCGCAGGCGCTCAAGAACGCCACGACGCGGCGCGCGCGGGCGGCGCGCCGGCTCGACGCCAAGTTCCGGATCGCGCTGTCGGGCACGCCGTTCGAGAACCACCTGGGCGAGCTGTGGAGCGTGTTCGCGGTGATCTTCCCGGGGCTGCTCGGCAGCTGGGAGCAGTTCCGCGAGCGGTTCGCCCAGCCGGTCGAGCGCGGCAAGGATCCCGAGGCGCGCGCGGCGCTGTCGCGGGTGCTGCGGCCGTTCCTCCTGCGCCGCACCAAGCAGGAGGTCGCGCGCGAGCTGCCCTCGCGCACCGAGATCCAGGTGTCGATCGCGCTGTCCAAGCAGGAGCGCGAGCTCTACGAGGACGCCCGGCTCGCCGCGGTGGCCGCGCTCGATCGCCAGGGCAAGGGCGTGCGCGACGAGCAGCACCGGTTCCAGGTGCTCGCGGCGCTGACCCGGCTGCGGCTGCTCGCGTCGCACCCGCGGCTGTACGATGGCACGTCGGCCGTGGCGTCGTCGAAGCTGCGCCGCCTGCTCGAGCTCGTCGAGGAGCTGCACAGCGAGGGCCACCGCGCGCTGGTGTTCAGCCAGTTCACGTCGCACCTGGCGCTGGTGCGCGAGGCGCTCGACGCGGCCGGCTACACCTCGCTCTACCTCGACGGCGCGACGCCCGCCAAGCAGCGCGCCAAGCTCATCGCCGAGTTCCAGGCCGGCGCGGCCGATGTGTTTCTGCTCTCGCTCAAGGCCGGCGGCACCGGGATCAACCTGACCGCCGCGGACTACGTGATCCACCTCGATCCGTGGTGGAACCCCGCCGTCGAGGATCAGGCGACCGATCGCGCGCACCGGATCGGCCAGACCAAGCCGGTCACGGTGTACCGGCTGATCGCCCGCGGCACGATCGAAGAGCAGATCCTCGCGATGCACGGCGACAAGCGCGCGCTGGTCGCGGGGGTGCTCGACGGCACCGACGTCGCGGCGCGGCTGACCACGCAGGATCTGCTCGATCTGCTGGCGGCCGGGAGTGATCCGGGCGGCCCCGAGGAGCCCGAGCCGGCGTCCGAGGAGGAACCCGTCGACGAGGGCGGCAGCCCCGCAGACCGGCCGGGTCCGGCGCCGCGCGGTCGGGTCCGCCTTCGCCTGACGTGAGGTGCCCGGTCCGCCCGGCCCCGGCGCTGGCGCTTGCCCCTTGACGGGCTACGCTGCCGCGCATGATCCACCAGCTCATCGGTCAGATGAAGAAGCAGCTCGGTCAGCTCGACCACTGGCTCGACGCCGCCGAGACCTACGCCAAGGACAAGAAGTTCGAGCCGAACCTGGTGCTGAGCTACCGGCTCGCGCCGGACCAGTACGCGCTCGTCAAGCAGGTGCAGAGCGCCTGTGATACGGCGAAGTTCGCGGTCGCCCGGCTCGCCGGCAAGGACGCGCCGAGCCACCCCGACACCGAGGCCACGCTCGCCGAGTTGCACGCGCGGGTGCGCGCCGTGATCGAGTACCTCGGCAGCTTCGCGGCCGCCGATCTCGCGGCCGCCGCGACCCGCGCGATCGGCCTGCCGCGCTGGGAGGGCAAGATCATGCTCGGCGCCGACTATCTCGTCGAGCACGCGATCCCGAACTTCTTCTTCCACGCCACCCATACGTACGCGATCCTCCGCCACATCGGCGTGCCGCTCGGCAAGCGCGACTTCCTCGGCGCGCTGACCCTGCGCAACCCGTAGTCGGGCGGCGGCGCGCGTCGTGGCGAGCCAGGCGGACGTTCACGACGAGGGTCGTGGCGCACCGCCGGGGACGCGGGCGCGTCGTCAGCGCCGCTCGCGGATCCGGCGGCCGAGATACACGACGTGGGTCCGCGACTTGCCGAGCCGGTGGGTCGCGACGTCGAACCCGGCCGCGGTGAACCGGCGGCTGAAGGCATCGTCGGCCTCCTCCGACCACACCGCGAGGACGCCGCCCTGGGTGAGCGCGTCGCGGCTGTTCGCCAGCGCGGCGCGGCCGTAGAACGGATCGTCGGCGCGCTGGGTCGCGGCGTGCGGCCCCTCGTACAGATCGAGGATGATCGCGTCGTAGTGGCCGCGCGGCGCCCGGGCGATCATCGCGGCGACGTCGTCGATCACCACGTGGACGCGCGGATCGTCCACCGCGCCAGCGGTCAGCACCGCGAGCGGCCCGCGGCACCAGGCCAGGACGGCCGGCGTGAGCTCGGCGACGACGACCTCGGCGGCGGCGGGCAGCGCGTCGAGCGCCGCGCGCACCGTGTAGGCCATGCCGAGCCCGCCGATCAGCACGCGCGGGGCCGACGCGCGGCCGGGCAGCGCGCCACACGCGAGCACCGCGAGCCCCTGCTCGGACCGCCGGTCGCGGCTGGTCATCAGCACGCGGCCATCGATCACGATCAGGAACTCGCGGTCCCCTCGCTGCCGGAGCTCCAGCGCACCTTCGGCGGTCGTCTTGCTGTCGAGCAGCTTCCACGGCGTCATGAGGCGCCGCAGTATTCATCAGACGGCCGGGCGGCATGGCCCCGCCGCGGGACAAATCATCCGCGGCTTCGCCCGGGCCTACAGCGACCCGAGGAACGCGAGCAAGTCGGACTTGCTGGAGGCGCCGAGGGCGTTGAACGCGCTCGCTGCCGCGGCGCCCTGGCCGGCGTGGGCGCTGATCGCCGTCGCGACGCTGCTGGTGCGGCCGTCGTGGAGGAACAGCGTGCGGAACCGCAGGCCCCACAGCGGCGCGGTGCGCATGCGGCGGGTCACCGAGACCGGATCGCCGAAGTCGCCGATCTGGTCGCCGAGCGAGCCCATGTCGTGGACGAGGAAGTCCGAGAACGGCTGGAACGCGAAGTTGCCGGGGACGCCGTTGCCGGGCGCCGCGGGAGTGTGGAACGTCGCCGTGCTGTGGCAGCCGTTGCAGCCGGCGTTGTTGAACACGGTCTGGCCGCGGGTGACCGCCGCGGTGACCGCGCCGCGCGGCGGCGGGGCGAGCGCGGTCATGAAGTCGAGGAACAGCTCGACGTCGTCCTGCAGCGCCGTGAGGCCACCGGCGCAGCTGCCGATCGCGTCATCGGTGCCGGCGGGCACGCCGTTGCCGGCGGGCTGGGCCGGGGCGAGATCATCGCAACCCGGCGGCTGGGCGATGCCGTTGGGCTGCTGCTCGGTCGCGAAGTCGGTGACCGAGGTGCCGGCGATGCAGTGCTGCGTGGTGATGCCCATCTCGTTGACGTAGGCGTCCGCCGCGAACTGCGCGAGCGAGGCGATCCCGGCCTTCCAGCCGAACCGGCCGACGCGCGTGCCGTGCAGGGTCTGGTCCGCGAGGTCCGGGTTGGGCAGCAGCACGGTGACGCGGTGGGCGATGCCGCGGACCGCCGCGGGCTCCGCCGCCGCGAGGCCATCGAAGAACGCGTCGGGGATCGTGTCGACCAGCCCGAGGCCAAACAGCGGCGTGGTGAGCCGTCCGACGTTGTGGATCGTCGCCTCCGGCGGCTCGTGCTCGAGCGGCACCGAGCAGGCCTGGCCGTCGAGACCGGTGAAGCTACCGACCGTGTTGAGCTGGCGCAGCGAACCGCCGCGCGCCGGGAACGGGCCGAGCCCGTCGTTGGCGAGCGGCTCGAACACCAGCTGGCCGCTGCGGTCGCGGAACGTGGTGCCGAACCGGCGCTCGATCTGGACGCCGGCCCCGCCGGTGGCGCCTTGCGTGTGGCAATTGCCGCACGCCTTCTCGTTGAAGATGGGCCCGAGCCCGTCGGGTAGCTCCTCGACCGTGACGAACGCGGCCTTCGAGGCCGCGAACGCGGTCGGGTCGATCCCCGGCAGCGCGTCGCCGATCGCGGTGATGGCCTGCGACGCCACGGCCTGGTCGGCGGTCTCGGCGCTTGCCGCGCACCCCGCGAGTAATCCACTGCACAGTGCGATTCGATGCCAATCCCGAGATTTCATATGTAGCATTCCATTCCTCCGCGCTGATGAGGCGCGCGACGCCATGCGTCCGCGCCGGTCCGGGCCCCCTGCTCGTGCGCGGCAATCCCCGTCGACAAACCACGGGCATGCGCCACGTTTGCGAACAGCTCGCCGATCGCCAGTGCCGGAGCCCGAACCGCTTTCCCGAAGCGTCGCGTTCGGGCTCCAACAGGCAACCGGACACTAACGGGGTTGTGTATCAGTGTCAATCTGCGAATCTGTTGTATGGCGCTTTTCGGGCACTCGAAAATTTGAGTGTGATCGCCCCGAAACGGCGCAGTCGCCAACAGAAAACAGAGTCGGGTGCGGCGCGCTCGGCAATGTGTCCGGGCAGACTGGACATTCGCCACGCGCGCGTACCCTCGCGCGGCGCGCAAGCGGCTTCGAACGCTGAGTTTCCCGCGGAGCAAGTTGCCCCACCAACCAGTAATTCGACATACATCACTCGAGCGCTACTACGCACCAGGCCCGCAGGAGGCTCATCGCACCGGATGATCGTATGTCGCAATCCCAAGCTGACAGTCCCTGCGCAGCGACCGTACGGTGCGAGATGCGGTACGCGCCGCGCGGCCGCCGCCGACCGCGGCACGGCCCACGGTCCTCGGCCGCGAGCGGTCGATCAGCGATGCGCGCTGCCGCTGCCGCGGGCCATGCGGCGCGGCCGGACGACGAGGCGCTCGACCATCGACCGCGCGCGGCTCTCGGCCAGCGGGCAGCCGGTGCGCAGCGCGTGGCGGTAGGCGACCAGCGCGAGCCGGCGCGCGTGATCTTGCTTACCGAGAGTTTCGTAGAGTGCGGCCAGCACGGTCTCGAGCCGCCAGGCGGCCGCGCAGATCGGCGCGTCGCTGTCGATCGGCGGCGCCAGCGAGCTCAGCGTGGTCTCGAGCTTGTGGACCGCGAGCTTGATGCGCTGGTGGCGGATCAGCTGCTGCGCCTGATCGAGCGCATCGGAGATCATCGCCTCGTGGCGATCGCCCGGGACCGGCTTGGCCTTGCGGGCCACCGCGCTGGGCACGGCCGCGAGGGTGTGCTGCCTGGCAGGTGGCGGAGCGACCGCGGTGACGACCGTCGGGCGCAGCAGCAGCGCCGAGCCGCGGGCGATCCGGGGTTGCCGCGCGAAGTCGTCGGCGAGCGCGCCGGCGAACGCCGCGGCGAACTCGGGGACCGTCTGGAAACGCGCGGTGGGCGAGGGATCGAGGCCGCGCAGCACGACGCTGTCGATCGCCGGCGAGATCCCGCGGCCGGGCGCCCGCAGCGACGGCGGCTCGACCGACTCGGCGAGCTGGCGGGTGAGGATCGTCGAGATGTGGCCGGAGTACGGCGTCGAGCCGGTCAGCATCTCGTAGACGATGGTGGCGGCCGCATAGATGTCGGCGGTCACGGTGGGCGCGGCCCCGGCGATCATCTCGGGAGCCATGTAGGCAGGCGTGCCGGCGACCAGCTCGCTCGACGTCGCGGTCGTGGTCACGGTCCGGGCGAGCCCGAAATCGATGATCGTCACGATGTCGACGTCATCGACCAGCACGTTGTGGCTCTTGAGATCGGCGTGGACGACCTGGGCGTCGTGGATCGCGGCGAGGCCGGCCAGGAGCTGCGAGGCGATCGCGATCAGCCGCTCGCGCGGCAGGGGGCCGTGCTGCGCGATCACCTGGTTGAGCGGCGTGCCGTACGCTCGATCCATCACCAGGAACGGCATCCCGTCGTGGCCGGTGCCATCGTCGAGCGCGCGCACGACGTTGGGGTGCGAGACGCTGCGCAGCATGCGGGCCTCGTCGGCGAGACGGTCGACCACGAGCCGGTCGCCGGCGAGCGTGTTGCGCACCCGCTTGACCGCGACGACGCGCCCGGAACGGTGACGCGCGACGTGAACCTGGCCCATCCCACCGCGCCCGAGCAGCGCGCCGAGCTGGTATTCGTCGTTCGGCATACCGCGCACCAAAGCAGGCGGCGTGCCGCGCTCCGTGAGATCGGCGACCTGGGAGGATCCTCAACAAAACCGCACAGTCGGGTCGTGCGGTGCCGCTGGGTGCGGCGCGCCCGTAGGCGAAGTACCCAGGGCCGAGTCTGCGGCTACCCTGTCACGCGGGTTTCGGTGCTGAACATCACATCTACCGACGAGGAATCTTGTCGTGTCGCTGGACTCATCACCAGACGTGGACGCGCTCTCCTGGCGCGAGGTACTGCGCCTGGCCGGGCACGACCCCGAACGCCGCGTACCACGCGTCGAGGTTGCGCACGGTGTCGCCACGATACTCCGCCGGGGCGTGGCCATCGACCTTGATCTGGAGGCGGATCGCCTGCTCGCGGGCCTTGCCGCACCAGGTCTGCGTGAAGCTCAGGAAGAACTGCTGGTCGCCGGTGAGGCCGTGGACCGCCGGCGCTTCCTTGCCGTCGAGCGAGAGCCGGTACGCGTCGTACGCGACCGCCAGGCCGGCGACGTCGGCGATGTTCTCGCCGAGCGTGAGCTCGCCGTTGACCGCGACGTCGGGAAACGGGTGGTAGGCATCGTACTGCTTGATCAGCTGCGCGCCCGAGGCCTGGAAATGCGCGAGATCCTCGGGGGTCCACCAGCTGGCGAGCCGACCGGTCGCATCGAACTTGGCGCCCTCGTTGTCGAAGCTGTGGCTGATCTCGTGGCCGATCACCGAGCCCGCGGCGCCGTAGTCCATGACGGCCGGCCGCGTGGGATCGAAGAACGGCGGCTGCAGGATCGCCGCCGGGAAGTTGAGCGCGTTCATCGCCGGCAGGTTGACCGCGTCGATCAGCTGCGGGTTCATCACCCACTCGCCGCGATCGACCGGCGCGCCGAGCTTGGCGAGGCTGCGCTGGAGCTCGAACAGCTCGGCGCGCTCCGCGTTGCCATAGGCGTCGCCGCGCACGACCCGAAGGCCGCTGTAGTCGCGCCATTTGTCGGGATAGCCCACGCCCACCTTGAGCGCCGCGAGCTTGGCCTTGGCCTTGGCCTTGGTCCCCGGCGTCATCCAGGTGAGCGCATCGATCCGGCGGCCGAACGCGGCGAGCTCGTTGGCGACCATCTGCTCGGCGCGGGCCTTCTCGGCCGGCGGGAAGTAGCGGGCGACGTAGAGCCGGCCGACCGCTTCGCCGAGCGCGTCGTTGGTGGCGTCGACCGCCCGCTTCCAGCGGTCGCGCTGCTGCTCGGCGCCGCGCAGCACCTTGCCGTGGAACGCGAAGAACTCGTCATCGATCGCTCGGGTCAGCACGTTGCTGCGCCGCGCGATCGCGTGATACGCGAGGTAGTCCTTCCAGGCCTCGAGCGGCTGGCTCGCCACCAGGGCGGAGATCCCGGTCAGCGCGCTCGGTTGCCACACCACGAAGCCGGGTTGGCGCGCGAGCCCGGCCGCGGCGAGGAACGCCGCCCAGTCGAGCCCGGGCGCGCGGCTGGTCAGCTCGGCGCCGGTCCAGTGGTGATTGCCCTTCTGGACGTCCTGGGTCTCGGTCCGCGGCGCGTGGGCCTGGGCGATCTTGTGCTCGAGCTCGAAGATCCGCGCCGCCCGGGCCTGGGCGTCGGCGATCCCGGCGAGCCCGAGCAGCGCGGCGATGTGGGCGCGGTACTTGTCGCGGATCTCGGCCATGCGCGGCGACGGGTCGACGTAATACTCGCGGTCCGGCAGCTCGAGCCCGCCCTGCAAGAGGAACGCGGCGTAGCGGCTCGGATCGTCGAGGTCCTGGGCGACCCACAGGCCGAACAGGTTGGTCGTGTCGTAGTTGGCCAAGTTGAGCACGTCGACGTCGGCGCGCAGGGTCTTGCCGAGCGCGGTCGCGAGCGCGCGGCGATCGCCGATCGCGGCGATCTGGTCGAGCGCGGGCGTGACCTGGGTCAGGCCGCGGGCCTCGATGCCGGCCTCGTCGAGGAAGCTCGCGTAGTAGTCCCCGATCTTCCGGGCGTCCGACCCGGCCTGGGCGTCCTTGGCGGCCGCGGCGATCAGCTCCGCCGTGCGCTGCTCGGTCAGCTCGGCGAGCACCGCGCCGCGGCTGTACGACGAGCGATCGGGCGGGATGTCGTGAGTCCTGAGCCAGCCGCCGTTGGCGTAGGCGAAGAAGTCATCGCCGGGCGCGCGCTGTGGATCGATGCTGGGAAAGTCGAGGCCCGCCGCCGGGGCCGAGGGCGCGGCGGCGTCGCGGTGCGGCGTGCAGGCCGCCACCAGCGCGGCCCAGAGAGACGTGGTGTAGCGGCTCATCCGCGGAGCATGCGCCGTGCGCCCGACCGCGCGCCAGTCGCGCCACGCGCATCACGCGCCCGTCGCACCTCGTCGCGGCGCGGTCGCAGCGCTCCGGGCGCTCCGGGCGCTCCGGGCGCTCCGGATCAGGGCGAGTACGAGTAGCCGGCGCGCGCGTTCATGCAGACGTTGACGTCCATCGTCCACGCGACCGAGGGGACCGTGCCCTCGAACTTGATATCGATCTTGACCGAGTCGCCGCGCAGATAGGGAATCGCGTCGTTGCCGATCGCGGCGGGGATCTCGATCATGTCGGTGTCGCCGGCGCAGTCTCCATTACAGTCGTACATCGTCATCGGCGGCAGCGTGGCGCCGGGGTCGTTGCTCGACACGATGAGGTGGGCGGCCTGGATGAACTTGAAGTTGTCGATCCCCGAGGTCGCGGTGATGTCGGCGCGGACGAACTCGAGGTTGGCGGCGAACTTGTTCAGCACGTCGTGGACCTTCGACAGATCGTCGAACACGAACGACTGGTCGAGCGAGGTCTGGGCGCCCGTTCCGGCCGGCACCTCGAGGTTTGGGTACGTCAAGCAGACGTCGGGGGCGTCGACCGCGACGTCGAGCAGCGGGCAGCCGGGCAGCGCGAGCAGGCCGACAGCGAACACGAGCGTGGGCTTGGTGACCGAGCGGAGGAGGGAGTGCATGAAGGTGCTCATTTCGCGATGTAGACGACGAACCCGAGGCTCGCCGACGGGATCCACAGGCGGACGTCGGGGTCGCGGGAGAAGCTGATCGTGGACGTGCCGGCAGAGCCCGACATCGCCTCGGCGCTCAGGTTATGGACCTGGCCGGAGACCCGGCTGATGCCGGCGTGGAGATAGAACGTGAACCACTTGCGGCCGAGCTCGAGGCCGAGCCGCGCGTTGCCGTAGTCGTAGCCGATGCGGTCGAGCACCGGCGACGAGACCGTGGGATCACCGGTCGCCATGCGGGCGAGCGGGTTGGCGTTGCCTTCTGCGAAATGGCCGTACTCGAGCGACACGGTCGGCGTCGCCCAGCCATGCAGCGGCACCCACGTCACGCCGACGCGCTGGCCGAGCGAGATCATGTTGTGCGAGACCCCGGCCTGCGCGCGGAGCGAGCGGATCGGGCGATACACGATGGAGACGCTGGCGCCGTCCGGAGCACCGACATCGCTCTGCACGCCGAACCGCGGCATCTCCTCGGGAAGGGCGGCGGAGCGCACGCGCGCCGCGGGCTCGGCGGCCGCCGCCGCCGCCCACGCCAGCACCGGCAGCGCGATGAGCGCGCCGAGCTTGGCCGTTGCCCGACCCCGGTCCTGGCGATCCTGTGCGTTCATACGAACAGGGACATCGGCGCTTGCGCGCGCTTGTTGATCGCGACTACCCGGGACGTGCCCCAGTGATCTCGCGGTGATCGTGGTGCGATGTCGCCAGGTGGAGCGGCTGTGGGCCCAGCGCCTCCCCGACGAGAATTACCGTCGGCGCGTCTGGCTCTTGATCTGGCGGCGGGCCGAGGGATGCTGCTCGAACACGCTGCGCGCGAGCTTCTGCAGCTCGGGGTGGACGCGGAACTGCGGCATCACGAACCGGCCGAGCTGGTTCGGATCTTCGTCGGCGAGCGCGGCGAGCTCGGCGCGCGCTGGGCCGCGCTGGTTGGCGGCGAACTTGGCGAACACGCGCGCGACCCTGACCTGGAGGCCGATCTGCTCGCCGTCCTTCTTGGGCAGCTCGATCGTGTCGAGCAGCGCGAGCGCCTCCTTGGGCTTGCCGGCCCGCGCCCACGCCTCGGCGACGATCGACGCCGCGAGCGGGCGCACTTCCTTGCGCTGCGGGTTCTCGAGGTTCATCACGTCGGCCGACTTGCGGGCATCGGCGGTGCGGCCGAGCCGCAGGTACAGCTGGGTCTGCAGCAGCGACACGTCGTCCTGCATCGACGGATGGTAGCTGCGCAGCTCGACCGAGCCGAGCAGCTTGAGCGCGCCCTGCGGATCATCGGCCGACAGCAGCTGGGCGCGCGCGAACAGGTTGGTCGGCGAGCTCTTGTCCTTGGCGCTGCTCAGCTTGGCGAGCGCGTCGGCGCGGGCCTCGGGCGACGCCGCGGCGCCCTGCAACAGCGAGATCGTATCGCGGTGCTTGCGGAGCGTGCGCAGCGCCCACACCAGCACGCCGATCAGCAGCAGCGTCAACGCGCTGACGATGATCAGGAGCACCGTGCTGCCGGTGTAGATCGTGAACGCCCACACCGCCGCGACGACGATCGCGATGCGGATCCACACCTTGCGGCTGATGCCACCCGCGGGAGCTTGCGGGGCGTCGGGAGCTGCGTCGACCGGGGCTTCGTTCGTGGGCACGATGGCTCTTGTCTACACGCTCGCCCGGTGGATCCATAGGCCCGACTGCGTCAACTTAACCCTCAATGATCCAGGCTGGTTACGCCTGCCCAACTCCTCGGGACGCTTCGCTCGGCTCGGAGGATGGTTGCATCGAACCCCAAGCGTGGGTGGTGAGCGCGCGATGGCGCCGGGCCGCGCTGGACCTCAACGATCCATGCCGGTTACGGGGCCGCCGCGGGCCCGGCGACCATCGCGCCGGTCCTCCCAGCGCAGCACGATGGCCTGCGATCCGTGCGCTGCGCTCGCGACCTGGATCCCACCCCGGCCGTCACCGCGGGTCGCGGGGGCGCCCGGGCTGGCGGCACCACTCGCTCCACGATCCGACGTAGAGCTTGGCGCCCGGCAGGCCGGCGCGGTCCAGCGCCAGCAGCGTGTGACACGCGGTGACGCCGGAGCCGCAGTGCACGATCGTCTGCTCCGGCGCGACGCCGCCGAGGATCCGGTCGTACATCGCGCCAAGCTCGCGCGCGGACTTGAAGGTGCCGTCGGCCCGCAGGTTGTCGGCGAACGGCGCGTTGTGCGCGCCCGGGATGTGGCCCGCGACCGGATCGATCGGCTCGCTGTCGCCGCGGTAGCGGAACGCCGCGCGCACGTCGATCACGCGGCGGTCCGGTTCGGCGCGGGCGCGATCGACCTCGGCGATGTCGGCGCGCGGCCGCATCAGCTCGGCGGGCACGGGGTACGGCGGCGCAGCCTCGATCGCCGGCTCGTCGGGGGTGAGCGCGAACCCGGCGGCGACCAGCGCCGCGAGGCCGCCATCGACGACCTGGACGCGCGCGTGGCCCATCGCGGTGACGAGCCACCAGAACCGCGCCGCGGCGTTGGCGGCGTTCTGATCGTCGTAGGCGATGACGTGCGACGCGGGCGTGATGCCCCAGCGGCCGAGGTTGGCGGCGAAGCCGGCGGGGCTCGGCAGCGGGTGGCGACCCCCGTCGGCGGCGTCGCGGACTGGCGCGGCGAGGTCGCGCTCGAGCTGGGCGTGGCGTGCGCCCGGAAGGTGCGCCGCGCGGTACGCCTGCGCGTCGACGCGGCAATCGACGAGCACGGCATCGGGGAGCGCGGCGACATCGCGCGCCGAGACGATCGGATCGGGGACCATGCCGGGAGCGTACGACAGCGGCCGCGCCCATGGCAGATCCGCGGGCACGTCGCTCGAGCTCCCGTGCCCCCGACCAGCTGCGTCATTGCCATCCAGAGGCTCGGCGATTGACCCCTACCATGCGCTCTCCTATGGTGCGTCGCGGAGGTTCGAGTGCATATCGACAGCTCCCTTGAGGGTTCATGGCTGTGGTCCCGGTGCACGCCAGCGCTGTTATCGTGCGTGCTATGGGGGCTCGGCGCATGCGCGACACCGGATCCGGACAGCAAGCCCCGGTCGGCCGATCGCTCCGGCGCCGAGCTCGAGGCGAGCACGCCGAGCGAGCAACACGCGCGCGGCGCGGATCGCCACGATCGCGACGCGTTCGTCACCGCGTCGGGGACGGGACTTCGACTGAACGGCAAGCCGTATCACTTCATCGGCGCGAACTACTGGCAAGCGATGAACCTGGCCAGCAAGGGCGCCGGCGGAAATCGCCGCCAGTTCCTGCGCGAGCTCGACGACATGAAGGCGCGCGGCATCACGAATCTGCGGATCGTCGCGGCGTCGGAGGGGCCGGATACCGAGCCGCTCCGCATCGTGCCCGCCCTGCTCGTGTCGCCGGGGGTCTACAACGAGGACCTGCTCGACGGCCTCGACTTCGCCATCCAGGCCCTCGCCGACCGCGACATGAAGGCCGTCATGACGATGGGGAACATGTGGCACTGGAGCGGCGGGTTCGGCCAGTACCTGATCTGGGCCGGGGTCGCGACGGCGATCCCCTATCCGCCGCCGCGGCCGGGCGGCGACTGGAATGAATATCAGCGCTTCGCGTCGCAGTTCTACGGCAACCCGCGGGCCGTCGCTTACTACCTCGATCACCTCGCGACGATCGTGAACCGGTACAACAAGTACACCCGGAGGAGGTATCGCGACGAGCCGGCGATCATGTCCTGGGAGCTCGCCAACGAGCCGCGGGCGCTGACCCACGTCGTCGATTACCTGGCGTGGATCGACCAGAGCTCGAAGTTCCTCAAGTCGCTCGATCGCAACCACCTGGTCACCACGGGCAGCGAGGGCGATACCTCCGATCCGGGGTTCTCGGGCACCGAGTACCTGCGCGACCACTCGTTCGCCGCCATCGACTACGGCACGACCCACGTCTGGGTCCAGAACTGGGGCTGGTACGATCCGCTGCGCGCCGCCGAGACCTACGCGCCAGCCGTGGCGCGGGCCGAGGCGTACATCGATAGCCACGTCGCGCGCACGCGCGCGCTCGGCAAGCCGATCGTGTTCGAGGAGTTCGGCCTCGCGCGTGACCTCAACGACTTCGCGCCGACCTCGCAGGTCACGATGCGAGATCGGTATTACACCGAGCTGTTCGGACACTTCTATGCGTTCGCCAGGACCAACGACGTGGCGGGCACCAACTTCTGGGCGTTCGCCGGCGAGGCCCGGCCGGTCACGCCGGGCGCGTTCTGGCAACCGGGGCAACCGTTCGTCGGCGATCCGCCGCACGAGCAGCAGGGCTGGTACAGCATCTATGATCGCGACGCTTCGACCCTGGCGATCGTGAAGCGGTTCTCGCGCCTCATGACCGATCTCGATCGCGGCCCGCGCTGAACCCAGCCCCGGACCCGCCCGCGCGATCGGGCGCGTCGGCGTGGCCGTTCCGGAAGCGGCGTTGGCCGGCGGCGGCGTGGCCACGCGTGCATGCGAAGCCGCCCGATGACGCTGCGAGCGCGCGGTCACCGGCGCGGACGAGCAGCCGGGCGCTTCCCACGCGTCCCACGGGTGGGCGTACGAAGCAACCGGAGTCATGGAGGGCGCGGAGTGCGGCGATCGAG